>Ga0315912_10004625_pt1 | contig 12972 bp, 13 predicted proteins | sample VfabasoilMG_FD_204469 | JGI IMG/M metagenome (GOLD analysis project Ga0315912, IMG submission 204469) | Garden soil microbial communities collected in Santa Monica, California, United States - V. faba soil | ecosystem: Environmental > Terrestrial > Soil > Garden | place: USA: California... | reverse complement strand
GCCCGAGGCGGATCAGCCGCCCGCGCACCGGGCGGCGGGGCAGGTGAAAGCCGGTGACACCGCGGGCGACGACGATGTCCGGCACCGGCGGGCGGTCGTGATTCAAGAAGGAAGGAGCCAGGAAGCCAGGTGTTTCCGACATGCAGGCCAACATAGGCGCGCTCGGGGCGCCGGGCTACCATCCGCCCCATGAGCGAGACACATGGCTTCACCCTGCGCGCGCTGACCGAGGCCGACGCGGCGCCCGTCGCCGCCCTGATCCGTCGCGCCTTCGCCGCACAGGACACGCCGACGGACCCGCCTTCCTCCGCCCTGAGGGAGACGCCCGGTGCCCTGCTGGCCTGCCTTGCGCGCAGTGGCGGCGGCGCGGTGGCGGAACTAGGCGGCCGCATCGTCGGCGCCATCGTGTGGGAGGAGAAGGAGGGCGGTTTGTATTTCGGCCGCCTGTCGGTGGACCCGGCGGCGCGGGACCAGGGCATCGCCGGAAAACTGGTGGAGGCGGCGGAGACCGAGGCACGGCGGCGCGGGCTGCCACGCCTGCACCTGCTGGTGCGCGTGCCGCTCGTCTCCAACCGACGGTTCTTCGCAGCGCGTGGCTTCACCGAAACGGGCGGACAGAGCCATCCCGGCTACGCGGAACACACCACGATGGGGATGGAGAAACGGCTGGGCTAGCCGCCACCACCCTGGCCCGGGTTGGTGCCCATCGTTGCTGGATCGATGAACTGGAAAAGCTTGTCGTCGAACGTGCCGCCTACTTCGACATTGGAGAGAGTGACGCGGGTTTCCTGGCGCTGCGCGTCCAGCACCACCCATTGGCGCAGGGCGAGCGGCCGGTCCGTGAAGAACAGAGTCAGGTTGCCTTCCCCCGGGCTTTTGGTGCGCGTCACCGTCACCTGGATCAGGCCGGGTTCGCGCTTCATGTCCAGCACCGTCAGATCGCCCGAAAGCTGCACCTTGTCCGCCAGCAGGATGCCCAGCGGCGTCTGCGTCAGAAAGACATTGGAAGTTTGCTTCAGTTGCTTGTCATGGAACACCAGCAGCCCGTTACCAGCGACGAGCAGGAAGGGCGTGGGCGGGAAATACTCGAATCGCATCTTGCCCGGGCGGGACAGCCAGGCGTTGCCGGCGGAAATCTGGCCGTTGGGCGCCACCTGCATGAAGTTGGCCTTAAGGCTGCGCAACCCGTTCAGGTAGGTCTCGATCCGGGCGAGGTCCGCGCGGTCCTGCGCGGTGGGTTGGAAGCGCGGCTGGGCACGGGCCGTTTCGGGCGCGGCGGCCAGGGCCAGCGGGGCGAGCAGGAGGGCGCGTCGTTTCATCCCCCGCATGTGGCGCCGAGCGCGGCAAAATGCAATCTTCTCCGCGCGGCGGACCGATCGGCGAAGGAGACTGTGATGAGTGCGGTGGTGAAGAACCTGTCCTCCACGGAGCTGGAGGCGGAGGAATGGCGCATCCGCCAGGACATGGCGGCGGTGTTCCGCATCGGCGCCCGGCTGGGCTGGAACGAGCATATCGGCAACCACAATTCGATCATGCTGCCACAAGAGCGGCCCGATGACGCGCCGCTGTTCCTGATCAACCCGCGCGGCTACCTGTTCCAGGAACTCACCGCGTCGTCCCTGATCGTCTGCACGCTGGATGGCAAGGTGGTGCGCGGCACGGGGGAACTGCGCAAGGTGGCATTCCATATCCATGCGCGCATCCATGTGCAGAACCCGGCGGCGACCTGCGTGATGCATGTGCATCCGCAATACCTCACCGCCCTGTCCCTGCTGGAGAACCCGGGGCTGGAACTGGCGCACCACAACAACCTGCTGCTTAACGACCGCATTGCCATCGACCGGCATGCGGAGGCGCCGGCCGACAGCCATGCAGAGGGCGACCGGCTGGCGGCGGCTCTGGGCGACAAGTCCACGCTGATAATGAACGGGCACGGTGTCACCGTAGTGGGTCCCACGGTGCATGACGCGTTCGACGAACTCTACATCGCCGAGCGGACGGCGATGTATCAGGTCACGGCGCTGTCCACCGGGCAGAAGATGCGGGCGCTGCCGGAGCATGCACGGCGCAACTGGCACGGGGCGTGGGGCGAGAAGCTGGACGCACGGCTGCATCTGGATGCATGGCGGCGTGTGCTGGACCGGGAAGAACCGGACTACGCGAGCTAGGAAGTTCACCATGCGCTTGAAAGACAAGGTCGCCGTCATCATCGGCGCCGGGCAGAGCAAGGGGGAAACCCTGGGCAACGGCCGTGCCACCGTGCTGCGCTTCGCGCAGGAGGGGGCGAGGATCTTCGCGGTGGATCGCAACCTGGAGTCCGCGAACGAGACCGCCGAACTGGCGCGCAAGGAAGGCGCGGAATGCGATACCGCGCGCGCCGACGTGGTGCATGAGGCGGAGCTGAAGGTGGCGATCGCGGCGGCGCACAAGCGCTTCGGGCGCATCGATATCCTGCACTACAATGTGGGCGTTGCCGTGGCCGGCGGCGACAAGCCGGTGACGGAGATCACGGACGAAGCCTTCGACTTCATCAGCGCCGTGAACATCCGTGGCGCGGTGATGGCGTGCAAGCACGCGCTTCCGATCATGCGGGCGCAGAAATCGGGCGTTATTATCATGATTTCGTCGATCTCCGCGTGGGAGAACTACCCGAACGTCACCTACAAGGTGACAAAGGCGGGTATGATCGCCTTCACGCAGCAACTGGCGATCCGCAATGCGCAGTACAACATCCGCGCCAATGCCATTCTGCCCGGTTTGATGGCGACGCCGATGGCGATCGACGTCCGCGCCCGCGTCACAAACACGCCGCGCGACGCGATCATGGCGGAACGCGATTCGCGCGTGCCCATGCGCCGGCAGGGCACGGCATGGGATGTCGCCAACGCCGCGCTGTTCCTGGCCTCCGACGAGGCGAATTACATCACCGGCGTGTCGCTGCCCGTGGATGGCGGCATGCTGGTGGATATCGCGCCGGGCCGCAGCAGTTAGGTAGCATCATGGGGACCCGGTGAATCGTTATCACCCCTGACGCGCGCCTGATGCCGCCGCTTGCCTGGGCCGCGCTGGCGGCGCTGACCGCCGTGCGACTGGTGGTGGCCACCGCCGCGCCGATCTCGCCGGACGAGGCGTATTACTGGGTCTGGTCCCAGGCGCTGGCGCCCGGCTATTATGACCATCCGCCGATGGTGGCACTGTGGGCGCGAACCGGCGTGGCCGTGTTTGGCGATACCACGCTGGGCGTGCGGCTGCTGGCACCGTTTTCCGCCGCGCTGGGAACGGTGCTGCTTGTTCGCGCCGGCACGGACCTCTCCGGCAATCGCGCCACCGGGCTGTGGGCGGCGGTGCTGATGAACGCGACACTGGGCTTCGGCCTGGGCGCGGTTTCCATGACCCCGGATACGCCGCTGTTCCTGTTCTGGATCGCCGCCATCTGGGCCGCGGGACGGCTGGAGGTGACGCGACGGGGCATCTGGTTCCTCGTGCTGGGCGCCGCCATCGGGCTGGCGCTGACCAGCAAGCTGTCGGCGGCGTTCCTGGCGCTGGGCATCGCCGCCTGGGTGGTGCTGGCGCCGGGGCTGCGGCCCTGGCTGCGCACGCCATGGCCGTGGCTGGGCGGGCTGGGTTCGCTGGCGATCTTCGCGCCGTTCCTGGCCTGGAGTGCTGCGCATGACTGGGCCGGTATCACGCGCCAGGGCGGCCGGATGGGCGGCTTCAACCCGGGCAACGCGCCCGCCTACCTGGCGGAACTGGTCGGCGGGCAGGTCGGGCTGATGACGCCGATCATCTTCGCTCTGGCCGCGATCGGCCTGTTCCACGCGACCCGCGCGGCATGGCGGGACCGGGCCGCGACGCCGCTTTTGCTGGCACTGCTCAGCCTGCCGGCGCTGCTCATGTTCGTGCAGCACACGTTTACCGAGCGCGTGCAGGGCAACTGGCCGGCCATCGTCTACCCCGGCGCCATCCTGGCCGCCGCCATCTGGGCGGCGCCACGCTGGCGCGTTGCCGGTGCTTGGCTTGGCGCTGGGATCACCGGGTTGGTCTATCTGCACGCCGCGCTCTCCCTGCTGCCGCTGCCGCCCAAGCTGGACCCCGCCATGAAGCGCCTGGCCGGCTGGGACACGCTCGCCGGGCAGGTGGATGCCGCGCGGCGCGAACAGAGTGCCGCCTTCATCACCGCCGATGACTACGCCGTGGCATCCATGCTGGCGTGGGAAATGCCGGGGATTACGATCCTGGCGGCGCAGCCGCGCTGGGCGGTGTTCGACCTTCCGCGGGGGGCGCCTGCCGGACCGGGCATCCTGGTGCGCAGCGCCCGCAACGCGGAGCGCGTCGACAGCGATACCTGGCGGGAGCAGGCGCCGCTGGGCCTCGCCGCGCGATCACGGAATGGCGTGACGGCGGAGGAATACCGGCTGTATCGTGTGCTGCCCCCGACGGGGGAGGCGCTTACCCGCCTGCCCACCGCCCGGCCCGGATGGAGCCCCAAATGAACCTTCCGACGCATGACGACGTCCAGGCTGCCCGCACCCGCCTCGCAGGGCATATCGTGCGCACGCCCGTGTTGCGCCACCCGCTTCTGGACGAGATCACCGGCGGCACCATCCTGCTGAAGCCGGAGCCGCTGCAACGCACCGGCAGCTTCAAGCTGCGCGGCGCCACCAACGCGCTGCTGAAGCTGAGCGACGCGGATCGCCGCGCCGGCGTGGTGACGCATTCCTCCGGCAACCACGGCCAGGCCACCGCCTGCGCCGCCGCGTCCATCGGCGCGAAAGCCACGGTGTTCATGCCGGCCGATGCCCCGCGCATCAAGGTGGAGAGCACGCGGCGCTGGGGCGCCGACGTGATTCATTATGACCGCGTGCACGACGACCGGGACGCACTGGCGCAGGATTTCGTCTCCCGCACCGGTGCGGTGCTGGTGCCACCGTTCGACCATGCGGACGTGATCGCAGGGCAAGGCACGCTGGCGCTGGAACTGGCGGAGGACGCGGCGGACGCCGGGCTACAGCTGGACACGCTGTTGGTGAACACCGGCGGCGGCGGGCTGGTCGCCGGCTGCGCGCTGGCGCTGGAAGGCGTTTCTCCTTCCACCTGCATCTTCAGCGTGGAACCGGCGGACTGGGACGATACGGCGCGCTCGCTCGCCAGCGGTACGCGGGTGGCGAATGTGCCCGGCGGCTCCACGCTGTGCGATTCCCTGCTTTCGAAAATGCCCGGCGCGATCACCTTCGCACTGAACCAACCACGTCTCACCGGCGGGCTGTCGGTGACGGACGCGGAGGTGCTGGCGGCGATCCGCTTCGCGTTCAACCACCTGAAGCTGGTGGTGGAACCGGGCGGCGCGGTGTGCCTGGCCGCGCTGCTGGCCGGCAAGGCGGATGCGCGCGGGAAGGTGGTGGGCGCGGTGCTGTCCGGCGGCAACGTGGACCCGGCTGTGTTCGGCCGCGCGCTGGCGCAGGCCTAACCGAAAAACTCCCGCCAGGATTTCTGCGCGCCCGCGATCGGCAATGCGGTGGCTTCATAAACGCCGCGGGCGATCGCGCGGGCCATCACAAGGCCGGCGGCATGGCCGAGTTCCGTCAGGTCCTGGATCGGATTGACCGCTGGCCGGGTGCCCGTAGCAGCGGCGAAGATCGTATCGCCGTCCATCGGCGCGTGCGCCGGCAGCACAGCACGTGCCAGGCCATCATGCGCCATGATCGCCAGGCGCTTGCATTGCGCTTTCGTCAGCGCCGCGTCCGTCACCACCATGCCGATGGTGGTCGCCGTGCCGACACCTCGCGGTGACGGCCCGCCCTTGTAGCGCGGCCGCAGCGCATCTTCCGGCATCGGGTTGGGCCAGCCCCGGCCGCCGAACTCGCCATCCACCTCGAACGGTGCGGCCCAGAACCAGGGGCCGCCGCCGATCAGGGGCGAGCCGACCGCGTTCACCGCGACAAGCGCCGCGACGGTGAAGCCCCCCGCCGTGATAGTGCTGGCGGAGCCGATGCCCCCCTTCACGGTGGCGGTAGTTGCGCCGGTGCCCGCGCCCACGCTGCCAAGGGCGAACGCGCCGGGTGCAGCCGCCTGTGCCGCCGCCAGGCCCAGGTCCCGGTAGGGGGAAACCAGGCCCCAGTTCTTGTCGCCTGCGCTTGCCAGATCGAACAGGATCGCCTGGCAGACGATGGGCACGCGCACTGTCAACCCCACCGGCAGGCCGCGACCCGCCGCGCGCAGCACGGCCTGCACCCCGCCCGCAGCATCCAGCCCGAAGACGGATCCGCCGCCGAGGACCAGCGCGTCCACCGTCTCGACGCTGTAGTCCGGCTCGAGCATCTGCGTGTCCCGCCCGCCCGGCGCGCCGCCATGGACCGCGACGGAGGCGGTGGTGGGCTTGCCGAACACCACCGCCGTAACGCCGGAGCCAAGTTGCAGGTCGGTCGCGTGGCCGACACTGATGCCGGGAATGTCCGTCAGCAGGTTCAGTCGGCTCATCGGGCCAGGGCTTCCAGGTCCACCGCATAGCCCATGGCCAGCAGGCCGATTCGGTTCGGATGCAGCCGGTCGCCTTCGCCGCCGATGGTGCTGTTGGGCTGCATCTCCGGCCGGATCTGGCCGGTCGCCCGGTCCAGCGTCGCGGCATCGAAATCCGCGACAGAGTCGAATAGGCCGCCGGTTCGGATGAAGGCGTTCAGCGCCTGGCGGCGCTCCTCCACCTCGGCCCGTGCGTGGCCTTCCTGGGCGGAGTTGCGCGCGCTGCTCAATGTGGCGCCGATAATGCGGATGCCCGGTATTGCCGCGCGCATGCGGGCCACGCCGTCGCGCATACCCTGGATGACGGCGTCCGCGCTGGCATCGCCGATGCCGAAATCGTTCACGCCTTCCATCCAGATGACGGCATGAACGGAGGAGAGGCTGAGCACGTCGCGTTCCAGCCGCTCCAGCGCAGAGGGGCCGCCGTTCATCGGCTCACCCGGATTGTAGGCGGCGGGGCCGCGCACCTGGTTGCCGCCGATACCGGCGTTCACCACCGCGAACTTGCCCGGATAGGCGGCGTGCAGGCGGCGGGCGAGGAAATCCGGCCAGCGGTCGTCGCCGTTCATGGTGGAGAGCGTGCCGTCGGTGATGGAATCGCCCAGGCACACCACCACGCGCGTGCCCTTGGCCACGACCGCGTCCAACGCATCGATGAAGAACCAGGAGGCAGTGGTGTGCGGCAGGGCCGATTCCTCCTCACTGCCCGCGCAGGGCGACGTGCCCGGGGACGCGGCATAGGAGGTGGTCAACGCCTTGGCGTGCCAGGTCATCGGGCCGCTTTCACCGACCACATGGAAGCTGACCGCGAGGCGCTTGCCCTGCAGCAGCGGCGCGGTCGGCGGCTCGGCGAAGGGAAGATGGATGGGGTCGGACCAATGCAGGCCGCCGGGCGGGATTGTCACGTTGTTCCGCCCATCGAACAGCAGTTGGTGGTTGGTGCCGGGCACCAGCCGGGCGGCCAGGGCCTGCAAGCCGATATGGACGTGCGACAGTTGCAGCGGCCGGCTGCCGAAGGCGTTGGTGAAGCGCAGCCGGACGGTGTGGCCCCAGATATCCGGGCGCAGCATCATGCGGAACGTCTGGTCGCGCGCGCCGACGACCGGATCCGGCAGGATGAAGCCCTGGTCCGGCTGGGCGGAAGGGTTACCCGCCGGGTAGGGGCCCTGGGCGGAAGCGGCCCAGACCGTGGCCCAGGCTTCATCGGGTCGCAGATGCATCGTCGTACTCCCTCACGGCACGTTCAGCGGCGGGACTGCGGCGCCGGCGGCAGGAACAACTTTATGTCCACCGCGCTGCCCATCGCCAGCAGGCCGGCACGGTTGGGGTGCAGTTTGTCTCCCGGTCCGCCGACCGTGCTGTTGGGCTGCATCTCCGGGCGGATTTCGCCGGTCATCACGTCGCGGGTCGCGGCGTCGAAATCGGCGACCGCGTCGAAGATATCGGCACCGCGGATGATGGCGTTCAGGGCCTGGCGCTTGGCGTCCACTTCCATGCGGCCATGCGTCGGGGTGGAGTTCAGCGCGCTGGTCAGCGTGGCGCCGACCACGCGCACGCCGGGGATCGCGCCACGGATCCGTGCCACGCCCTGGCGCAGGCCCTGCGCCACCGCATCCACCTCCGCGTTGGCGGAGCCGAAATCATTGATGCCTTCCAGCCAAACGACGGCGGTGACACCGGACAGGCTGAGCACGTCCCGTTCCAGCCGCGCGAGGGCGGAGGGGCCGCCGTTCACGGGCTTCGCCGGAGAATATTCCGCCGGGCCTATGATTTGGTTGCCGCCGATGCCGGCATTCACCACCGCAACGTGTGTGCCGACGCCCGCGCGCAGCCTGCGGCCGAGCACGTCGGGCCAGCGGTCATCGCCATTCATGGTGGAATTGGTACCGTCGGTGATCGAATCCCCGAACGCCACTACCACCTGCGCCCGCGCCGGAGCGATCATGTCAACGGCATCGAGGAAGAACCAGGACGCGGTGCTGTAGGGGAACGCGGCTTCTCCTTCCTCCGCCCCGCGCGCGCCGGCACCGGGGGCGGAGACGTATGAGGTGTTGATCCCCTTGGCGTGCCAGGTCATCGGCCCGCTTTCCCCGACGACATGGAAACTAACAGCCATCTTGCGCCCGTTGAGGACACTGGCCGTGCGGCTGGAAACGAATGGCAGGGTGATGCCATCGCTCCAGATCATCTGACCTGGCGGTATGGTAATTGCGGCTTTTCCGGCGAAAGTCACTGCCCGGTTGGTGCCCGGAACCAGGCTGCTGGACCCGTTCTGCAAGCCGACATAGATGCCATCCAGGTTCAGCGGACGATCTCCGAAGGCGTTAGTGAAACGCAGCCTTACGGCCTTGCCCCAAAATTCCGGCTTCAGCATCAGGCGAAAGGTCTGGTCGTGCGCGCCGGCCCCAGGCGTGGGGAACACGAAACGCTGGTCAGGCTGCGCATTGGCGTTGCCGGCGGGATAGGGACCATGCACGGATGCGGCCCACACCGTGGCCCATTTTTCGTTATTGCCCGGCTTCGCAACGCGCGACGCCGTTTGCGCCGCGGCAGGCAGGATCACACTCATAAGTAGCAGTACTGACATGGCAAATGTCAGCGCGCGGCGCCAGAACGTCATCGATCGGTAATCCCCCAAGGCGAAGCGTGATGTGTTTCTTGGGGGAAAGCTTGGTCGCAACCAGCGAGTGACGCAATGGGCTGAGAATACCCAATTGCATCGAAATCAGTTGCCTACAGGCGGCGCAATGCGGCGCAGACATCCTCCACCTGCGTGTCCGTCAGTTCCGGAAACAACGGCAGGCTGAGCACTTCGGTTGCCGCACGTTCCGTGGCGGCGCAGCGGGCGGGACCCATGGCGATGCGCCCGGCGTAGGCCGGCTGCAGATGCACCGGCTGCGGGTAATGAATGCCACTGCCGACGCCGGCGGCGCGCAGGCGGGCCTGCACATCCGCGCGATTGGGCGTGCGCGTGACATAGAGGTGAAAGACATGGCTGCCACCGGACCGGCGCGCGGGCGGGCGCAGGGCGCTGTCGGCCAGGGCCGTGTCATACGCCGCGGCGATGGCCTGCCGGCGGGCGTTCTGCGCATCCAGGTGGCGCAGCTTGACGCGCAGGATGGCGGCCTGGATCTCGTCCAGGCGGGAGTTCACGCCTTGCTCATCGGAAATGTAGTGCTGGCGCCAACCATATTGCCGCAGCGCGGCCAGCCTGTCGGCGCGTGCCGCGCTGTTGGTGGCGATGATGCCGCCATCCCCCAGCGCGCCGAGGTTCTTGGTGGGATAGAGCGAAAACGCCGCGACGTCGCCCATCGTGCCGACCTTCTGGCTGCCCCACAGCGCGCCATGCGCCTGGGCGCAGTCCTCGATCAGATGCACGTGGTGCTTGGCGCAACTTGCACGAATGCGGTCCAGCGCCACCGGCTGTCCATACAAGTGCACGGCGATCACCGCCCGGATCGGCGGCACATAGGGCGGCGTGCGGCCCAGCACCGCATCCAGCTCCTCTGCGTCCAGGCCATAGAACCCATCGATGTCCAGCAGCAGCGGCGTCGCGCCGACCATCTCGATCGCCGCCACCGTGGCGACGGCAGTGTGAGAGACAGTGACAACAGAGCAGCCCGGACCGATATCCAGCGAACGCAAGGCCAGCGCCAGTGCGTCCGTGCCATTGGCGCATCCCACCGCCCGTTCCGTGCCCAGCCAGGCGGCGAATTCCTGCTCGAAGGCCTTGCCCTCGTTGCCGAGAATATACCAGCCGGAGGCCAGCGCGCGCAGCACGGCCTCGTCGATCTCCGCCTTCAGCGCCAGGTAGCCGGCGCCCGGATTGGCAGTGGGCACGGTGATGGCGGGAGCGCTCATCTCAAGCCTCTCACAAATACGCCGCCAGGCGCGGGCGGTACCATTCCAGCGTGCGGCCGATGCCGTCCTCCAGCCCGACCTTCGGCGCCCAGCCAGTGGCGGCACGGAAGGCCGAGTCATCGGCATGGTAGGAACCGATATCGATGCGCGCCCGGTCGGCAGGGAATTCCTTGGTAACGAACCGCGCGGCGCCGCCGGAGACACGCTTTGTCATCTCTGCCAGTTCCAGCAGGGAGGCCGGCGGCGGGCCGCCGATGTTGAAGATGCAGCCATGCGCCGCCTCATGCTCCGCTGCGGCGATGAAGGCGTCGGACACGTCGTCCACATAGGTCATGTCGCGTAGCTGCTCGCCGCCCCATACCTCGAATGGCCGGCCTTCCAGTACGCAGCGGATCCAGATGCCCAGGAAGGTCTGGCGTGCATCGCGGATGCGCAGGCGCGGGCCATAACAATTTGTCAGCCGCAGGCTCACCACCGGACGGCCATGCACGCGATGCTCCAGCATCCAGTACTGCTCGCCGGCAAATTTCGAGACACCATTGGCGTCCGGCGGGTTCACCGGATGCTCCTCGTCCACCGGCAGCCGGTGTGCGCGGCCATAGAACTGGCGCGTGGAGGCATGTACCACCACGGCTTCGGGCGCTGCTTCCCGCGCCGCCTGGATCAGGCGCACCTGGGCGACGGCGTTCACCTCGATGTCGGCCAGCGGATCGCGCTGGCCGCCCATGTGGGATGTCTGCGCCGCGAGATTGAAGATGACGGCGCGGCCCTCGCACAGGTTGCGCAGGTCCATCTCGCGGATATCACCGCGCACCAGTTCCACGTCCGAGCCGTCCAGGTTAGCGGGATTGGCGCCGCCGCCGAACAGGAATCCGTCCAGCGCCGTTACCTGCGCGCCGCGCGCGGCCAGCGCATGACACAGGTTGGAACCGAGAAACCCGGCCCCGCCCGTTACCAAAACCTTGCGGCCTTTCCAGTCCATCGCGCGCCTATCCTTGCCGATCACGCGCAGGCTGGGCGCGTTCCGTGGCGGTAATGGGGCGGCGGCGCGGCCGAATCAAGGAAGCCGCTCAGGGAAGCGCCGCGATCCCGGTGATCTCGACAAACCAGGCCGGGTCGGCCAACCGGGTTTCAAACGTCGCCCGCGCCGGTTTGTTGTGGGTGTCCAGCCACGCATCCCAGGCGCGGTTCATGCCGGCGAAATGGCGCATGTCGCTGATATAGACCTGACAGGACAGCAGGCGGGACTTGTCGGTGCCCGCTTCTGCCAGCAGCGCGTCGATCTGGCGCAGGATGTCCGCCGTCTGGCCTTCCGCGTCCAGGCTGGTGTCGTCCGCCACCTGGCCGGCCAGGTACACCGTGTTGCCGTGCACCACGGCGCCGGAAAGCCGTGCTTCCGGCTGCAATCTCCTGATCTCACTCATTCCTGAGTCTCCCTAACCCGCGTAATGCGGACGCCGGCGATACCTGTTCAGCAGGCTCTCGCGCGGCCCCGCGATAATCAGCATCGCCCAGAAACCGCCCGCCGTCAGTACGATCGACGGCCCGGTCGGGATGTCCAGGTGATAGGACAGCAGCAGGCCGAGCAAGGAAGCGGCCAGCGCCAGGAAAACCGAGGCACGCACCTGCCCGCCCAGGTCCCCTGCCAGATGCCGCGCCGCCACGGCCGGCAGCATCATCAGGCCCACCGACATCAGCGTTCCCAAGGCGACAAAGCCGGCCACCACGCACAGCACGACGAGGGCCAGGAACAGCAGGTGATAGAGTCCGCCCCGGCCACCGACGGTGGCGAAGAAGGCCGGGTCCAGGCTTTCCAGGACCAAGGGCCGCCATATCAGCGCCAGCACCGGCAGGGTCAGTGTCGCCACGCCAGCCATGCCCAGCAGCGCCGCGTCATCCACGGCAAGCACATTGCCGAACAGAAGGTGCGTCAGGTCCACCCCGCGCTGGGCGGAGGCCAGGGCGACGCCGCCGGCCAGGGCCAGCAGGTACACAGCCGCGAGTTGCGCGTCCTCCCGCCCGCCGGTGGCGCGCGCGAGCCAGCCGGCCAGCAGCGCCACGGCGAGGCCGGCGAGCAATCCGCCGAGGCCCATCACCGGCAAGGACAATCCGGCAGCCACCACGCCCAGCGCGATGCCAGGCAGGATGCCGTGCTGCAGCACATCGCTCATCAGGCTCATCCGCCGTATCACCAGGAACAGGCCCAGCGGCGGACCGGCGACGGACAGCGCGACGCAGCCGGCCAGGGCACGACGCATGAAGCCCAGCGCGAACGGAGCGAACAGCAGGTCGTAGAGAAAGCCTTCGATCACGCGGCGGTCCGGCTCGCTTCGTGCCCGTCGTCATGCACGTGGCAGATCTCCGCGTCCTCGGACCACGCTTCACTGAGTTGCCGCGCGCGCAGGCGGTTGGCGGCGGACAGCGCCTGCTCGGTCGGGCCCCAGGCAATCAGTTCGCGGGCCAGCAGCAGGGCTTCGGGAAAGGCCTGGCGCACCAGGTCCATGTCGTGCAGCACGGCGATCACCGTCTTGCCGGCCTTGTGCCAGCCCAGAACCACGCCCAGCAGGTCTGTCGCGGTGCGGGCATCCAGGGCGG
>Ga0315912_10004624_pt1 | contig 12972 bp, 10 predicted proteins | sample VfabasoilMG_FD_204469 | JGI IMG/M metagenome (GOLD analysis project Ga0315912, IMG submission 204469) | Garden soil microbial communities collected in Santa Monica, California, United States - V. faba soil | ecosystem: Environmental > Terrestrial > Soil > Garden | place: USA: California... | reverse complement strand
CCCCACGGCCCGGCGGACGGCATGCCCGTCCGCCTCCGGAGCCCGGGATCCCCTGCGGATCCCGGGCTCTTTCGTCGCGTGAGGGGGCGTGCGGTCGAGAGGTCTCGGCCGCTTCCCACCCCATGCGGAGCGCGACGATGCCCGGCGAGCCGATCCAGGACCCCGACCTGCAGGCCTACCTGCGCGCCATCTCCCGCGTGCCGCTGCTCAGCGCGGCCGATGAGGTGCGGCTGGGGCGCCTGGCGCTGGCCGGCTCGACCGACGCGATCGACAAGCTCGTCCGCGCCAACCTGCGGCTGGTGGTGCACACCGCCCGGCGCTGGTCGCGCAGCGCGCTGGGCCTGGCGGACCTCATCGCCGAGGGCAACCTCGGGCTGATCCACGCCGCCACGAAGTTCGACCCGGCGGCCGGCTGCCGCTTCTCGACCTACGCCACCTGGTGGATCCGGCAGGCCATCGGACGGGCCGTGCAGGCCCAGAGCCCCGCCGTGCGCGTGCCCTCCTCGATGCTGGAGAACACGGCCCGCTGGGAGCGCGCTCAGCGCCTGCTGGAGGGCCGCCTGCACCGCCCACCCACGGCCCAGGAGGTGGGCGCCGAACTCAAGATCTCGCTGCGCTCACGCCGCGTGCTGACGCAGGCCCTGCGCACGCAGGCCACCGGCGTGGCCTCGCTCTCGGTCGAGAACGAGGGCAGCCGCTGGTCGGACAGCCTGCCGGACCCCGACACGCAGGGGCCGCTGGCCGCCGCCGAGGCGGCCGAGGAGCGGAACCTCGTGCTGGCCGGCCTCGACGTGCTGCAGGCCCGGCTGCGCTACGTGATCGAGGAGCATTTCGGGTTGGGAACCCGATCGGCGCGCACGCTCGACGACCTGGGACGCGAACTGGGTGTCAGTCGGGAACGTGTGCGCCAGATGGTGCAGCAGGCCCTGGGCCGGATGCGGCATGCCCTGGCCCACCCGCCACGGGCGGCCTAGGCGGCTCGGGGCTGCCCGGCACGAGCGAGCCGAAGGGCACGGCCAGCCGCTCGAAGGCCTGCCAGTACTGCGCAGGCAGGCCGTAGCTCGAGCAGAGGTTGTGCTCCTCGAGCGGGTCGGCGACCAGGTCGTAGAAGCCGTAAACCGAGCCCTCGGGGCCGGCCAGGTGCACGAGCTTGAAGCGCTCGTCGCGGATGCCGCGCTGCATCACCGTGTACGGTCCGGGGCCGTTGGGCTCGAACAGCTCGAAGTAGACCCAGCTGCGCAGCGCCGGCTGGTCGGGGTGCTGCAGGTACGGCATGAGCGAGACCGAGTCGCGGGGCTGACCGTCCACCGGGACCGCTGCCCCCGCCATGTCGACCACCGTGCTGAACAGGTCGGTGGTGTTCACCAGGCCCTCCACCGAGCGCCCCGGCGCCACCACACCCGGGCCGGCGATGATGAGCGGGACGTTGACGCCCGACTCGTAGAGCGTGCCCTTGGCCTTGTTGACCAGGGCCTGATTGCTCATCGCGGGGCCCGGCGTGCCGTTGTCACCCAGGAAGATGACCCAGGTACGCGCCAGGGTGTCGCGCGGGATCTCCAGCAGCAGGCGCCCGATCTCGTGGTCCATGGCCTCCACGGCCGCCCGGTGCATGAGGGCCGGGCTGGAGGACGCGCTGGCGTGCAGGGTGGTCAGCCCGGCAGGCGGCACGTGGTAGGGCGTGTGCGCCGCGTTGAACGACAGCCAGACGAACCACGGATCGTCGTCGTAGCGCTCGATGAGCTCGAGCGCGTCGTCCACGTTCTCGGTGGAGGCGTAGGCGTGGATGTGCTTGCTGACCAGCGAGTGCTGCGTCGTGACGATCTTCTGCCAGTCGAAGAACACCGAGGGCGGCGACACGACGCTGCCCAGGTTCTCGGGCGAACCGATGAACTGCTCGAAGCCGCACGCCATGGCGTGCAGCGGCCCGGAGCCCAGGCTGGTGCCCAGGTGCCACTTGCCGACCACCACGGTGTTGTGGGTGGGCGCCAGCAGGTCGGACAGGGTCAATTCGGCGGGAGAGAGCTCGAAGGCGCCCGCGTCCGGGGCCTCCCACGCGATGTTCGTGCCCACCCCCGTGCGGAAGCCGTAGCGCCCCGTGAGGAGGGAGGCGCGCGTGGGCGAGCAGATCGGGCTGGCGTAGGCGTTTCGGAAGAGCACGCCGTAGCGCGCCAGCAGGTCGATCGTCGGCGTCGGCCCGGCCGTGGGGCTCTCGTTGTAGGCGCCGATGCGGTCCACGCCGACGTCATCCGCCACGATGAGCAGCACGTTGTCCTGGGCCAGGACGGGGAAGGCGAGCAGTCCGCCAAGGAGACCGGCACGCCAGCTGCGCCCGGAGAGGGAGCAGAACATGGGCGACCCTCGGGTCGGGGGAAGGAACTCGGGGCCTCGGGTTTCAGGGGCAAGCTGGCCCACGAGCACCACCGCACGGCTTCGGGGCCGTACGGGGTCAGGCTGAAAGATACCCCTGAATTCGTGCCCCGGCCAGCTCCAGTTCGAGTGGGCCCCGGACGGGGCGAGTCGCGGGACGAGTGCGCACCCTGTGCCGGAGGCTCGCGGTGGCGCTCTCGTGACCTTCCACCCGCCCGGCAGGAGAGCGGTAACGATGGCGCGACGCCGGGCGTACGAGCGCCGTCCGCCCCCCGAGAGAGCCCGACCATGTCCCTGCTGCTCTGCCTCAGCCTGCTGCTCCCGCCGGCCCCGCCGGCCCTACCCGAGATCCCTTGTTCCTGGGTCTCCGCCGACGCCCAGTGGGTGCTGCACCTCGACATGCAGGCTGCCGTCGCGAGCACGCTCGTGAGCCGTCTCGGTGAGCTGCCCTGGCAGACCGAGCTGCCGACCGAACTGCGTGGCCGGCTCGGGCTCGACCTGCGTACCGACGTGCAGACGCTCACGGCCTACGGGGAGCAGGACGACCCGCAGACCTTCGTGCTGCTCGTCCAGGGCGGCAAGGCGCTCGACGGCGCGCTCGAGAAGCTGGCCGCCCTCGTCCCGCACGAGCGGCAGGAGCAGGGCGGGATGCCCATCGATCGCTGGCAGCCCGAAGAGGGCGAGGACCCGTTCTACAGCTACCTGGCGCGGCGCCCCGACTCGGAGCAGCGCGTGCTCGTCCTGGGCCTGTCGGCCGCCACCGTGTCCTCCGGCCTGGCGACGCTGCAGGGCCGCAGCGACCACCTGTCGCCGGAACAGGCCCGTGCGGCGCTGTCGCTCTCGCCCGGCGCCTTCCTGTGCGTGGTCGTGCGCGATGGCCTGGCCGCGCTGGCCGAGCATGGCCCCGACTCGCAGATGACCGAACTCGTGGAGACGCTCGCCGTGGAGGCCGGCGAGGAGGCCCAGCAGGCCTTCGTGCGCGTGAGCGTGGGGACGCGCGACGCCAGCGATGCGCAGAAGATCGGCTCCGTGCTGCAGGGAGCGACGGCGCTGCTCTCGCTCATGGCGCAGTCCGACGAGGGGGCACGCGACCTCCAGCCCTTGCTGTCGGGCCTCTCGGTGAAGTGCGAGGGGGCACGCGTCATGGTGCGCCTGCAGCACGACAGCGCCGCCCTGGCAGACCTGATGATGGAACAGGTGCAGAGCGGGCACGCGGCCTTCGAGCTGCCGCCGCCCGCGCCCGCCCAGGACGGCTGGTACTGAGGCGCGCATGAGTCGCTCGCAGCCCACGCCCGATCCGGCGCGACAGCTGGCGCTCGCCGCCCAGGCGGGCTCGAGCGCCGCCTTCGGCGATCTCGTGCTGCGCTTCCAGGGCCCGCTGCGCCACTTCCTGCGGTTGCGCTGCCGCAGCGCGACGGACGCCGAGGAGATCACCCAGGCCGCCTTCGTGCGCGCCTGGGAACAGCTCGCGCGCTACGACGCGCGCTTCAGCTTCTCGACCTGGCTCTACACCCTGGCACGGCGCGAGGCGGCCAGCTTCCACCGCCGCGCCGAGCGCCACCCGTCCGGCGTGGCCGATCTCGATCCCATCGCGCCGGAGACGGCGGGGCACGAGGCGGAACCGGGTGCCCCGGGCCGCGGCCAGCTGTGGGAACTGGCGGCGCGCCTGCTCTCGCGGCACCAGTTCGATGCGCTCTGGCTGCGCTACGCCGAGGACCTGACGCCCGCCGAGATCGGCCGCGCCCTCGGCCGCCCCGCCACGGCGGTGCGCGTGCTGCTGCATCGCGCCCGGCGCACCCTCGCCCGCCACCTGGACGCCCCCCCCGCCCCCCGCAGCCCCGCGCTCCGGGGAGCGCCGGCGCTGCCGGCAGCGGACGAGTTCGTGCCGGGCGGCTTCTGGCCCCCGCTGTCGCAGCCCATCCGAGGCACCTGAATGTCGCCCGCCCCAGACCCCCTGCGCGACCCCGCTGCGGACGGACTCGAGAGCCGCCTGCGCCGCGAGGCAGCCTGGCTGCGCGAGCAGCAAGGCCGTCCGTTGTGGCCGGCGCTGCAGGCGCGGCTGCCGAGGCGTGAGCCCCTCGTCCTGCGCACGCCGCAGGCCGCCGGCCGCCCGGCCCGCTTCGGCATCGGCGCGCTGGCCGCGGCCCTGCTCCTCTGGTGGCTGGGTGCCGGCGAGCCGTCGCGGACGCTCCCGTCGACGCCGGCGGCTCCTGCCCCGGGAGCGACCCTGAGCCTGGCGCCCCTCGTCGACGCTGCGCCCCTCGCCGGCGCGGCTCTCCACGCCAGCGCCGCACCCGTCGCCGACTCGGTGCACGTCGCCGACTCGGTGCACGACGGCGCCGCTGCGCACGACGGCGACCGCAGGCTGCGGCAGTCCGGCCCCTCCTTCGCCCTGCGCCCCGCCTCGAGTCTGGGCGCCTCGACGGCCCTGGTGGCACGCGGCGTCGAGCAGCCGCTGCTGGCCGAGGTCGCCGGCCTCGGGCGCGATGCGCGTCGCGCGGCCGAGACCATGCTGGCGCCCGTGCTGCGCGCGGTGCAACGGCACGGCCACGTCGCGGCGCGCCCCCTGGGCCTCTGAGCCCGGAGGGCAGGGTCGGTCGACCGACTGCCGGGGCGTGACGGCCCTGCCCGTCGCGTCGTGCAGCGCTTGTCCGTCGCCCGGCGCAGCCGCTACAAACGCCGCATGAGCGACGACAAGCGCCTCTTCACCCCGGGCCCGCTGACCACCAGCCTCAGCGTGAAGCAGGCCATGTTGCGCGACCTCGGGTCACGCGACGGGGAATTCGTGGACCTCGTGCGCGGCGTGCGGCAGCGCCTCCAGGAGATCGCCGGGCTCGGCCCGGAGGACGGCTGGGAGTCGGTCATCGTGCAGGGCAGCGGCACCTACGGGCTGGAGGCGGTCGTCTCCTCGCTCGTGCCGGGCAGCGGCGGCCTGCTCGTGCTGCAGAACGGCGCCTACGGCAAGCGGCTCGTGGCGCTGGGCCGGCGCCACGGGCTGCGCACCGAGGTGCTGGCCTGCGCGGAGGACACGCCGATCGACCCCGCGGCCGTCGAGGCGCGCCTGTCACAGGACGGCGGCCTGACGCACGTCGCGCTCGTGCACTGCGAGACGACCACGGGGCTCATGAACCCGGTCGAGGCCGTGGGCCGGGTCGTCCAGCGCCACGGTCGCACCATGCTGCTCGACTCGATGAGCGCCTTCGGCGCGACGCCGCTCGACCTGCGCACGGCCGGCGTGGACGTGCTCGTCTCGTCCTCCAACAAGTGCATCGAGGGCGTGCCGGGCTTCGCCTTCGTGCTCGCTCGCCGCAGGCTGCTCGAGGCCGCGGAAGGCCAGGCCCGCACGCTCAGCCTCGACCTCTGCGCGCAGTGGCGCGGGCTGCAGGCCGACGGCATGTTCCGCTTCACGCCGCCCACGCACGCCCTGCTGGCCTTCGCGCAGGCGCTCGACGAACTCGCCCAGGAGGGCGGCCCGACGGCCCGCGCGCGCCGCTACGCCGACAACCAGCGCGTGCTCATCCGGGGCCTCTCCGCCCTCGGCTTCCGCAGCTACCTCCGGCCGCAGGTGCAGGGGCCGATCATCACCACCTTCCACTACCCGCAGCACGCCGCCTTCCGCTTCGACGAGTTCTATCGCCGCCTCGGCGCGCGCGGCTTCGTGATCTACCCCGGCAAGCTGAGCGAGGCGGCCTGCTTCCGCATCGGTTCGATCGGGCGGCTGGACGGCGACGACATGCGCGCGCTCGTCGCGGCCGTGGCGGCGGTGCTCGCCGAGATGGGTGTGCCGAGCGGCGCCTGAGGCTCCGCTCAGCGCGTCTCCTGCAGCCAGCGGCGGAAGCGGTCGGCCACCTGCCGCGGCGTCTGCGTCGGCCGCGGCAGCTTGCGGTCCTCGCGCGGACGCGTGCGCACGTGCACGAAGGCGAGGCCCTCCTCCGGCCGCTGGAGGGCGTCGCGCAGCGCCTCGAGCGCATCGATGCGGAAGAGCCGCGGGTAGCCGCAGGCGGCCGCGACCGCAGTGAGGTCGATCGACGGTGAGACGGTGGCCTGCCCGCCGGTGGAGTCGTGCACGCCGTTGTCGAGCAGCACGTGCAGCAGGTTCGGCGGGCGCTCGTGGCCGAGGGTGGCCAGCGCGCCCATGCGCATCAGCACGGCGCCGTCGCCGTCCAGCACCACCACGCGCCGCTGCGGCTGGGCCAGCGCCAGGCCGAGCCCGAAGCTGCTGGCGCAGCCCATCGAGCCCACCATGTAGAGCTGGTTGGGCTGGTCGCCCTGGGCGTAGAGCGCGCGCCCGGTGAAGCCCGTCGTGGCGACCACGGCGTCGGTGGGACGCAGCGAGCGCTGCACCGTGGCGAGCACCTCGTCCTGCCCGAAGACGGCCGGCTCGCGGCGGGCGGGTGGCAGCCGCGCGAGGTCGGGCAGCGGGCGCCAGGCGGGCCGCGCCGGGCTCTTGTCGCCCTCGATGACGCCCTGCGACAGGATGAAGCCGTAGGGCAGCCGGCGCGAGCGCAGGTGCTCCACGGCGCGCTCGAGCGCCGGGACGAGCGCCGCCTCCTCGGTGGGGAACGGCTGCCAGGGGATGTCCATGAGTTCCAGCAGGGCAGGCGTGATGCGCCCCATGACCTCGTGCTGCGGCTCGTCCGCAGGCCGGTCGGGCTGGCCGCGCCAGGTGGTCAGCACGAGGATCGGCAGGCCGAAGGGCGCGGTGAGCGAGGTGAGCGGGTTCACGGCGTTGCCGAGCCCCGAGTTCTGGAAGAGCGCCAGGCCGTGCCGCCCCCCCAGCTCGGCCCCGGCGGCGATGGAGACGGCATCGCCCTCGTTGGTCGCGCCGACGTAGGTGAGGTCGGGCGCGTTGATGACCGAGTTGATGAGCGGCGTGAGGTAGGAGCAGGGCACGCCGGCCAGCAGGTCGTAGCCGCGGACGGCGAGTTCGCGCAGCAGCAGTTCGGCGCGGATCATGCATCCCCCCCGGAAGCGGTCCCGGCCATCCGCCGGCGCCGCAGTGTAGGCTGGCGCACGCCGCACCGATCAAGCCCGCGCCCATGAAAGCCCCACGCCCCTCGACACGCTGCCTCGCGTTCGGACTCGCCCGGCGCGGCGTGTGGCTCTGGGCCTGCGCCGGCCTCCTGGGCTGTGACGGGGATGACGCGCCGCCGGCTGCTCCCGCACCCCCGGGCGCTGCGCCCTCTGCAGCCCACTCCGGCGCGGCAGTTCAGCCGGCGCCCGCCGACCCGCACGTCCCGGAGCCGGCGGTCGACAGCCCGGTGCGCGAGGAGTTCCTCGCCATCGCCCGGGCGATCGCGGCGAGCGACAACCCGTACCTGGGCACGGCCCAGGTGCCGCGCGCGCGCGCGGCGCTGGCCGCCACCGACCTGACGCCCGACGCGCGCCTGCAACTCGAGGCCGGCCTCGCGGCCGACCTGCTGCGCCTCGGTCTCGTCGACGAGGCGGCCGAGCACATCGAGGCCGCGCTGCGGCTCACGGAGGAGCAGACCGTCCCGCCGTCGACTCGACTGCTCCTGCACCAGACCCAGGGCCTCATCTACCTGCGTCAGGCCGAGGTGGAGAACTGCATCCGACGTCACCAGCGCGACTGCTGCATCCTGCCGCTCGAGGGCGGCGGACGGCACGCGGTGCGCGCCCCCGCCGAGCGGGCACGCGCGGCGCTGGAACGCTGCCTGGCGCTCGCGCCCGACGACCTCTCGGTGCGCTGGCTGCTGAACGTGCTGGCCATGGCGCTCGGCGACTACCCCGACGGCGTGCCCGCCGCCCAACTCATCCCTCCCTCGGCCTTCGCCTCGCAGGACGACATCGGGCGCTTCCCCGACGTGGCGGCGGAGGCCGGCGTGGACACCCTGAACCTCGCGGGGGGCGTGGCCATCGAGGACTTCGACGGCGACGGCCTGCTCGACATCGCCACGACGACCTTCGACCCCGCCGGCCCGGCCCTGCTGTTCACGGGCCTCGGCGGCCTGCGCTTCGCCGACCGCTCGGCGGCCTCGCACCTCGACCAGCAGCTCGGCGGCCTCAACTGCCTGTCGGCGGACCACGACGGCGACGGCGACGCCGACCTGCTCATCCTGCGCGGCGGCTGGCTCTTCGACACGGGTTGCATTCGCAAGTCGCTGCTGGAGAACGACGGCCACGGCGTGTTCACCGACGTGACGGCCGAGGTGGGCCTGGGCGAGGCGCTCTTCCCCAGCCAGACGGCCTGCTGGGGCGACTTCGACGACGACGGCCGCCTCGACCTGTACGTCGGCAACGAGTCGCGCAAGGAGCAGCGCGGCGACGGCGACTTCCCCAACCAGCTCTTCCGTGCCGGGGACGACGGGCGCTTCGTCGACTTCGCGACCGCGGCCGGCGTCACCAACGACCGCTACACCAAGGGCGTGGCGACCGGCGACTACGACAACGACGGCGACCTCGACCTGTACGTGTCGAACGCCGGCCCCAACCGCCTCTACCGCAACGACGGCGGCCTGCGCTTCGACGACGTGGCCGAGGAGCTGTCCGTGGCCGAGCCGCGCGGCCGCAGCTTCGCGTGCTGGTTCTTCGACCGCGACGACGACGGCTGGCTCGACCTGTGGGTCGGCGGCTACGAGGCCACCATCGCCGACCTCGCGGCCGACGAGCTCGGGCTGCCGCAGGGCGGGCGCTCGCCGTGCCTCTACGCGAACACCGGCGGGCGTTTCCGCGACGTGGCGGCCGAGAGCGGGCTCGCGCACCCCTGGCTCCCGATGGGCGCCAACTTCGGCGACCTCGACCACGATGGCCACCTCGACGTGCTGCTCGGCACGGGCGACCCCGGCTACCAGACGCTCGTGCCCAACGTGGCGCTGCGCAACGACGGCAGCGGCCGCTTCCTCGACGTGACCACCTCGGCCGGCCTCGGCCACCTGCAGAAGGGCCATGGCATCGGCTTCGCGGACTTCGACCACGACGGCGACCAGGACGTCTTCCACCAGATCGGCGGCTTCTTCCCCGGCGACGCCTACCCCAACGCGCTCTTCCAGAACCCGGGGCACGGGAACCACTACCTCTATCTGCAGCTGCGCGGCACGCACGGACATCCGGCCGCCTTCGGCGCGCGGGTCACCGTGCGCTTCCTGGAGGGCGGACGGGAGCGGCAGGTGCATCGCGCGGTGGGCAGCGTCAGCTCGTTCGGCGGTTCGCCGACGCAGCGCCTCGAGATCGGGCTCGGACGCGCCGAGCGCATCCTGGCGGTGGAGGTGGCCTGGCCGTCCGGAGGCACCCTGCAGACCTTCCGCGACGTACCGCTCGACGCCCTGCTCGAACTCGTGGAAGGGCAGGCCGAGGCCGTGCGGAAGCCGCTGCCGGTGGCCGCGCCCGCCCCGCGCTGAGCGGGTTCAAGTCCGGCGCGACCTCCGTTCGATCCATCGAACCGGATCCTCCGGACTGGAGCACCCTGGCACGCCCCGTGGCGCGCCGAGGTGCGGCCCGCAGGTCCGGAGGACCCGGTGCCCCCCATGTCGCTCGCCGTCAGCCGACTGTCGCCCCCGGCGCGCCCGCCGCGCCCGCCTCCCCCGGCGCGCCCGGCGCGCCCGCCGCTCCTGGCGCTGTGGTCGTCGGCGGCGCTGCACCTGCTCGCCTGGCTGCCGGCGGCCGCCATGTGCTTCTATGCCAAGCAGCGCCTGCTCGAGATGCACGGCTACCGCATCGTCGCGCGCAGCCTGGGCCGCAGCGGCGTGGCGGACCTCTCGGCCGCCGAGCGCCTGTCGTTCTTCCGCGAGGACGCGCTGCTGCTGCTCGTCGTCGTGCCATGGATGCTCGTCGTGCTCCTGCGCTGGCTGCACCCCACCCTGCGGGCGTGCGTCTCGGCCGGCCTGGCCTCGGCCATCTTCCTCGTCACCTTCGTGCAGATGCGCACCTTCGACGAGGTCGGTCGCTTCGCCTCGCTGAACATGTTGCGCTCGGCCGTGCAGCATCTCGACCAGGACCCCGAGCTCGTCGGGCATTACCTGTCGCCGCGCACGCTGGCCAAGATCCTGGTGCCGTGCGCGACGATCGTGGGGCTGGCCTGGATGGCGCTGCGCCTCGACCCGCGCCGCGACCTGGCGGCTCGCGTGCGCCGCATCGCGACCAGGCTGGCGCAGACCTGTCTCTTCGTCGTGCTGCCGCTGCTCGGCTTCCTGTGCTGGATCTGCTTCGGTCCGGTGCTGGCCGGCACGCCCTACCACCAGAGCGTCATGCTGCGCGCCCTGGCGGCGCTGCCCGGTTCGGAGGAAGTGGACATCTCGACCTGGGAACGGCTCGACGACGTGGCCTTCGAGGCGCTGTACCGCGATGCGGTGCGCGCGCCACCCATCAGGCACTACCCGGGCTACAGCGGCACGGCCGCCGACTGCGACGTGCTGTTCTTCGTCTGCGAGACAGGACCGGCCCGCGACCTGGACCTCGGCGGCGACCTCTCCCGCACGCCGACGCTGGCCCGCTTGCGCGACCACGCGCTCGTCGCGCAACGCCACCACACCACCTATCCCTACACCAATCGCGCCCTGTTCTCGTTCTTCGGCGGGCTGTATCCGTCCAGCCTGACGCGCAGCTTCAACCAGGCGCTGCCCGACCTCCAGCTGCTGGCGCTGCCGGCGCTGCTCGACGAGCGCGGCTACCACACGGCGATCTACAGCCCGATCGAACTGCGCTTCGAGGACGACGACCGCATGTTCGCGGCGCTGGGCTTCGAACACTTCGAGTACGCGCTGCACGAGGGCGAGCCGCGTCCGCAGGGCATGCGCCCGCTCGACGAGGAGGCCCTGGAGCGGCTCGAACACGACCTCGACGGCTGGCTGACGGAGGGGCGCCGCTTCTGCGTGAGCTTCCAACCGCAGGTCGGCCACGAGCCCTGGCCCGACGTCTCCGCGGACGGCAGCCTGCAGACCCTGCCCGAGCGTGGCCGCGCGCTGTTCGAGCTGCAGGACCGCTGGCTCGGCCGCCTGGTGGACGTGCTGGAGCGCCACGGCCGACTCGACCGCACGCTGATCGTCCTCACGGGCGACCACGGCGTGCGCTCGCGCCTCGGTGACCCCGACCTGGAGGGCGGCCGGCTGGCCGACATCTCCTTCCACGTGCCGCTGCTCATCCACGCGCCGATGGCCTTCGACCACACGCTCACCGTCCCCTGGCTCAGCTCGCACATCGACGTCGCCCCGACCCTCGCCGAACTCATGGGCCTGCCGTGGCACGCGCCCATGCAGGGCGCGCCCGTGTGGGACGAGGCCCTTGCCGACCGCATCACCTTCTTCTTCGGCAATCACTACCTGGGGGCGGACGGCTACCACGACCGCGGACAGATGCTCATGTGGTCCCAGATGACCGACAGCGTCTTCGCCACGCGCGACGTGCTGGACTTCGAGGACGAGCACCTCCTGCAGCACGACGCCCCGCTCAGCCTGCAGGCCCGCCACCGCCTGACCCAGATGGTCGGACTGCAGCAGGCCTGGGTACGTCACTTCTCGCGCGGCGGCCAGCACTGAGGGTTGGGCGACCCAACCGGGAGGGCGCGGGAGGCGGGGAATCCGACCGTCCGGGAGGCCCCGGCTGGGCTGGAACGACGGGGAAAAAAGGGCTTATGGGATCGCGGCAGGCGCTCTATCATCGCGCCGTCGACGGCTAGGGCAGGCCGGAGATGTGAACTCCCCCGGCGTTCCTTCCTCCCCCCCCCGATATCGGACTCCGTCCCGATGAGCCCCTCCAGCCTGCGCCCGCTCTGCCTCGTCCTCGTCCTCGCCGTGCTCGGCGGCTCGGCCCTCGACGCCGTGCTCAACCTCGGCGACACCTTCAGCGGCGAGATCTGCGATCCCTCCGACGTGGACGTGCTCCACTTCGACGCCCTCGCGGCCACCGCCTGCCGCGTGCGCGTCACGGCCACCGGCCCGATCAGCCTGCGGCCGCGCCTGCAGCTCATCGACCTGGGCACCGACCAGGTGCTGGCCGACGTCACCGCGGCCACCATCCAGGCCGACACGCTCAACCTGCAGCTGCCGTCCACCGGCCAGTACGAGCTGCGCGTCTCGAGCGCCGACGGCAGCGTGGGCCCCTACCAGCTGCAGTCGATCGGGCGCTACTCGCTCGACAAGCTGAACTTCTTCACGCGCGAGACGGTCCCCGCCGGCGGACAGTCCGAGGTGGGCTTCGACGCGCTGGCCGGCTTCCAGTTCTTCGCCACGATCCAGCCGCCGAACAACTCGCAGGCCATCCCGGCCAACCCCGTGCTCGAGGGACCGGGCGGCCCGATCGCGCTCACCGGCTTCCTGTTCCAGCCGCCGAACCAGCTCGCCATCAAGGGCCTGCCGCTCGGCATCACCTCGCTGCAGTCGTTCGTGCTGCGCGCGGACAACATCGGCGGCACCGGCCAGCTGGTGACGCACATCATGTTGCGTCCGACGCTGCCGGCCAAGAACGTGCAGGAGAGCGACGACTGCCCGTGAGCCCGTGAGGCCGGGCCGGCGCGGCCCGCGCGCCGGGGTTCAGCCCCAATGGTTGGACCAGCCCGACCGGATGTGGCGCGGGTTACGCACGCTGGGGCGTTGTGAAACGAACCCCGGCGCGGCGCAGAGCCGCAATCAGGAGGGCTGGTCCATGGAGCAG
>Ga0315912_10004623_pt1 | contig 12974 bp, 16 predicted proteins | sample VfabasoilMG_FD_204469 | JGI IMG/M metagenome (GOLD analysis project Ga0315912, IMG submission 204469) | Garden soil microbial communities collected in Santa Monica, California, United States - V. faba soil | ecosystem: Environmental > Terrestrial > Soil > Garden | place: USA: California... | reverse complement strand
CCACCACACGACGTGAGAACAAGTCGAGGATAACGGCCAGGTACATCCAGCCCTGCAGTGTCCAGATATACGTAATATCGGCTACCCACACGCGGTCGGGCTCGTCGACGTCGAACTGCCGGGCGACAATGTTGGGAGCGATCGGCTCGTCATGGTTGGAATCTGTCGTCCTGCGGAATCTCGGACGCCGGCAACCCACAAGTCCTTGCTCTCGCATCTGTTTCTCCACCCGCTTGCGGCTGACCTCAAAGCCCCGTTCTCGCAATTCGGCGTGGACGCGTGGGCTACCGTAGGTCCTGCGACTTTCCTCGAACACGTCCACGATCTCAGCAACCAGCTCTACGTTCTGTTTCGCTCGCTCCGATGGTTCGCGGTGTCGCCATTCGTAGTACCCCGCGCGCGAGACCTCGAGTACTCGGCACATCATACTCACTGGAAAGTTGGCCTTCTCCGCCTCGATGCTCTCGTAGGCCGTGCTGCCTACACCATCTGCTTGGCAAAGAAGGCGCTGGCTTTTTTTAGGAAAGCATTCTCCATCTCAAGCTGTTTGTGTTCACGACGAAGCCTCACCAGCTCCGTGCGCTCGTCCGACGTCAAGGCACCGTTGGGATCGGCGACCACGTCGATCTGCGCCTGCTTGATCCAGTTCCGTAGAAGACTGACGCTCAAGTCGAGGTCCCTCGCCACCTGGGCCACCGGCTTGCGTGAGCTGAGTGCGATCTTGACGGCCTCCGCTCTCTGCTCGTCGGTGAAGACTCTCCGTTTTCTCTTTCCCATGTTTCTCTCCTCCATTATCGCCGATCGATGCCCCTCGCGAAGCGCAACTCGTCCACAGCGCTTCCCGTTTATCAACAGCCACTCACAGCTTATGAGCCCCCCTTGGAACCCCCTGGGGTCCGTGGTTACTCGCTGCGCCAGTAATGAATTCGCTATGCTGGTTGGCTACGACGACGAGGGGGTGTTTATGTTGGAGGGTGTCCGGTGAAAGGGGGGAGGTTTATACCTTTCGCCGGAATCCTTGGGGAGGTTGAGGCCGGGCGAACGGCTCGTCTACGTAAACGTCGGCCACAAAGACCTCAGGTACTTGCGCGAGCTCCGTCGTACGCTCGATGGCACGCCTCACGACGTGGTCGTAATGCTGCACGATGTCATGCCCGTCACACGACCTCGCGAATTTCCGGAGCGGCTTCAGCAATCCTTCGCAGCAGGATTGGCGGAGACGCGAGCATTCGCCGATCTCGTGACCACGAACTCGCGGACGACGACCGATGATCTCAAAAACCTCTGGAGTCGTTCTCCAGCCCCAGCCACTCATCGTCCACTCATCGTAACGCTCGGCCTAGGCCATGATCGCCCCCCCCTCTCGGATCTGAATGAAACCGAGGCTCCACATTTCGTATGTATAGGAGCCGTGGAACCGCGAAAGAACGTGGGGGTCTTGCTCGATGTCTGGGAACGTCTCCAAACCCATGTAAATAGGATCCCGCGTCTTTACCTCGTCGGCGTTCCAGCGGAGGGAAAACTCATCGAACGTGCTCGCGCGCTTCGACCCCATGTAGCGTTGCTACGTCACGCTGCCGATGCGCAGGTTCGACGCTTGGTGGCGACATCGCGTGCATTGTTGGTGCCCTCTCTCGCGGAAGGGTTCGGTTTGCCGGTCGTTGAGTCACTCAGCCTCGCGACTCCTGTCATCTGTTCGAACCTGCCGAGTCTCCGCGAGGTGAGCCAGGGCATCGCCGAGTATTTGGGTACTTATGACGTCGATGCATGGACCGCTGTAATCCGCGACTACGCAGACCTTGGAAGTTCCCGACGGCAGGCTCAACTGAAACGACTGAATCGGTTCGCGCCCACCTCGTGGTCCTCTCACTTCGTCGCACTCGAAGACAGCATTGCTCGACTCCCGCCGTATCCGCACGATCGATGTTGTTCGACGCCGAGGACCGCCACGAACACTGGTCGCTTCGCGAGGTCCGAGCGAGCTAGTCCCCTGGAATCTTGATTTCGATCGAAAGTTCGCGCTCATGTCCCCTCTCCGCGGACTTGCTCGGATCGCAACTCGCAATACGCAGCGAGAGACGATCGAGTTGCCGTGGCTGCAGCCGGCATCACATGCAGCCCGGCGCATTAGATTGAAGCACACACACGAACAGCGGAGGGCGAGGCGGAGGCTGGTAGGGTTTGGGGACCACTTGCGAGCGCAAGTGGTGATGAGCCGACAAGACGCCGAAGCTTCCTCACGGCTCGTCCGAGCCCGAAGGGCACAGCAACGTTCGAGCTCGTGACGTGATTTGCTAGAGTCGCCGCGTGACCGACACCGACCTGGTGACTTCCTACTATCGAGCCTTCAACCGTGGCGACTGGGAGGGGATGTGCGCGTTGCTGACCGAGGACGTCGTGCACGATCTCAACCAGGGCGGGCGCGAACGCGGCCGGGCGACATTTCGGACGTTCCTCGATCGCATGGCTCGCAGCTATCGCGAGCAACTGCGCGACATCGTCGTGATGGCGGGGCCGAGTGGCCGGGTCGCTGCAGAGTATGTCGTGGAGGGCGAATATCTCTCCACCGATCACGGCCTGCCACCCGCGAGTGGCCAGCGCTACACGTTGCCTGGTGGCGCATTCTTCGAAATCCGCGGCGGCCAGATCGCGCGCGTGACCAACTACTACAACCTCCAGGACTGGCTGCAGCAGATCGGAGCGTGAGCCCATGGTCGAGGTCGAATGCTTCACCGGCACCGCGATCGCGCCTTACCTCGACGCACTCGCCGGGCTGCGCATCGCGGTGTTTCGCGAGTATCCCTACCTGTACAACGGCACCCTCGAGTACGAGCGCCGCTACCTTGCCGCGTATGCCGAGTCCGAGCATCACCTCGTCGTGATCGCGCGCGAGGGCAACCGCGTCGTCGGTGCGTCCACGGCGATGCCCCTCGCCAAGCAGGCGGAGGCTGCCCTGCCGATGGTCCTCGCCGGATATGACCCAACCACGGTGTGTTACTTCGGCGAGTCGGTGCTCGAACCCGCGTATCGCGGCCAGGGCATTGGCCACGCGTTCTTCGACCATCGCGAATGCCACGCTCAGGCGTGCGGGTTTCGGTTTGCGGCATTCTGTGCCGTCGAACGATCCGCTGGTCATCCGCGGTGCCCGGCGGACTACGTGCCACACGACGCATTCTGGCGACGTCGCGGGTATACTCGGCGCGCCGATGTGGTCGCGAGCTTCGCTTGGCGCGACCTCGATGACGCGCTCGAGACATCCAAGTCGATGGTGTTCTGGATCAAGGAGCTGAGATGACCCGCGTCGCCGCATGGCAATACCCGATAGAGCAGCTTGCCTCGTTCGATGCGTGGCAGGCCAAGCTCGAGGCCGGCGCAGCCGCCTCGGCTGCTGGCGGTGCCACGTGCCTCATCGTGCCTGAGTACGCCGCGATGGAGCTGACGTCGATCCTCGACGCGGCCGCTCAGGCATCGCTCGACGCCCAACTGGCCGCGCTCCAGGACCTGCTGCCTCGCTATCTCCAGGCCTACGACGACGCCGCCCGCCGCCACCGCATCGCCATCGTGGGCGGCAGCTTTCCCGAGCGGGTGTCGTCCAGCGAATACCGCAACCGGCTCCGGGTCCATACGCCGCGCGGCAGCACGCTCGTCGAGAAGCTCCAGATGACACGGTTCGAGCGCGAGCAGTGGGGCATCTCGCCGGGCACCGCTCAGGCCGTGGTCACCCTCGGACCACTCCGGCTCGGCGTCGCGATCTGCTACGACTCCGAGTTCCCGCTGATCGCTCGCCGGCTCGCCATCGCTGGCGCCAACGCGATTGCCGTGCCGAGCTGCACCGACACCCTCGCCGGCTACTTCCGCGTGCGAGTTGCATGCCAGGCGCGTGCACTCGAGAACCAGTGCTACGTCATCCAGGTGCCCACCGTCGGTCGCGCGCCGTGGTCGATCGCCGTCGACGACAACGTTGGGGCAGCCGCTGTCTATGCGCCTTCGGATCGCGATCTGCCGGCCGACGGCATCGTCGCGATCGGGCCGCTATCGGAGCCCCACCTGCTGTTCGCCGACCTCGATCTTTCGTTGGTCGAGCAAGCCCGTCGCGACGGGCTGGTGCTTGGACATCGGGACTGGGAACTCCCCGCCCACCTGAGCGGAGTGGTCGCGAGCGTAGATCTATCCGAGTGACAGCGTTGTGGACCCGCGCACCCAATAGTTGTCGCAATCCCTCGAATGCACATCAGCGAGTACGAGCAGTTTCGACAGGTCGTGGCGTCGAGCAAGAACACTCGGATTCGGGGGCAGACGTTCACGGCGTTGCGCCTTTGTAATGCGCTGGTTCCTCCTGGCGAAACACGACGATGCCATCGAGCACCTCATCCCAGCGCGCACGGTGGAACACGTGGTTGATCGGACGCCCCTCGATCGGCCCCAACTCGTGCAGTGCCTCGGCGTCCAGATAACGGAGCGTTTGTTTGTCCGCCAACGCGCGGCCCTCGAGTGAATTCGCCGGCGCCTCGCTGATCGTACGCGGTTCACGACCATGCGAACGGGTCGCCCCGGCGAGCGCAGTGAATCCTATCGCAGCAACCCGCTCGCGGTGGGCCTGGTGGATGTGCTGGCCGAGTGGGATCGGCCCGCGCAGCGCATCGATTCCGGCGAACGTCTTCGCGGCATGAAGCGTTGCACACCAGACGATCGCCTTGCCGGGCCTTCCGAGACGTCGGCGGTGCCACTGAAAGTTCTCGAACATCGACGCATCACGAGCCTCGATGATCGCGTTCGTGTCGCGAACGAACTCACGGGCGACCGAGCGACGCAAGTTGCTCGCCATGGCCCCGGCTTCGCTCTCCGATTGCCCTGCAAAGGCAAGCGCGTCTTCGACCTGCCGAAGACAGACGAGCAACGTAGCGTTGCTCGTCTCCGAATAGGGGTGAGCATCGTCGTAAGTCCACGAAGTGTGTCGCGCGATGATGGCCGCGCAGTCGGCTCGGTTCGGCTCAGGAACGAAGGTCGCGAGCACGGACGGAAGCTCCTGTTGCACGTAGAAGGCGGTCGAGTGGAGCTGGTCGTCGAGCCCCATCACCATCAACGCACCGCGTTGCGCCGCTTCATGCATGGATACGATCCACGGTTGCGTCTCGCGAGCATCGGCCCAGAGCGCCCCTACCGCGTTGGCCAGATCCCGTTCGGTCGCCGACCCTTGGGTGTAGGCGCGCTCGAGCGCCAGAAAGTCGTAGATCCCGCTCTCGATGAAGATCGTCGAGAACCCACAGGATTGCACGAGCGTCTGCACGAGCTGACCTTTCACGGTCCATGTACTGCCATCGCCGTGCTCGGCCTCGCCAAGCAGCACGATGTCCTTGTCACAGAGATCGGCGACCAAACGTTCGAGCTCACCCACGGGCGCGTGACTTCGCTCTGGTTCCGCTGGAATGTCGACGGGCCTCGTCGGTGCAGCACAAGCAGCCATCGATGCCACGGCGAGCGCGCGGAGTTTCATCGTTGGCCTTCGTTGGTTTTGTCGATCACGCAGTCCGGCGAATGAGATGATAGCCGAACGGTGTCTCGACGACCCCGCTCGTTCCTCCGACAGGCAAGCCGAACGCGCTCTCTTCGAACGGGCCAACCATCTGCCCTCGCCCGAATCGGCCCAGATCGCCCCCTTTTGCTTTCGATGGACAGTCCGAGTGAGCGCTCGCGAGTTGTCCGAAGTCGGCCCCGTGGTCGAGCTGCGTTTTGAGGTCTTCGATCTGCTGCTTGGCGTCTTCTTGGCTGCGGCTCGCCGACGAACGCATCGAACCTTTGTACATGAGGAGGATGTGAGAAGCCTGAACCTGTTCGGGCATGGTGGCCACTCTAGCAGCGGACCCGGGCCGCATACCACGAGCGAGCGGCAAAAACCGCGGGGTGGTGCACTGTCGGATGACTGCGACCCAACCAAGGGGAGCTCGACCACTCACGACCTGAGCACCAAGACAGTCTGGCGCGATGGGAACGAAAAATGCCGTGGCAATCTCGCGTGGTCACGGGCGCTCACTGAGGCAAATCGCCATCGCGCTACGGGGCTCAAATGCCCCTCTCGGCGAAGGTCCTGGCACGCCGATTGCTGCGAATAACGCAGAGGAACGAATCATGACCAAGTTGACCCTTCCCGAGCTCGCCAAGAAGATGAGATCCATCGACTTCGCCATGCTGTCCACCCATACCGACAATGGGGAGATCGCGGCGCGCCCCATGAGCAACAACGCCGACGTCGAGTACGATGGGGATTCGTATTACTTCGCATGGGAGCATTCGCGCATGACACGCGACATCGAGAACCACGCTCAAGTGTCGTTGTCGTTTCAGGGCGGCGCTGGCCTCTTGGGCAAGCCGCCGCTGTTCATCGCCGTCGAAGGTCGAGCCGAGGTCGTTCGCGATAAACTAGCCTTTGCGGAGCACTGGCAATCGGAGATGGAGCGCTGGTTCGAAAACGGCGTCGATACGCCTGGTCTCGTCATGCTGAAGGTGCGGGCGACTCGCATTCGCTACTGGAACAGCGAAGACGAAGGGGAGATCCTCATCTGACGGCCCCGGCTTCGATGCTCCCCGATCGATCTTTCCCTTCTCTAGTTCGGGTGGGCCACCTCGTGACCCACCCCTCAGCGAAGCCGCGACGCTCAGTCTAAAGGGCTCTGGAGCACGATCGACATTCCATACCCATCGCGATCCAATAGCTCGTCCGAGCAGCTTTCCCCGTTGCGAACAAATTCGACGGCGACCGCGTAGTCGTGTCCATCTGCGGTCAGAGTTCTATCCGTGCCTTCGGTGAAAATCGTGGCATCCTCCTGACCCGTCGTGAATTCCAACGTTTCCACCCGATACGCGTCGCACGTAAAATCGTTGTTGATTTGCACCCAGTTGCAGATGCCGTTGGCCGTCGTCACGGAAAAGGGAGAGAAGTCAATGGCCGCGAATTCGCCGGGGGGGAAGAACGCTCCTCGAACCGAGGCGTAGACCAGTGTTCCAGCGCTCCGCAAGACGAGATGCTCGTAGGATTCGAACGCGATCGATGGCGATGCTGACTGACGATAGTCGATGCGTATGACGGATCCCTCGGGCGGGAGAAATTCGAGAAAGGGATCGTCACCGATGGCAAACTCGACAATGTCCGTTTGACTTGGGCATTCGAAACGATATTCGATGCGCTCGGGAAATGTGGCGGAACTCACGTAGACGCAGTCGTCATGGATCTCCAACTCCCCACCTTCACGGATCACGTACGAATCGCTGAAGGAGTTCGTGAAAAAGAAGGAGGTACACTCGGGCGGGATCTGTTCGCCCCCGGTCGTCTCATCGGATGAGATCCCACCGCCGTCTGTCGAATCACCATCATTCGAACCTCCATTGCTATCGGTCGCAATGGAGTCTTTCCCGTCATCCGCTTCATCGAGGGCCTCCCCGGTATCCTCAGACGAGCCATCCCTCGTTGCCGGGCTCTTCGTATCGGTCTCCGATGCTGGGCTTTCCTCGTCGAGATATGAGTCGGTCGTCTCCTCGTCGACATGCCCCACTTCCTTGGAGGGCAAGGTACACGCGGCGACGAGCATCATCATGAGTAGTAGTTGGTGTTTCATCTTCACCGTGATTGGCACCGCCGAAACGATCCTGGCGTCACTGCACATCGATTTCGGTTGGACACGGGCGATCGATGCTTCGAGCCTCGATACCATCGGTCAGGCCCGTCGCCATTCGGCTCGCCTCGGTCACCCGCCCCATCGCACAAAGCACATCGACCTCGAGCCGCAGGCGTTCCTTCGCCAATACGCCCATTGGAAACTCCTGCGCGTGACGGTTCACCCATACGAGTGCCGAATCCGGTCGACCTGCACGCAGCTCCCGTTTGGCATCTGCGAGCATGTGCGATTCGATGCTCAACGTATTCTTCGTCACGGCCGACCCAGCCGGATCCGGCTCTGGATCCGGCTCGTTCGCCGCCATGGGTCGCCGGAGGGTTCGCGGCTCCGCTTTCGCCATCGCCGGCTCGGGGACCATGGGCACCTCGATCTGCTCACGAACCGGTTCTGCCGAGTCGAGCGGTGAAGGAAGGAGCGTCTGGGCAGCGCGAGAGTGATCTGCCGACGGTATATCCTCCGTCGGTCGTCCAACGAACACCCACAGCGCGACGGCACCGACCGCGACCGTTCCACCGCCAATGCTTGCGATCGCGGTCGTCACGGAGGCTTTCGTCAACACCGACAATTTTCCCGCCAACACGAGCCATTGCTCGCGGCGGTCTCGATCGGTTGTCGACCCTGCGCGCGCGGCCGTAATGATGGCCTCATAGTCCCCAAGATCGCGAACACCTGGGAATCTTGCCGCGAATCGTCTTCGTGCCAATCGCAGGCGTGAATGAACCGTGTTCTCGCTACAGCCGAGCGACGCGGCCAGCTCTTTCGCTGGAACCCCGTGCAATCCGCAGACTACGAACGTCTCGCTTTGGTCAGGATTGAGGTCGGCGAGAAACGCTCGGAGGATTCGCCATACCCGGCGCGCATCGACGAAATCATCGAAAGTTGGAAGCTCGGACCCCATGGGCCGCGAATCGAACTCGACGTCGCCCTCCATCGCTGCCATTCGTCGAGCACGACGGGCCGCGCCACGCCGGTGCGAATACGTCACGTTGCGCGCGATGGCGAGCAGCCACATTCGTGCAGAGAGGTCAGGGTCTCGTTCCGAAAGGCGCCGATAGGCGACAATGAAGACATCGTGCACGACGTCCTCGACTGACGCTTCAGGAACCGCTCGACTACGGACGATATTGCGCACGAAGTCGGCGTGGTTGGCGTACAGCCCGCGGAGCGTCTCGAGGTTGTCCACCCTGAGCACCATGGCACCACGGAACGGTGTCGCCCGTCACTTGCGGCGGGGGAATCGGGCTTCCACCGCTAGCGCTATCCTCGCAAACACGGGTGGAACCAGAAAAAACCGTTGGGGTTGGTCGGGTGTCGAAACGTGAAACGCAGGGCGCAGCGGCACACCTTCGAGCTCGGCGTCCACTCTCAGCGCCCACGTGCTTGCGAATTCCCAGGCGCCGCCAAAACCAGCAATGAGCCCAAAATACGGAGTCCGTTGGGGTCGCGATTGGAGGCCCACACCTCTCGCTTCGGCCCCCACGAAGCCCACGTCTGCCCCTCCGCAGAGCAGGAGCTCGATCGTCCTTCGTCGCTGTGTCCAACAACCTCGAAGCTCGACACTCGTTCCCCAAACTTGCCCTTCGAACCCAAAACCGGGCGAATACGTCGTCCGAAACGCATAACGGGCATTGATCTCGAGGCGCCCAGAAGGAGGCAGCCAAGCCAAACCGCCTCCAATCGTGGGACTGGCGGAGCCCGTCCAACCAAAAGCGCCACCACCGGCCACAAAAATGGCTCCACGTTGGCGGCTCGAGTCGAATCGCCGAACGGAGGACGCAGCGTCCTCGACTCGGGGACCCTCGATGGGTACGGCCCGTACCGGCTCTTCCGGCAAAGGCAAGCTCGGCTCGGTAGACGGCAGTCCAGGAACCGCTGGAGTGGCCGCAATGGCGGGATAGAGTGCTGCAAACGGTTCGAGGGCCAGCGTCACGACCAATACCGACGCCTCGGCCACGTCATCACACGTGGATCCCACCAGCGTCCGACGCTCGTTCTTGTCGAGGACTTCCGTCTCGAGTTCGACGCGGTAGCCATCCGCTTCGGCGAAGACCGTTCCCTGAACGCGCGCCTCGGCATCGGCATCGAATACGAGTTCGCGATCGAGCATCTCGCTCACGAGCGCACGGACTTCGTCGGTATCGGGGCATCCGTCGGGGGCTTGCCAGTCCCACTGTAAGGGTACGCTCGAAGCCGTGGTGGCAGGTCCTCGTGCTTCGTCGAACTGGGGTTCCGTGCCCGTGACCCACAGGAAGCACGCCGTCATCGCGATCTTCGCTTCCCCCGGGCGCATCTGATGCGAAGGATACTGGCGATCGCGCTGGGTAACGCACTCGAAGCCCGCTCGAGCCACGGTCACTGAATTTTTCGACCCGAGCGGGTCACACGGGCGGACCTCATTCGAGGAGCACGACCGACCGAGCTCGACGAGAGACGCGGTCCATAGCAAGTTCTCGTCCCACGTCGTCGCATTCTACATTGGATGAATGTCGATGGCCTCGATCGACCGGAAACGCGATGGACTAAGGCCTTCGCCCTCGGCAACTTCGATGAAGACGGGCTCGTCGACGTGGTCTCGCTGAGCAATGGGCCCTCGCCCGCGGTCGTCCTTGGGCGGATGTGCCTGCCGGCCAAAGAGGATCGAGGCGACAGCGAATGACGGTGACGTGCAGCTCGGGTCTCACCAGCCTGGTGAGTTCCCGTGCCGGACGAGCGCCTCCGACCCAGCCCTCGGCGGCTTCGGCCACTCCTCCATCCACGCGGCCCGCGTGCTCTCAGCCGAACAGCCGGCGCAAGAACCCCGGCTTGCGCTGTGCCTTGCCCAGAAGCCACTCGGACTTCTCGCCCAGCGCTTTGGCGCTCAGCCGGCCCACCGCGGCGTCGAGGATCTTGCCGTCGTGCACGAACAGGATCGTGGGCACCGCGCGAATGTTGAACGGCTCGGCAAGCTCGGGGTGCGTGGCCGTGTCGAGCTTGCAAAACCGCACCTCGCTGCGATCGAACTGCTCGGCGACCTCAGCGAAATCCTGGGCCATGGCCAGGCAAGGGCCACAGGTCGGCGACCAGAAATCGATCACGACCGTACCCCCGCCAGGTTGCATGATGGCCTCGACCTGCTCCTGGCTTGCGAGCTCGTCATAGGGCACGGGCGCTGTCGGCTTCACGGGGCACGAGCATACGTCGAGCGTCGGCCGGGCGTCAGCACCCAGGCACCACGACGGTCGCGACGCGGCCGCGCGATGATGGAACCACCTATTGCGCCGACGTCGCATCCAAGGCCCAGCGTGCGCTGAATCGCCGGTATCTTGGATGATCTTTCCATCGTGCTCGTAGTTCCGTCGAAAGTCGATCATCGAAGAGCGACGAACAACGCCCGTGCGTGTCCCGCATCACGGTTCCCAGCGCAATGCGAGGAGCCCGGGCTCGCGATAGTCCGCAGTCCCTCACTCCATGCTCATTCCGTTTCAGTGCCTTCCACGGACGGAAGGGGGTAGAAAAAGGATTGCCGCAAGGAAAGATCGGTACTGGAGCGAAAAATCGTCGATCGGGTGCCGTCAAGCGAAGGAAAGCCGGAGTTGTAAGGGATTGGCTGTGACGGATCCCCATTGAGGTTGATGAAGAAGAATGCCCTCCCATCGCTGGGAGCATCGTCGTCATCGCCCCTCGTTACGACCGAGAATTCGAGAGACTCGGTGAAGCCACCGTACGGGATATCGGCATCGACGACGATGGGGGCGGATTCTGGGTCGGGATTCGTCCAGCCGAGCCAGGTGGACGGGCTACCCGGGACCAGATTGAAGAGGCGAATCGTTTGGGTGCCGGCCGGCGTCGGGGCGGAGTCGTCGAGAAACACCTCTTGGAGTGGTGCACCCGAGATCACGACGAACTGATTGCCATTGGGTCCGAGGTCATAGGTATCGCTGCCGTAGATTTCTTCTTGGGTATCCGTATCGCGGATCACGACCCGAGCCGCCCCCACATCGATTTCCCGAGCCGTGCTCGCAGGGAACGGCTGCGATAGATCCAGCTCGAACTCTTCTCCCGCCTCGTCAGCGTCCTCCTCCGCCGCATCGATGGCTCGTTCTCCGTCGAAAAGCACGATCGACCCCTGCTCACTCTCGAGCACGATATCGATGACGCCAAGAGCTTCGTCGGGGGTGAAGATGACGGTAAGTTTGGTGTCCGGTATGGGATCCACCTCGTCTTCATCTTCGCCATCGCCGGCATCGTCTACTCCGTCGTCGACTTCGTCTACACCGTCGTCGACTTCGTCTACGCCGTCGTCGACTTCGTCTACACCGTCGTCGACTTCGTCTACACCGTCGTCTTCCTCTTCGCCATCCTCGTCATCGTACGAGCTCGACGTGGCGCCTTTCGTGTCGCTGGTTCTTGATTCATCCCCATCGTCGTTCTCCGCTTCGTCGGTGTCGGAACCTGGTTGGGCGTTACCGAGAAAGCCGCTATCGATGTCGCAGCCGAAGAGGATGACGAGGAGGGACAGAGCTGTTTTCTTCATGTCGAATGCAGCTCCACGACGAATGAAGATTGTCATTCGTCGCGCCCTCGATTGGATTCGATCTGCTCGAGTCGAACTTGCAACATGTCGCGTTCGTGCTGGAGTAGACCACCATCGAAATGCTCGGCGTGTTCGACCAATAACGGACGGGCTTTGGCCACATCGCCTCGGTCGAGATGACGCGCTGCCGCTTGGAGCAATGCAGCTTCAGCGGCGAGAGGATCGGTCACTCGCGGTTGGATGGACCGCTTTCGTTGGGAACTAAGCAGAGTCGGTCTCACGTTCGGTATGCCTCGCTCAGGTATCGCGGACGCGGGCAACACCTTGGTCTGCCGCTCCGCTGCGGCAAGCGTGCGTCCAATAGCGCTCCGCGGCTCGAGCAGATTCGCAACGTCGGGTGACCGTCCAGTCGAGATCGGCTGCTCGAGCCAACCCACACCACCTCCGACCACGACGGCCAATCCAATGGAAACGACCCAAAGCATCGGCGTGGCGAGGCCCACCCCCGCCGGCTTGGCCAATGTACCGACGATCGCGATCCAGACGTGTTGGGCTCGACGCTCGGACGGCAGACCGGTTCGGCGAACTTCCTCGATGCACTCGCCCGAAGCTCGCAACCGGTCCCGAGCCAATCGTAGGCGCGAATAGACGGTGTTGCGGCTCACCCTTCGACGCTTGCGAAAAATGACCCGCCTCTGCTCGCGCAAAGTGACCCAGTAGTGAATGGGTTGGTGCGGCTGGGGCGATACATGGATGAGCGATGAAGGGCGTTCGCGGGAAACGGCCGATGC
>Ga0315912_10004622_pt1 | contig 12975 bp, 10 predicted proteins | sample VfabasoilMG_FD_204469 | JGI IMG/M metagenome (GOLD analysis project Ga0315912, IMG submission 204469) | Garden soil microbial communities collected in Santa Monica, California, United States - V. faba soil | ecosystem: Environmental > Terrestrial > Soil > Garden | place: USA: California... | reverse complement strand
ATTTCCTGAGGTCGCGTCAGGTAGGCCAGCTCGAGCGTGTACTGCCGCTGGTATTCCTGCTCGGCCGCAATCGCTTCCTTGAGCTTGCCGATCTTGTAGTTGAGATTCGATGTGCTCGTGCGCGGCAGCAGCGCGAACATCAGCGTGCCGATGGCCAGCGCGGCCCAGCCGAGCATCTTCATGAACTCGCGTTTCTGATCGAGGTCAACCTCGCGGACAACAGGGTTGTTGCGGATGTCCTGCTTGATGGCGAATTCCAGATCGTTGCTCATGCCACCTTCTCCACCACCCGCAGCCTTGCGCTGCGGGCCCTGGGGTTGGCCTCGATCTCGGCTTCTTCCGGGATCGTCGGCCGCCGCGTCACCTGCGTCACCGTGCCGGCGGCGGCCAGCCGCCGCATCGTGTGTTTCACCGCGCGATCTTCGAGCGAGTGAAACGCGATGATTGCGAGCCGGCCCGCAGGTTCGAGCACGGCTGATGCGTCATCCACGAACTGTTCCAGTCCTTCCAACTCGCCGTTCACCCAGATCCGCAACGCCTGGAACGTCCGCGTTGCCGGATCGATCCGCTGCCACGAGCCGGCGCCCACTCCCCGCCGGACCGCTGAGGCCAGCGCGAGGGTCGTGTCCAGCTCGCCGCGATCGCGTGCCGTCACGATTGCCCGCGCCACCCGCCGGGATCGCCGTTCGTCGCCGAACCGCCAAATCACATCGGCCAGCGTCGTCTCGTCGATTCCCGCCAACCGCTCAGCCAGCGAAGATCCCTTCGAGGGATCCATCCGCATATCGAGCGGCCCGCTCATCCGAAAACTGAATCCCCGCGACGCGTCGTCCAGTTGCATCGACGACACGCCCAGGTCTGCGATCACGCCGGAGACCCGCTCCATCCCGCGATCGCGCAAGAGGCGCGGCAGCTCGCGGTAGTCGGCGTGCACGAACTCGACTCGACCCGCGGCGCCTTCCAGCCTCTGCTTCGCGATCGCCAGCGCGTTTGGATCGCGATCGATTCCGATAACCCGTCCGGCGCCCGCCGCCAGCAGCGCGGCGGTATGACCGCCGAGCCCGAGCGTGCAATCCACGTACGCGCCGTCTGCCCTTGGCGCGAGCGCAGCCACGACCTCGGCGACCAGCACCGGGGCATGGCGCGCGTCAGATTCCGTGCTCCGCGAGCGCTCTGGCATCGTCGTCAGTGAACGGCTCGCGCTGGAGCTTGCTCAGGAACCGATCGTGGTTCCACACTTCAAGGAACTCTGCCTGGCCGAGCACGTCTACTTCGCCCGTCATTCCGGCGGCGTCGCGCAGGCGCTGCGGGATCAGCACGCGGCCCTGCACGTCGAACTCACCGTTCTGGCCGAAGTAATTGACGCGGTCGAGAAACTTGGCGCGCGCCGGATGCGTACTCGGCATGCGGGAGAGGCGCTGTTCAACGGCGAGCCAGACCGGCATGGGGTAAATCCGGACGGAATCGCCGGAGAGACTCGTGATGTACAGGCCGCTGGCGCCATGCTGTTCCTCAACCAGCGCCTTGAAGGCGGTTGGGATTTTCAGCCGTCCTTTCTCGTCAATCTTGGCTGCGTAACTCCCGCGAAGCACCGTTTACTCCACTTTGCTCCAACAAATTCCACGTGATAGTAGGCGGGTACCTGGCGGCTGTCAAGCCGCAAATTAAAGAAGATGGAGGACTTACGCTGTTTCTTCGCCACGTTTTATGGGGGCGAAAGTCGCGCATGCTACTATCCGGAGTTCGTCATGCTGCGAGCCGGCCTGGTAGGCCTCCCCACTTCTGGCAAGACCACGATTTTTGAGCTCCTCACCCGCGTCCATGAGGCCGCCCGGACCCACGGAAAGGCGGAAGCGAACGTCGGCGTCTCGAAAGTTCCGGACACGCGACTCGATCAACTCACGGCGATGTTCCAACCGAAGAAGCGCACGCCCGCGACGGTGGAATTTGCGGACATGGCCGCGGGGCGCGGTGACGCGAAGTCACTCGTGGACGTGGTGGCGTACCGAAATGCGGACGCGCTGCTGCACGTGGTGCGCGCGTTTCGCGATCCGTCAGTGCCGCATCCGAATTCGACGATCGATCCGTTGCGCGACGTGCGCATGGTTGAAGACGAATTGATTCTCGCGGATCTTGGGTCGGTTGAACGACGACTCGAACGGCTCGAAAAAGATCTCAAGAAAAATCCATCGCCCGATCTAAAGGCGGAACAAGCGCTGCTCGTGCGCGGACGCGAGGCGCTGGAAGCCGGGCGCGCGCTGCGCACACTCGGCTTGTCCGCGGACGACACGCGCCGGCTTCGCGGCTTCCAGTTTCTGTCGGCGAAACCCATGCTGGTGGTCGTCAACCTTGACGAAGCCGATCTCGCGCACGCCGATCGCGCCGCGGAACACGTGGGACTGACGGCTTTTCTCGCGGAAATCAAGGCGGCGGCCGTGGGCGTGTGCGCGAAGATCGAACTCGAGATCTCGCAGCTCGATCCGGCCGACGCCGCGGCGTTCATGACCGATCTCGGCCTGGCGCAATCCGGCTTGGACCGCGTGATTCGCGCGGCGTACGACCTGCTTGGCTACATGTCGTTCTTCACGGTGGGCGAAGACGAGTGTCGCGCGTGGTCGATTCCAAAAGACACGCGCGCGCAGGATGCGGCCGGCGCGATCCACACGGACATTCAGCGGGGCTTCATCCGCGCGGAAGTCGTGCACTGCGACACGCTGCTCTCGCGCGGATCGCTCGCGGCGTGCCGCGATCACGGCGAGCTGCGCCTTGAAGGCAAGGACTACATCGTGTTGGACGGCGACACGATCAACTTCCGCCACGCCACGTGATAGCATTCGGCCGCCTTCGCTTAGGGTTCGGCCGCCTTCGCCAAGGCTTCGGCGAGCCGGGGTGCAGGCGCCCCGCCGACAAAACATGAAGACTGTAGTGGTTTGCGAAGCGCAGGTTCCGTTCATCCGCGGCGGCGCCGAAGCGCTCTCGCGAGAACTGGTCCGCGAATTCCGCGAACGCGGCTACGACACGGAACTCATCAGCATCCCGTTCAAGTGGTATCCGAAGAACGAATTACTGCCGCATGCCGCCATGTGGCGGCTCCTCGACCTGAGCGAAAGTAACGGCCGGCCGATCGACTTGCTGGTCGGCACGAAGTTCCCGACCTACTTCGCGCGCCACCCGCGCAAAGTCACCTGGCTCGTCCACCAGCACCGCGCCATTTACGACCTGGTGGACACGCCGTTCACGGATTTTGGGCACCAGGAATCCGACGTCGCGCTGCGCGAGCAGCTGATCCAGCTGGACACGGAAATGCTCGGCGAATGCCGCGCGCTTTTCAGCATTTCGGCGACGGTGGCCAATCGCGTGGAGCGCTTCAACGGGCTGAAAGCGACGCCCGTGTATCATCCGCCGCGGCTGGCCTCGCGCCTCAAGGGCGGCCAGGCGGGCTCCTACGTTCTCTCGATCGGCCGTCTGGAAAGCGTCAAACGCGTGGACCTGACGATTCGCGCCATGCTGCACGTGCCCTCGTCCGTGTCGCTCAAGATCGCGGGCACCGGTACGCATGCCGAAGCGCTCAAGACGCTGGCCGAATCGCTCGGCCTGTCGCCTCGCGTGCAATTCCTCGGTGAGGTGAATGACGACGATCTGATCGAGCTCTACGCGGGCGCGCTCGCCGTTGTTTTCCCGCCGCTGGACGAGGATTACGGCTACGTCACGCTCGAGTCGTTCCTCAGCCACAAGCCCGTGGTGACCACCCACGACGCCGGCGGACCGAACGAGTTCGTGACCACCGGCGTCAATGGATTTGTCACGGCGCCCGATCCGCAGGCCCTGGCCGACGCCATCGCCAGACTGGACGCCGATCGACGCAAGAGCGCACGAATGGGCGATGAGGGTTACGATTTGGCGCGGGGCATCACGTGGTCCGGGGTCATCGATCGGCTCACGAGCGCCTGATTACATGACGAAGCTGATCATCCAGATCCCCTGCCTCAACGAGGCCGCCACTTTGCCGGCGGCGCTGGCCGATCTCCCCCGCTCGCTTCCAGGCATCGACGTCATTGAGTACTTGATCGTCGACGACGGCTCGACGGATGGGACGTCGGAGGTCGCCCGCGCGCACGGCGTCCATCACGTTCTGCGGTTCCGGCGCCATCGCGGCCTGGCCGCGGCGTTCATGGCCGGCATCGATGCCGCGCTCAAACTGGGCGCCGACTACATCGTGAACACCGACGCCGACAACCAGTATGCGGGCCAGCACATCGGCCGGCTGATCGAGCCGCTGCTGGCCGGCCAATTCGACATCATGATCGGCGACAGAAATATTCGCGAGATTCGCCATATGTCGTGGCCGAAGAAGCTGCTGCAGCGCGTGGGCAGCGGCGTGGTGCGTCGCGTGTCCAACACGGCCGTGCCGGACACCACGAGCGGATTTCGCGCGTACACGCGCGAAGCCGCGTTGCGCATGACGCTCGTCTCTGATTTTTCGTACACGCTCGAGTCCATCATCCAGGCGGGCAAGAGCCGGATGGCGGTGGGGCACGTCGAGGTGGCGACCAACCCGCACACGCGGCCGTCGCGGCTCTTCGACAGCATGGCGGGCTACATCAAGCGATCGGGCGCCACCATCGTGCGCATCTACACGATGTACGAACCACTCAAAGTCTTCACCTACATCGGCACGACGATGTTCCTGGTTGGCCTCGGACTCGCGCTCCGCATCGTCTACTACTACTTTGAAGGCCAGGCGAACGACCACGTCGCCGGCGCGGTGGCCGCCGCCATCGTGATGATCCTTGGATTCCAGGTGGTGCTCATCGGTCTTGTCGCGGACGCAATTTCCGGCACGCGCAAGCTGACGGAAGATGCGCTGTACCGCCTCCGCAAGATGGAACTCGACCAGATCGATCGCGATCGTCGGCAGGGAGAACGCTGATGGCCGACGCGCGCGACGTGTCCATCATCATTCCGGCCTTCAACGAAGGGCCGGTCATCGCAACGGTCATCGGCGAACTGCTCGGCGCCGCGGCGTGGCGCGAAATCATCGTCGTTGACGACGGATCGAGCGATGGCACAGGCGAGGCCGCCGCGAAGGCCGGCGCGCGCGTCGTCAAGCATCCGTACAACAAGGGCAACGGCGCCGCCGTGAAAAGCGGCATTCGCGCGGCCTCCGGTGAATACGTGCTCATCATCGACGGCGATGGGCAGCACAAGCCGGCCGACGCGATCATGCTTACGAGCCGGCTGGGTGAGTACGACCTGGTCGTGGGCGCGCGCTCCAGCGAGACACAAGCCGGCGCGCGGAGACGCATGGGCAACGCGGCGTTGAACTCGCTGGCAAGTTTCCTGACCGATCATCAGATTCCGGATCTGACATCAGGTTTCCGGTGCGCCCGGCGCGAGTATCTCCTCGAGTTCATCCACTTGCTGCCGAACGGCTTCTCCACGCCGACCACGACCACGCTGTCGTTCCTGCGCGCCGGCTACAACGTGCTGTTCCTGCCGATCGAAGCGAAGACGCGCGTCGGCACCTCGAAAATCCGGCTGACGCGCGACGGCCCGAAGTTTTTCCTGATTGTGTTGCGCGTGATCACGATTTTCAGTCCGCTGCGCGTGTTCGTGCCGGTGGCCGCTGCGTCGTTCGCCTCCGGCATCGCGTACGGCATCTGGAACGTCCTCGTGCACGAGCGCATCCCGAACGGCGCCGTCCTTCTGATCATGCTGTCGGTCGTGGTGCTGCTGATCGGTCTGGTCTCGGAGCAGATCTCGGCCTTGCGCTTCGATGGCCGCAAGTAGGTTCCCGCGCAGGTTTGTGATCGCGGCCGCGCTGGTCGGCCTGGTGGCCCGGCTCGCGTTCGGACTGCTCTACTGGCAGAACGAAAAAATGAACCGCGACGAGATCGAATATCTCTCGCTCGCGCGCAGCCTGGTTGCCGGCCATGGTTACGACTACGACGAGCACGTCAAGAAGGGCGCGGTGGAACCCTTCGGCCGCGCGCCCGGCTATCCGGTGTTTCTGGCGCTCACCGGGGGCGGCCAGGCGGATTCGTATCAGGCGGTGCCGGCGTCCGTGAAGATCGCACAGTCATGCGCCGGCGCCATCGGCGTTGCGGTCATCGCGATTGCGGCGTTTCGCATGGCGGGCCGCCGGTCCGCCATGGCCGCGGCGGCCATGGCGGCGGTGTTTCCGCCGTTGATCTGGATGGCGGGATTTGCGTACAGCGAATCCGTGTTCTGGCCGCTGGGTCTTGCGCTTGCAATGATCGTGAGTCACATGCTCGAGCAGCGCGGCCCTGCCATGCGGCGCTCGGCGTTCTGGTCAGGCGTCGCCATTGGCGGCGCCGTCATGTTTCGCGCGGCCACGTCGCCGTTTGTCGGATTGCTGTCGCTCTGGCTGATCTGGAAGCGCCAGTGGTCGGCCGTGGCGCTGGTGTGGCTCGGCTTGCTGGTGGTGCTGACGCCGTGGACGATTCGCAATTACTTCCATCACGGACGGCTGGTCGTGATTGCGTCCGACGGCGGCGTCACGTTCTGGACCGGCAACAATCCGCAGGCGACCGGCGAAGGCGACATGGCCGCGAATCCGCACTTGAAGTACGCGAACCAGGAGTTGCGCGCGCGGCATCCCGGCCTCACCGAAGAACAACTCGAACCGGTGTACTACAAGGAATCGCTGGACTGGATCCGCGCGCACCCGATCGACTGGCTGACGCTGATGGCGAAAAAGGCGTTCTACATCGTCGTGCCGATCGGCCCGTCGTACACGCTGCACTCGAAGCGGTATTACATGGCCAGCGTGGTTTCGCTCGCGGTGCTCGTGCCGATGGCGTGTCTGGGGATGTGGCGGCTGGGGCCCGATCGGCGCAGACTTGCCGGCATGTGGCTCCTTGCCGCCGCGGCCGTCGCGACGTGTCTGGTGTTTTTTCCGCAGGAACGATTTCGCATTCCCGTGATCGATCCCGCGCTGATCCTGATGGCCAGCGGCATCTGGGCCGCCCGCTCGCGCGGTGATGCGGAGGCGGCCGCCGCCGCGGCAGCGTAATGCGGCACGTCGTGGTGATGGTCACGTCTTCGTATCCCCGGTTTCCGGGCGACGGTGTCGGCAGCTTCATCGAGCCGATCGCGAAGGGCGTGGCGGCGCTCGGACACGAGGTCCATGTGGTAGCGCCATGGCATCCCGCGCTCACCCGCCCGGCGATGGAAGATGGCGTCCAGTTTCATTTCTACAAGTACGCGCCGCTGCCCGCGCTGAATGTGTTCGGCTACGCGGCCGGCATGCGCGCGGACACGGCGGTTCGGGGCGCCGCATGGGCCGCCGCGCCGTTCGGCATCGCGTTCGGATGGCTGGCGGCGCGCCGCGTCGCGGCGGCCCACCGCGCAACGGTGATGCACGGTCACTGGGTCATTCCCGGCGGCTTCATCGCCGCGAAGGCGAAACCGTCGCTTCCGCTGGTGGTGAGCCTGCACGGATCGGACGTGTTCGTCGCGGAACGCAGCGGCCCGGCGCGCCGAGCCGCGCAATCGACGTTCGCGCGCGCCGGCTGGATCACCGCGTGTTCGGATGATCTGCGCGATCGCGCGATCGCGATCGGAGCTGCGCGCGATCGAATTGAGACGGTGCCGTACGGCGTCGATCACCTGCGCTTCAAACCGAATCCGGGCGCGCGAGCGGACGTCCGGCGCGAGCTGGGCATCGGCGACGCACCGTTCGTGTTCACCGGCGGCCGCCTTGTCAGCAAGAAGGGGTTCGAGTATCTGATCGACGCCGCCAATCAACTCACGGACGTCAGTGGCCTCACGATCGCGATTGCCGGCGACGGCGATCTGCGCGAGTCGCTCGGCGCTCGGGCCGCGCAGTCGAAAGTGCGCATCCTCATGCTCGGCAACAAATCCCAGGACGACATCGCGCGCCTGTGTGCCGCCGCAGACGTGATCGCCGTGCCGTCGATCCGCGACGACGCCGGCAATGTTGATGGACTGCCGAACTTCGCGCTCGAAGCCCTCGCATCCGCCACGCCGGTCGTGGCCACGCGCGCGGGAGGTTTACCGCAGGCGATCGAGGACGCCAAAACCGGACGATTGGTCGCCGAGCGAGACGCCACCGCGCTCGCATCCGCCATCCGATCGCTCTTGACCAACCCCGCAAACGCGCAGGCGCTCGGCGCCGCCGCAAGAACACACGTCATCAGCCATTTCGGCTGGAAGATCGTGGCGCAACGACTGGAAGAAGGTTACGCGCGCATTTCGAGCGCCGCCGGCGATCGGTAACGCTCCGTCACTCCCGTTCCCGATCGTTCCCGTCGCTCCCGTCCGTTCCCGTCGTTCCCGTCCGTTCCCGTCGTTCCCGTTCGTTCCCGTTCGTTCCCGTCGTTCCCGTTCGTTCCCGTCGTTCCCGTTCGTTCCCGTTCGTTCCCGTCGTTCCCGTTCGTTCCCGTCGTTCCCGTTCGTTCCCGTTCGTTCCCGTCGTTCCCGTCGTTTGTGTTAGTTTTCTCCCCAATGGATTTCTACCGCGGCCGCCGCGTGATGATCACCGGCGGCATGGGCTTCATTGGGTCCAACCTCGCCAGGAAGCTCGTCGATCTGGGCGCGGATGTCCTCATCGTCGACTCGCTGATCCCGGACTACGGCGGCAATCTGTTCAACATTCACGGCATTGAAGACAAGCTGACGGTGAACGTGGCCGATGTACGGCAAGCGAGCACGATGAACTACCTCGTGCGCGGCCGCGACGTGATCTTCAACCTCGCCGGCCAGGTCAGCCACATCGACAGCATGCGGGATCCGCACACGGACCTCGAGATCAACTGCCGCAGCCAGCTGACGTTGCTCGAGGCGTGCCGGGCCCACAACCCCGGCACCAAAGTCGTGTACGCGGGCACGCGGCAGGTGTACGGCAAGCCGGATCGGTTGCCGGTGGACGAGTCGCAGCTCGTGCGCCCAACGGACATCAACGGCATCAACAAGGCCGCCGGCGAGAACTACCACATCGTCTATAACAACGTCTTTGGCATTCGCGCCTGCTCGCTGCGTCTGACCAACGTCTTCGGCCCGCGGCAGCTCATCAGCCACAGCCGCCAGGGATTCATCGGCTGGTTCATCCGACTGGCGCTCGAAGGCCGTGAGATCCAGGTGTATGGCGACGGATCGCAGATGCGCGACTTCGTCTTTGTGGACGACGTGGTGGACGCGTTCCTGCGCGCGGGCGTGACGGACGCCTGCAACGGCGGCGTCTTCAACGTGGGCGGCAGCGAACACATCGCGCACCGTGATCTGGTGAAGATGCTGATCGAAGAAGCGGGCGCCGGCTCTGTGAAATTCGTTGAGTGGCCGGACGAGAAGCGCCGCATCGACATCGGATCGTTCTATTCCGATTCCACGAAGTTCAACAGGACCACCGGCTGGTCTCCGGCTGTGAGCTTGCGCGATGGTCTTCGCAAGACGCTCGCGTTCTATCGCGCCAACTTCGACAAGTACGTGACCGAAGCAGAGGCAACGACGGGAACGACCGAGATCGACCGGGACCGAACGGGAATGAAAGGAAGAACGTGAGCGCCCGCGTGCCGTTCATGTCGCTGGTGCCGGGGCCAGACGCGCCGGCAATTCAGGCGGCGATCGCGCGGGTTGTTGAACGCGGCTGGTTCATCCTCGGCCCAGAAGTTGAAGCGTTCGAAACCGAATTCGCGGCGGCATCCGGCGGCGGGCACGCGATTGCCATGGGTAACGGGACCGACGCGCTGGCGCTGACCTTGCGGGCCATGGGCATCGGCCCCGGCGACGAAGTCATCACCGCGCCGATGTCGGCGGCGTTTTCGGCGCTGGCAATTCTGATGGCCGGCGCGACGCCGGTCTTTGCGGACATCGATCCCGAGCGTCTGACGCTGGATCCGCGGGCGATCGACGCCGCGGTCAGCTCGCGCACGCAGGCCATCATGCCCGTGCATTTGTACGGTCAGCCCGCGGACATGACGGCCATCGCCGCGGTGGCAGCGCGACACGGCCTTCCGATTCTTGAAGATGCCTGTCAGGCACACTTCGCAACGTGCACCGGTCAGCCTGTCGGCCGCTTCGGCGCCGCGGCGGCCTTCAGTTTCTATCCCACGAAGAATCTCGGCGCGCTGGGCGACGGCGGCGCGGTCCTCACGCAGGACGCGAAGCTGGCGGCGCATCTTCGTCGCCTCAGGAACGGTGGTCAGACCGAAAAATACCGGCACGACGAGTTCGGCGTGAACAGCCGGCTGGACGAAATGCAGGCGGCGGTCTTGCGCGCGCGTCTGCCGATGATGCCGGGCTGGACCGCCCGGCGCCGCGCGCTGGCGGCGGCGTACCGCAAGGCGTTGAAGGGCGCGCCTGTTGTGGTGCCGCCGGAAAAAGATTCCGGCCACGTCTATCACCTGTTTCCCGTGCTCACGCCGGAACGCGACGCGTTCCAGAAACATCTGGCCGAACGCGGTGTCGGCACGCTGGTCCACTATCCGATCGCGTTGACCGATCAGGCGGCGCTGGCGCCCTACGCGACGGTCCCGTGCCCGGTTTCGCAGCGAGTCGCGCGTGAAGTGTGCTCGCTGCCCTTGCATCCGCACTTGTCCGACGCCGACGTCGCGACTGTCGCAGAAGCCGTCCAGTCGTTCGGCGCGCGAGTCTGATCCGTCACGATGACGCTGACTGAGATTCTGATCAGCATTCTGGGCGGCGTGGTCCTGGCGTATCTGCCAGGCGCCGTCATCTTCCGCCTGCCGGTGGCCGCTCGCAACAAGCGCGCCGCACTCGCCGCGGGAGAACGCGTGTTCTGGCAAATCGTCATCAGCATTGCCTGGACGCTGTGCGTGGTGATGTTCATGGCCGCGGCCGGCGTCTACCGCTACGAGCGGCTGCTCGCGATCAACCTGGGCCTGACCATCGTCCTGCTGCTGATTGCGCGGGGCGGTCTGCTCTGGAAAGGCACGCAGGCAAAAGTCACCATCGCCGTGCTCGTGCCGCTCACGCTGTTCGGGCTCGGCGTCTGGCGCTTCTTCCCCGCCGCTGAATACATCATTGGCGGAAAGGACCCGGGCCTTTACGTCAACGAAGGCTTCGCGATCGCGCGGAGCGGCGCGCTGAACCGGAACGACACCGTGGTCGCCGAGTTGCCGAAGGAAGACCGCGATCTGTTCTTCCGATCGCATCAAAGCGTCTTCTATTACGGCATCCGGTTCATGGGCATCTATATCCGCAATCCGGATACCGGAGAAGTGATCACGCAGTGGCCGCAGCTGTATCCCGCATCGATTGCCATCGGCTATTCGCTGGGCGGCGCCGTGGGCGCCACCCACATCGTTTCGCTCTGGGCCGTCCTGGGCGTGCTCGCGGTGTATTTCTTCGGATCGCGTCTCATCGGCCGGCTCCCGGCCACCTTCGCCGTCGGCGTGATGGTGCTGAACGTGATCGAAGTCTGGTACGGGCGTTATCCGAATACCGAAGTCGCCATGCAGGCGCTGTTGTTCGCGGCGCTCCTGGCGGTGGCGCGCAGTCATCAGGACGGCGATCGATTCTTCGGCTGGATCGCCGGCGTCCTGTTTGTGCTGCTGCTGTTTCTGCGGCTGGATTCCGCGCTCGCGATCCTGATCACCGCCGCGGCACTCGCGCTGCGCTACGTGGTGGAGGGCGATCCGCCGCGCTGGAGCATCATCGTGATCGTCGCCATCGGCAGTTGGTTCGCGCTCGATTATTACGACGGCCCGCGGTACTGGTACACCTACATCTACCGCGAGAATCTTCCGTCGTTCAACGTGGTCATGCTCCTCATCGGCGCCGGCGTGCTGGCCGTGGTCGGGCTGGGCCGAATCCGTCGCTTCTTCGAATGGATGAAGCCGTCATTACCGATCGCGTGCGGCGTCGTCGTGGTGGCGCTCGCCGCATACGGCCTGTTCCTGCGGGAGCCTGGCGGCAAGCTGACTGAATATGACGCCTACGCGCTCAGAACGTATCGCGAGGCGTATGTGCTCTGGCCGGCCCTGATTGCCGCGCTTGCCGGATACGTGATGGTGGCGCGGCGCGAGTTCTGGCGCGATCCGGGCTTCTTCCTCATCACAGCCGCGTACGGCGTGTTCTTCTTCCACAAGATTCACGTCATGCCCGAGCAATGGTGGATGGCGCGCCGGTTCCTGCCGGTGATTCTGCCGGCAACGATGCTGTTCGCGTCGGCGGCGGTGTTTGGATCGTCCACGCCGGAATTCCGCCGCACGGTGCGGCGCGCGGTGGCCGCGATTCTGTTCATGGGATTCATCGGCTGGCAATACGTGTCGGCGGCGAAAACGGTGGCCAGACACGTGGAGTACAAGGGCGCGATTGCGCACGTCGCGAAACTCGCCGGCAACTTCACGTCGCGAGACCTGGTGCTCGTTGAGAGCCGGAATGCGGGCAGCGACTATCACGTGCTGGCCGTCCCCCTCGCCAACGAGTTCGGCTTGAACGTGCTCGTCCTTGAGCAGCCGCGTCCCGATCGCCGCGCCTTCGAGCGGTTCCTCGCAGGCGCGCTGAAGAAATACGAGCGCGTGCTGTTTGTCGGCGGTGGCGGCAGCGATTTTCTGTCGCGTCAGCTGCTCGCGACGCCGCTCGCCTTCCAGCCGCTCGAGGTTCCGGAGTTCGAGACCACGGATTGGAACGTGCTGCCGAAGCAGATCAAGAAAAAGGATCTCGGCTACAGCATCTATCAGCTCTCGCTGGGCACGAGCGCGAAGCGCGGCTTCTCAATCGACGTGGGGTACCTCGACGACTTGAACGTGATCCGGTTTTTCGCGCGCGAAGTGAACGAAGGCCGGTCGGTTCGGTGGACGGGGCGCCAGTCGTTCGTGGCCGCGACAGGTCTCACCGGCGAGGAGAAGGAGATCGAACTCGTGCTGCACGACGGAGGCCGGCCCAAGAACGCGCCGCCGGCGACGCTTGATGTGTTCATTAACGAAACGCCGCTGGGCCGAATCAACGTGGCGTCTGGATTTCAGTCGT
>Ga0315912_10004621_pt1 | contig 12975 bp, 5 predicted proteins | sample VfabasoilMG_FD_204469 | JGI IMG/M metagenome (GOLD analysis project Ga0315912, IMG submission 204469) | Garden soil microbial communities collected in Santa Monica, California, United States - V. faba soil | ecosystem: Environmental > Terrestrial > Soil > Garden | place: USA: California... | reverse complement strand
GCGGCCTTGGACGTCGTACTCCCAGCTGGTGGCCTGCCGTTTTCCATCGAGCAGCCGATCCAGCGTCCCATCAGGTCCCCTCACCTGTTGGACGGTGCGGCCGAGCGGATCGCGCGTCCCCACGAGAGCCCGGCGAGCGTCGTAATAGAATCGCGTCACACGGCCCATGCGGTCGCGGACTGACGCCAGGTCCAGACGGTCGTAGGTATAGGTGTCGTAGCTCGCGTCCGGATACGTCACCTTCGTCACGCGGTCGAAGAGGTCGTAATCCGTCGTCGTCACGTACCCTTCGGGCGTCGTTTGCGTGTGCAGGCGCCCGTAGCCGTCGTAAGTAAACGTCGTCGTATCGCTGGAGCCCGGACCATCTACAGTCAGCAGCTCACCATCGGTGTTGTACGTAAACGTCGTTACCTCGGACTTCGCGTTTGTGATCGTCAGGGGCTGGCCGGCGCTGTTGTACGTAACCGAAGTCGACCGGCCCGCCGCATCGACAGTCGTTTGAGGCACATGCTGGGCCGTGTAGTTGGAGAAGCTGGCTAGTAGTTGATTCTGCGCGCCGGTGGTCTGTCGCACTTCCAGCAGGTCGACGCCGTTGCTGGCGTAGGAGTAGCTGGTTCGGCGCCCCAACGGATCCGTGGCGGTCAGAACATTGCCGAACGTGTCGTACGTGTATTGCCAAATCTGAGATGTGCCGTCATCGAGCTTGCGGCCGACCGTGGCAGGTTCGCCGAACGCGCCGATCACGTCAGAGCTCGCGCCCTGCCCCGGGTACGCGTACCAGACGCGCCCCTCGAGCGGCGACTTAACCGAGTGCGGCACGGCGAGCAAGAGCTGCGCCGCCGGATTCTCGTTCATCAGGAGCCACCGCGTGACGATGGCTTTGCTCTTATCGCCAGGCGCGGTCTTCCACGCCTGCTTACTCCAGTGGAACGTATTGTAGTGATCGATGTTGCCGTTCTTGCCCTCGAACCCTGTCGGTATCTCGTTCGACGGCAGCGTGGCCGGGAGGTTCGTCGTCTGCCACTCCATGTGGAGATGCTCGGTTTCGCCGAGCGGATCTGTAGCTTCCACCATGCGTGCCCAGAACTGGTCCTGCGGATCGGCCTCGTGACGGAACGTCGTGGTGCCGTAGGGCGTGGTCATGCCGGCGACGAAGTCGCCATGACCATACGTGAAGGACGATGTGAGCCCGATGATGTCGGTAATCGACGACAGCACCCCATCCGGCCCGTACTGCAGCGTGGCGACGCGTCCGAAGGGATCGGTGATACTCGTGATGCGCCGAGTGTCCGTCGGATGGTCGTATGACAGTTCAGTGACCTGGCCGATGGCATCGGTCACCGCAATCAGGCGCGCCTGAGCGTCCCAGGTGAACTCGATCGACTGGCCCTGCGGATCGACCATCTCGCTGATGAACACTCGTCGCTGTCCAGCAGCAGCGCCATCCGGCACCCCGTAGATTTCCTTCGAGCCGTCCGGAAACCGTCGCTCGTATCGGATCGGCGAGCTGCTGACCCGAACGACGATCGCTCGGCTTTCCCAGTTCGCGTCGTACGTGCCGTCGCTGTTCGGATCGAAGTACACCTCGCGGCTGCCGGCATCGTAAAGCCATACGTTGGCGGGCACGCAGACCGATCCACAGTTGGCCGGATCTTCCTGCAGAAACCGCTGCCACTCGAAGCTCCACATCCGGCCAACGTTCGCGTACGCGAACGTCTGCGGCTGAAAGTATTCATACTGTTGGTAGACCAACGTGAACTCGACCGCTGGGCCGAGCGCCGGGGAGTACAGGAGCGGCGTGTCGACGAGCTGCAGGCTCAGAGAGCTGGGCTCCAGAATGTAGCCGCACATTCCGGGATTTCTGGTGCGCTGCTTCTTCTTCTTCTTCGGCGTTGGGGTACATGGCGGATTTGGCTTGTTGGGTTTCCTGGGCCCACCCGGCAAACAGGAGTGGCCCACGACCGTCCCCGCATCCGCCTCCGAAATCGTCGACCACGATCCCGTCCCGGCGCCTTCAGGAATCAGGAAGTGGCCCGAGCCTTCCACCGCGAGCGTGGCTCTGGAGACCCACAACGTGCCGCCGAGCGCCACGTCGACGATTCGATATCGATCGCCTTGCCGCTCGACGATGGGCGAGAAGTGTCCCAACTTCCAGTGAAGAACAGAAGGCACGGGAATCGGGCCTTCTCCATTCCATCGCGCAGCGCGGAGGTTCAGGCCCGCCGCATCTGCGAGCACGTCGAGCTCCGCCAGCGAGGTTCCGGCGGCAGACGGTTTGTAAGCTGAAAGAGCCGGGGGCAGCTCCTCTCCAAGCCGGCCCTGCTCGCTGAGAATGATGCGCAGCGCCTCGGGACCTGACGCGATGACCTGGCTCGGATAGGTCCTCAAGAAGAACGCGGTCTCCCGTGCCTGCGAGAGACGTGTCGCCGCAGCGCCGCGAACGTTACGCGTCCCAATCTCTTCCAGCCGCGTCTGCACCGTTTCCGCCTGCCCGAAGCTGGCTGCGACCTCGAGCCAACGGCTGACTGCGAAATCGGCAACCGCCTGACCCGCAGGCTCTGTGCTGTCCTTCGTTAAGCGCCAAGCTTCATCAAACGCGCTCATGGCGCGTGAGAACGCTCCCTCCTGCGCGTAGACGGTTCCCAGGTTTGCCAAGAGTGAGGCACGCCAGGGAGACGTGGGACGGCTCACGAGATACGAGGTGATCGGGGATATGTCACCACGGTCGGTTCGCGCGTAGAACGTCCGAATCGCACGGCCGAGCGCGGCCGTATCGTCATCATTCGGCTCACCGCCAACCGGCACGAGCGGCTCCGCGAAGACTCGAGCGTTGAAAATATCCTCTCGCGACGGTCGGTTGGGAAGCACGAGCCGATCGGGCGGCCCGGGCACCTGAGGCTTGTTGCGGTTTGCTTTAACGTTTCGATTGGATTCGAGCGGAGACGCATCCGACTGCGGCGCTTGCGCCGCCACTGGTATCGACGTGGCTACGAGCGCGGCAATGAGGACCGTCACCAGAACACGCGCCGGCCGTGAGTGCATGAAGGAACGCGACATGAGCTTCGTTCTCACTTAAATGAAAAAGACTACGGCCGGGGAACCGCGTTCGTCGGTTCCGTGAGCGTAATGACGGGCGGTGTGGTATCGCCGGACCCTGGTGCTGGCGGATCGTGGCGCGTCGGATCGAGCGGAAACGCGTCGACCTTGTCGTGGTAACCGTCGCCGTCGGTGTCCACCTCGAACGGATCGGTTCCGGCCTCGACCTCGAGCACGTTCGGCACGCCGTCGCCATCCGAGTCGGGTGTCGCCGTCGCGTCCGGATCACTGGCTTCGATCCCGTCACTGAGACCGTTGTCGTCCGAGTCGAAGTCCAGCGGATCGGTACCAATCGCGTACTCCCGCCACGCGGGTAGGCCGTCGTTGTCAGCGTCGGTCAGTAGCCAGGCGTTGGACGCCAGGCTCAAATCGGGCACCGCGCGGACGAGACATGAGGTTTCGGTGGTGCCGAAACCGAGATACCCAGTCCCTGTGGTCCACACGCTGCCGTCCCATCGCAGCAAGACGGAGGCATGAATCGAACTCTCGGCCCGCACACCGGCCGTAAAGCCCGGGATCGCGTACGGAGTGCCTTCGATGTTCGCGTAGTACGGAGAGGGCGTGCCGAACAGGCAAAAGTGCGTCTTACCCAGCCCCCACGCCAGTCCGAGTCGATCGATCGCGATGACATTCGATGTGCGACCGCCGATGCTTCGCGCGGTGCTGATGTCGATCACTGTCACGGGCACACGCGAATCCATATTCGTCGTGTCGCTCAACTGTCCTTGGTCGTTGCGCCCCCAGGCGCGCATCGAGCCGTCGGCCATTCGCGCCCACGCCACCTGATTACCTGCTGCGGCTTCCGCCACGCTGTCGAGGCCGATGACACGAATCGGGATCGAGCGCAAGGCGGTCGAGCCGTCTCCCAGCTGCCCGCTATCGTTCTTACCCCAGGCCCAGAGGAAGCCACCCCTCCCGCCGTCGCCCTGCAGCGCCAGCGAGAAGAACGCACCAGCCGAGATCTGCGTGACGCCCGTCAGACCCACGACTTGAACGGGCGTCCATGACGTCGTCGTGCCGCTGTCGCCCAACTGGCCAAAGGTATTCGCGCCCCATGCCCACACGGCACCGTTGCTATCGAGCGCCAGCCAGTGATCGACGCCTGCGGACACCTGCACGATGTTGGACAGTCCAGAGACCTGGGCCGGTGAGTTCGTGGCGTCCAGGCCCCACACCCACACGGTGCCGTCGGTCTTGGCCGCGATGGAGCGTGTGCCCGACGTAGACGCGGAGACGACACCGGTGAGCACGGTTACCGGGCTCCCGACGTTGGTCGTCGTCCCATCGCCAACGCCACCCTGGTTGTTCAGACCCCAGCCGCGGAGCGTCCCGTCCACGGCGAGGGCAAGCATCACGCCGCCACCGGCGGACACGGCACCGGTCAGGCGGAAGTCTGCGCGGCTGACCGGACTGGGGGCGAGTCCGCTTTCCCAGGCACGGACCTTGAGAATCAGGGACTGATCGATCGTGATCTGACCGCCGCTTGGCACGAGCATATCGGTATCGGTGGGATCCACCCCGGTGGTGGTGTAGCGCAGCGTCGCGCCCACCGTTCCGGTGACGGTCACGGTCTGTTTGACCGCGAACTGACCACCCGGCTTCGAGATCACCGGCGGGGCCGACACGCCAGTCGATGCGAACGTGAACGTCGCACTGGCCACGGCGCTTGGCAACGATCCGGCTCTGAACGCGCGCGCGCGTACGTTTGTGGTGCGCGTGACGAGTAACGGCGTCGTGTAGATCGGCGAGCTCGGATCGGGATCGCTGCCGTTGAGCATGTATCGAATCACCGTGGTGGGATCGGTCGACGAGATCGTCACCAGCGTCGGACTCGTATACGTGGCAGAACCGGGGCTGATCGATGGCGTCGTGACCGCGGCGCCCTGAATCCAATAACTCCCAGCACCGGTGTCGCTGTCGGTCCACCCCGTCCTGAAGGCGCGAACCTTGATGGTGCGCGTGGTGTCGTTGACGAACGGGGCGGAATAGAGCGTCGAGCTCGCACTGGGTTCGGTTCCATCCAGCGTGTAGCGCAGCGTCGCGCTGGGCGTGGTCGTCGACAGCGTGATGTTTTGCGACGTGCCGTAGCTGCCACTGGTGGGCGAGAGCACCGGCTGCACGACCTTCAGTTCGTAGGTTGCGCTCGACGTATTGCTGGGCGGCGCACCGGATTTCCACGACTTGGCTTTGAGAGTCAGGCTCTGACCGACGGCGACGGTCGAGCCGGACGCCACTGTGGGGTCGCTCTCGGTCGGCTCGGCGCCGTTCAACGTGTAATGAATCACCGCTCCCGGATCACCGGTCGCGAGGGGCACGGCTAGGCTGGCGAAGTAGCGGCCTGACGGCAGGCCCACGAGCACGTTCATGGTCTTCCAGACCATGCCGGGGTTGGCGATCGCCACCGGCGAGGTGCGCGGCGAGGTGGTCGTGCCGTCTCCAAGCTCACCTGAGTAGTTCTGCCCCCAGGTCCACACCACCCCATCGCTCGCGAGCGCCATCGAATGAGAGCTGCCGGCCGCGATCGCAACGATGTTCGACAGTCCGGTCACCTGCGTCGGTGTCTCCCGGTACGTCATCGTGCCGTCTCCGAGCTGCCCGGTCGAATTTCTCCCCCACGCCCAGACCGTTCCGTTGCTCTTCAGCGCCAGCGAGTGCATGCTCCCGGCGGCGATCGCGGTGACGCTGCCGAGACCGGACACCGTCACGGGACTGGTTCGCTGCGTAAAGGTGCCGTCACCCAGGTGACCCCACCCGTTCCAACCCCAGGCGCGCACCGTCCCGTCTGCCAGAAGGGCGAGCATGTGATAGTCGCCAGCCGAGAGCGCAGTAGCCGTCGTGATCCCCGAGACCTGGGTCGCCGTGCTGCGATTGGTCGTGTCTCCTAAGCCCAGTTGCCCGTTGCTGTTTTGACCCCAAGTCCAGACCGTGCCGTCGGTCAAGACGGCGCCCGAGAAACTGGCCCCCGCCGCGACCCTCGAGACGTTCGACAGCCCCGTCACTTGAACGGGAGAGGGGCGAGTGGTCGTCGTGCCGTCACCCAGCCGGCCGTAGAGGTTCGACCCCCACGCCCAGGCCGTGCCATTGGTGGCCACGGCCAGGCTGTGTTCGGCGCCGCCAGCGACCGACGCCGCCGTCAGGCCCGGAACGAGTGTCGGGACCTTTTTGAAGGCGTAGGTGCCATCACCGAGTTGCCCCACGCCGTTGTATCCCCAGGCGTACACCGCGCCGCCTGACACAATGGCGAGCGCGTGATCGTAGCCGGCCGACAACTGCACCGCACCCGTCAGACCCGCGACGCGGGTAGCGGTCAGCGATGCGGTGGTCGTGCCGTTTCCAAGCTGGCCGGACGCGTTGGACCCGAACGCCCACGCCACACCATCCGTGCTAACCGCAACGGAGTGGCTGTACCCCGCCGCCAGAAGCCCAGGTGTGAACGTACCGGTGATTCGATAGTCGGCTGACGCCGTCGGACTGTCGGTCGAGCCCGCACGGAAGGCCTTAACCTTCACCTCGTACGACCCCATGACCAACGTCCCTGACGCCGGGACGGTAGGGTCGGTGGACGTCGGCTCGGCGCCGTTCAGCGTGTACCGCAGTGTCACGCCGGTCGTCGGCGGCGTGATGGTAATGAGCTGCCCAGAGTCGTAGATGCCGGAGGCGGGCGAGATCAGCGGCGCCGACAAGGCCATCGTGAACGTGGCCGAGCTCATCGCGCTCGTCGTAAAGTCTGGATGGTAGGCCTTGGCCTTCACGGTAGCACCAGCCGTGAGCACCAACGGCGGCGTGTACACCGGCGACAGGACGCTCGGCGTGCTGCCGTCGAGCGTGTAGCGAATCGTCGCCGTCGGGACCGTGTTCGACAGGAAGGCGTCGACAGAGTTCGTGAAGGCGCCGCCGTTCGGCGAGAACTCCGGCGCCAGGAGCGTCCCGAAGTTCATCGTGACGGACACGGTCGTGGCGGAGCTCGTGGACCATCCGGCGCGAAACGCTGACGCAATGACGGTGGACGACGTCCCGACGGAGATCGGTTGCGTATAGGGGACCGAGCTCGTGGTGGGCGTCGAGCCGTCGGTCGTGTAGCGGATCACGCCGCCCGGCGTCGTGGTGGACATCGACAGCGTCTGCGGCACCGTAAAGGTGCCGCTGCCTGGTGTGATCGACGGCGCGGTGGCCACCAAGGTGTACGTCGCGGACGTGACGCCGCTCTCCGGCATCGTGGTGTGCCACGTCTTGGCTTTGAGCGTGGCGCTGACGTCGATCACGATGGAGCCGCCGTTCGTGACGGACGGATCCGTCAACGTGGGGGTGGCGCCATTGAGCGTGTAGTGGATCTGCGCCCCCGACGTCACGCTGCTGATGACGACCGTCTTCTCGACGGTGTAGCTGCCGGGAAGGACGCTGAAGGTCGGAACTCCAGCCCTCCACACGTAGTTGACATCGCTGATGGCGTTCGGACTATTGCGGGTCCAGAGGGAACCGTCCCCCTGGTGGCCGTAGTCGTTCCGCCCCCACGTCGATACGACGCCCGTGGAGCTGACCGCGATAGCGATCGACTCGCCCGCGCCGATGAGGCTGACGTCGGTGAGCGAGGCTTGCACCGCCGTCGTCTTGTAGCCGCCAATGCCGCCCGTGCCATCGCCAAGCTCACCCGAGCTGTTGGTCCCCCACCCCCACATCGTGTTGTCGGACTTCAACGCGAAGGCCATCCGGCCGCCCGCGGCTACCCGCGTGATGCCGCTCAGACCGGTGACCGTGACGGGCGAGGTTCGCTGCGTCGTCGAACCGTCACCGAGTTCGCCGGAACTATTGATGCCAGCGCTTCTCACCGTCCCATCGGTCTTGAGGATGTAGCTGGATAGCTCGCCGCCTGCGACCGACGCCGCGGCCGTCACGGTCGCGATCTGCGTGGGCGATGACGCATTGGTGGTGGAACCGATCCCGAGCTGGCCCTGGTTGTTCCGGCCCCACGACCACACGCTGCCGTCGGTCTTCACCGCGAGGCTGTGATTGGCGCCTGTAGCGATTGCCGCCACTGAGGTGAAGCTCGGCACGATCGTGGGGACAGTTCGCTGGGTGGTCGTCCCATCACCGAGCTGCCCGTACCCGTTGTCGCCCCAAGCCCACACGTTTCCCGAGGAATCAAGCGCGACGGAATGGCGGGACCCGGCGTCGATGGCGACGATATTCGCGAGACCAGGAATGGTGACGGGTGTCAGGCGATCGGTCGTGCTGCCGTCGCCAAGCTGCCCGTTGCCGTTCAACCCCCACGCACGCACGGTGCCGTCGCTCAATAGCGCAAGCGTGTGATAGTCGCCCGCTGCCACTGCGGTGACGTTCGACAAGGTGGTCAATCGGGCCGGGAGACGGCGGTCGCCGGTGTTGTCACCAAGCGCACCGCTGTAGTTGCTCCCCCACGTCCACACACTGCCGTCAGGCGTCCGGACCACCGTGTGCCCGGTACCGCCGGTGATCGTTTGTGCGGTCACAGACGTCGCAGCGATCGAAAGAGTGACAGCGGCCGCGAGGACCGCGACAGAGAAACGGTTCTTCATAGGTGCCTGCGTTCAGTTGGCGCGGACGGAGGATGACGACGAGAACAACGACGCGCTCGATGACGCGAGCGGTTCACCATTGTGATCAGCATCGATTCGCGCTCGTAACTAGGAAATGGATTGGATTGCACACAATGAGCGGCGAAATCTTGATCGGGCAATCGATAGTGCACGTCGCGCTGCGAGAGATCGCGCGCCGTTAGTTCCTCGAGTGGTTCTTCCTCAGAACAACCCTAGGCAATCGAAATGGAATCGAAATGCGATCGCCCGCTAGGAGAGGGCCGCGCGAGTGAACGCGCCGACCGGTCGGATGGAGGCGTCGCGTAAGTGCCTCCGGCGCACCGCGCGAAGGCGACGTCAAGGGCGGCGCAGCCGCCGAGCGGAGCGAGGGAACCCTTGACATCGCCGAGCCCGGTGCGAGGCTGTCCAACGCGACGGCTCGTCGATCTGTCAGGACGCGCATCGATGAACCGGGAGCGACCCCGATCAGCGCAGGCGGGGTCGCTCCCGGTTCAACGGGATGCTTCTGCGGGACCCGGTCTGTCCGTGCTATCGGACAGAATCGGCGCGCTTTCTACAACGCTCCGAGTAACGTCGGGCCAACGCAGGTGACGCGAGGGGTGACATTGGCTCTCGGCCCGTCGGTCACCCCGGTGGCATCGTCTTCGTTCGCCGAGCGCCGCCGTAGAGATCGCCCAGCGCATGCACGCGGAGCACACAATGAGGACGTCGGGCGGCTGCAACTTCAGCGCTGGCAACGGACACATTCGGTGACTGCCGCCAACGCTGATAGAGAGCGTCGCCGCCCGCGGTTTTGAATGACCTCTCGAGGACCCTGTAACGCTGGAGATTCGCGGCAGTGATGGAAGCCCACTCGTGGGCTTCGATGCGTCCGCGCAGCTGGCAGTAGTCCAGGAAGGCAGCCACATCGTGGCACTGGTCCTCGCCGCCCTCGATCACTTTGTGGAACACCCGTTGGACGGGCCCTGGCCACGGCGTGGGACTGGTGTAGATGACGCCAGAAGGCACGGCACCAAGGAGCCCCCGGTACTGCTGCAGAAGCGTCTCGAAGCCTCGCAGCGTGACGTCACCATCGATGTAGACAACCCAGAGTCGTGCATTGTTGGTCTCAAGAACCCAGGGCATCTTGTCGACAAAATAGCGCGTCGTAGGGCCCGAACCTGGGCGCGTTGGTGCGTACGTTCGAGAGGGCCAGAGGAACTGAGGGATGCCAAGCTCCCGCAGAAGCGAGGACTTCTCGACTTCCGTCGCCACGAAGCGCGCCGTGGGATGTGCCAGGACAAAGTCCAGCGCCATGAGTTTGCGCATGACCGCGTCCCATTCGGCCTCACGACGGTTCCGGTTGTGTTCTTGGCCCAGCGCCGCGTACAGCGGCCGCGCGCACAGATGAAACACACGCCCGTGTCGTGCATACGGGAGGGAGCGGACGTCGCCGCGCGCCACGGCGGCGTCCAAGAAACGCACCGTGGCGAGGCCATGACTGCGCCCCGTGAACGTCACGAACTGGCGCCGGAGGAAGTACCCACCGTGCACCGCGACCAGCGCGAGAAACTGCGCTTGGCGTGCGGTGTAGCCAAACGCTTCCAGCGCCTGGACCGCCTGGCCGTCAGCGCTCAACGGAGGAGCCTTTCCGCCAAGCGGGAGTCGTGCGGGGTGCCACCGCGAGTGCTCCCGGATTTGCCTCCATAGAGTCGGAATCCTGCGGCCGCCTTTCCACTCATATGCCCACGGTGATAGTGCTCGGTGACCAATTCCAGGTCCTCGGTACGAACGACCCCATCCCGGTCAGTGATCTCCAGCTGGACGTCCGGAAACACGAACTGTCCGTCATGCACGTGCAGATGGTGTGTCGCGGCGACGGCCGCGCGCGCGTCATCGGCGGACCGCCCTTCGTGCCGCGCGTCATGCAGCGCCACATAGGCGCTGGCCTTCAGCTCATCGTCCAGGACCACACGTCGAACGTGTTCTCCCGCTCGAAGCAGATCGGCCTCAGCTTGGCGCACCATCCGGTGCAGGCTCGCGTCGTGCCACACCTCTGCCGGCTTGACCCGACCTGCGTGATAGACCTGGCCCACGTCACGCCTGTCGTCGCGATGGTGGTCGAGCAACGCTTTGCCAGCGTGCGTGACGCTCACAACGTCCGCGACGGCGCCATCCCGGAGCCGTGTGACGGATCGACTCTCGATCAAACCTTGCCGCTCGAGCGACACCAGATCCGTGTGCGCCCGGGAGACGTCGGTGGCGTCAGCCTTCAGGTCGTCCACGAACACCGCTCGGTAGCGGCCCGCGCGCTCCAGGAGCTCCACTTCGGATCCGCGCAAGTGATACAACCGGCCCTCGTCGCGAATCGGCTCGCGCGCCGACCCCGACGGCAGTGTCAACGCATGCTCGCGCGAGGTGCCGTCCCGATCACGAGCATCGAGTGATCCGCGTTCGGTGAGGGGCTGCACGCGCGGCTGCTCGTCGCCCCGTGAAATCGAATCGCGCGCGTCGTCTCCTTTAGCTGACTCGGTTCCAGTTGACCGTTCGTCCTCAAAATCCCAACGTCCCATCGCGTGCACCTCCGACGGGGCGCAGCGTAGGGAGGATCGACTCGCGTGTCTGTCGCATCGGTCACAGTGTCACGTTCACGACAATGTGGCGGGCATCACAGTTTGGAAAGGACAGGTGTTGTATTGCTGAAGCTTGCCCTGCGCCTAGGTGAGCATGCGATGAGATACCGGACGCCTCCCGGAGTCCCAGAACCAACAGCGGAGCCTCCTACGATGGAGCTGCACGAGCTCCTTACGGTCGAAGAGGTGGCTGCACTTCTGAAGGTCAACAAAAGCTGGGTATACGAGCACACTCGCACGCGCGACGTCGCCACCAACGACCGTCTGCCGCACATCAAGATCGGAAAGTACCTGCGGTTCGACGCCCAGGCGGTACGCTCGTTTGTTGTACGCAAGGCGCAGAGTCGCTAGAGCCGATCGCTCGGCCGCTCGTACAATGCGCACCAGGCTAAACCGAGACGAGTCAGCGAGAGGAAAGGCAGTCTCTCCAATGGCTCGAAAACGGCAATACGGAAGCGGGCAACTTCAAGAAGTTCGAAAGGGGTGGGTGATTCGCTGGCGGGAGAACGAAATCGCTCCCACCGGCAAGCTGCGGCGGGTCCTGCGCTACGAACAACTCGGACCGATGCTGCGTCGCGACGCGGCACAGATCCTTGGGCAGCGTGTGGCGGCCGCCGCCGATCCAAAGACGATCAGATCACGCATGCAGTTCGATGTACTCGTGGCGGAGTGGGAGCGCACGGTCGTGCCGATGTACAAGTCGTCGACACAAAAGAATCATCGGCACATCGTGGCCAAGCATCTCGTTCCGCGTTTCGGCACTCTCGCAGTCGCGGACGTGACGACGCAAACGATTCAGGCGTACGTGGCGCAACTGACCCGCGACGGGTACGCGCCGAAAACCATCGACCACATCCACGACGTGCTGAGCGCCATCCTGCGCACAGCCGTCAAGTGGGGCCATCTCGGCAGCAACCCGGCGCGCGGCGTCTCGATGCCGACGTTGCGGACGGTCAAGCCGAAATGGGCGCTGACGCGGGACCAGGCTCGAGCCCTGCTCGAGCAGTTCCCGCCGTTGGCGCGGACGATGGTGGGCGTGGCACTCCTCACCGGATTGCGCCGGGGCGAGCTCTTCGCGCTTCGGTGGCAGGCTGTGGACTTGGACCTCGGGACACTGCAGGTGCAAGAGGCGGTCTACGAGGGGCAGTTCGGCACGCCGAAGACGGTGGCTGGATTGCGGGCACTGCCGCTGTCGGTGGGCGCGGTGACGATGCTTCGATCGTGGCGAGAACGGGTCAGCCGGCGCGAACCGGACGACCTCGTGTTCGCGACGGTCACCGGCAAGCCGATCTCGCCCAACAACGTCCTTCAACGGTGGGTGTACCCGGCGTGCGAGCGGCTGAAGCTGGCACGTGTGAGCTGGCTGACCTTCCGGCGAACGTACTCGTCATGGGCGCATGAACACGGCGTCCCAGGCAAAGTGGTCGCCGAGCTGATGGGGCACGCGAAGGTCGACACGACGCTCAACGTCTACACGCAGGTGATCGACGGAGCCAAGGTCGCAGCGGCCCAACTGATCGGAAACGAATTGAACGGAATTGAACGGAATCCGGAAGGGCTGGAGCCCTAATTCATTGAAAAGATTGGCTCCTCGGGCTGGATTCGAACCAGCAACCCTCCGGTTAACAGCCGGATGCTCTGCCGTTGAGCTACCGAGGAATGAGGCGGGCGCACGACCGGCGGCGAGAGCCGCC
>Ga0315912_10004620_pt1 | contig 12979 bp, 10 predicted proteins | sample VfabasoilMG_FD_204469 | JGI IMG/M metagenome (GOLD analysis project Ga0315912, IMG submission 204469) | Garden soil microbial communities collected in Santa Monica, California, United States - V. faba soil | ecosystem: Environmental > Terrestrial > Soil > Garden | place: USA: California... | reverse complement strand
GCTTGAGCGCGGCCTGCAACGTGGCGTCGTCTGGAATCTTGTTGGCTTTCTTCAGCTGCTCGAGAGCGTCTGCGAAAATCGCGTCTGTAAACTTGAGGCCGATTTCTTTGCCGTGCTGCACGAGCATGAGTTCATCGACGGCCTCGATGAGGAGCAACGGTGTGATCGTGGACAGCGCCGCAATCAGCGCCGGATCGCTGGCGAGATCGAGCGGACTGCGCACGACGCGCTGCTGATCGCGAAGCGCCTGGGTCTGCCGGAACTCGAGCTCGGTCTGCGTGAAGATCTCGCCGTTCACCTTCACGATGATCTTCTGGATGATCGAGCTCTTGCCCGTGGCCACAGGCCTGGGCGACACGGTCGGCGCCGGTGAGGGCGCGGCCTGGGTACCCTGAGCCGTCTGACCGGCGGCACCGGTGCCCTGAGCGCCGATCGATCCCGCGCCCACGCAGACGGCCAGAGCCGCAACGATTGCTAACGAATTCTTCATGGTCGGTTCTTCTTTTTAGGCGGCTAGTCGCCGCCTTATGTTTTTAGGCGGCTAGCCGCCGCCTTATGTTTTCAGGCGGCCAAAAGCCGCAAAGCGCGCGGTATCAATATTTTAGCCCGTCACAAGGCTCTGGCTCAACAATTCGAGCAATTCGCCGGTCTTCTCCAAGATCGACGTCTGAGCGGCCTGTTTGGCCTCAATCGTGAGCCGGAGCACCGCCGGCGGCAGCAAGGTGAGGTCTTTGCGGCTCTTGATCAGCTTCAGCAGCATGCCCGGGTCCACCTTGGCGTCCTGGCGGAATTTCAGGACCACGGTCTGGCCGTCGCGCTCGACGCTTTCGATGCCGATGCGCTCCGCCTTCACGCGCGTCCGCGCGTGCGCGGCCAGGTTCACCAGCGACGGTGACAAGGGACCGTACCGATCCTGCAGTTCCCCGAGCAATCGATCCACGTCCGGCAGCGTGCGCGCGCTCGCCATGCGGCGATACGCCGCGAGCCGCTGGTTCATGTCCGGAATGTACGCCTCGTCCACGCGCAGATCGATCTTCAGGTTCACCGTTGCACGCCGCTCGTCTTCCAGATCTTCGCCCTTCAGTTCGCGGATCGTGTCTTCGAGCAGCTTCATGTACATGTCGAAGCCGACGGCCTCGATGTGGCCGCTCTGCTCGCCGCCGAGCAGATTGCCGGCGCCGCGAATTTCGAGATCGAGCGCCGCGATGCGGAACCCGCTGCCAAGGTCGCTGAACTCACGGATCGCCGCCAGCCGCCGTCGGGCCACCGGCGACAGCGTTTGCTCCGGCGGAATCAGCAGGTACGCGTACGCACGGCGATCCGACCGTCCCACGCGGCCGCGAAGCTGATAGAGCTGCGCGAGGCCGTATCGATCCGCGCGATTGATGATGATCGTGTTCGCATTCGGAATGTCGAGCCCGTTCTCGACGATCGTGGTCGCCACAAGCACGTCGGACTTGTGCGCGACGAAGTCCACCATCACGCGCTCGAGTTCCTGCTCGCCCATCTGCCCGTGGCCAACGGCAATCTTCGCGTCCGGCACCAGTCGCGCCACCAGGCCCGCGATCGAGTGAATCGACTCCACGCGGTTGTGCACCAGGAACACCTGGCCGCCACGCTCGATCTCGGTCCGAATGGCGCGCGCGATCGCATCCGCCTCGAACTTGATGACCTGCGTCTGGATCGACAGGCGATCGCGAGGCGGCGTCTCAATCACCGACATGTCGCGAATCCCCGCCAGCGACATGTTCAGTGTGCGCGGGATTGGCGTGGCCGTCATCGTGAGCACGTCGACTTTCCGGCGCAGCTGCTTGATGCGCTCCTTGTGCGCAACGCCGAAGCGCTGCTCTTCATCCACAACCAGCAAGCCGAGATCGCGAAACACCACGTCCTTGGACAGCAGCCGGTGGGTGCCAACGATGATGTCGAGCTGGCCGTTGGCGAGGCGCGTCAGCGTGGCGGCCTGCTCCGCCTTGTTGCGGAAGCGGCTGATCATGTCCACGCTCACCGGAAATCCAGTGAAGCGTTCCTGAATTGTCTTCAGGTGCTGGAACGCCAGCACGGTGGTCGGCGCAAGAAACGCGACCTGTTTGCCGTCCATCACGGCCTTGAAGGCCGCGCGCATCGCCACCTCGGTCTTGCCGTACCCCACGTCGCCGCAGAGCAGCCGATCCATCGGCGTCTGCGATTCCATGTCGCGCGTGATGTCCGTGATCGCGGCCGTCTGGTCCGGCGTCAACTCGTACTCGAACGCGTCGGCGAACTCCTGCTGCCAGTGCGAATCGGGACTGAATGAAAACCCGGTGACGGCTTTGCGCGCAGCATAGAGCTTGAGCAGCTCCTCGGCCATGTCGCGCATCGCTTTCTTGACGCGCGTCTTGGCCTTTTCCCAGGTGGTGCCGCCCAGTTTGTCGAGCGCTGCCGCAGCACCGCCGGTGTACTTCTGGACCAGATCGAGCCGCTCAAGCGAGACGAACAGCTTGTCGTCGCCCGCGTAGCGGAGTTCCATGAACTCCTGTTCGCCCACGCCGCCGCCCACGGCCAGCTTCTTCAAGCCGACGAACCGGCCGATGCCGTTGTCCACGTGCACGACCAGGTCACCGACTTTCAGGTCTCTGAAATCAGACAGGAACGTGCGGCTCGCGGACTTGCGGCGCTCGTGCGTGCGCCGCTCCTCTTCAAAAAGATCGGTTTCCGCAAAGAGCCGCAGGTTCGCGGCGGGAAGATGGAACCCCTGCGACAACCACCCCGTTGTGACGAGCACGGCCGCCGTCTCGAGCGCTTCCGTGTCTGTGACGGCCCGCGCCCGAATCTCGTAGTCGGCCAGCAGCTCGATCGTGCGCTCGGCACGGCCAGGCGTGGCGGCCACGAACACCACGCGATCGCCGGCCTCTCGCGCTTCGCGGATCTCATTGACCCAGTCGCCTATCCGGCCGTGGTACGCCGCGGCCGGCCGCACGCCGATGTCCTGCGACGGCTCGCCGATCGCCAGCTCGGTCAGCCGCCGACCGCTGCCCATCCACTCATCGATCTGGTCCCACGGCAGGGCAATCGACTCGAACGGTTTCACCACTCGCCCGCGCGCGGTCAGGTCGTCCGCGGTTTTCCGCCACTGCTGCTCCAGCGCGCGTCCCCGCTCCCCCACATCGTCTGGCTCATACACAACGAGCGAGGCGCCAGCGAGCCGCGCGTAGTCGATCACCGTTGACGACCGATCGAACGCCGCCGGATCCTCCGGCTGCTCTTCGTCCGGCAAGAGCTCGCGCTGTGGGGAGACGGTAATGCGATCGAGCGCGGTCAACGATCGCTGCGTGGCGGCGTCGAACCGCCGAATGGATTCGATCACGTCGCCCACGAACTCGAGCCGCACCGGTTGCGTCTCGCTTGCGGGATAGAAATCGACGATGCCGCCGCGGACGCAGAATTCGCCGTGTTCGTCCACAGGGTCCTGCGGATCGAATCCGGCCAGAACAAGAGCGGCGCCGAGGTTGGACGGCGCGATCTCGTCGCCGGTCTTGAGCGAGATGCCCGCACCCGCCAGCCGGCGCGCATCGGACACACGCGGCAGCAAGGCGCGCGCGGAGGCGACAACCACGCGAACGGCGCCGGTCGACAACCCATGGAGCGCGTTCGCCCGGGCGGACGCCACTTCGAGGTGGGGCGCCAGGTCGCGGTACGGATCCACTTCCTGCGATGGAAACGGCCGTACGGCTCGTTCCGCATCAGACGCGGATGCGCCTGTGAGATTCGCCAGGAAGAAGCGCACGTCCGCCACCATCTGCTCAACCAGCGCGTCGGTGGGCACCACAAAAAAGATGGGAGTCTCTTCGGCGGAGGCCGCCACGTGGAACGCCGCGGAGGCCGAAGACACACCCGTGATCACCGGCCGGGCGCGAACCAGGCCTGCGCGAGACGAAGCGGTCTTCAACAGCGCCCGAAGCGCCAGCGAGGTCGTGTGTTGGAGCATGACGGCCGGCTATTTCTCCGGCGTGGCCTTCGCTTTCCTAATGATCTCCGATGTGGACCATCCCTGCTCGATCGGCACGCGGACAACTGTGCCGCCGCCGGCTTCCACGGTTTCGCGGCCCACGATGGAATCGGCGGCCCAGTCGGCGCCCTTCACGAGCACGTCGGGACGCAGGCGATCGATGATGTCCTTCGGCGTGGCTTGATCGAACACCACCGCGGCATCCACCACCGCCAGCGCCTCGAGCAACTCGGCGCGCTCCGATTCCGGGATGATCGGCCGCGACGGGCCCTTGTTCTCCCGGACCGATCGATCGGAGTTCACGCCCACCACGAGCACGTCACCGAGCGATCGCGCGGTGGTGAGGTAGCGCACGTGTCCGGGATGCAACAGATCGAACACGCCGTTGGTGAAGACCACGCGCTTGCCGGCCGCCTTGGCCCTGGCCACGAATGCGGCCGCTTCATCGATCGTCAGCATGTCAGCTCTTTGGAACGATCGAGACCGCGCCGGTGAATCCCCACCGATGACGCGGACGGTACAGACCGACGTCCTTCGTCTTCGACTTCACGCGGAAGGTATGCAGCAGGCGTTGGTAATCGTACGGCGCGCCGTCCGCGGCGTGGACGGCGACGTCAACTTTATAGGTGCCTTCCGTCAGCTCGAGTGCGTCGAAGGACACGGTGATGTCAGCCACGCCGTCGATCGATTTCGATTCGAACTGCTCGATATCCGTGTTCGTGCCGTAGACGCACACGCCCTCGGCCGAAAAAATTCCGACGCCGAACACGAAGTCATCGGTGGCCGAGCGCGACTTGACGGTCATCCGCACGGCCATCGGATCACCGGTGTGAAACACGTGCGCGGGCTGGCCCTGGCCGTCGAGCAGGGACACGGCGGTGATCTCAATCAGGCCCGATCCCCAGCGCCCCTCTTCGGCCGGCGCGGGCGCCGCCGCGGTCTCCGGCGTTGACGCCGGAACCGGCACGTCTGTCGCCACGCGAGCGCTGGCCGCCTGCGACCTGGCCTCGGACTCCGCAAGGAACTTCTCTTCCTGTTTGGATACGTCGCCCACGTACAGATCGACCACGCGCGTGGGATCGCCTTCGGCCTTCTTGCGGCCCTCGTCGATCCACACGGCCTCGTCGCAGAAACGCTCGACCAGACCGAGCGAATGCGTCACAAGCAGCACCGTCTTGCCTCGCCGCTTGAAGTCCGCGAACTTGTCGAGACACTTGTGCGTGAAGCCTTCGTCGCCCACCGCCAGCACTTCGTCCACCAGCAGCACATCGGGATCGACGTTGATCGCAACCGAAAACCCGAGGCGCATGTACATGCCGCTCGAATACGTCTTCACCGGCTCGTCGATGAATTGCGCCAGCTCGGCGAATTCGACGATCTCATCGAAGCGTTTTTCGATGTCGCGCTTCGTCAGGCCGAGCATCATGCCGTTGATGAACACGTTCTCGCGGCCGGAAATTTCGGGATGGAAGCCCGCGCCCAGTTCAATCAGCGCGGAAATCCGCCCTCGCACCGTCACGGTGCCGGACGTGGGCTTCGTGATGCCCGCCACCAGCTTCAGCGCCGTACTCTTGCCCGATCCGTTCCGGCCGATCAACGCCGTGGCGCTGCCCGTTCGCACCGACATCGAAAAATCTGTCAGCGCGGGAAACGACTCGTCCGGCTTGAAATCGGAGATCAGCGTGCGCTGCATCAGCGCGCTCTTCAGCGTGGCGAACTGCCGGCGCTTGAACCGGCTGTAGATCTTGGTGACGCTATTGAGTTCGATCGCCGGCCTGGCCTGAGCGGAGTCGAAGGCGCTCATACGACCTCCGCCAGCGAATCGCGCAACCGGTCGAACAGCCAGTAGCCGGCCAGGAAGATCACGACCGATGCACCGGCCAGGGCGAGCAGCCACCACTTATGACCGAACGCATCCTGTGGATTGAACAGGATCTCCTGATACGAAATCGCCAGGTGCTTGAACGGATTCAAATCCAGCCAGCGGCGCATGTTCTCCGGAACCGCGGTCCACGGATAAATGATGGGCGTGGCGAAAAACCAGAACGTCAGGACGTGCGCCAGGATGTCGCGCACGTCGCGGAAGTGCACCGTCAGCGCGGCGAACACCAGCGCCAGCCCGGTGGTGAGAACGAGCTGAACCAGCACCACCACGGGCAGCCACACCAGCTCGGCCGCGTGCAACGCAACCGTCGGCGCCCCGGCCACACCGTCGGGCCCGGCCACCCCGACGTTCGCGTAATAGATCAGGAAGGCCGCCAGGATCGGCAGCGCCAGCAGAAACTGCACCATGTTCGTCAGCACGCTGACGATCGGCAGCACCTCCGCCGGAAACAACACTTTCTTGATCAGATTGCCGCCGGCCACCAGCGAGTTCGTGGATTCGTTCAGCGAAGACGCGAACCACGTCCACGGCAGCAGGCCGCAGCACAGAAACAGCGCGTACGGCCGGACCTCGTCGCGCGGATCCACGAAGAAGCTGAAAACGACCGTGTAGATAAGAAGGAGCAGGAGCGGATTGATGAACGACCAGAACACGCCCAGCGCCGATCCGCGGTACCGCGCCTTGAGCTCTCGAGCCACGAGGCTCTGAATCAGGCCGCGATATCGGGTCAGTTGCGCCAGGTTATGCCACATCGACCTGCAGCACCGCCACGGTGATGTTGTCTGGTCCGCCCGCCTGGTTGGCGGCTTCGATCAGTTCGCGGCACATCTCGTCGAGCGCCGCGCCGTTGCCGATGATCCCCGCCAGCTTTTCCGGCGGCACCACGCCCGACAGTCCGTCCGAACACAGCAGAATGCGATCGCCGGCCTGGATTTCCATTTCCTGAATTTCAACGCCCGGATCGTCGCCGCCCGACAACGCGCGCGTGACCACGTGGCGCCACGGATGATGACGCGCGTCGTTTTCAGACAGCACGCCCGCGCGCACCTGTTCGTTCACCCACGAATGGTCTTCGGTGATCTGCGTCAGCTCGCCGTTGCGCCATCGGTAGACGCGGCTGTCACCCACGTGCGCCACCACCGGACGATCGCGACCCACGAGCACGGCGGCCGCTGTGGTGGCCATGCCGCGCAATTTTTCGTCGTTCTCCATCGCGGTGCCGAGCCGGCGATTGGCCAGGCGGAACGCGGCGGTCATGCGATTGCCGTCCAGGCTCAGCGCGGGATCGTACGGAAACGGCCACGTGGTGTTGACGTCGGCGTTGCGTGTGTCGCTGATGAACGTTTCGATGACCTGCGCGGCCAGGCGCGATGCGACTTCGCCGGCCGCGTGTCCGCCCATGCCGTCGGCCACGAGAAACAGGCCGATGTCCGGCCGCGAACACACACTGTCCTCGTTCGCCTCCCGCCGCAGACCGGGATGGGACAAGGCAGCCGAGGTAACGGTGGACATGCCTTAGGAACGGGTCCGGGTTCGCGCGTGCCTGGAGACGTCCAGCCGCGTGACGGCGCGCAGCAACGCCACGCGCGCCACCTCAAAATCAATTTCCGCCGGTTTCTGCGCGATCGTTTCTTCGGCGCGGCGCTTGGCGGCTTCCGCTCGCGCCAGGTCGATGTCTTCGGCGCGCTCCGCGACCTGCGCCAGCACCGTCACGCGATCGCCGACCACTTCAGCCACGCCGCCGGCCACGAACGCGTACGCCTTGTCGTCGCCCTTGCGGTACCACATCGGTCCAATGCGCAGCGCGGCGAGCATCGGCGCGTGGCCCGGCAGCACGCCGAAGTCGCCCTCTTCGCCCGGCAACACCACTTCATCCACGTCGTCGTGGACGATCGTGCGATCGGGCGTCACGAACTCAAGCCTGATATGCGTGGGCAGCGCCATTTACTGGCTCTTCGCCTTCTCCAGCGCTTCTTCGATCGTGCCCACCAGGTAGAACGCCTGCTCGGGCACGCTGTCGTGCTTGCCGTCGACAATTTCCCGGAAGCCGCGCACCGTGTCTCCGATCGACACGTACTTGCCCTTGTAGCCGGTGAACTGTTCGGCCACGAAGAACGGCTGCGACAGGAACTTCTGCACCTTGCGCGCGCGCGACACCGTGAGGCGATCTTCTTCCGACAGTTCGTCGATGCCGAGAATCGCGATGATGTCCTGCAGATCCTTGTAGCGCTGGAGCGTCTGCTTGACGTCCTTCGCCACCTGATAGTGTTCGTCGCCGATGACGCGCGGGTCCAGAATGCGCGACGTGGACGCGAGCGGATCAACCGCGGGGTAAATGCCGAGTTCGGCAATCGCGCGCGACAGGTTCGTGGTCGCGTCAAGGTGCGCGAACGCGGTGGCCGGCGCCGGGTCCGTGTAATCGTCGGCCGGCACGTAAATCGCCTGCACCGACGTGATCGACCCCTTCTGCGTGGACGTGATGCGTTCCTGCAACTCGCCCATTTCCGTGAGCAGCGTCGGCTGGTAACCGACGGCCGACGGCATGCGTCCGAGCAGCGCCGACACTTCAGAACCGGCCTGCGTGAACCGGAAGATGTTGTCGATGAAGAGCAGCACGTCCTTGCTCTCTGCGTCGCGGAAGTACTCGGCGACGGTGAGCGCGGACAGCGCCACGCGGAGGCGCGCGCCTGGCGGCTCGGTCATCTGGCCGTAAACCAGCGCCGCGCGCGACTTCGACGGATCGTTCACGTCGATAACGCCGCTCTCCTGGAATTCCAGCCAGAGGTCGTTGCCCTCGCGCGTGCGTTCGCCGACACCGCCGAACACCGACACACCGCCGTGCTTCATGGCGATGTTGTTGATGAGCTCCATGATGATGACGGTCTTGCCGACGCCGGCGCCGCCGAACAGTCCGATCTTTCCGCCCTGCAGGTACGGCTCGAGCAGGTCGATGACCTTGATGCCCGTTTCGAACATCTTCAGCTCGGTCGACTGCTGTTCGAGCGTCGGCGCCGCGCGGTGAATCGGCCAGCGCTCTTTCGACTTCACGGGGCGATCGGGGAAGTCCACCGGCTCGCCCAGTACGTTCAGCACGCGGCCGAGCGTTTCGGGGCCGACGGGCATCGAAATCGGGCCGCCCGTGTCTTCGGCCTTCATGCCGCGCTGCAACCCGTCGGTCGGCTTCATCGCGACCGCGCGCACGCGGTTCTCGCCAAGGTGCTGTTCCACCTCCACGATGATGTCGACCTTTTCGCCGGCGGCTTCGCCCACCACGCGAACGGCGTTGTAGATCGCAGGCAACGCGCCGCCCTCGAACTCGATGTCGACAACGGGGCCGATGACCTGAACGACTTTTCCGACCTTGACTGCTTCTGCGACTGCCATTCTTTGCTCCGCAAACTTCGAACTTCGAAGTTCGAACTTCAAACTTTGTTACAGGGCTTGAGCCCCTGAAACGACTTCAATAATTTCTCTGGTGATTGCCGCCTGACGGACCTTGTTCATCGTCAACGTCAGTCCTTCGATCATTTCCGCCGAGTTGCGCGTGGCGGCGTCCATGGCCGTCATCTGCGCGGCGTAGAACGCGGCGTTCGATTCGAGCAGCGCGCGCATGATCTGCACTTCCACGAAGCGGCCGAGCAGCGCATCGAAAATCGCCTGCGCGGACGGTTCGTAGATGTAGTCGTTGCCCTTGTCGTCGCCCGTGTCCGCCGCCTCAATCGGCTCAAGCGGCAGCAGCTTCTCAATCGTCAGCTTCTGCGACATGACCGACTTGAACTCGTTGTAGACCACGTACACGCTGTCGACCTTGCCGGCGATGAAATCGTCGATCGCCGGCTTGGCGATCGCCTCGGCTTCGGCAAAAACAATGTTCTTGGGAAGATTCACATGCTCGAAGCGCACCGGCAGGCCGGAACGGCGAAGCACGTCGCGGCCCTTGCGGCCGACCAGACCGAGCGAAATCGCGCGGCCCTGATGTTCGCGGATGAACTGGCCCGCGGCCTTGATGATGTTCGTGTTGAAGCTGCCGCACAGGCCGCGATCGCCGGTGATCACGATCAGCAGCGTCGGGCCCGTGGCGGCGCCCGGCCGCTGATTGAGCAGCGGATGGCTCGTGTGATCGACGCGGCTGGCGATGCTTGCGAGCATCTGCCGGGCCGCGCGCGCGAACGGCCGCGTGGCAACCACCCGGTCCTGGGCGCGGCGCAGCTTGGACGCGGCGACCATCTTCATCGCCTTCGTAATCTGCTGCGTGTTCTTCACGGCGCGAATGCGCCGCCGCATGTCAATCAGCGAGGGCATCGGCTACGCCTTTGCCGCCACCGGTGCCGGTGCCGCGGGCGTGAATTTCTTGCCGTACTCCTCGAGCGCGGACTTGAGCTGCGCCTTCAACTCGTCGTCGAGCGTCTTCTTCTCGAGGATCGTGCCGAGCAAGCTCGAGTACATCGTTTCGAGGTAGCGGTAGAGGCCCTCTTCGTAGTCGCGCAGTTTCTCAACCGGGACGCTGTCGAGATAGCCGTTCGTGGCCGCGAAGACGATCGCGACCTGCCGTTCCACCGGCAGCGGCTTGTACTGCGGCTGCTTCAGGATTTCCACGAGCCGGCGGCCGCGGTTGAGCTGACGCTGCGTCGCCGGGTCGAGGTCGCTGCCGAACTGCGCGAACGCCGCGAGCTCGCGGTACTGCGCGAGGTCCAGGCGAAGGCTGCCGGCCACCTGACGCATGGCCTTGATCTGAGCGGAACCGCCGACGCGCGACACCGAGTTACCGACGTTGATCGCCGGGCGGATGCCCTGGTTGAACAAGTCGGACTCGAGGAAGATCTGGCCGTCGGTGATCGAAATGACGTTCGTCGGAATGTAGGCCGAAAGGTCGCCGGCCTGCGTTTCGATGATCGGAAGCGCGGTGAGCGATCCGCCGCCCATTTCGTTGTTGAGCTTCGCCGCGCGTTCCAGCAGGCGCGAGTGCAGATAAAAGACGTCGCCGGGATACGCTTCGCGGCCCGGCGGGCGGCGCAGCAAGAGCGAGATTTCGCGATACGCCTGCGCGTGCTTCGACAAGTCGTCGTACACGCACAGCGCGTGCTTGCCGCTGTCGCGGAAATACTCACCGATCGTGCACGCCGAGTACGGGCTGATGTAGAGCAGCGGCGCCGGGTCCGACGCGCTCGCGGCCACAACGACGCTGTATTCCATCGCGCCGAAATCTTCGAGCGTCTTCACCACCTGCGCGACGGTCGACTGCTTCTGACCGATCGCGTTGTAAATGCAGATGACGCCTTTGCCCTTCTGGTTGATGATCGCGTCCACAGCGACGGCGGTCTTGCCCGTCTGGCGGTCGCCGATGATCAACTCGCGCTGTCCGCGGCCGATCGGCACCATGCCGTCGATGGCCTTGAGGCCGGTCTGCAGCGGTTCGCGAACCGGCTGGCGTTCCACGACGCCGGGCGCCAAACGCTCGATCGGCATGAACTTCTTGGACGCGATCGGGCCCTTGCCGTCGATCGGCTGGCCGAGCGCGTTGACCACGCGGCCGATCATTTCCTCGCCGACCGGCACCGAGATGATGCGGCCCGTGCGCTTGACCTGATCGCCTTCTTTGATTTCCGCCGAGTGGCCCAGCAACACGGCGCCAACGCTTTCCTCTTCGAGGTTCAGCGCGATGCCGTAGAGGCCGTGCGGGAACTCGAGCATCTCGCCGGACATCGCCCGTTCGACGCCGTGAATGCGCGCGATACCGTCGCCGCACGAGATGATCGTGCCGACTTCGGCCACGTCCACGTCCACCTTGTAGTTGCCAATCTGGTCGCGGATGATTTTGGAGATTTCTTCGGCTTTGATCTGCATGTGCTAATTGTTGGCGGTCAGTTGTTTCTTGAGTTTGTCGAGCTGATTGGCGATCGATCCGTCGTAGACGAACGTGCCGATGCGCGCGACGACGCCGCCGATGATTGACGGGTCAACGCGTTCGGTCATCGTGACCTTCTTGCCGGAGACTTTGCCGAGCGCGTCCTCGAGGGCCGCGCGGCTGGCCGGCGTGAGCGGTACCGCCGTGGTGACTTCCGCGGACGCTTCGTTGCGGGCGTCGCGCAGCCGCTCGGTGAACGCCGCCGCGATCTGATCGAGGATGGCGAGCCGATCGTGATCGGCCAGCAGGCCGATCAGGCGCTTCACTTCATCCTGCGTGATACCGGCGGCCTCAATCACGCCCAGCATCACGGCCTTCTTGGTGGCCGGCTGGACGGTTGGCGATTCGATCAGTTTCTTGAGTTCGTCATGACCGGAAATGGTCCCGGCCAGATCCCGGAGGGTCTGGGCAATGGCGTCGGCCCGAGTCAACGACTCGGCCTTCTCGGATTTCGTTACGTCAAACAGCGCCGCGGCATAGCGGCGCGCCACGGGTTGTACAGTCATGACCTAAGAATCGCTGCCTCTCGCCCTAGCAAAACGTCAATTTATACCACGCAGGCCGGGTCGAAGTCCCTAGTCCCAGGTCCCTCGTTCCTGGTCCCGGGTCCTTCAAACGAGCCGCACCAGGGGCCCCCCCGGCGGGTTCGGCGGAGTGACCTTACCGATGACCGCCGCTGTGATGCCGGAAGATGCAAGATCCTGCACATACGCCCCGGCTTTGTCCGGCTGGATCGCCAGCAAAAGGCCGCCGGACGTCTGCGGATCGTGGCAAAGCATCACCCACTCGGGCGAAACGGTGGATGCCGCGATGAATCCCGTGAAGTGCTTGAGATTGGCCCGGCCGCCACACGGCAGAAACTCCTGTACCAGGGCCAGCGCCCCGGGCAGCGCCGGCAGGCGCGAGCCCGTGATCTCCAGCGCCACGTTGCTCGCCCTGGCCATCTCGCAGGAATGCCCCGCCAGACCGAAACCAGTCACGTCCGTACACGCGCTGACCACACCCTTATCCAGCTTGCGCGCGGCCGCGGCGGCCACATCGTTCAACTGCTTCATCGATGTCACGGCCGCCTCGAGGTACGCCGGCGTGCCCTGGCCAAAGCGCGTGGCGCGGACCACGATGCCGGTGCCGAGCGGCTTGGTAAGGACGAGCGAATCGCCAACGCGCGCGGTGGCGTTTGTGAACACGTGATCGGGATCCA
>Ga0315912_10004619_pt1 | contig 12979 bp, 5 predicted proteins | sample VfabasoilMG_FD_204469 | JGI IMG/M metagenome (GOLD analysis project Ga0315912, IMG submission 204469) | Garden soil microbial communities collected in Santa Monica, California, United States - V. faba soil | ecosystem: Environmental > Terrestrial > Soil > Garden | place: USA: California... | reverse complement strand
GAGATTGAAGATGCGAGTGAGCACTTTCCTGTTCTCGGCCCTGACCCTGGCTTTCACGTTGCTGCTCCAAAGCCCGAGTGTCGCAGCGCCCGCAACGCAGAACTCGTTCGCTGCGAGCCTCGGCTTTCGCTATGGCTTTCCATCCGCGGCCGAGCGCTGGAACCCCTTGGCTGCCGGGCTTGGGCTCGACCTCGGTTACACCCTGAAGTTCCCCGTGCACCTCGGCGGCACGGTCGAGTACTTCTTTGGCACCCAGCGCGAAAACAACGGCCTCGTGCAATCGAGTGACTCATTTCACGCGCTCGGCCTGGGCGGCTTCGATTTCGGGCTTGGCGAGCGTTTCGTGCTGCGTCCCGAGCTCGGGCTCGGGCTTGCTCGGGTGCGTGACGAGACCTGCGAAGGTGCGACGGGCTGCTCACACAGCAACATGAACGCGGCGGCAGTAGCCGCGGGCATGAAGTTGATCTGGGTCACAGCGGGGCCATCGATCGCGCTCGGCGCGCGCTATCAGCTGATGTTTCACGAATTCGCGGCCGGCGCGTTCATCGTCTCCGCGAGTGTGGGCTACTAGATCTGCCCTGAAAGCGCTTTGGGGGCTCCCTCGCCTATCGTCCTGGGGTAAGTGCGGTACGTGGACCTCGAACTATTCGCCGATCCGGACACGTACGTGAGCCTCATCACGCTGACGGCGATGGAGGTCGTGCTCGGCATCGACAACATCGTCTTCATCTCCATCCTCACCGGCAAGCTGCCGCTGGCAGAGCAGCCCAAGGCGCGCCGCCTGGGCTTGTCCCTGGCGTTGATCATGCGCCTCGGTCTGCTCTTCACGCTGTCCTGGGTGATGGGGCTCACGGCCCCCTGGTTCACGGTGTTCGGCAAGGGCCTTTCGGGTCGCGACCTGATCTTGCTCGGCGGTGGCCTATTCCTGATCGGCAAGTCGACGCACGAAATTTACGACAAGCTCGAGGTCGCGCACGAGGCGGAAGCCAAGGCGGGCAGCACGCAGGCATTTGGGCTGATTTTGGCCCAAATCCTGGTGCTCGACGTGGTCTTTTCGCTCGACTCCGTGATCACCGCGGTCGGCATGGCGCAGCACGTTTCGATCATGGTCATCGCCATGGTCGTGGCCGTGGGACTGATGCTCGTGTTCGCAGGCGCCATCGGCGACTTCGTGAACCGACATCCGAGCATGAAGATCCTGGCACTGAGCTTCCTGCTGTTGATCGGCATCATGCTGGTCGCTGACGGCATGGGTCAGCACGTCGGCAAGGGTTATATCTACTTTGCCATGACCTTTTCACTGGGCGTCGAGCTCCTGAACATGCGCCTGCGCAAACGAACACGCCCCGTGGAGCTACACGGCCGCTTCGAGCGCGAAGCGCGGAAAACCGAGCCCGAAGACGAAGTGCGGAAAACCGAGCCCGAGCGCTGACAAGACGCCTTTTATCGGCGCTGCGCCGTCATGGGCCATGGTCCCGCGGCTCACATCAGGTTAGAGTTTGCGACGTGTTTTCGGTGACGGCGCTTTCGAACAAAGACGGGATGAACGAACAGGCTGGGGGCTTTCGGCGCTGGGCGCGGCTCGCCTTGCTCATGCTCTGTTGGCTACTTTCATGGCCGGGAACGGCCGCCGCAGCCCCACGCCGAGCGGCGGTCTGGGCGGCTCGACCGAGCTGGGTGCAGGAACTGGCGCCCGACTTCGCGACCCCGGTGGATCAAGAAGCGACCCGCGACGGCACGTACACGCTCCTGAGCGACACCCAGATTCGATTGAGCGCCGGCAATGTCGAGCGCTACGCGCGACACGTCGATGTCGCAGTGACGCAAGCGGGCGTGTCTGCGCTCGGCGAAATAGAGATCGAGTTCTCGCCCGAATACCAAGAGCTGCGTTTGCACCGCGCGGCTTTGGTTCGCAACGGACAGGTCATCGATCAAACGAAGCGCGCATCGCTGCGCATGATCGAACAGGAGCCGGACAGCGCCAATCGCGTCTACAGCGGCACGATCACGGCGCTCTTGGTGCTGAGCGATGTCCGGCTGGGCGACGCGCTCGACGTGTCGTATTCGGTGATCGGCTCGAACCCGATTCTGGGCGGCCGCTACGCGGGCCACGTGCGGCTCGGCGCGAACTCGAAGGCGCGCCGCATCCACGTCCAGGTCGACAGCGCAGCGAGCCGGGCGGCGTTGCATTGGGCCGTGCGCGGCTCGGCGCCGGCACCGAACGATACCGTGGTCGACGGCCGCCGCGTGCTGACGTGGGACCTCGAAAACGTCGCCCCGCGGCCCAAAGAGGACCGCATTCCCGCTGATTTCGCAGAGCCTCCCGAACTCGAGCTGAGCGAATTCGCCAATTGGGGCGAAGTCGTGAGCTGGGCAAACGAGCTGTACCCGAAAACAGAGCAGCCCGAGCTCGCCGCAAAGGCCAAGGAGCTGCGGGCTTCGGCGCCGGATCTCGAAACGGCGGTGCTGCGCGCGATCCGTTTCGTTCAGGACGACGTGCGCTACCTGAGCATCTCGCTCGGCCCGCACTCGGTGAAGCCTCACGATCCAAAAGCAATCTTGGGTCAGCGTTTCGGGGACTGCAAAGACAAGTCGTACTTGCTGATCGAGCTGCTACGCGCGCTGGGCGTGGAGGCCCACGTCGCTCTGGCAGACAGTGAGCTGCGCGAGCACCTGCGAGAGTCGCTGCCCTCACCTTTCGCCTTCGACCATGTCATCGCTGCCATCGACTTGAACGGCCGGCGAAAGTACGTGGACGCCACTTGGTCTTCACAAGGCGGGACACTCGCCCACATCGTTCCTCCCGACCTGGGCACAGTGCTGGTCATTGCTGCGGGCAACGCCGAGCTCTCCAACGTGCCCCTGCCGGTGCCCGAAAACCCGACCGTCAGCGCGGAGGAAAGCTTCCAAGTCAGCAGTTCCGGCAGCGCCACGCTGAAGATCACCACCACCTACCTGGCGGACGATGCCGACAACCTGCGCTCGCGGCTGGCGTCCAAATCGCAGACCGATCTGAGTGACGAGTATCTCAATTTCTACGAGAAAACCTTTCCAGGCATCGAGCTGGATAGCCCGCTACAGATTCGCGATCAGCGAGACGAAGACGTGATCAGCATCGTCGAGTCGTACCGGATCCCGGAATTTTGGCGGGATGGTGAACGCCACCTCCTGCCCGACGTGATTTGGGACTACTTGCTCGCGCCCGACTCCAGGCGTCGCGAAACGCCGCTCTCGCTCGCGAATCGCGTTTGGATCCGCGAGATTCAGCGCGTCACGTTGCCTTTCGAGCCCGAGCGCAACCCGAGCGATCGCGTGTTCGACGATCCGGCCGCCCGCGTGACACGCAAGCTGAGCTACGACGGCCGCACCGTCAGCGCGACGCACGAGTATCGCAGCCTCGCGAACGTCGTGCCGCTCTCCGCCCTCGCCCAACATTTACAGTTTTTGACCCAGGCGCGCTCGGACGTTGGCCTGGACCTCCAAGTGCCCGACGAAGGGGCCGCTACCCAGGCAACCGCGACCAGCCCGACGCCGAACGCGGGTCGCAGCAACGAGGACAGCAATTGGTGGCCGGTCATGCTGTTCGTTGCCGGCATCGTTGCTTTGGCCGTAGTCCTGGGGCGTTCGGCCCGGCGCTCGCACCAGCGCGATCTGCCCCGGCAAAACGAGCCCGAGCGCGGAGAGGGCCCGCAGAACCCGCAATCGGCGCCCTCACTGACCGCCGCGCTGATCCTGTTCACCCGTAGGGCATGTGCCTGCGGCGCTGGCCTGCCGTTCGATGCCGTGGAATTCACGGAATTGTCGTTCCAGGAGCGAACGCTGCACGCCGCGCGCGTCGACTGTGCTTCCTGCGGGGCGCGCCGCCGTGCCTACTTCGAAGTGGAAGAGACCGAGGGAGATCGGCGTTGATCGGAGCGTAGTTAGTTATCGAGGGGGTGTGACGAGGACCTGATCCTGATGCAACAGCAAAAAAGAACGCGGGTCGCAATCGTTGGTGGGGGCTGCGCAGGCATGGTGGCAGCTTGGGGCATCCTGAATTCGCCACGCGCCGCGGAGTTCGAGATCACCATTTATCAATATGGTTTCCGGCTGGGCGGCAAATGCGCGAGCGGCCGCAATGCGGCTCGAGGTCAACGCATCGAAGAGCACGGACTGCACATCTGGAGCGGCATGTACGAAAACGCATTCGCGATCATGCGCGATGTGTACGACGCGCTCGCCCGAGACAAGCGCCTGCCACTCTCGACCTGGTACGACCCGGATTCACCCGCCACCAGCGCGTTTTGGCCGCACGACTATCTGTCCCTGGCGGAGTTCTACGGCGGCGCTTGGAGCACCTGGAACCTGACCATGCCACGCAAGGGTGGGCTCCCCGGTGACGGTCAGCTCACACCGGCCCTGACCGACATTCTGAGCCAGCTGTTCGAATCACTGCTGGAGTTCGTGGCAGGCGCTGATTTCCTGGCTGAGCTCGAGGCCAACGGCGACGTGCACTTCGGCGTCCGCAGCTATGCACGCAAGCTGCTCGGGCGCTTCGAGCCCGCACTTTTGGGCGTTCAAGCCGAGCTCCTTTTGCACCTGAAGCGCTCGCATTCGGCCTTCCGCAAGCTCTCCAACTTGGTGGCCTTGGCGCAACCTCAGATCGACGCGGTGACCGGGCCGTTGACGTCCGCGCTGCACACCCTGTTCACGCGCCATGGTCAACTGCTGGAGCGCCACGCCGGGATTCGGCACCTGTATCAGCTCCTGGATTTCGGCGGCGCGCTGCTGCGAGGGATCTTCGAGGATCGCTTGCTCGACCGCGGCTTGGATGCGGTCGACGACGAGGACTTCTGCGAGTGGTTGCGGCGCCACGGTGCGAGCGAGCTGACCCTTTGCGGCGGCTTGGTTCGAGGTTGGTATGGCTTCTTCTTCGCCAATCAAGGAGGCGATCCAGCGCAGCCGCGCTTGTCCGCGTCAGCCGCGCTGCGCACGCTCGCGCGCTATGTGTTCACCTATTCGGGCGCCTTCTTTTGGAAGATGCAGGCCGGCATGGGCGATACCGTATTTGCGCCGCTCTACCAGTGGCTCGAGCAACGCGGCGTGAGGTTCGCGTTCTTTCAGCGCGTCGAAGAGCTCGAAAACAGTGAGCATGGCGCGCCCTCGAGCTCGATCCAAACGCTGCGCGTAACTCGACAGGTCGACTTGAAGGACGGTCCATTTTCGTATCGGCCGCTCGTGACCGTGAAAGACGTGCCTTGCTGGCCGTCGGAGCCGCTCTGGGATCAGATCGATCCGGCACAAGCCGCGCGCTTGCGCGACAACGGTGTCGATCTGGAATCGATCTGGGCCGAGTATGAGCCAGCCGAGCGCTACGAGCTCAAACGCGGGGTCGATTTCGACACCGTGGTGCTCGCAGTGCCGCCATCGGCCGCGGCTCCCATGACCCGCTCACTGGCGCGTTTTCACGCGCCCTGGGCGGAAACCCTGACGCAGCTGAAAACGATTCAGACCATCGCCATGCAAGTTTGGCTCACGCGTCCGATGTCGGAAACCGGCTGGCGCCATCCCGCCACGGTCGGCACTGCGTATGCCGAACCGCACAGCACCTGGGCCAACATGGATCAGCTCTTGGCCCGTGAGCAGTGGGAGGGCACCGGAATCGAGCCGCGCTCGGTGCTCTACTTCTGCGGCACGCTGACGGACGCCGAACTGCTGCCAGAACCCCCGAACCCGGCCTTCGCCGCTGCGCAAGCCGCGCGGGCTCGAGATCTTTCGCTCAATTGGCTGTCCTCTCAAACGGGTCAGTTTTGGCCCAAACTGCGGACCGGCGCGACGCCGGGCATCGATTGGTCCCTGGTACGCGCCGAAGCCGGCGTCGGACAAGCCCGTTTCGATGCGCAATACGTGCGACTCAACATCGATCCCAGCGAACGCTACGTGTTGTCCCTACCGGGCAGCGCGCGCTTTCGTCCGCGTGCGCACGAGACGGGCTTCGACAACCTCTACTTCGCCGGTGACTGGCTAAAGACCGGCATCGATGCGGGTTGCGTGGAAGCAGCCGTGATGGGAGGCCTGCAGGCAGCGCGTGCCATCTCGGGCTTCCCGAAGACGATTGTCGGCGAAGATCTGTGAATCGCGCGTCACGTCTCTATCAGGGCCTGCGCAGCCTGAAGCCCGGACAGCACCGCGGCCTCGGCGGTCGCGAGATCGAAACCGTTGCGCGTCCAATCTCCAGCGAAAGACAGATTGAAGTAGCCCGTCTCATTGACGCGCAAGCGATAGCGTAAAGTGCCCTGTTGAATGCGCGTATAGGCCTCCACGGGTCCCACGTTCATGCGCAACGCTTGAGCGTAGTAGCGCTCCTCTCCTCGTCCCGCGTCGCCCCAGGTCACGAGCAAATTGAAGTCGAGCGCCGGCGGGTTTTCGAGATCGACGGCAGCAGGCCAGAGCGAGCCCGCAAAACTGCGACAGAATTCCAGGCCGGCAGCCTCGACGATCGGCTGCCTGGATGCTGGATAGCCAAACTCGTCCGGCCCCGGATAACGCTCGCGAGACAGAACCGGCCCAAACAGGGTCGCGAGCGAGCCGGGGCGATTGTCGGGGGGCCAGGTTTCACTGGCAATCAGCTGCCCGTTGTCCTCCCAAGTCGCGAGCGGCTGATAGAACCCGGACAACACGGGCGGCCCGAAATTCCAACCGAGGCCGGCCAAGTCCGGCTTGAGCGCGAGACGCACGGATTGCGACTCGGTCGTTTCCACGCGCTCGAACATCGCGCGCAATGGGGCTCGCGCCGCGAGGAGCTTCGAGCAATACCACTCGAAGCAGCGAATCGGAAAACTCAGAATGACGTGATCGAAGTCCTTGCCGTATTCCAAGAAGAAGCGCTCGCCACGGCACGGCGTGTAGAACGAATCCAGCGCCGGATCGTACTTTCCCGACTCCGCCAATTGAGACTCGCGCGGTGCAGCAGGCCAGGTCAGGCGACCTGCGACTTCCTGCAATGGTTCGTACGAATAGGGATCGCCGGAGCGCAGCGCTACTTGGCGCTCGATCTCGATGCGCTCCACGTGCGCGTCATCCGCTGAGGGCACGAGATCCCACACGCGATGAAAGAATAAGCAGCGAACACCGCGCGCTCGCAACACGAAGTACAGCGGCGCGATCAGGGAATCGCCGACTTCGGCGCGCATTTGATAGGCGAAGGCGCCCTTGTACGACAGCGTGAGGCGCACCAGCGCGTGAAAGCCGATCGCGGCCGACATGTTCGGCTGCTGCACGTCACCGTCGCGATAGGCCGCGATGGCGTTGTACCAAGTGGCGAGCGGCGGCGACCACAGTGAAGCTCGCGAACACCCCCACTTGGCCAGCCATTCACGCAAATCCAGACGATCGACGGCTTCGTAGCCGGCGGGCGAAAACAAGTCGTCTTCGATGGCGCCGATCATCATCGTGCTGCCGAGCTCGAGCAGCGTCCAAGCGCGGTTGACCGCGAGATCGACGGTTGCGCTCTTGGCCAGCGCGAGCCGCGCTGCTTCGCGGAACGCACGTAGCAGCCAGACGACTGCGCGCAGCAGCGCCGCGTCGTGGTCCGCCTGGGACAGGCGCAGCAAGTTCAGAGCAAGCTCGAGTGATTTCGTGCCCGCGTAGTCGGTGAGCCCGTTCCAGCCCAGCTTGGTCAGACGTTCCGGTGGCTTCTCCTTGCCGGCCGGGAATATCCCGCTCTGCTGCAGCTCGCGCAGCGCGCCGTTGCCGGCGATCAGCTCGATGGTCCATTCCAGACCCATCTTCAAGAAATCACTCAGCCCGAGCGCGCCGCCGCCGCTGCCAGGCGCTCTGGCGTTCGTAGGCAATTGGACCAGCCAGTCCTGCCATTGTCCGCGGAAAAACTGCTTCATCGCCAGCAGGCTGCGCGGGATGAAGTTGCTCTGGAACGTGCCGAAGCGCGGTTCCTCCAAGCGGGCTAGTTCAGCGAACACCTCACGCGCGACGTCGAAGCAGTTGTCGTACGCGCCGAACAGGTAGTGCGTGCCGTTTTGATCGAGGCGGTTCATCGGCCCTTCGCGCCCGGAGCGACACTTGCCGCCGAGCCGCCAGCCCGGCTCGATCACCGTGACCTCGAACTCGGCGCGGAGTGCTTCAGTCCGAGACAATGCCAACGCGCTCGCCAGACCCGCAGGGCCTCCGCCCAAAACCAGCACGCGCTTTTTTGCCCGCATCCAGCGACGAATCATGGGCGATCTCCAGGGCAGCTTTCAAGTCACGGCCTCACACAGCCTCATGCCAGAGGAGTTGGAAAGAGCCTGCGCGCGCTCGGGGCCCGGGCAGGCGCCGGAAACACCCTTCGGGGCGGGAAGAGCGTTGACACCCACTTCTCGTCCGTGCATCCCATGGTGAGCCAGCGCAAATGAGCTCATCCGCGAATGAACCTCGAGGCGAGTCCTTTGCCCGCTACTTGTCCTCGTTGGAGCTCAAAGGCCTAGCCGACGCCGCATCCGGCCCGGCCACGAGCCGCTTCACGGGCGCGCTGCTTTTCATCGACATTTCCGGGTTCACGGCGCTCACCGAGCAGCTCACCTCGCGCGGCCCGCGCGGCGCGGAGCAGCTGTCCGAAGCGCTCAATCAGTCCTTCGCGGTGATGATCGACGTGGCCGCCGAACACGGCGGTGACGTCCACGTGTTCGCGGGTGACGCGCTGCTGATCGTGTTCGACGCGGCTGACGTGGGCGACTTTGGTAGCACCGTTCGCAACGCCGCGCGCAGCGCGCTCTCGATCAGGCAGAGGCTGCACGGCTCCCAACCGCTGCCCGAGACCACGCTCAAGCTACGCCTGACGTTGGGCTTCGGGGATTTGGTGGCGCACCGCATCGGCGGAGTCGACGAACGCTGGTCCACGCTGCTGCGCGGGCAAGCGCTGTCCGAAACGTTCGCCGCCGACGCCCACAACAGCGCGGGCGAGGTGCTGGTGACCGCACGCGCGTGGCAACTGCTCTCCGATCAAGCCAGCGGCCATACGCTCGCACATGGCTGTGTGAGGCTCAGCCGCATCGCTGGCGAGAGCGAAGCGATCCCTTCGACCTCACACGTTCGCGTCGCTGCCCATCCCTTCCTGGACAAGCAGCTGATCTCGGTGGTTCGCGAGCGCTTGAGCCGGGGGCACGCCGCATTCCTCGCGGAGTTCCGCGTATTGAGCGTTTTGTTCGTGAATTTGCCGTCCGCGGTGCAGGACGATGCCGCCGAGCTGAATCGCTTGCACGCGGCGCTGGGCGTGGTGCAGCGCGCGGTCAAGCGCTTGGATGGCTCCGTGTTCGCGATGCTGCACGACGACAAGGGCACGTCCATCGTGTCCGTATTCGGCTTGCCAGGCCAAGCCCACGAAGACGACGCAGCGCGCAGCGCCGAAGCCGCGACCCTGGTGCGGGACGAGCTTCGGGCACTCGAGCTCAGCGTGGGCATCGGTATCTCCACGGGGCACGTGTTCTGTGGTTCACATGGCACCTCGCGCCGCGCCCACTACGCGATCATCGGTCGCACGATGAACCTCGCGGCGCGCCTGATGCAGGCCAGCCGCGGTTCCGAGATCCTGACGGACGAACCCACGCGCCGCCAGGCGCAGCGTTGGTATGAGTTCGAGTCACGCGGCGCACTCGAATTGAAGGGCCTCGACGGCGCCGTGTACGTTTTTTCACCCGTGCGACGTCGCCCCGGCGCGCGGCCCGGCAGAGGGCTTGCCACGGTGGTGGGGCGTAGCCAGCAATTGGCGCGCTTTCGAGCGCGAGCCGAGCAGGCTTCCCAACACGAGGGAGGCGGCGTGCTGGTCCTGCAGGGCGACGCGGGCATCGGCAAGTCCGCGCTATTTACCTGCCTGCCGGCGCTCGCTCGCGAGTTCGGGCTTCGCTACCTGGCCGGGAGTACGGATCCACTCGAGCAAAACACGGCCTATTTTGCGTTTCGCCCCATCTTTCGCGAGCTGCTGGGCGTGGAAGGGCGTGCGCCGGAGCTTTCGACGCGGCTCGTGCGCGAGCTCCTTTCGCGCCTGGGACTCGCACCCGATCTCGCGCCGCTGCTGAACCTGCTGCTGCCCTTCGACATTCCGGAGACGCGCTTCACTGCCCAAATGAGCGGCCCGATCCGCGCCGACAACCTGGCCACGATTCTGGCTCGCTTGCTGAACTCCGTGCTGACCGAGGGCACCACCTTGATGGCGCTCGAGGATCTGCACTGGATGGACGATGCCTCGCTCGCCCTGTGCGCCGATCTCGGCGAACGCCACGGGCGAGAGCTGCTCTTGATCGTGAACCTACGACCGCCGGAGCGCCCCTCGCCCGCGCTCTCGCGACTCCTCAACGGTGCCGGGCGCGAACACATTTCGCTTTCGGGGCTGAACGAAGACGAAGTCGTAGAACTGCTGCAACATCGCTTGGGCGCGCAGGCTCTACCGGCGGAGCTGAAGAGCTTCATCGCCAGAAAGAGCGAGGGCAATCCATTTTTCGCCGAAGAGCTGGCGTTCAGCCTGCGCGATGCGCGCGTGATCGAGATCGTCGACGGCGCTTGCCGATTCGTGGAAGGCCTGGCCGATCTGGAAGCGTTGAGTGTGCCGAGCACGCTCAACGGCGTGATTCAAAGCCGCATCGACCGCCTCGACCCACGCGTGCAACTCACACTCAAGGTGGCGAGCGTGGTCGGGCGTATCTTCGAAGTCGAAACGGTGGCCGACATCCACCCAGTCAAGGCTGAAGCCGCGAACATTCGCGAGCAGGTGACCGCGCTCAATGCGAGCGACATCGTGGTACCCGAGGCGAACGCTGCCTCCGTACAGCGCTTTCGCCACGCCTTGGTGCACGAGACGACCTATGGCCTACTGGCATTCGCGCAGCGCCGTAGCCTGCATTCCGCGGCAGCGGCGCACCTGGAGCAGCGCGAAGATCTGGCGCCTTACTACGCGCGTTTGGCGCATCATTTCTCGCAAGCCGAGCTACCGGAAAAGGCCATTCATTACCTGGTGCGCGCGGGTCGTCAGGCGCTCGCCGCCTACGCCAACCGTGCCGCCGCGGAGTTCTATTCGCAGGCGCTCGAGCTCGATCGCCAGCTGCGCGGCGCGCTCGGCGTCGACCTCGAGCGCGCCAGCGTTCACCGCCAGCGCGCCGAAGCCTACTACAGCTTGATGGAGTGGAAGGCCGCGCGCCGCGACTGCGAAGCCGCCGTAGAGTTGTGCGGGTTCAAGCGCCCGGTAGCGGGGCTCGGAACCCTGGGCCGCGTACTGCGTCACGTGTGGGCGCGCTATTTCCCGCGTGCGTCGTCGCGCGCTGTCGGCAAAGCTGGAAGCGCCAGCAAGCTCAGCATCTTGGCGCTGCAGGCGTGCGATATTCTACAAGTGATCTGCCTGTGGCAGGGTGACAGTGCCGGGCTCGCGCACACGGTCTTTCAAGGCATCAACATCGCCGAGAGCGCAGGTCCCTCGCCGGAGGCTGCGTTCGCTCGCTCGATGATCGGTTATCTGTTGAGCGTCGCGGGTCTGCGCAAAGCAGGTGAAAGGGACCTACTTTCGGCCGTGGCCATGGCCGAGAGCGAAGGTCAGCTCTTGCAAATCTGCAGCACGAACATGTACCTGGGGATGACCTACAGTCTGCTCGGGCAACCGCACTCGGGCATTCCTTATTTGAAACGCGCCGATCAGATCGCCACCGAGCTCGGCGCAGGGCTATGGCGCCACCGCGGCAAATTCATGTTGGGCGAACCGCACTTCATGCGCGGCGACTACGCGGCGGCGGCCACGCTTTGGCAAGAGTGCGCGGAAATTTCGCTGTCTGTCGAACCACCGATTGCTGGATTCGCGCACGCGGCCCAGGCGCTCTGCCTACTGCGCCGCGGCGCTACCGTCGCCGCCATCGAGCTCGTGGAAGGCCCGCAGGGCATCTGCCTGGTCCGCGACAATCCCAACGGCTTGCAGCTATTGACCTGCCTTTCAGCGCTCGCGCGGGGTAAGGCAACCGAGCAACGCTACGAACAAGCACTCGCGCTGATCGACGAAGCGATCCAGGTTGCCGCGCGCGCGGACGTGTACAACTTCTTCATCTGTCACGCGGGGCTGTCCGTGCTCGCCGAGACGGTGGCAGACCTGCTTCACTCGAGCCAGCAGGGCGCGCCCATCGGACGCGCGCCAAAGCAGCTACAAAAGAACCTTGGCGCCGTGGTCGAAAGCTTACGGCGGGCAACGCGCACGTTCCCCGGCGCCGTCCCGCACTATCGTTTGGCCAAGGGCCGCGCGGCGCTCGCACGCGGTCAGCTGCGCCGCGCGCGAAGACAGTTCGCGAAGGCCGCCGCGAGCGCCGAGGCGACCGAGCAACCCTACGAGCGCGCCAATGCCTTGTGGCAGCTCGGCTTGCTCTGCGAGACAGACGAGCGAAGCGCGCTATTCGAGCGCGCGCAGGCAATTTTCAGCGAACTCGGCGTCGCCTATGATCGGCTGCCGCGTCCGCTCGCGGCGAAAGGCAACTGAGCGCACGGCGCGTGGGCTCACTGTTCAGGGACACGCAAGGATGCCAGCAAAGAAAAAGCGAGTGACGATTCTGGGTGGCGGCCCCGCCGCACTGAGCTGCGCCTATCAGCTGACGAAGACGCCCGAGCTGGCCGCGCGTCACGAAGTGACCGTGTATCAGATGGGCTGGCGCTTGGGCGGCAAGGGCGCGAGCGGCCGCAATCGTGAGCGCGGCGATCGCATCGAGGAGCACGGTCTCCACATCTTGTTCGGCTTTTATCAGAACTTCTTCGAAATGATGCGGGACGTGTACGCAGAGCTCGGTCGCCCCGCGTCGGCGCCGCTCGCCACGTTCCAAGAGGCCTTTCAGCCTCACAGCTTCGGTGTCGTGGAAGCCTCCGAACAAGACGAGTGGAATTCTTGGTTCATCCAATTTCCGCGCAACAACGCAGTACCCGGCAGCGGAGTCGCGATCAACAGCGGTCGCGACTATTTGTCGATGGCGTTGCAGAGCGCCATCGC
>Ga0315912_10004618_pt1 | contig 12980 bp, 9 predicted proteins | sample VfabasoilMG_FD_204469 | JGI IMG/M metagenome (GOLD analysis project Ga0315912, IMG submission 204469) | Garden soil microbial communities collected in Santa Monica, California, United States - V. faba soil | ecosystem: Environmental > Terrestrial > Soil > Garden | place: USA: California... | reverse complement strand
CACGTCCTTTGTCGCGCCGGGGCGGATGAACCGCTGCCGGCGCGCCGGTATCATCCGGCGCCTCGCCGTCCGCCGAGGTCCCCTGCCGTGCACATCCTGCTCACCGAACTGCCCCCCGAGCGCCTCGGCAACCTCTACGAGGCCCTCGAGCCGCAGGCCCAGCGGGCGCTCGACGCGGCCATCGGACGGGCGCTCAACTCGCGCCCGCAGAGCGTCGTGCGCCGACCGCTGGTGCTGCGCATGAAGGCCCTGCGCGCCTGGCTGCTGCGCACGCGCGACGACGACCTGGCCGGCGAGCTGCTGCGCGCCTACTTCCTCGGTGCGCGCAAGGCGCTCGTCACCGGCTTCCTGGACGCGACCGGCGTCAAGCACGACGAGGGCAGCGTCGAGGACGAGGGCGTGCCCGACGAGGCCAAGATCCCCGCGGCGGTCGAGGCGGCGCTGGCCGCGCACGATCCCGGAGACGTGCTGCTGTACCTGGAGATCGCCGCCCTGCAGTGGCCGGAGAGCCAGGCCATCAAGCAGGCGCTCGAGACCCGCAAGCCGGCCCCGCGCTGATCGGGTCCCCGTGCCGGCCCGCGCGCCGAGCCGCGTGCCGGCCCGCGGGCCTCAGCCGAAGAAGGCCGCCTCGGCTTCCGGCTGCAGCGCCTGCCCGGCCAGCCGCGCGCGCTCGAGCACCTGCCACCAGTAGCGGTAGCTGGCCCGGTCGTACAGCCGCCCGTCGAGGTCCACCGGGCCCCAGCGCACGGCACGCGCCGCGAGCAGCACGCGCGCGGCCTTCTCGGCCTCCATGCGCGAGGGCGCGAAGGCCGAGAGCACGGGCTCGATCTGGCTGGGGTGGATGGACCACATGCGCAGGTAGCCGAAGTCGTGCCGCGCGCGCAGGGCGTCGTCGCGCACCTGGCCGGGATTGCGCACGTCGAGCGTCACGTTGTGCACGGGGACGAGCCCGTGCGCCAGCGCCGCGGCCACCTGCCGCGCCTTGGCGCGCGCCACGAGCGCGTGCTCGAACTGCCCGGGCGACTCCATGGCGTCGGCACCGATCGCGCCGTGGTGGCTGCTGACGAAGTCCATGATCCCGAACTCGAGCGTGCGCAGCCACGGTAGCGCCGCGATCTTGAACACGTCCGCCACGGCGCCGTGCGTCTCGATGAGCACGTGCAGCGGGATCTCGCGCCGCACGTCCGCGTGCGCGCAGGCGGTCTGGATGGTGTAGATCATCTCGGACAGCGCGCGGGCCGAGAGCACCTTGGGGATCGTGATGTGCGAGACCACGCGTCCGGCGCCGCGCACGATGTCGGTCACGTCGGCGCGCCAGTGGGGGCTCTCGTGGTCGTGGATGCGCACACCCGCCCGCCCGCAGGTGTTGAGGTCGCCGTTGAGCAGCTCGACCACCAGCGCGGCGTGTTCGCGTTCGCCGCCGGTCGGGGCGCCGTCCTCCAGGTCGAGCGTGACGTCGAAGCGTCCCTCCATCCCGGCCTGCAGCCGCAGGGCCTTGCGCATCGTCCGTTCGACCCCGGCGTAGTGGTCGCAGGCGGGCAGCAGGGGAAAGGCGCGCTCGCCTGCGAACAGGGCGTCGCGGGGGTGGGGGACTGCGCTCACGGCGGGCTCTCGGGGGCGAGCTCGGGGCCGAACTCGGGGGCGGTGTCACCGCTTATAGCGATCGCCCCGCGGCGAACCGAGCCTGAGCCGCCAGACGCGCGCCGAGCGCGGTACCCGCACGGCTCCCGGACCTGGCGGCAGCACGCGATCGAGACGGCGGCGCGGGCAAGACGGGCGCGCGGAAGCACGGGGGCGCGGAAGCACGGGGGCGGAAGCACGGGGCCCGCGCGGAAGTGCGGGTGCGCGGAAGCGTAGGCGCGCTGCGGCGTGCGGACCCCACGTCGTCGCGGCCGGGGCGGGCGCGAGCTACCGCCCCCGAGGGCACCTTGTTATCGTCCCCCCTCTGCAAGTCGGCGCGAGGCGGCATGGCCAAGTGGTAAGGCAACGGATTGCAAATCCGTCATCCCCGGTTCGAATCCGGGTGCCGCCTCCATCGTGCCGCGGCGTCGTGGCTGCCGGGAGCGCGGGCCGGTCACGGCGCGCCCGCCCGGCGGCGCGAGGGCCGGACCCGTGCTGAACCCCGGAGGCGGCCCCGCGGGCACGCAGCGCGTGGTGTTCCAGGTGGCCGGCATGGACTGCGCCGAGGAGGTGGCCGCCCTGCGGCAGCAGCTCGACGGGCGTCCTGGCGTGTGCGAGCTGGGCTTCGATGTGCTGCGCGGTCGGCTGACCGTCGCCTTCGATGCCGGGCAGACCGACGTACCGGCACTGCAGGCGGCGGTGGCCCGGGCCGGCCTCGTCGCCACGCCCTGGAAGCGCGCGACCGCAGAGTCCGCCACGGAGGCCGCCTCGCGTGGCGGCATGCCGCCCAGCGGAGGGCCGTCGTGGGCTTATGGGCTCGCCGGGCCGGCCGCCCGCCGGCGGCTCACCCTGGGCAGTGGCCTGAGTTTGCTGGCGGGCTTCGCAGCGCATGCGGCCAGCGACGGCCTGCCGGCCTCCCTGGCGACGGCGCCTCCGCCGGCGGCGCTGCTCCTCTATCTGGGTTCGATCGCCTGCGGCGCCGGCCAGATCCTGCCCAAGGCGCTCGCCGCGGCGCGCCAGCTGCGCCCCGACATGCACCTGCTCATGCTGGTGGCCATGGCCGGCGCCTGCCTGCTCGGCGACTGGCTCGAGGCTGCCAGCGTGGGCTTCCTCTTCGCGCTCTCGCTCCAGCTCGAGGGCTGGAGCGTGGGCCGCGCGCGGCGCGCGGTGGATGCGCTGCTCGAGCTCCGCCCGCACACGGCGACCCTGATCGAGGCGCCGGCCGACGACCGGCCGACCGTTGCGGGCCGGCGCGAACGGACGCTGCCCGCCGAGCAGGTGCCGGTCGGTGCGCTGCTGCTCGTGCGGCCGGGCGAGCGCGTGCCGCTCGACGGCCGGGTGGAGGCAGGGCACAGCGCGCTCGACGAATCACCCCTCACAGGCGAGTCGCTGCCGGTCGAGCGCGGGCCGGGCGACGTCGTGTTCGCCGGTTCGATCAACGGTCGGGGCGCGCTGGAGCTGCGCACGACGCGCGTGGCGGACGAGAGCACGCTGGCGCGCCTCGCGCGTCTGGTCGAGGAGGCGCAGGCCCGGCGCGGTCGCAGCGAGCAGCTCGTCGAGCGCTTCGCGCGGCTCTACACGCCGCTCGTGCTGCTCCTGGCTGTGGCGACGGCCCTGCTCCCGCCGCTGCTCGCCGGCGGCGGCTGGGGGGCCTGGTTCTACAACGCGCTCGTGCTGCTCGTCATCGCCTGCCCGTGCGCGCTCGTCATCTCGACGCCGGTGGTGGTCGTCTCGGCGCTGGCGGCGGCGGCGCGCTGCGGCGTGCTCGTGCGCGGCGGTCCGGCGCTCGAGGCGCCCGCCCGGCTGCGTTGCCTGGCCATCGACAAGACCGGCACGCTGACGCGCGGCCGGCCGCAGGTCGCGGCCGTGCTGCCGCTCGACCACCACACCGAGCCGGAACTGCTGGCCCTGGCCGCCGGCATCGAGGCGCACAGCAGCCATCCCCTGGCGGCGGCGGTCGTCGCCCACGCACAGCAACGCGGGGTGGCGCCGCGCACCGCGCGCGAGCTGCAGACGCTGCCCGGCCAGGGCGTGTCGGCCGTCGTCGACGGCCGCCCCTACTGGCTGGGCAGCCACCGTTATCTCGAGGCGCGCGGCCAGGAGACTCCCACGGTGCATGCCACGCTCGCGGCGCTGGAGGCGGACGGACACACGGCGGTGGCGCTCGGCAACGAGGGCCACGTGTGCGGACTGCTCAGCCTGCGGGACGAGCCGCGCGCCGAGGCCGCGGCCGCCGTGGCCGAGCTGCACGCGCTCGGCGTGCGTCCGATCGTCATGCTCACGGGCGACAACCGCGGCACGGCCGAGGTCATCGCGCGCGAGATCGGCATCGACGAGGTGCGGGCGGAACTCCTGCCGCACGAGAAGCTGGCCGCGATCGAAGGGCTCGTGGCGCGCTTCGGCCAGGTGGGCATGGTGGGCGACGGCGTGAACGACGCGCCCGCGCTGGCCGCGGCCTCGCTGGGCGTCGCACTCGGCGGGGCGGGCAGCGCCGCCGCCGTGGAGACGGCCGACGTGGTCATCATGTCGGACGACCTGCTGCGCCTGCCGTGGCTGGTGCGCCATGCACGGCGCGCGCGCAGCGTCATGCGGCAGAACATCGCCGCCTCGATCGGCGTCAAGCTGCTGTTCCTGGGCCTGGCGCTGGCCGGCTGGTCGACGCTGTGGGGAGCCATCGCCGCCGACATGGGCGTCTCGCTGGCGGTCGTGGCGAACGCGCTGCGCCTGCTGGTCGCGGGAGCGCACGACGGCTCGTCGGCTGCCGGACGGCGTGCGTCGGGCCCCGCGCCCGCCGGGCAGCCGGCCGGACGCGGCGGTGCGGGCCTGCGGAGCCTCGTGCTCGTGTCCGTCCTGGCGCTCGTGCTCGGTCCGCTCGCCGGCTGCGCCAGCCTCGTGCCTTCCTCGCCCGACAGCGTGAGCGGCGCGGAGGCGCGGCTGCCCGGTGAGCTGCCCGAGCGCGTCTCGGTCGGCGGGCTCGTCACGCTGCTCGGCGCCCGGACGCCCGGCGACCAGCTGGTGCAGCAGCTCTTCATGGAGCAGCTCTCCGCCCTCGGGCTGGTGCAGGACGAGTTCGAGCCCGAGCTGCGCTTCGTGGGTGACCTGACGCTCTCGGCCGGGCACGAGCCGTTCGGCGGACACGACGCCTACCTCGTGCTGGCCGCGTACGTGCCCGGCACCGAGGCCGCCGTCTGGTGGTGCCGCGTGCACCGTCCGCACGACGCCCACGCCCGCACGCGGCAGGAGATCGAGGCCGTGCTGGAGGAGGCCGCCCGCCTGTTCAGCGAGCGCCTCGAGCTCTGGCGCCACCAGTGAGCTGTGGCAGTGCCGCCGGCGCCGGCCGGCGGTCGAACGCGCCTGCCCGACGGTCCGCGCCGCTCAGCCGTAGAGCGCGTCCACCTTCGCGCTGATGTGCGCGCGGAAGGCGTCCACGCCGAGCGCGCGGCCCGTGACGCGCCGGCAGAGCTGCGCTGCCGTGTAGAGCTGGTCGTGCCGGTGGATGTGCCGCCGCAGCCACTCGCGCAGCGGGCCCATCTCGCCGCGCGCGAGCTGCTCGTCGAGCCGCGGCAGGGCGGCGCGCGCGGCCTGCATGAACTGCGCGGCGTACAGGTTGCCCAGGCTGTAGGTGGGGAAGTAGCCGAAGAGGCCCATGGCCCAGTGGATGTCCTGCAGCACGCCCTCGGCGTCGTGGCGCGGCGTCACGCCCAGCAGGTCGTGCATGCCCTCGTTCCAGCGCTCGCGCAGCCGGCGCACCGGCAGCCGGCCCTCGATCAGGTCGCGCTCGAGTTCGTAGCGCAGGATGATGTGCAGGTTGTACGTCAGCTCGTCGGCCTCGACGCGGATCATGCTCGGTCGCATGGCGTTGGCCGCGCGCCAGACCTGCTCGAGCCCCACGCGGCGCAGCGACGGGTGGGCGCGTTTCAGCCGGGGCAGCCAGTGGCGCCAGAACGGGCGGCTGCGGCCGACGTTGTTCTCCCACAGCCGCGACTGGCTCTCGTGGATGGCCATCGAGGCCGCGCCGCCCAGTGGACTGCGCAGGCGGCGAGGGTCGAGGCCCTGCTCGTAGAGCCCGTGACCCGCCTCGTGCATGACCCCGAAGAGGCCGCCGCGCATGTCGCGCGCGTCGTAGCGCGCGGTCATGCGCACGTCGTCGGGACCGACGCCGCCGCAGAAGGGGTGCGTCGAGAGGTCCATGCGCGAGCGCTCGGGGGCGATGCCCATGGCCACTGCGACCTGTCGCGCGAAGGCCGCCTGCGCGTCGAGGTCGAAGCGCCCCACGAAGGGCGAGAGGTCGATGCGACGCCGGCTGGCGACCACCCGGCGCAGGAGCGGCTGCGTGACGGCCTTCAGCTCGTCGAGCAGCGGATCGATGTCGGCCATGGTGGCGCCGGGCTCGAAGTCGTCGAGCAGCGCGTCGTAGAGCGGGCCGCCGCGCGCGGTGGCCTCGGCGGCACGCCGCTTCAGGTCCACCATGCGCTGCAGCGCCGGCACGAAGCGCTTCCAGTCGCGCGCCTTGCGCGCCGCACGCCAGGTCTCGAGCGCCCGGCTCTCGTGCAGGGCGATGGCCTCTGCCAGCTCGCCCGGGAGGGCCGAGGCCTTGGTCACCGCCTCTTGCACGAGCTGCACGGCGCGCCGACGCTCCGGCGAGAGGCGCTGCCGGCCGCGGCCGAGACGCGCGACGAGCCGGCGCAGCGCGGGGTCGGTGAGCCGGGCGTGGGCCAGCCCGGTGAGCGTGGCCAGCGCGTGCGCGCGTGCCTCGGCCCCGCCCGGCGGCATCATCACCTCCTGGTCCCAGTTGAGGATCGAGAGGCCGTGCTTCAGGTCCTTGATCTCGGCGAAGGCCTGGCCGAGGGCGGAGTAGAGGACGGACATGGGCAGGCTCCGGAGTGCGGCGCCCTGCTGCGGCGCGCGATCGATTCTCGGGCTGGCGCCGGGGCATTCAAGCGCGGGCGGGACGGGCCGGTGCGTCGGCTACCATCGCCGGCCCGCCCCCGATCGAGTGCAGCGCCATGTCCGCGACGGCCACACCCTTCACCGCACAGCACCTGGCCTACATCGCCGAGCGCACGGCGGGAGACGACGCGCTGCTGGTGCAGCTCAAGCAGGCCGCGGCCGCGGCGGGCATCCCGGCCATCTGGATCTCGCCCGTGCAGGCCAGCCTGATGGCCATCCTGCTCCAGCTCGTGGGTGCGCGTCAGGTCGTGGAGGTGGGCACGCTGGCCGGCTACTCCGCGATCAGCATGGCGCGCGCGCTGCCGCCCGACGGACGCGTGCTCACGATCGAGCTGGACCCGACGCGCGCGGCCTTCGCCGAGACCTGGGCGGCGCGCTGCGGCGTGGCGGGCCGCGTCAAGGTGGTGCGCGGGGCCGGCGCGGACGTGCTCGGGCACATCGCCGACGGCTCCATCGACGCCATCTTCCTCGACGCCGACAAGGCCGGGTACATCGGCTACCGCGAGCACGCCCTGCGCCTGCTCCGTCCGGGTGGCCTGTTCATGGCCGACAACGCCTTCGCATTCGGCGAGCTCTTCGAGCCGTCGCCGCGCGACCGTGAGGTGGCCGCGATCCGCGCCTTCAACGATCACATGGCGGCCGCGCGCGGACTCAGGGGCATCATCGTGCCGGTGGGCGACGGCCTGTGGGTCGCCGTCAAGGAGTGATGGTCGTCGCGCGCACCGGCGTGGTCGTGGCCAGCCAGCCCGGCCCCATGAGGACCTGCGCGTAGACGGTCTCCCCGGCCAGGGCCGGAAGCGCGAGCGCCTGCAGCGTGCCCAGCCCGAGCACGTCGAGCAGGCCGACGCGCGCCACGACGACGTCGGCCAGCACCGGCAGCCCGACGACCGGCGCCGTGGCAGGCGCCAACGACAGCACGAGCACCCAGTGCTGCCCGGGTGGCCCGCCGAAGCGCCACTGCAGGCTGGCTCCGCTGTCGACCGCCTGGGGCGCCAGCAGGTCGGCCGGTGCGGTGACGGTGTAGTCGAGCGCGAGCCCCTCGCTCGTCGTCCCCGTCTTCTCGACCAGCACCGGGTGCGTGCCGAGCGCGAGGGCTGCGGGCGAGGTGAAGCTGGCGTGGCTGTCGTCGGCCACGGAGATCGGGAGCGCGTTGCCGTCGAGCAGCACGGCCGTGGCGCCGAGCAGGCCGCTGCCGCCGAGCTGCACGACCTGCTCGCCGAGCACGGGTCGCGTGTCGGGCTGCAGGGCGGACAGGTGGGGCGGCTGGCCGGCGGGCGGGGCCAGGCTGGCGACGGCGGCCGCGAAGTCGACGCGACCGTGGGCCACCCAGCTGCCGACGTCGTGGGCGCTGCTCTCGATGGCCTGCCGCACGCTGGCCGCATGGCTCTGGCTGCGCACGCCGCCCAGCTGGCTGTAGAGCAGACCCGCCAGGCCGGCCACGACCGGACAGGCCATCGAGGTGCCGCTCATCGCACCGTAGCCGCCGCCGAGGAGCGTCGAGACCATGGCCTGCCCGGGGGCGGCCACCGAGACCCAGGGGCCCCGGTTGGTGAAGCTCGAGGGGCCGTCGTTCGGCGCCGAGGAGGCCACGCCGACGACGATGTCCCAGGCCGCCGGATAGAAGGGTGTCGTCGCGCCGTCGTTGCCCGCCGCGGCGACGAGCACGCAACCGGCGTCGTGCGCGCGCTGCAGGGCGGAGCGCAGCGCCGGGTTGTCGTACGAGCTGCCCCATGACATGGACAGCACCTGCGCTCCGGCGGCCACCGCGGCGTCGATGGCCAAGACGAGCGTGCTCGTCGGGAAGCTGGCGTTGCCGCAGCGGTAGGCGGCGAAGCGGCAGCCGTAGGAGGCGCCCGCCACGCCCAGGCCGTTGCCGGTCTCGGCCGCGGCCAGGCCGATGACGTGCGTGCCGTGTCCGTGCGCGTCGCTCGGGTCGCTGTCCCCGGCGTACGGATCATCGCCCCACGCGAACTGCGCATCGAGGTCGGCGTGGTCTCCGCGCACGCCCGAGTCGAGCACGGCGATGACCACGCCGGGCGAACCCTGCACGATGCCCCAGGCATCGAAGGCGGACACCTTCGGCAGGTGCCACTGCTGCGACAGCTTGGGGTCGTCCGGGACGACGGGGGGCGGCGGCGGCTCAGGTGGCGCAGGTGGCGCAGGTGGCAGCGCGGCGGTTGCGGCCGGCGTCGCGGCGGTCGCGGCCGGCGTCGCGATCGGCACCAGCGCGTCGGGTTGCACCGCCAGCACTCCGGGCAGGCTCGCGGCCTGCAGCAACCGCTGCTCGAGGTCGGCGCCCGGCGCCAGCTCGAGCAGCTCGAGCCCGGGGCGCAGCCGACGCTGGCTGCGGCTGCCGAGCGCGGCCCGCGCCGACGCACGGCGCGACTCCGGTGCGCCGGGCGCGAAGGTCACGAGCAGGCGATCGGCCACGCACTCGGTATCGCGCCAGCGCACCACCGCCAGCGCCGGATCGCCGCGCCGGGCGAGCGCGGCCTGGCGGGCCCCCTGGCCCGCGGGCGCCACGCCCGCCCCCTGGGCTGCGGCCACGGGAGGCACGGCCAGCAGCAGGCTCAGCAGGAATTGGGTCGTCCGGATGCGGGGCATCCCGACGTTCTCGGCCGACGGCCGGCGACGCTTGAGCGCCCGTTGCGCCGCATCGGGTTCCGTTGGCTTGACCGTCGCCGCGCGGACAGTCCATCCTCCACGCCCCTATCGATCGAACCGGCGCCCCCCGCCGTGCCCGCTGCCCCGGGAGACTGAAGGCCCATGTCCACACTGACGCGCAGTCTCCTCGTCCTCGGATGCCTGGCGATGCCCCTCACGGCCGCGCGCGCCGCGGTCGCGCCCTCCGACGACGAAGCGGTGAGCGTGGAGGTGCGCATCCTCGACGTGCTGCTCGAGCGCGGACTGATCGACGAGGCGACCTACGAGGAGCTCATGGCGCTCGCCGCGGCCGAGAAGGCGCAGGCCCGGGAACTCGACATGATCGAGAGCCGGCTGCAACGCCTGGCCGTCCCGGACGTCAAGGTGAGCGGCGGCAAGCCGGGCAAGCTGCTGGTCGAGTCGGACGACGGCAAGTGGTCGATGGGCTTCAAGGGGCGCATCCAGGTCCAGGTCGACAAGTTCGTCGGTGAGGACGGCAATCGCAGCGCCGACGAGACCAACTTCTCCGTGCGCCGGGCACGCCTGGCCCTCTTCGGCAACGCCGGAGGCGAGGACACGACCTACAAGCTGGAGTTCGACGCTCCGACGCAGAACAAGGTGAACAGCGGGCCCAAGGACTTCTCGCTCACCGACGCCTACGTCGACTGGGGCCTCGGTGACCGCGGCCCGCACGTCCAGGCCGGACAGTTCAAGTACCCCTTCGGTCGCGAGGTGCAGGCGGCCAGCTCCAAGATCGACCTCGTCGACGAGTCGCTCGCCAGCAACGAGTTCGCCCCCGACCGCGAACCGGGCGTGATGATGTACGGGGCCACGGACGAGAGCTTCTTCGAGTGGTACGGCGCGATGAGCAACGGCCAGGGCACGGGCATCTCCAACTCGGAGGGCGAGGCCGGTTCGGGCAGTGACGGCCTGCGCACGGGCGTGCGCCTCGTGCTCAACCCGCTGGGCAAGGTCGAGCGCGACCTGGCCGCCTTCCAGACCGTGGACAACGGGGGGGTGCTGTTCGCCATCGGCGGCAGCTGGATGGTCAACGCCGACCAGGGCCAGGACCTCAACGGCGATGGCGTGGACGATTCGCACTCGAACGACACCTCGATCGGTCTCGAATCGCAGCTGCTCGTCGGGCCGGCCTCGTTCCTGGCCGAGAGCTTCCGCCGCGACTCCGACGTGGCGGGGGGGCCGAACGTCGACGACACCGGCTACAACGCCCAGGTCGGCGTGTTCCTCGTCCCGTCCAAGTTCGAGGTCGTGGTGCGTCGCAGCGCGGTGGACCTCGATGACGGGGACGACACGCTCGAGACCACGCTGGGCGTGAACTTCTACCTCGACAAGCACAACAGCAAGTTCGCCTTCGACATCACGAAGGTGGACAACCAGGACTCGCCGGACAGCGACGAGATGCAGTACCGGGGGCAGTACCAGATCGTGTTCTGAGGTCTGCGGATGGCGCTGTTCCGACCGTGCGATCGGCAGAAAGCGGCGCTCCCTGCCCGCAGGCAGCGTGGTATGCTCGCCGCCCATCACATCCGGCATGCGTCGGATGTCGTGCCCTCAGCCGGCCCCGGTGCCCACCCTGGCCCGATCCGGCCCCGAAACCCGTCCTGCGGAGACTGCACCCGATGAGGCTCTCGTTCCTGTCCCTGCTCGGCCTGGCCGCCCTGTCCACGGCGGTCTCGGCGCAGTCCACGCCCCTGCGTGCCGACCTCGTGTACTCCGGATACGCCCGCCCCCTGGCCATGATCCCGGCGCCCGGCGACGACACGCGGCTGTTCGTCGTCGAGCAGAAGCAGCACGACATCCACGTCATCCACAACGGCGTGCAGATCGCGACGCCCTTCCTGGACCTGACGGGCCTGGTCTTCAGCACGGGCAACGAGCAGGGCCTGCTCGGCCTCGCCTTCCACCCCGACTACCAGAGCAACGGCTACTTCTACGTGAACTACACCACGAGCGGCGGCGCGCTGACGCGCATCGAGCGCTACACGCGCAGCCTCGCCGACGCCAACGTGGCCGACATCGGCAGCGCGCAGACGGTGCTCGAGTACAGCCAGCCGCAGAGCAACCACAACGGCGGCAACCTGGTCTTCGGCCCCGACGGCTACCTGTGGATCGCCACGGGTGACGGCGGCAACTTCAACGACACGGGCACCGGCCACGCCACGGGCGGCAACGCGCAGTCGGGCTCGACGCTGCTCGGCAAGATGCTGCGCATCGACGTCGACGGCGACGACTTCCCGGCCGATCCCAACGTGAACTACGCCATCCCGGCCAGCAACCCGTACGTCGCCGACCCGAACGTGCGCGACGAGGTCATCTACCTCGGCCTGCGCAACCCCTGGCGCTACAGCTTCGACCGCCTGACCAGCGACCTCTACATCGGCGACGTCGGACAGGACGCGCGCGAGGAGCTCGATTTCATCCCGGCCGCGGACGTGAACGCCTCGGCCTCCAAGAACCTCGGCTGGCGCTGCACCGAGGGCTTCCTCTGCACGGGCCTCTCGGGCTGCACCTGCGGGGACGTGCTCCACACCGAACCCATCAAGCAGTACAACCACACCGTCGGGCTCTCGGTCACGGGCGGCTTCGTCTATCGCGGTGATGCGATTCCGGACCTGTTCGGCACCTACTTCTACGCCGACTACCAGATGAGCAAGCTGTTCTCGCTGCGCTACGACGGCGCGACGCTGAGCGAAGAGGTCGAGCGCACGGCCGAGCTCGATCCGCCGGGTGTCCTGGCCATCAACGGCCCGGCCTCCTTCGCGCAGGACAACCACGGCGAGCTGTACATCCTCGACCTGACGCACGGCGAGATCTTCAAGATCGTGCCCAACGGGCCGTTCCTGGGCCTCGGCAAGGGTTACGCCGGCGTGACCGGCAAGCCGCGCCTGCACGGCACGGGTGGCGTCGGCCTCTCGCAGGCCGGCGGCCTGCACATCCGCAACGCGGCCCCGAACAAGCTCTCGGTGGCGTGGGCCTCGCTGACCAACAACCCGGTGCCCTTCTTCGGCGGCACGCTGGTGCCCGGCCTGCCGATGACGCTGTCGCTCAACCTGTTCACCAACCCGAACGGCGAGATCGACCTGAACTGGACCAACCTCGGCGCCAACCCGTCGGGCCTGCAGATCTTCATGCAGTTCGGCTTCGACGATCCGGCGGCGAACTTCGGCGTGTCCTTGTCCAACGCGCTCGTCGCGACCATCCCCTGAACGACGCAGCCAGCGTGGGGACGACGGTCGTGGCGGGCTTCGATGCCGCGCGACCGTCCGGTTCCATGCGTTGCGAGGAGCGTCCGACCGTCCGCGGTCGGGCGCTCCTCGTGCTTCTCGGCTGGCTCGCGAGCCTGGCGGCGTGTGCTGCGCCGGGAGCGGCCCAGCGCCCGCCGGCCCTGCTGCACCTCGTCTACTTCCGCCTGGTCGACGGGGCCGATGCCGAGGCGCTGGCCGCCGATTGCGTCGCCCTGCTGCAGCCGATCCCGAGTGTGCGCGAGTTCGCCGTCGGCCGGCACCTCGACACCGGGCGCAGCCAGGTGGTGGGCGACTACGACCTGCTGCTCTTCGTCGGCTTCGACGACGAACGCGGCTACCAGGAGTACCTGGAGCACCCTGACCACCTGCTGCTCGTCGAGCGCTGGGGCAGCCGGCTCGCGGGCTACACCGTGCACGACGCGCTCGACCTGCAGCCGCGTTGAGCAGCCCGCGCGCCTCCTCGCCCACGCTCCGGCCGCCGCTCGCGCCGCGCGTGGTGCT
>Ga0315912_10004617_pt1 | contig 12980 bp, 14 predicted proteins | sample VfabasoilMG_FD_204469 | JGI IMG/M metagenome (GOLD analysis project Ga0315912, IMG submission 204469) | Garden soil microbial communities collected in Santa Monica, California, United States - V. faba soil | ecosystem: Environmental > Terrestrial > Soil > Garden | place: USA: California... | reverse complement strand
TCTCGTCAACATGCGGTATGTCACTGGCGACGCAGTGACTAACGTCGCGCTCGACACGGTCACCAAGATCCGTGTGTATACGGCGCCCGCACCCAGTTGCGCGTTTCGGCCAAGACATCGACGGGCACGGACCTGCGAATATTTGCAGCGGCCGTCTATCAGTCGCCCATAAGGCTCTAACGGGGGGAGGCTGCTCATGTGCCACCTCGCGCCCGTACCGGGCTTCCGATCGATTCGGTCGCAGCTCGGAGCCGCAAGTGCCGATCCAACGGTGATCAGCATTGCCAACTACCCGTTGGTGCAACTGGCTTCGTCGAGTTCCGAAGATGTGGCGGTCTACTGGACGGGTCGCGGCACCGTTCCAGCTGACACGCTGACTCTTGAGCTTCTCATTCTGAGCGCCACTAGCGATGCCTATACCGTCGCGGACTCCATGGTCCTGGCGCCTGCAACGCTCGGTGTCTTCAATACGTCAGGTGCGGCGTTCACTGTGCGTATTGCCAGCGTCTCAGTGTCGGCGGCCACTCACATTCAGCTACTTGCCGCCGCTCTGCTTGCCTCCCCGGTTGCAGGCGGGAGTTTTCCTGTCGATGACGACTGGGTCACGAACGTCGCGAGGCCGTCAACTATCCCCTCATTCGGAGATCGACCCGGTAGGCGCCCACCAACTGTCAAGCCAAGGCCACGTCCGATTCGAAAGCCACCAAGCAAGGACGATTTTCCTTGGAGGGATCCTAGCGGTCTGCGATGGGGTGTGAACTCCGCCTGTTCCGACCCGGAGTTCGAGCCGATAATGCCTCCGCTCCTCGGTGGAGTGAGAACCCCCTTGTGGGAAGTGGATCCGGCTGAGCCGATATTCGTCGTCAACGCTCATGACTGCGGCTCGGACGTGGCTAGTGGCGGCGCGCTTACAAACTGCAACGTCAGCCAAGGGTATGCGAGGTGTGGCTCGACGGTTCTGAGGCAGGTTGGGGATACGGACATATGGGAGGACACCAACACCGGACAAAAGTATGTGTTGTGCAAGAAAGGAACACCTCAGGCGAAGGATCCGGAAGCGTTCAGAGCGCTGTGATCCGCCGGACCAGTGCGTTGGCGCTTGCATTCGCAGCGTTGGTTGGGTGCCGTGCTCGGACTCCATCCGACGTGACGCCCGACATTCGTTGTCCTCCGTCGAGCACCGGGGCAAGCCAGGGTGCCTGCATTATCGAAGGCGTGGGCGGGTTTGCGGATGTCGCCGAGGCAGCCATCCACGGCGGGCACTTTCGCACAGAATTGCCGTTGCCTGCGAGGGGAGCGACGAGAGCGCGTGGCACTTGGGTCCTGAAGGTCTGGCATGCCTGGCAACGCTCCGAGCCGCCTGAGCAGATGGCAAGCGCGCCCGCGTTGTTCGCCATCAGCGCTGCACTATTGCGGGACGCGGTGTCTGTGTTCGAGGGGAGGCTGGCGCTCGAGATAATGGCACGCATGCTCGACGTGGCTCCAACCGTGGCCGAGAGCACGTGTCCTGACCATGCCTCTCTCACCGAGTGGGTACGCGCTCGGTTACGTGAGCACGTGACACTCGCGAGCATAGAGGACCGTCTTTTCTGTCCGCGAAGTCGGCTCAAGGACTTGACCGCTTCGAGCCTTGACCCACTAGTAGTGTCATTGCACTGCGACGAGCTTCTCTGGCAACGCTTGTCTTCCTTGGAGGCACTTGACGTCGTTGCTGACAATGCTAATGGCGAAGTCGCCGAGCGAGCAGCGTACGAAATCACGAACGCCGCGAGTGGAAGCGACACACGGGTGCGCATGAGGGCGACTGAGTTGCTCGACACCTATTCACCACTGCCGGACTGCGTGCCGCTCTTCCGTGGCGAGTGATCACGTCACTCTCTCATCGAGGGCTTCGATGGTGGTCCGACGTGGCATCCTGGAGGAAAAGTGCCTTGTGCGGCGGCGGTCCCGCTTCTCCGGAGTGCCAAGTGTGGCCAGCCTGACAAGCCTCGTGCTCAGCTCCCTCATCTCCGGGCTGGCCTGCGAACCGAGCAATGCCAAGGGTCGCAATGAGGCACAAGACAACGCGCCCAATGTCCGTGTCACCTTCCGCGCGGTCGATGTTGACATCGCGTCAAAGCAAGCTCTACGAGCGGACGATCTCAGCGGCATCGCCACCTCCGATCTGAACGCTGCCGTGAGCCGAGCACTGAGAGAGTATCCCCCCGAGGTTCTCAAGGCGAATCTTCGCACCGTTCACCTTGTCAGCGCACTTAGCGTTGGCGACAGCGCGATGGGCGGTCTAGCCCACCGAAGCGAAATCACGGTGTCCGTTGAGCCTGGCTCAGATCAGGATGATCTCGCCAGGGCAATCCATCACGAGATCGCTCATCTTCTCATCTCACGTCGCGGTTGGGGTTTCCAGCGTGTCGCCTCATGTACACCGGGGGGCGGCTACCTTCAGGGAGGTGAGGAGGCCATTCGACTCGGTCGCGATGATCTCCGCTATGACCCGGAGCTGATTTCCCTCGGCTTTCTATGCGAATACTCGCGCGCCTCTCCCGAGGAGGATATGGCGGTCTTGTGGGAGTGGCTCATGACACAACCTGCATTCCTAGAGAGGCTCGCTGGAACTTCGGCGCCCCTCGCCTGCAAGCTGTGCGAGCTTCGCCGACTCATTCGCTGGCATGATCGCGCCTGGGTGGATCGGTTCGCCACACTATGGACCGCTTCCGGTTGCAGTGATGCTCGTGCAAAGCGTGGGCGCGTCGAGGGCGGGACCGGACATCGCTGACTCTCAATGAACTCGCTGCTCGACGCTGGCATCGCTGGATATCCGGCGCGGCGCGACTGTCGACGGCCTGTTGCCCGACCGGACTGTCTTATCACTCCCGTTCGTCGATGACCCCGGCACGCTCTCCGATCCCGCGCTGCCCCTCCTGTTCTACGACGCGCCTCTCGCCGCGAGCGACATCGGAGGCGAGGCGGATATCCCGCAGGTCTCCGTTCGGCTCGTGTTCCGCTGACCGGGCCCGGACCATCGTCGCTCACGTCCCACGCTCCGCGAGGCTGGTGTGCCTCCCGCCGGCGGCGACCACGACGTGGTCGAGGACGGGGATGCCGAGGATCTCGCCCGCGCGCACCAGCCGCCGCGTCAGCTCCGTGGCCTCGCGCGACGGCTCAGGATCCCCCGACGGATGGTTGTGCACGAAGGCGACACTCGCGGCGTTGGCCAGGATCGCCGCCTTGAAGACCTCTCGCGGGTGAACCAGGGCCGCTGTGAGGTGGCCGACGCTGACGACCTCGCGAGAGATCAGGCGGTTCTTCGCGTCGAGATGAAGCGCCACGAACTGTTCCCGATCCAGGCCCATAGGTTCCGGCGCTATCAGCGACGCGATGTCGCCCGCGCACGACAGGGCCGGGCCGAAGACCCCGGCCCGCTCGCGCACGAGCCGCACGCGATAGTTCCAACGAGGCGTCGCCGCGCTCATGCCCACCCCGCACGCGGGTCATTGGCGACCACGGTGAGACCGTCGGCCCGGCGGTCGAGCCTCCGGTAGCTCAGCGCCTCGCCGACGAGCGCCTCGTCGAGGTCGATTGGTCACGAGGTGGAGGCGGTGCCCCTGGTGACATCCGTGAGATCCTTGATGGTCAGCGCAACGCGCAGCGCACGGTCGTGCGCCCGGGCCAAGAGTCCGAAGCGATCGACCGCGCGCTCGAGGAGCTGCCGGGCCGGGCGCGTGAGCTTCAGGGAAGCACGCATGCGTGCCGGTTCGATCTGCGCGTTGGGGCATCCCTGCCGAGCGAGTTGAGCACGGCGCGCCGCCACGACGCGCGCACGAACGACGGCGCTGCTCTCACCAGGAGTCGCCGAGGAGATCTCATCAAATGTCACTGAGGGAACCTCGACGTGAAGATCAAGCCGATCCACGAGCGGCCCCGACAACCGACTGCGATACGCCGCGATCGCCCCATCCGTACAGATGCACTCCCTCACCCGCGATCCTAGGTAGCCGCACTTGCACCGTCGTGTCGGACTCACGGCCCGACGCCGAGACGCGAGCTCGGACGTCCTGAGCCGGCCAACCTGGCCCGCATGGGCGTCAGCCGGAGGCTCCTCGGAACGTACGCTCGACGCGAGCGCGCACGAGCTCCCGTAGCACGTCGTCGAGAGGCGTCGCGGAGAGGCGCTCGAGCATGGTGGCTCTACGCGCCAACCCGTGACGCGCAGCCGCCTCCGCGAAGGAAAGGTCCTTCTCGCGTCCTGCCACGAGCTTGGAGATGACGAGGTCGTGCACCTCCAGGCACCAGCCCGTCGCGCCGCGCGTCCCCGGTCCGTACACCGGCACCATGCGGTCGTGCCAGCCGATCGGTAGCGTTGCCGTCGATTCGTCAACGCCTTGCGCGTAGTAGCCGAACGTCTCGTGGAAGGTGCTCATCTCGCCGAGGGCACCGTCGATCAGGTCCCAGCGCTCCGGCTTGTTCCGCGGATACAGATCGGCCTCCACGGAGACGAGCAATTCCCTGGGCGCATCCGGGAACGCACCGAGTATCGCCTGGCTTCCGATGACGACGATGTCGTCGTCATCGGCGATCGTCGCAGCCGCCCGTATCAGGTGCTCGAGCTGTTCCCTCGTCATCTCACGCGCCCAGTCGTTCGCGTATCTCCGCCCTGATCCGGAGCCGCTCCCTTTGGTCCAGGATGCCCGTGAACGGCGTCACCTGGCGCAAGGCACGGGCGCGCTCGCCCCGATCCGTCAGCATGCGCAGGATCTCGGGGAGTGGGCGTGCGACGATCTCGGCCCAGGCGCGCGCGTACTCAGCATGGACGCTGCCGTCGCGGAGCCAGCCCTCGATGCGACCGCGCACGGCGTCGAGAAGAGATGGATCCGCACGGAGTCGGTCCGCAACGGCAGCGTGCATGGCGATGCTGCGCTCCTCGGCCAGCTCGTGAAGGTTGACCGTGCTCATGGCCGAACGATACAGCAGCCGAGCGCAGCTCCGCGCATTCCGCACCTGCAGGCCGCCTGGTCGGTCAGGCGCGGGGGTGTACATGGTGGCGCTCGACTGCTCCTGCCCGGCTTCGCTCCCTCGATCGACGTCGTCCGTGGGTGTTCTTGGATGCGTCGAGGCGGATGCTTGGCGTCCATGGGTGAGAGCGGGCGCGCCGCCCCGGGGCACCGATCTGCCGAGGCGCGGCTTGACGCGCGGCGCCCGTGGATGTGACCGTTCTCGCGCAGAACCCTTCCCGGAGGATCCGCCAGACGATGTGATGCCGAGCCGCTGAGACCCGTTCATCTCGCTTCCCGCGCGCCCGCGCGGCTGGTCTCGGAGCTCCGGCATGGCGTTACCTGCGCTCGTCTTCCGATCCGTCACGTTCACGCATCCTGCGGCGTCGCGCCCGCTCTTCGAGGGCGTCGATCTCCACCTGGCCCCCGGCTGGACGGGCGTCGTCGGCGCCAATGGCGCCGGCAAGACGACGCTGCTGCGGCTCGCGTGCGGCGAGCTCGCGGCCGGCTCGGGGCACGTGCGCGCGCCGCGCGCCGCCGTGCTCTGCGAGCAGCGCACGGATGCGCCGCCCGAGCGTCTCGACGAGCTCCTCGCGAGCTCAGAGCCTCACGCCGTGCGCCGCCGCTCGGCGCTTGCGCTCGAGGACGACTTCGCCACTCGATGGGACAGCCTCAGTCACGGCGAGCGCAAGCGCGCGCAGGTCGGCGTCGCGCTCTGGCTACAGCCGGATCTGCTGGCGCTGGACGAGCCGACGAACCACCTCGACGCCGAGGCGCGCTCGCTCCTGCTCGCCGCCCTTGGCGAGTTCCGCGGCGTTGGCCTGCTCGTCAGTCACGATCGTGCGCTGCTCGACGCGCTCTGTGCGCAGTGCGTCTTCCTCGATCCTCCGCGCGTCGTGCTGCGCCCTGGCGGATTCTCCGAGGCGCGCGCACGGGAGCGTCGCGACGAAGCGACGGCGCGGGCCGCGTGCGACAGCGCTCGCGCGGAGCGTCAGCGCCTCGAGGTGCTCGTCGACGCGCGACGGCGCGAGGCCGTCCGCGGTGATGCCTGCCTGAGCAAGCGGCATCTCGCCCGACACGACAGCGACGGCCGCGCGCGCATCGATCGCGCGCGCGTCAGCAACAAGGTCGGCCGGGCCGGCGCACGGCTGCGCCAGGCGAGCGCCCGGCTCGACGTGGCGCGCGAGCGCGCGGCGGCGACGGTCCTGCCCGCGCGCTACGAGACGGGCATCAGCCTCGAAGCGGACGCTTGCCCGCGCGACGTGCTCGCATGGCTTCCGCAGGGCGTGCTGGCTCTCGGGCCCGCGAGGTGGCTCGCGCATCACACCATCGCGGTGCATCGGGGCGAGCGCATCGGCCTCTCGGGACGCAACGGCGGCGGGAAGTCCACGCTGCTGCGCGCGCTGCTCGCGCAGGCGGCCCTTCCCGAGGAGCGCGTCGTCGTCCTCCCGCAGGAGCTCGACGAGCGGGCCGGCGCCGCGCTCCTGCGCGAGGTGCGCGCGCTTCCCGGTCCGAGGCTCGGCGAGGTCATGAACCTGATCAGTCGCATGGGTTCGCGCCCGGGCCAGCTCCTCGAGAGCGCCGTGCCCAGCCCGGGCGAGGCGCGGAAGCTCCTGCTCGCGCTCGGCCTCGAGCGGCGCGCGTGGCTCGTCGTCGCGGACGAGCCGACGAACCATCTCGACCTTCCCTCCATCGAGGCGCTCGAGGAGGCGCTCTCGGCGTGGGACGGGGCGCTGCTTCTCGCGAGCCATGACGAGCGCTTCCTCGATGCGCTCACCACTACGCGATGGGCCCTCGCCGAGGACGGCGAGGGCAGCATCCTCGTGTAGGCGTCCTCACCAGCCGCGCGGGGGCTCGGGGCACCACGAGTCGGTGAAGCCGCGCGCGGTCTCGCGGCGCCCCGCGGGCGGACGCTGCTCCGGCAGGATGCCGAGGGCGACGAGCTCCTCGTGGTACTCGTAGCGCACGCGCACGCTCGACGACGGTGAGCTCTCGTGGTCGAACTGGATGCGCTCCACGTCGTGTCGCACGTCGCGGCCGATGCCGGTCGCTGCGAGCTCGTCGCTCGCCTCGGCCTGCGCGACCGAGCCCTCGGCCGCCGCGTCGCGTGACGCCGACTCTCGCTGCGTCTTCATCGCGGGCGCCGGCGCGCCGGCCGCAGGTGCATCCGCGCCGGCCCGCTCGTTGCGCGCCCTGTCATCCTCGCGGCGGCCGAACCACGGTCCGCCCCAGGCCTGCTGTCGCTCGCGCTCGCGGAACGCGACGGCCTCGATGACGCCGGTGTTCGCGGTGTCGCCGAGCCATTGCGCGTACGAGCGATCCTCCGTCGTGAAGAAGAAGCGCCGCGCGGTCGCCTCGTCCACCTGCCAGCCGTCGATCGTGATCGACTGCCAGGGAGCGAGGATCCACTTGCGCGCGTCGCTCGCGGAGGTGCGCTTCGCGTCGATCGTGTTGCGCCCGTCCACGGCCAGGGCCACCGCCACGCGCACGGGCTCGAGATTCGTGATCCGCACGGCGTACTCGTGGCCGCGCCGCGCCTCGACGTAGGTGGTGCCGCGCGCCGCGTACTCGCGGAGCGCGCGTCCGTCCACGAGCACCTCGAGGCGAAGGCGCCCGCCGGTCTCGGCCAGGGCCTTGCCGGGGAGGGCGGGGAGTGAGAGGGCGACTGCCAGGGCCAGGATGCTTCGCTTCATGGAGGTTCTCCTTGGGGCCAGCAGGCCCGTCCCCTGCTGCTGACCCCGACAGGTTCGGGAAGTTCCCGGTTCACCTCGCTGCCCCACGGAGCGATAAAGTCCCGCCATGCGGCTGGTGATGCTCGAGGTGCGGCTGCCGGGCGTGGAGGAGCCGGCGCGCGCGGAGCTGCCGGCGGGCGCTGCGGGCGTGTTCCCCGTCCCCTCGAGCATGGGCGATGCGGCCCTCGCGGATCTCCTGCACGTGGCGCTCGACGGCGCGGCGCCCGATCTCCTCGCGCCCGGCGCGCGCGTCCACCTCGTGCTCGAGTCGGACGGCGAGCGCTTCCGCGTCGAGCGTGGCGCCGGCGGGGAGGCGCGACTGGTTCGAGAGACGGGCGCCGAGGAGGAGCTGCTCGCCGAAGGCGATCCCGTCGTGACCGACTTCCTCATGCGCCTCGCCGGCGCGTGGGAGCCGCTGGGGCGACGGGCCGTCGTGCGACTCGCATCGATGCGCCGGCTGCTCGGTGGTCGCGCGCCCGGGGCGTCGCTTCATGATGCGCTGGCCGAGCGCGTCGAGCCGCTGGCGCAGGTGCTCGGCGCGCGGATGCGCGAGCTGCTGCAGCGCGCGCACCTCGTCCTGCGCGACACGACGGAGACGCTCGCGCCGGGGCGCGACGCGTCGCTCCAGCCGGAGGATCTCGGGGCATTGCGCGAGGCCATCGTCTCGCGGCTCACGGCGGCCTTCGCCTCGCTCGCTCGCCTCGAGGAGACTGACGCGGTGGCCGCGGAGTTCGCGGAGCGCGTGCGCGCCCGACACGATCGCGTGCGCGGGCTCGTGGACGCCGAGCGTCTCGCGCAGACGCTCGAGAAGCGCCGACACATGGCAGCGGCGTCGCGCTCGCGTCTCGAGCGCGCGCATGCGGCGAAGAAGCTGCGCCGGCCCGAGCGCGACGAGACGGATCCCGCAGCGCGCGAGCGCGCTGCGCGACAGGAGTGCGAGCAGGTTTTCGCAGCGGCGCGCGAGGCGCTCGAGGAAGCGCGGCGCGCGCATGACGCGGAGGCGTCTCGCGCCGCCGAGCGCGAGGCGGCCGCGGCGTGGCACGAGCGCGTGTCGTCGCTGCCCGCGGCGCTCTCGCGGCTCGAGGCGCTCGCGCGCCAGGCCGAGTCCCGGGAGGCACGCGTCGCCGAGGTCGAGCGTGCGCTCCACGAGAGCACGACGCAGGTCGGAGAGGCCGTCGCTGCGCGCGATCATGCGCGGCGCAGTCTCGAGCTCGCGCAGGCGTCGCCCGAGCAGGCGGATCAGTTTCGCGAGGAGGCCGCTCACGCGATGCGTCTTCGTGACGAGGTCGCGCGCGTGCAGGTGGCGCGGGAGCGGCTGCGCGACAAGGCACGCGACGTGCAGGTCGCGAAGCTCGCGGCCGGGCAGGCGGCGGCGGATCTCGAGGCGGCACAACGCGAGCACGAGTGGCGCGCGCGCTCGCCACATCCGACGGATCAGCCGCTTCCCGCGCTGCCGCCGATGGTGAAGCGGCGCGACGAGGCGCTGCGCCAGGTGGCGGCAGAGACGGAGGCGCTCGCCGCGGTGCGCGAACATCTGCGGCAGGTCACCTCGGGCCTGGGCGCGATGGCCTACATCCCGCTTCCGCTCCTCGACGCCGAGGCGCGCGAGAAGCAGGAGCAGGCCGCGCGCTTCGGCGGTGCCGGGCTCTCCCGTGCGCAGCTCGAAGCCTCGCTCGAGCCGCTCGAGATCGCGGCCGATCGCGCCGAGCAGCTCGGGCGCGCGCTGAGGGCGCAGCTCGACGAGGCGGTCGCGGAGCTCGTCGGGGTGAAGCGCGATCTCGCCGCCGCCGAGGACGAGGTGCCCGCGGCGCTGCGTGACACGTCGGCGCTGCGGGCCGCGATCGAGCATGCGCGGCGCGAGCGCGACGAGCGGCGGGCGGCGTGGGCGGCCGCCGAGAGCGGGCTACGCGTGGCCAAGGAGCAGCATGACGAGGCGGCGCGCGCGTTGCGCGTCGCGAGGGATCGCGAGGAGGCCGCGTCGAGCCGGATCTCGGTGCCCGATCACGAGGGGACGCTGAATGCGGCGGGCTTCTCGAGCTGGGACGAGGTCGAGCGCGCGGCATTGCCCGAGCACGAGATGACGCGGCTCCAGGAGGAGGTGAGCGAGGTGGACGAGCTCGAGCGCACGGTCGAGGAGGGGAGGCGTCGGGCCCACGACGAGGCGCACGTGCCGAGCCTCGAGCCGGCGCAGGCCGATCGACTTCTCGCGGTGCTGCGCCATGCGATGGATGGCGCGCAGGCGAGGCGCGACGCGCTCACCGCGCAGCTCGAGCACGTGGACGCCGCGCTCGACGCGCTCGACGAGATCTCGGCGAACCTCGAGACGATCGAGGTGACGGCGGGACTCGCGGGAGCCGGCGAGCGCGGCGCGACGTTCGAGGATCGCATCCGCGAATCGCTGCTGCGCCTGCTGCTCGCGCGCGCCGAGGGCCGACTCGCGCGCTGGCAGCGTCCGTGGTCGCTCGAATGGGAGGATCGCGCCGGCCGACGTCGTCTCGCGGCACGCGACGCGGAGAGCGGCGCGCCGATCGCAGCGGCGCAGATCGCGTCCTCGGCGCCGCTCGCCCTCGCGCTCGCGCTCGAGGCGGCGCTCATCGCCGAGGGAGCGCGCCCCATGCCCTCGCTCGTGCTCGACGCCGATCTCGCGGAGTGGCCCGCGCCCGACGCCGCGGTGCTGATGACGGCGCTGAACGACATCTCGACGTCGTCCCGCGCCATCGGCCTCCCCGGCTGGCGCCGACCGTGACCCGAGGTTGTCGGTGCGCGTCCTCCGGTGGAGCCGCCCCGAGAGGGTGGCTCAGCGCGCTTCGCCGGTCAGCGTCAGAACGCGCTTGAGCAGCGTCGCCGAGATGCGGAAGTCGGCTCGGTCCTGCATCGCCTGGATGGCCGGTGCGATAGCCGCCAGGCGGCCACCTTGTTTCGCCTTCAGGAGGATGCCGAGCACGCCCATGGGCTTCAGCCCCAGGGCTTCGGCGCGGCGCCGCGCTCGGAGGTCGTCGATGAGGATGAGCGTCGCCTGCACGGCGATGCCCAAGGCGATTGCCTCGCTCTCGCCTGCGCCGAGCCGACCTGCGCGCAGTTGCGCGACCAGTGCCCGGTCATGAACCTCCCTCACCTCGATGCCTCGGCGTGCCAGGAGCGCGGAGCCCGCCTCGCCTCCCGCGAGGATCTCCGCCTGCACGGCTGGCGGGATGAGGATGGGTCCGTACGACTCGAGGAGCCTGTCCACGAGCACCGCCGCATCGATGGCGATGAGGGGCGAGGCATCTGCGACGACGATCACTCCGGCGGCAACTGTTCGAGCGTCGCGAGATCCTTTTCCAATTCGCTCTCGTCGTAAGTGATCGGCACGCCCCGCGCTGCCAACATGCGCAGGAACAGCGCTACGGGCAGGCGCGCGAATTCGGCTGACCTGCCGAGGCTGAACCGTCCCTGCTGGTAGAACACGACGGCGAGCTCCGCCAACAGCCCGCTGTCGGTGAGCTCGAGAGCCTTCAATGTTTCGTCGTCGATCAGGACGCTCATTTGGGCGGCTCCATGAGGCCGAGCGACGTCCGACGCTGGGCCGGATTCATTCTATCGCCAACCCGCCGCGCGCGCCCTCACCTCGCGCGGCGTTTTCTGGCACGATACCCCCATGCCCTCCATCACGCGCAGCGTCGTCGACCTCGGCAAGCTCGCGCGGCAGGGCGGAGAACGACGCGTCTCCGCCATGGCCGCCGGCCTCATCGGCTCGGAGATCCTCAAGATCGCCGCGGAGATCCGAGCGTTGGCCGCCTCGGGCCAGCAGATCTGCAACCTCACCGTCGGCGACTTCGATCCGCGACAGTTCCCGATTCCCGAGCCGCTGCGCGACGGAATCGTCGAAGCACTGCGCAAGGGCGAGACGAACTACCCGCCGAGCAACGGCGTGCAGTCGCTGCGCGAGGCCGTGCAGCGCCTTTACGTCAGGGATCTCGGGCTCGACTATCCCCTCGATGCGGTCCTCATCGCGGGCGGCGCGAGGCCCGTCATCCATGCGACCTACGAGTCGCTCTGCGATCCCGGCGACGCCGTCATCTATCCCGTGCCGAGCTGGAACAACAATCATTACTGCCACATGGTCGGCGCGAAGGCGGTGCCCGTCACGTGCACGCCCGAGAACCGCTTCCTCCCGACGGCGGACGACATCGCGCGGCACCTGAAGGGCGCGCGCCTCGTCTGCCTCAACTCGCCGCTCAATCCGACGGGCACCGCCATCACGCCCGACACGTTGCGCGGCATCTGCAAGGCGATGCTCGCAGAGAACCGCGAGCGCGAGGCGCGCGGCGAGCGGCCCGTGTACCTCATGTACGATCACGTCTACTGGATGCTGTGCGTCGGCGATACCGCTCACGTCACCCCGCCCGAGCTCGAGCCCGAGATGGCGCGCTACACGGTCTTCGTGGACGGGCTCTCGAAGGGCTTCGCCGCGACGGGCCTGCGCGTCGGATGGGCCGTCGGTCCCGTGGACGTCGTCACGCGCATGTCCTCGGTCATCGGTCATGTCGGCGCGTGGGCGCCGCGCGCGGAGCAGGTCGCCTCGGCGAAGTGGCTCGACGACACGGAGGGCGTGCGCCGCTACCATGACGACTACCTGCGCAACATCCAGGTCCGTCTCCAGGCGCTGCATGACGGACTCCAGCAGCTTCGTCGCGCGGGGCATGCCGTCGAGAGCATTCCGCCGATGGGCGCCATCTACCTGACGGCGCGCCTGCATCCCTTCGGCAAGACGACGCCCGATGGCGTCACGCTGCGCACGAACGAGGACGTGCGCAAGGCGGTGCTCGAGCATGCCGGACTCGGCATCGTGCCGTTCCAGGCGTTCGGCTCGAAGGAGGAGACGGGCTGGTTCCGCATGTCGGTCGGCGCCGTTAGCGAGAGCGAGATCGCCGCGCTCTGGCCGCGGCTCGCGCGCTTCTTCGAATCGCTGCGCTAGGCGGGGATCCCGCGTGACCAGGCGTCGCCGCCACCGGATGCGTGCCTTCGAGCTGATGGGCCGCGCGCACGAGGCGCAGGCGGCCGGCGCGCCGATCGTGCCCGGAGCGGAGCCCGCGAGCATCAACCTGCTCGCCTATGGCCCGACGGGCTTCGTCGAGAAGAAGTGCAGCGCGCCGTCGGACATCCCGCCGTTTCTCGCGGCATGGCCCGTGACATGGGTGGACGTCGCGGGCGTCGGCGACGAGAAGATGGTGCAGGAGATAGGCGCCATCTTCGGCCTCCATCGGCTCGCGCTGGAGGA
>Ga0315912_10004616_pt1 | contig 12983 bp, 8 predicted proteins | sample VfabasoilMG_FD_204469 | JGI IMG/M metagenome (GOLD analysis project Ga0315912, IMG submission 204469) | Garden soil microbial communities collected in Santa Monica, California, United States - V. faba soil | ecosystem: Environmental > Terrestrial > Soil > Garden | place: USA: California... | reverse complement strand
CGCATCTCCGTGTCAATGAACCTTGCAGCCGCCTCATCGATTCCTTCACCCTGCGTTTCACGCGCATGCAGGCCGAAGTACCGGTGAAGTTCATCGTAGTGATCGACGACCTCATGCGAGAGAGGAACGTAGAAACCTTCTGCGCGATCCTGAATACAAGCGTAGCCGCCCGTTTGATTTTCATACCAGATGTTCGTTCGAGCCAGAACGATGAGACCCACCGATTCCGATTCAAGAAAGACAACCTTGGGTTCTTCGTTGGTCATCTGTGGCCTCCCTCCTTGGCGCCAGCACCACGCGTGATCGAGACCGATGGCGCGGGCGCCCTAGCAATGTCACGAGCATTGTGACCGCTCAGTCCACTTGCGCCCCAACCGTTCGTTTTTGTCAGTGCCGATACCGTAGAAGACGCAGCTACCCACCTCGTACATCGCATCGCGAATCTCCCTTTGCGGCCGCTCTTCAGTATAGGCGAAAAGCCTTCGTAGTGTCCTTGTCGGCGCCCCGCCCGGTCTCGTAGGCAAACACGACATTATAGATAGCCTCGCCTATTGCGGCTCGAGCCGCCACTTCCTCGAGGGCAGCCAGCTGCTCCCAATGACCATCACATGGCCACTCCGAGCAGCTAGCTGCTCCCAATGACCATCACACAGGCATTCCGAGCTGCCAGCTGCTCCGCCAAGCCCACTCACCCACCCGCCAGGAGCTGCCAGCTGCTCAAATTGCCTATGCGACAACCATTCCGAGCTGCCAGCTGCTCCCTTGAGCCCACGCACCCGCCCGACCGGAGCAGCCAGCTGCTCAAAGAGCCTATGCGATGCCCATTTCGAGCTGCCAGCTGCTCCCTGAAGCCCATGCATCCCCCCGCCACGAGCTGCCAGCTGCTCAGAGTCGCTATGCGATAACCATTCCGAGCTGCCAGCTGCTCCCGAAAGCCCGCGCACCCACCTGCCAGGAGCAGCCAGCTGCTCAAAGTGGTTACCCGATAGCCATTCCGAGCTGCCAGCTGCTCTCCGCCATCTCGAGTGTGAGCCTCTCGCCGCACCGTCACCGAGAAATGACACCCTCGCTTGCCGGCCCGCAGCGCGCCTATGCCTCACCGACGCCCGCGCGCGCTCACCGCAGCGTTTCGTCGCGCGGCGTTTCGTCGCCAGACCGAGGCGCCATCGAATTCCACCTAGCGGAGTCGCTCGAACTCCACCAGGCGGAGTCGCCAGTCGCGCTGATTGATCAACCTTCTTCTTGGGGTTCAATACGCCCCAGCCGCGCGCCGGAGCCTCACCGAAATGAGCCCATCGATGTCTCGACCGCGAGTCGCACGTGGCGCGTGCGCGCAAGGCGCTCGATCTCGCTCCTCATCGTCGAAATCGCTCGCTCGCCGCAATTCAGCTCCACCTGACGGAGTCGTCGTGCACTCGCAGCAGGTGGAGTCGGCCTGCGCCTTGGAAAGAAGCCCGCGGTGTAATCCAACTCAACCTGGCGCGCATGATCTATCCACGGCGGCGGCAGTGACGGCGTGGGTCGCGCCTCGGGTGGTCGAATTGAAAGCTCTGCCGTGGCCGAACGCAACGACGCGAGGCGACTTCGCCGGGCTGAGTTTGGTTGACGCGGCGGCGGTGAACGCCGAGGTTGCGTGACTCGGGTACTCGAATTGGCGCGGGCGATCGATAGCGACGACGCGAGGCGACTCCACCTGGTGGAGTTTGGTTGCTGCCGCAACGCCGCACGAGTTTTCGTCGTGGCACGTAGGCTTTCCAGAACGCCGCCGAGGGAATGTTAGTTCGACGGGCAGCGTCTCGGCGGCCGTCGTGCGTCCTCACAAGTGATTCGCGCACACGCGGTGCGGCGTGAGAACGACGAGGGCGGAGAAGCGCGCATCACTTGTTCGGTCCGCCCTTGGTGATTCGGCGGGTGGGAGAATTATTTTGTTGACGAGCTCCAGGCGTCCGGGTGCGTCGTCGTGGGGAGTTTGTTGGATTTGGGGGTGTGCTTGCGCGAGGTTCGACGAGGTGAGCCTTTTGGCGTCGCGGTTGGATTTGAAGCCATTTTAGCGGGGGGAAGCGTTGCTTAGGCGGCAATGTGAGGGTCGAAATGGCGCATGGTAGACAGGATGAATGAGCGACCAATATCGATTGGTGGGATTAGGGAATTCGGAGCTCTTGGCGGGGCTGTCTGCGTTGGTTCGGCAGAGCAATGTGCTGACTGCGCAAGTGCTCGCGCACTTGGTGGAGCTCGAGGAACGCATGTTGCCTGAGGAACTCGGCTATCGATCCCTATTTGCATACTGCGTGGAAGCTTTGGGCATGAGCGAGGGTACGGCGGGGCGACGGGTGACTGCGGCTCGGATGTGTCGACGCTTTCCCGAGGCGTTCGCGCGTGTTGCGCGAGGCGAGCTGCATCTGTGTGCGTTGTGTGCGCTCGCGCCGCACGTGACTGTGGAGAGCTCGGCGGAACTGTTCGAGGCGTGTCGGGGCAAGACTCGACGGAAGATTGAGGAGCTGCTCGCGGCGCGCTTTCCGCGTCCGGATGTGCGAGAGCAGATCCGTCGCCTACCTGTGCGCGCTCAGGAGACCGCGGCTCAGGCAGCTCACGGGACCCCAGCTCACGGGACCCCAGCTCACGGGACCCCAGCTCACGGGACCCCAGCTCACGGGACCCCAGCTCACGGGACCCCAGCTCACGGGACCGCGGCTAGCGAGCCCATGGAATCAAATTCCGTACCTTCGCCAGTCAAGGCGGCATCTACCTCGCCAGAGGCGGAGCCAGAAATGCCCCCCAACTTGCCGAATCACGCGCGACCGCCGGCGGCGCCCGCGGTTTCGAATGCTCGCCGGCGCGCTCGGGAAGTCGAGCCGCTTTCGCCCGAGCGCTTCGGAGTGCATTTCACCGCTGACGCCGAGCTTCGGGAGCTGATCGAGCGCGCGCGTGCGCTGGCGCGGCATCGGCTACCGAACGGGGATCTCGCGGGCTTGATGAAGCTGATGGCGGCAAGCTTCGTGCGGCAGGAAGAGAAGCGACGCTTCGGCATTGGAGCAAGACAGCGTCGGGTCAAGACCGAGACGAACGCGGAGCGGGTGCACGTCGCTCCGCCACGAACTCCACCTGGTGGAGTTTCTGCATCGGGGGCGCTGACCGAGACCGAGACCGAGACTGAGACTGAGACGAACGCTGAGCGGGTGCACGTCGCTCCGCCACGAACTCCACCTGGTGGAGTTTCTGTATCGGAGGCGCTGACCGAGACCAAGGCGCACGAGGGCCACGCGCTGCGGGCTGGCAAGCGAGGGCGGTACTTGCCGGTGACGGTGCGGCGAGAAGCCTACACTCGCGATGACGGTCGCTGCGCGTTTGTCTCCGCAGCTGGCCGGCGCTGCACGGCACGGGCTTTTCTCGAACTCGATCACATCAAACCTGTTGCTCGGTTCGGTGGCGCAGGCGCGGGGAATATTCGCCTTCTGTGCAGAGCGCACAATCTTTTGCACGCTAGACGCTGCTTTGGGAAGATGCACATCGAGGCCAAGATTGCGAAAAGAAAGCGTGCCGCGTCTGCGACTCGGATGACGCCAAAGTGACGCTTCGACGCGCGCACAGCACGGTAAAGCGATTGGCGGTGGCGGCGGTGGCGCCCCTCCAATCGTCCCGGGGGCCTGAGCAGTGAGCAGTGTTCCATGTGCGGTCGGCGACCCACTCGAGGCATTGGGTGAGGGGTAAGCGCGGCAGTGCGGACCCGGAGCTTCAGGTGCCGTCGATACCGCACGAGTCGAGCGCGGCTGCGGATCCCATCGCAGCCTCGTTCATCCGTTTCACCAGTTGCCTCTTCGAGCCGTCGGCCTTGTTTGGCGCAGCCCATAGTTCGTACACGAAGTATAGCTTCGCACTGCGAGGGCCTGGTCGGTTCAGCCCATAGTTCGTACACGAAGTATGGTTTCGCACTGCGAGGGCCTTGTTGGCGCAGCCCATAGTTCGTACACGAAGTATGGTTTCGCACTGCGAGGGCCTGGTCGGCTCAGCCCATAGTTCGTGTGCAGTTCGTGTACGGGCGGCTGCCTTGGCGCATGGGCAAGCTTCAGATTGGTTGGGAAGCTTCAAATCGGCTGCGCAAGCCTCCGGTTCGGTTGGGCGAGCTCGAGGTCGGCTGGGCGAACTTTCAAATCGGTTGGGTAGGCGAAGCCAATGCGCGCAGGGGGCTGGCGCATTCCGGTGAGGCTCCGGCGCGCGGCTGGGGCGTGTTGAACCCCCAAGAAGAATTCGTAGAGGTGGCTGCACGGTGGCTTGCGCGCCATGAAAAAAGGCGCGCTCCTTGCGAAGCGCGCCTCTGAGACCGTATCAGACTACGGTTTTGTGGGATTCGTTCAGGGGGCGATGCCGGCGGGGTTGTTGGCGCAGGCGCCGCTGCCGGCGACGAAGGTTTGGCAAACGGGGCCGTTGGTGAGGGGGAAGAGGCCGCCGGCGGAGAGGAGGCTGGCGAACTGGGAGGGGCCGCCGGCTACGTTGCCCGAGAAGCAGGCTGCGAGGGCTTTTTCGGCGGTGGAGGCGTTTTCGAAGCCGCCGACAGAGTTGATGAATACTTTGCGCGCCAGGGGGTAGGTGACGTTGGCGATGCATTCTTGGCGGTTGCCGATGCCGTTCAGCGAGGCGCCGAAGACGGTTTCGGTGGTGCCGGAGGTGACGAGGGTTTGGTCGAGCGCGGTGCGGCCGCTGAAGCCGATCGAGCACGCGTCTGCGTCAGCCAAGCAGCCAATTTGGTCGGTCGAGTCGAACTTGTCGCAGCAACGGCCGCTGCCTGCGGTGCCGGGGCAAGTCGGGCCTGCGGCGATCGAGGTGCGGGTGGAGTGGATGCGCGCGAAGTTGCCGACGATCTGGCGGTTGACTTGGGGGCCAGTGGCGGTCTTGCCGACTTCGATGTCGACCTTGTACGTGGGCGTGGTGCCCGGGCCGTACATGTGTAGGTTGTAGACGCGGCCGTCGGTGGCGACGAGTGCGGGGTTGGGCGGGTCGATCACGGCGGGCAGGTTGTTGCGGCCGTTGATGCATTGCGAGTCGCCGTCGGCGGCGGCGGGGATCAAGCACAGGCCAGAGCTGCCGACGACTTGGCCGGTGGCCGGGTGGTAGTCAGCGGCGGTGTTTCCGAGCGGGACGTCGCCGTTCGGGCAGAGGGTGTCGCGGGTCGCGCTGCCGGGGACTTTCGGCGCGGGGCCGAAGTTGAAGTTGCCGCGCAAGCAGGGCTTGGTCGGGAAGGCATCCGTGATAGTGATGTCGTTGGCGGCGCCCACGGGCGCGCGCACCGGCAAGACGAGGCCGAGGGTGCCGCGGGGACCGCAGACCTGTTCGGCGGGCGCCGAGGGGAAGGGCGGCTGCACGGTGCCGTTGTTGGTCGGGGCGGGCAAGAACGCGCCCTGACCGCTCGAGCCACCGGTGCATGCACGGCGGATCGGATCGAAGTCTTGGTACGCATCGTCGAACAGCGGCGCGCCGCTGGCGAGCACGGTGGGGTAGGTCACCGTGGTGGAGTTGTTGGCGTCGACCGTGTAGCGGTTGCTGCAGAACGGGTAGGACTTGGCCAATACCAGTTCGCGGAACACGTCCGTGGTGCCGGAGAGGTTGTCACGGCGCCAGGCGTGGGTCAGTTGGGTGCAGCCGCCGGTGCCGCAAGCCGCGTCTTGGAACAGGTTGCCGTAGTTGTTCACGAGGTCCTGACGGACGGCGCTGTTACAGTCGCGCAGGGGCGTCGCGGCAAGGGGATCGGGGTTGGAGCCGGTCGTGTTGGCGAGACCGAAGTAGACCAGACGTAGCACGTCGCGCCAGCCGGCGACCGCCGCGGTGCCGAGCGTGTAGGCGCCGCCGTTGAGCGTGCCGGATTGGCGGAGACCACCGGCTTGCGCGGTGCAGCCCGTGCCGCTGTTGGCGTTCGCGTCACACGCGGCGTGCGCTTTCGAGACCGAGATGGTGATGCCGTCGGCAGCGAAGGCCACGCCTTCGGCCGCATTCGGGGTGGCGCCACCGGAGTTCAAGAAGCGCGACATCGGCGCAACCGCTTGCGTGGGCGTAGCTGCGGTCATCGCGCTTTCGCCGGCGCCAGAACCACCACCGAGATACACGAGGCTGGTCGCGCCCGGGCACACATTGGCGTTGATCACGCTGAGCGTGAACTCTTTGAGCGTGTCGGACCCTTTCAGGTCGAGGGCGCTGACACCGGCAGAGCCGGCGCCGACAGCCAAGAAAGTAGCGATCACGATGGTCTTTTTCATTGAGTCCTCCAGAAAAACACGTTCACCCGAGCTGTCGGGCGGTACCCCACTTCAGCAAGATGCGGGCCACGGGCGGCAGCCGAAATTCTCTGGGAATCGGCCCGTTTTTGCGCTGTTTTTGGGGACTTCACCGCATGCGCGTCGAGCCGTTTCACGAGTGTCTTCCGGATATCGAACTCGACGTCCGAATTCCGGAAATGTCAGCGTGAAGCGGGTGCGGTGCTGGCTTGGGGCGCAGCGCGATGTCGGTGTGGCTTGTCCAAGAGCTCGGGCCGCGGCTGCGCAGGAACGAGCCGTGCAGGCGCGCGCGGAGGCAAGAACAACAGCCATGCCGCGAACGCAGCAACCGCGCTCGCGATCAGCAATGCAGCGACTAAGCCCAGTTGGAAGCCAGGCTGTGCCGCTCGATCAGTCATGACGAGCCAGGGCAGCACTCGCTGAGCGCGGCGGGCTGGTGGTTTTGGGGCGCGCAGCCAAGCAGCTCGCGATTCGAGCTTGGATGCCGCTGAGGTCGGCTCCGTCCAAGAACACGCTCGGGCCGAGCGGTTTCAGCGCTGAGCTCCAATCGATATCGCCGTGAGCGGTGGGGCGAAAGAGGACGCGCGCGACGCGGGCGCGGACGTCCGAAAGTGGCAAGCCGTGCGGCGCGCCACGGTCGAAGCTGCGTGAGTCTCGACTGTTGCTGCGGTTGTCACCGAGCACGAAGATTTCATCGACTTTGACGACGTATTCGGCAACCGGAGCCGCGACGGTCGATTGCAGTGTCAGGTAGGCTTCAGCGTCGAGAAATTCCATCACGAGCAGCCCGGTCGGCTCGGGGTTGTATGGGCTGTAATAAGGCCCGACTTCGCACAGAGGCACTGCCCAACCATTGATGATCGGGTGCACGCCGTTCATGGCGATGCGATCGCCGGGCAAGCCGATCACGCGCTTGATCACTTCATGCGGCGCACCATCGACGAGCGATTGCAACACGATCACGTCGCCGCGCTGCGGAAGCTGCCCGGGCATGGAGGATATGATGCCAGCCGCCAACACTTCACCCGGAGTGAGCGTGGGCAACATGGAGGGACCGAGCACGTCATAGGCCTGCAAGTAGCGCGCGCGCATTTGCCAGGCGGCGACGGTCACGACGCCGAGCAGCGCGCCAAAGACCAGCGCATCTCTCAGCCGGCGACGCGGCGCGTGCGCCACGAGTTCATTCGGCAACGGCGAAAGGTAGCGCCCTCCCGGCAGCCAAGTTCGCCAGTAGCGCAGCAGCGAGGCGAACAACAGGAATACGAGCAGCGCGAGCAACAACCCCTGGCGCTCTGCGAAGCCGCGGAGCGCACCCTGCGCGGGGAGCGCGGAGCTCGAGTGCGGCAGCAAATAGCGCCAGACGATGCCGCTGCCGAGCAACGGGATCAGCACAAACCACAGCGCTCGCAGGGCCCAGCTGAGCAGCCGCACCCGAGCGCTGCTCAGGGTCAATTGGACGGCAGCAGCTCGCATTGGTTGTACTGAACGTGCCCTGTCTCACCCTTGGCGAACTTGTCGAGGAAGTCGAAGACCAAGAAGCCGGCGTTGATCGCGCCGCGATTGGCCCAGAGCGCGGAATCGGCCAGGTGATCCACGGTGGCGACTTCGCGTTCCCAACTGGCAGGGCAAATCGGCAGCGGCTTGCCGTCGAGCAAGTTGGCTTGAGCCAGGGCTTGCGCTTGATCTTCCGAAGCCTCGCCGCGGCCCACGCACCACGCGAACGTGTTGTGCAGCGGATCCAGACCGGCCACGGTGTGACCGAACTGATCGCCGACGAGCGCGTTCATGGGATAGCAGGGCGCGGGCTCGCCTTGGCTGTTGCAGACCGTGGTTGCAATGGCCTTGATCGAGCCGTCGGGTTTGATGCCCTGATCGTGGGTCGTCTCGGGCATGATTACGCGCACGATGAAGGGATTCGCGAGCGAACACGCCTGACGCCACAGCTCTTGGTCGCCGTTTTGTGCGATCAGCGGGTTGTTCAAGATCTCTCGCGTCCTGAAGTGGAACCGGAGCGATGCCAGCGAGGTTGCGTAGCCTTGAACCGCCAGGCAGGCGCCCTGCGCCACTTGCAACATGTTTGCGCCAGCGGCCGGCAGCGCTGCGCCGCGAGGCAAGCCGGCGTTACCCGTGATGGATACTTGGTCCAAAACCAGCTGCGGGATCTCGGCTTGCGTGCCGCCGAGCGCCATCCACGAAAGGTAGCGAGCGCCCCAATCATCCGCAGACACAGCCGCGCTCGAGTAGGGGCCGAATACGCGCGGGCGATTCACCTGTAGGCCCAGGTCCGGCTGATCATAGGGATCGTCGATGGGCGTGGGATTGAACAGGCCGCTGCGGAAATTCGCGACGCGCGAACGCCCGCCCGTCAGTGTTTGCAAGAGGTCTGCTTGGCGACCGAGTCCGTCGGCGTTCTTGCCGTGGCAGTTGATGCAAATCATGTCGAAGATGGCTTGCCCGGGATGCGTCTGGAACACGCGCGCCTCCGGATCTGCCTTGGCCTCGTCGAACCAGAGCGGCCTTTCAGTGGCTGCGTAGGATTTGACCGCGCGCTCGCTGCTCAACTTGCAGCCAGGCTTGCTTTGCCAGAGCGTGAGCGGGAACTTACTGTCGGCAAACTGTTTGACGTCGGATAGGTGCTTGGTCCCGAGCAGCGCGACGACTTCCTTTTGCGCGGCCAAGGCTTCGGCCGCGCCCGCACCTGGCGGCGGCGCCGGGAACTCGTGATCGATCAGGACCTTCTTCCAGTCATCACGCCGCGGTGTCCAAGGACCGGCGCGCTCCGTGAGATCCGTGACCACCCAATGCGCGTGATCGGGAATGCCATCGAGCTCGGGGTACTCCTTGTAGGCTTTGTCGCGCGGGCGGCTGCGCAAACCCGCGACGACCTCTGGATCAACGAGGTCGGAATTGTCGACGCAGCGCGTGTTTTCTGGATCATTGGTGAACGTGGCCAACCGAGTCTGAGCCGCTTTGAGCGCCGCAGAGTAACCAGCGTCACTGGGCAACACTTCCACGTACGGCTGCGGCTCCAGATCCTGACACGGGGATTGCAGGCAGGACTCTGGCAGATTCGGATGTTTGCGCACGGCCGGGATGCTGACCATCCACGCGCCCAACCACTGCCCCGCACGGCAATCATGGCCGCCGGTATCGAACGGCATGTGGGGGTAGACAATCTTGGCGTCTGAATAGGTAAACGGCGTGTAAACGTTGCGATAAATCAGGCTGCGCCAAGGAACGTTGATGTAGTGGCGTGTCGAAGCGGTCGAGTTGGGGTCGGGGTTGTCGTCGTCCTTGAACTTCGGCACCTCATCGCCGTTGGCCGCGCGCCCCTCGATGTCGCGCAGCGAAGGCGTAATGTAAGCAATGTTGGTGTCTTCTTCGGGACTCGGCACGACGCGGTGAATGCGCGGGCTGAACGTCTCGAGCGGGAATTGGAACACGCCGCCGACCTGCGTCTCGGCTGCCCGCTTGCCCGGATAGAGATTGAAAACGGTCATCAGCTCCGGGTTCGCGACGCTCGGAAAGCCGTTCTGGTTGTGGCAGTGCGCGCAGTTGGCGAGCAGGTACGCTTGGGCTTTGAGCTCGGCATCGTTGCGCGGTTTGCGCGGTGGCGTCGCATCGGCCTGCGAATCCTCGAGCTTGATCACGTCCGAGATCGACTTCACGCCCGTGATCACGCCCAGATCGATCAAGCGTTGGAACTGGCCGAGCTCGTCTCTGCTGCTGACCTCGTACACGCCGCCTTCGCCCAGCTTGCGACGATTGATTTGCATGGGCGTGAAGCCCAGGATGAAGTTGTCGCTCAGGCTGCCCTCGTGGCAGTGAATGCAGCGTGATTTGCCGGGAATTGCCCAGTGCCGCTGGACCTGGTTGTAGGCCAGCTCCTCCGCCAGGTTGGCCGGCATTTTGTCGCGGATGGCCTGGGCCTTGGGCTCGTCGACCGTGTATTCGAACAAGTCATCCGTGAACGGTTCGCCGTTGCGCAGCTTGGCGGTGAGCAACGTGGCGTGCGTCTCGGATTCGTCCCAGCGGTAGCTGCCGAACAAGGAGGCTGGCTTGTAGTTGGCCACGTCCTTCGGGCTCGTGCTGTCGTGGCGGACGACGATCAGGCGCGTCTCGAGCTTGCGCCAGCGCGGATGGCCGTCCTTGTCCGTCACTTGCTTCATGAACGTTTTGTAGAAGCGCGTGTTGTCCGGAATGTCGAACTGCTGAGTCTTGGCATCGAACTCGATCGACTTGCCGAGCGGCACGCGCACGTAGCGCAGCTTGCCGGCGTCATCCGACCACAACGGATAAGCTGGGGCGAAAGCGACCAAGCCCGTACGCGCCAGCACGTCGGAATCGAAGCTCGTGAGATCGGTGTCCGAGAGCTCCATGGGCAAACCGAGTTTGTCCTCCGGCGAAGCGTTCACATCCGTCGACGCGACGCGCTTTTCGAACGCTTCATCGAGGGCCTTCATCGTCGCGCGATCGCTGGCGAAGGGGAAATCCGCCTCTGGCACGCAGGTGCCGATATTCGTGAACGCGAGGCCCTGGTCCGTGGTCATCTGGTACGAATTGCGCACGAGCGTCGGCGCCAGCTGCTCGTAAAAAGGATCCGAAAAGCCGGAGTCCGACCACTGTTTCAGCAGTTGCACCAGCGTGCGCAGCGAATCACCCTTGGCCAGCTTCGAATACGGCACGGCGGGCAGTGGCGGCATCGCGAACGCGCGGTCGTCGGCTTGGATGCGCTCCAGCATCTTGGGTACGAACGCCCTCAGCACCGCCGCGTAGCCGCTGTTGTCGGGGACCTTGAAGCCACCGAGGCCCTGCCCTTTGGCGTGACAGGCACCGCAGTCCGACTGAAACTTCGCGTACAGATCGGCGACGAAGATTTCGCGCTGCGTCGGCTCGGCCTTCAGCGAGAGGATCGACGAACGCTGGGGCAAGGGCTCACCCGAAACCGGCACGCACTTGCCGCTAGGTGTGTGTGCGCCAGCGTCACCCATGGGTGTGCCGCCTTCTTCCTGCTCACCCGCGGCGCCGCTCGCGCCGCCGAGGCTCATCATTCCGCCCGCAGCCGGGCCAGGGCCGCCATCCGGCGCCGCTGGATCCGAAAAACAGCCCGCAAACAGCACAATCACTAGCGCCCCGAAGAGCAGCGGAAACGCGTGACGGATTTCTTTTCGCGTGAGCATCACTTGAACTCCTGAGCGGCACAGACCTGTGCCGAGTCCCCGCTGACGGGCGAGCGCGCGCCCTGCCATAGCACGCGCGCATTTCGCGCTCGTGATATTGTGATGACGAACGCGAAGCGTTTAAGCGCGCGCGACGCTCAAAATCGACCGATCGCGACTGCACCCCAAGAGCCATCCGCTGTCACGAATGGTGCCGCGCTCAAGCTGGCCGAACTGGGAGCAGAGGAAGGCGCGAGAAACAAAGCCGTGCTCGTGATCAACGCGGCCGCACCCACGCCAAAACCGATGAACGCCCCAGTGCGAAAGCTCTTCGCGTCGGACACCAACTCTGAATGGAGATCGAGATCGGACTGAGAGCAGTTGACGCTCGTGGGGCAAATCTCTTCTGCCTGATTGTTCTTCGACTTGTACTTCAGCGCGAGCGCCGTACCCACGCCGACGGACACGACGCCCAAGCCGCCGATCACGTAGGCATAGGTGCTGCGGCGTTTGGCTTTGGGATCGACGTGCTGCACCTTCGGCGGCGGCGCGGCCGGCTTCGGTTTCGGGGCCTCCGTCAGCGCTTTTTCCGGCTCGGCGGGCTCGAGTTGCGGAACCACCACCGACACCATTTCACTGGCACTGACGGGCACGACCACCTGCTTCGACCAGGGCTTTTTGCCCGGCGCGCTGGCCTCGATCGTGTAATCCCCCGCGTCGAGCGCGCTGGCCGCGCCCCACGCCTTTTGCTCCACCACGATGTGATTGCGGCGAATCACCAGCGCAGGATCGCTGGCCTTCACCTCGATCAGCATGCGCACCAAGCGCGGCTCGAGCGCGTCCGCGCGGGCTTGTGCCACTTGCCCGCGCTCGGTCTGCCCAGCAGCACGAGCGCTGGCCGCCACGCCTTGAAACAGTGCCTGCGCACTCGCGGTGCGACCGATGTGTTCCCAGCAGTCAGCCAGGTTGAACTGCACGCCGATGCCGAGGTTGAGGCTCGCGCTCTGTTCGAATTTTTGGCACGCCTGCTGGTAATCCCCCGCTTCGACCAGCTTGCGCCCTGCGCTGAACAACTCACCGGCTTTGATTTGGTTTTCGGTCTTGGCCGGCGCGGGCTTCGCGGGCTCCTGCTTGGGCGCTTCTTGCGCCGCCGGCTCGGCCAACGAACGCTGAGCGTGCAGCAACGAAAGCAAAACGGGCGCTAAAATCAGGCCTGCGAACGGTAGGGAGCGATGCTTCATGGGGTCGGTTGGCGTAGTTTGACCGCGACCGCGGCGCTCGCAGACGCTCGAGGGGAAGCCTGCACTGCGACTGCTGCTGGCGCGGTCAGCGCTGGCGAGAGGGTGGCCACGACTGGGCGGGCAGCCGCCGTGCGCGCGGCCAAGATCGATTGCAGATTGTGAATGGTCAGGAATGCGCCGGTGCCCACCGACAAGCCCATGATGGCGATGGCGGCCAGGCCCAGCTCGAACCAGCGTCGGTTGGGCGGCAACTGGACTTGCAGAGCGCTGCTCGCGGCCTGCGTGACGGGGCGCGGGGCCTCGGGTTTGATCAAAGGTGG
>Ga0315912_10004614_pt1 | contig 12991 bp, 9 predicted proteins | sample VfabasoilMG_FD_204469 | JGI IMG/M metagenome (GOLD analysis project Ga0315912, IMG submission 204469) | Garden soil microbial communities collected in Santa Monica, California, United States - V. faba soil | ecosystem: Environmental > Terrestrial > Soil > Garden | place: USA: California... | reverse complement strand
GCCGACTTGGTGATTGCCGAAGGCAGTAGTGGCACGAAGCAGGCGACCTTCACCGTAAGACTTTCCGCAACATCACCGAGCGCGGTGAGTTACTCCATCGCCACTGCGAACGGAACCGCGGTCTCGGGCAGTGACTACGTCGCCAGCAGCCTGTCGGCACAAATCATCCCTGCTGGCCAAACCACCAGGGTATTCAATGTCACCCTCAATGGTGATACGACGGTAGAGTTGAACGAAACGTTTTCTGTCAGTGTCAGCAACGTCGTGGGCGCCACGGTGGCCGATGGTCAGGCGCTAGGCACCATCACCAATGATGACAACGTGTCGCTCACGATTGCCGACGTTGCGATGACCGAAGGTAGCAGCGGCACGAAGCAGGCCGCCTTCACCGTGAGGCTGTCGGCAGCATCACCGACCGCGGTGAGTTATTCCATCGCCACTGCGAACGGAACGGCGCTCGCTGGCAGTGACTACGTCGCCAGCAGCCTTTCCGGACAACTCATCCCCGCTGGCCAAACCAGCAAGCTGTTCGTTGTCACCCTCAACGGCGATGCAGCGGTAGAGTTCAACGAAACGTTTGCCGTCAATGTCAGCAGCGTCGTCGGTGCCACGGTGGCCGATGGTCAGGCGCTGGGCACCATCGTCAATGACGACACTGCGCTGCTCTCCATCGCCGACGTTGCGATGACCGAGGGCAGCAGCGGCACGAAGCAGGTGACCTTCACCGTCAGGCTGTCGGCAGCATCACCGAGCGCGGTGAGTTACAGCATTGCCACTGCCAACGCCACGGCGCTCGCTGGCAGTGACTACGTCGCCAGCAGCCTCGCCGGACAAATCATTCCCGCCGGTCAAACCAGCAAGACCTTCAACGTCACCCTCAATGGCGATACCGCGGTAGAGTTGAACGAAACGTTCGCCGTCAATGTCAGCAGCGTCGTCGGTGCTACGGTGGCCGACGGTCAGGCGCTAGGCACCATCGTCAATGACGACACTGCATTGCTCTCCATCGCCGATGTTGCAATGACCGAAGGCAGCAGCGGCACGAAGCTGGTGACCTTCACCGTCAGGCTTTCCGCAGCATCACCCAGCGCGGTGTCCTACTCCATCGCAACTGCCAACGGAGCCGCGTTCTCTGGCAGTGACTACGTCGCCAGCAGCCTCGCGGGGCAAATCATCCCCGCCGGTCAAACGAGCAAGACATTCAATGTCACCCTCGTTGGCGATACCGCGGTAGAGTTGAACGAAACGTTTGTCGTCAATGTCAGCAGCGTCGTGGGTGCCACGGTGGCCGATGGTCAGGCGCTAGGCACCATCGTCAATGACGACAACGCGTCGCTCTCCATCGCCGACGTTGCGATGACCGAGGGCAACAGCGGCACCAAGCAGGCCGTCTTTACCGTAAGACTATCCTCGGCATCACCGAGCGCGGTGTCCTACACCATCGCCACCGCGAACGGAACAGCAATCGCGGGCAGTGACTACGTCGCCAGCATCCTGGTCGGACAAGTCATTCCGGCTGGCCAAACCACCAAGACATTCAGCGTCACCATCCTGGGCGATGCAGCGGTAGAGGCGAGCGAGACATTCACTGTCAATATCAGCAATGTCGTCGGCGCGACGGTGGCCGATGCTCAGGCGATAGGCCCGATCATCAATGACGACATCCGCTGACAGTTCGCTACAGCGTCCCATGCCGATCAGTACGGCGGCGGCTTGCGCTGCCGTTGCGCCTTGCCGGCCTCGACCCACCACGTGAGGTCGTCGGCAAAGCGCGGGAAAGTGCGTTCGAGCGCTTTGCCAGCCTCACCGGTCGGCTGGCCATCGGCCGACAGGGCTTGTCCGATCGGACCGACGGCGATCGTGCTCGAGATCACCACTATGCCCATCTCGCACAGCGTGCCGTGCCAGGCGGTCGCGGCACGCACGCCAGCCAGGCGGCCGGCCGAATAGCTGACGATCGCCGCGGGGCGCCAGAACCACTCCTCCAGGAAATGATCGGTGAGGTTCTTCAATCCGGGCTGGACGCCCCAGTTGTATTCGCCGGTGACGAAGACGAAACCGTCGGCCGCCTTGATCTTCTGCGCTAACTGTTCGAGCGCCGCGGGCGCTTGACCCTGCTGATACTCCTTGTACATCCGGTCCAGGATCGGGAGATTGATTGCCTTGGCGTCGATCAACTCGGCGTCGTCGCCGCGCTGCTGCAGCCGGTCGACCACGTACTCGGCGAGGCGGATGCCCATCCGGTCGGAACGATAGGAGCCGTAGAACACGAGAATCTTGTGCATCGCAGTCATTCAGTGGCGAACCGCAGTTGATGTTGACGTAGCGGCGGGACTTTACTGCGGCAGCGGCTTGCCGGCCTGCTCGTTGACGATGTACTCGGCGTACCAGTTCGGCCAGTTCACGTCGTGCTCGCCCCCGCTACGCTTCTCGTGTTCACCGTGCGCAGTTGCCGCCCGCAGCAGCGTGGCCGCGAGATCGGGCACCGACGCAAAGGTCGTGTCGCCCGCGACGCGACCGGGCAGCCGCTGGGTGACTTCCTGCAAGACCCAGCCGTTACCGTCCGGGTCACTGAAGGTCGCGAACGAACGATAAGTGCGGTGCTCCGGATCCGGGCCGCTGACACGGATGCTCCCGAACAGGTAGGGCTCATCGGTGCCGGCGTAGGCGTTGTCGCCGCCATGGAAGACTTCGCTGACCTCGACGCCACGTGCGAGCAACTCCTGTCGGGCGGCCTCGATATCCGACACGATCAGGTAAAGGCCCTGCGAGGCGCCAGGCTTGGCCGGCGTGACGTTCTTGCCGAAAATCACCGAGGCACCGGAGCCCGGCGGGGTGAACTGGATCACGTGAAAATCGTTGTCATTGGTGAACTCGGCATCGAGCCGCCAGCCGAGGCTGGCGTAAAACTCCTTGGCGCGCGCGACATCCGCAACGGGGATGACGGCGATCTCGAGCTTCATGTCCATCGCGCGGGCCTTGGCGGAATTGATTGCAACTGTCATGGCTCTACTCCTCTGGGAACTAACGATGGAACTCCACCCAATCGCAGTTGATCCCTGCGTCCCTCCATTTCAGAACTCACTCGAGTCGTTGCGGAAAATCGGTTGCACGCTCCCACCGATCATGCTCAGCCAACATCCCAATGATCAGGCGGCTGCACTCCACCGGACATGTTGTGGAGGTATCGACTTCCACATCGTAAGGCACCAAGTGGTGGACTGTCGCAAACTGGGATTCAGCCAGCCCCAATTCACGATCTCCTCGCTCACGTTCCCGCTTCTGCAATTCGTGCAGTGGGCAGTACACCTTCACCATGGTGAGTTCAATGCCGCTCAACTCCCCCGCCAGTTCGTCAAAGGAGTGACGGCCCGCAAAGACAATATCGACAAGCACGTTGTGTCCGGTGACGGCGAGCGCCCGCACGGATTTGGCCAAGGCCAGTTTCATTTTCGGAAAATTCACTGAATTCGCTTTCACGTGTGGCGGAGTCATATTCCAGAACATGTCGCTGCTGCAAAACAAGTATGGCTCGGACATCTGTTTCTGCAATTCTCGGGCGAGCGAGGTCTTCCCTGCACTGGAGGTACCGTTCAAAACGATGACCCTGCCCTCGTTCCCTTGTTCAGCCGGCAACTCCATGGAAGCGTCGATTTCGATGAACGTATCAACGCAACCCGCAGGCCTGGTTTGACGCGCAGGCCCGCGCACGTGCGAGGCGTTCTTCTGAGATGAGGAACACCGGCGCGAAGCCGCCGCCGGGGGTTCGAAAGTTGGTGGCCTGGCCGCGATACAGCCGCGCAGCCAGCAGTTGTACCCGCCCATCATAGGCGTAGTTGCGAACATCGAGCTTGAGGACTCCGGCCGTGCTCGCCGCGTGCTCGCGCTCGCTGGGTGTCACCAATTGCTGGGCAATGTAGCCGCCGCGCAGGATCTCCGCGAACACACCGCGAGTCAGCTTGTCACCGCGATAGACGCCGCGGCTGCCATAGCCGCTGGCTGGCTTGAAGAACCAGCGCTTGCGCTCCTGCCACCACCGCTCGCCCTCGGCCGCGTCGACCATCACGCTGCGTGGGACGCTCTGCTGCAGCAGATCGGCGTCGGCCAATTCGGCGCCGAGCTCGAGCAATTTCGCGTGGTCGCTCAGCACCACCAGGTTGCGCTTATCCGCGTACAGCGCATGGTGATGCGGCGCGGGCGTGAAGACCGCTGCACCGCTGTGAGAGGCTTCGCGCAACTGCGCGTGCTGGGGCTGTTCGAAGTAGAAGTCGGTGAGCCTGTTGTAGACCAGGTCGATGCATTCGTTCTCGTGCAGCAGTCGGCCTTCGCTCAGCCGCAGCTGCGCCGGATCGAGGATCAGTGTACGCACGCCATGGGCCTGCAGCAGTTGTTGAAACAGCAGGAACTCGGGATAGAGGTACTGCAGCAACGGGCTGGTATCGACGATGGCGATGCAGCGCAGCGGTGCCAAGCCGCGTGCCAGCCGCCACTCGTTGCGGAACATCGCCACGTACGCCGCGGCGATACCTTGCGGATCAGTGCTCGCAGACAACTCACGCGATTCAGCACAACATCCCAGCTGCACTGCCAGTAGCTGCAGGTTGAGCGCAGCGCCACCGGCGTTGGTATTGATCTCGATCAGCTGCGGGCCGGCGTGGGTGATGTGAAAGTCGTAGCCTGCGAATACACCCAGGGTCAGGTCAAGGGTTACGGGCTCCGCACCGCTCAATGCCCGGGCCTGGCCAAAGGCTTGCTGCCGATACGCCGGCAATCGCACCACACGCTCGATTGCGTTGATGATGAGTTGCATGCGCTCGGCATGCTCCTGCGCCAGGAACACCGGCACGCTCGAAAACAAGTGCGGATGACTCACCGCCGGCGCGATGTCCGGCAGCGCTGCCTGCAGCTCACCGCGGATGCGATGCCACAGTTGCTCGACATCCGCACCAGTGCAGTTGCAGGTCTCGTTCAGTGTGGCCGCCAGTTCGTGTGACATCAGGCAATCCCATTGGCAACCTGGCACGCGTCGCCAAGCCTGCGAGTCCACCAGATACGTGCAGGGTACACGAACAACGACAGCGCCGTGATCATGGCCACCCAGGGTTCGACTGCCAGCCTCACACCCCAGCCTCACACCCCAGCCTCACACCCCAGCCTCACACCGATGTCGCGTTGGTCGAATCAGTCGCTCAGGCTACCGTCATCACGCAGGCGCGCACGATCCACGATCGGACCCCGCAGGCGCGAGACATAGTCCGCGATACCGACCAGCTCATCACCGCTCAAACCACGCAGAAATCGCATCAATTCTGGCTCCACGGCACGATGGCCAACGGCCATGGCCTCCATCTCCCGCAGCAGATATCGGTAGTGCTGGTTGCGTAATGACGGGACGAATCCATCGTCATCACCACGCCCGTCCGGTGCATGACAGCCCGCGCACCACCGTTGGTAAGACCCCGCACCGAGATCGAGGAACGCGCCATTGCCGGTCTGCGACTTCGCAGGGATGGGGAGGGAGTTCAGATACAGGGCCAAGTCTGCCCATGCTTGGGGATTGGCAACCTGCGCGCGTCGCACCACCCCGTGCATCTGGCCCGCATTGCGTTCCATCTCGGCGAAATCTGCCAGCTGCTTGATCAAGTAGGCGCGGCGCTGCCCGGCAAGCGCAGGAATCAATCGCTCCGCATCACCCAGCGCCTTGCGGCCATGACAGTCAGAGCACTCCGAGCGAAACAGGCTCTCCCCTCGCCCTCGCTTGGCATCCAGGCTCAGAGTGTTGCGAACCAGCTGCTCCGTCTCCTCCGCCGACGCATGAGCCCGAGGTGGTGCGCTCGTGTACCAGAGGCTCGCGAGCAGCATGGCCACCCAGTATTTATTTTTCATGTTGCAGGGTGCCCTTTCTCGAAGCCTGCGAGTATGCCGAAGCACTACGGGATCTCCATTGACTTGGAGCTCGTAGTCTTGTGATTCGCCGGTCGCATATCGACCCGGGGTTCTGCGTAACCGCTACGAGCTTGCTAAGGGCTATTGATTCGCCGCCGCTGGAATATTGATCATGTCCGCCGCATACTTTCTGAGGTCAGATCAGCTGCTGAGCGGATTTGACGGCCGACCGCACGGGTGGTCACGGCTCAGCAGAATCGATGGTCGGGATGCCGAAACCCGGTGCTGGACACGTGCAGATCCACCAGGGTTGTGGCTTGGGTTGCGGCGTCCACGGGCGAGAGCGGCAGCCGCGACCACAGTACGCTGATTTTTCGATTGAAATCACACCGAACTCTTCGTTGGTGCTAGCGCGGAGCGCATCTCTCCAGTATGGATCGGCCGATCGAACCAAAGAAATGGACGCCTCGGCGCCTGATCGTCGTCTTGGGAGCCGGTCTCGCGTGCCTGGGCTGCGTCGCGGTCCTGATCGCCAACTCCGGCAGTAGCCAGCTCAGCGTCGCAGCGGAGCGCGTGGGCATCACGGCAGTCTCACGCCGCGCATTTCAGGAGTACGTGCCCATCAATGGCAACGTACAGCCTCGAGCCAGCGTGTTCCTCGATCTGGAGGAAGGTGGCATCGTCGCGAAGATCTATCTCGAAAGCGGCAACGCCGTCGCGCAGGGCGACCTGATCCTCAGCTTCTCCAACAGCGCGGCGCAAAAGCAGAACATCGAAGCGGAGACGCGGCTGATCGACAATCTCAATCAGCTGCGCAATTCGAAGCTCACACTGACGCAATCCAATCTGATCCTGAAAGATCAATTGCTCGACCTCGAGTACAAAATCAGTGAGCTGGAGCGTACCTTCCAGCGCTTCGAGCAGCTGACGAAGGCGCCCAATGCGCAGCTCTCCCGGGAACAATTCGAGGCCGTGCGGGACCAGATCGCGTATCTGAAGGAGAAACGCACGTTGCTGATCGAGCGCATCAGGCGTGAGTCGGAGCTGCAGGAGCAGCAAAACACCCAAATCGATGCATCGATGCGGCGCGTCAACCGCAATCTGGAGATCCTCGCGCGCATCATCGACAGCCTGGAAGTGCGCGCGCCCATCAGCGGCTATCTGTCGAGCTTGAATGCGGAAATCGGCCAGAGCTTCCAGCGTGGCCAGCGCATTGGACAGATCGATCGGCTGGACACGTTCAAGGTTCGCGCCGGTATCGATCAGTTCTATGTCTCGAAGGTCGTGCCCGGGCAGCGGGGCAAGTTCGAGTTCGCAGGTCGCACCTACGAGGTCGCAGTCACCAAGGTCTATCCAGAAGTGGTCAACGATGTTTTTCAGGCCGATCTCATGTTCGTGGGTGGGCCCCCTGACGGCATCAAGCGTGGCCAGACCTTGCAGATCGATCTGAGCCTGGGCGAGGCGCGGACCAGCCTCGTCGTCGCCAAGGGCGGGTTCTACCGTCACACCAATGGACGCTGGATCTATCGCGTCGCCGAGGATGGCCGTTCGGCGCGTCGTGTCGACATCGTGGTGGGACGCCAGAATCCGCAGTTCGTCGAGGTGCTGGAGGGCCTGGCGGCAGGTGACCGCGTCATCATCTCGAGCTACGACAGCTACAATGATGTCGACGAGTTGACGTTCTCAGATCCCATCGAGCTCAAAGGCGCACAACGAAGTCTGGAAGACGCGGACACCAACGATGATAATTTCAACTCAGAACCTGACCAAGATCTTCCGCACCGAGGAAGTCGAAACCACGGCCCTCAGCGGCATCGACTTGCAGGTTCAGCCCGGTGAATTCGTGTCCCTCATGGGACCCTCGGGCTGCGGCAAGTCTACGTTGATGCACATACTGGGTCTGGTCGATACGGCCAGCCTGGGCAGCTATCGCTTCCTGGGGCAGGACGTGTCCGCGCTCTCCAAACACGACCGAACCCGCCTGCGCAAGGTCAATATCGGCTTCGTGTTTCAGAGCTTCAATCTCATCGACGAGCTCACCGTGTTCGAAAACGTCGAGCTGCCGCTGGCGTATAACGACGTACCGCAGGTCGAGCGCAAGCAGCGCGTCAAGGCCGTGCTCGACAAGATGGGCATGGACCATCGCATGAAGCACTTTCCCATGCAGCTCTCCGGTGGCCAGCAACAGCGCGTCGCCGTCGCGCGCGCCATCGTCAACTCCCCCAAGCTGATTCTGGCAGACGAGCCGACAGGCAATCTCGATTCAGAGCACGGCATCGAGGTGATGAACACGCTGCGTCACTTGAATCAAGAGGGCAGCACCATCGTCATGGTCACGCATTCCGAGCGCGATGCCGCGTTCAGCAAGCGAGTCGTCCGCTTGCTCGATGGCAAGGTGCAGGCCGAGCACGTGCATTGATGGGGCGTGCAGCGTCTTCCAGTGCCGCAGAGGGGGAATAGCAGTGTTCAAGAGTTACATCCTGGTTGCCCTGCGCCGGCTGACTCGCGAGCGGCTCTATGTGTCCATCAACGTTTTCAGCCTGGGACTGGGGATTGCCAGCTTCCTGATCCTGATGCTCTACATGCGCAGTGAGCTGACGTATGACCGCCACCACGCGAACTACGATCGAATCTATCGCATCACGACTCGCTTCGATAACGCCAACGCGGCAGAACAACGCTTCGCGCTCACCCAGGACGGCATCGGTCCCATTCTCGTCAAGGACTACCCGCAACTGGGCCAGCAGGTGCGCTTTCGGCCATCGACGCAAAATGTCCTGGCCTACCGCGACACTCAGCGAAAATGGGACCGTGTCTATCTGACCGATCCGGCGGTGTTCGACGTCTTCACGCACAAAGTGATCTACGGTGACCCGACGCGGGCTCTGCAAGCCCCCTACTCCGTTGCCATCAGCGAGACGCTGGCCAAGTACTATTTCGGCACGGACAACCCGATCGGGAAGTCCCTGTCGAGCGGCGCGTATTCGTATTCGGTGACCCTGGTGTTCGCCGACCTGCCCGAGAATTCCCATCTCAAATATGACGCATTGTTCCCAATGAGTCTGATGGAGGTATTCCTGCCGGGTTTCAGCAGCAACTACCAACGCTCACTGTGGGCAGTGGGAATCTACACGTACTTGCTGGTGCCGACGGGTTTCGAGCGCGGCGCCTTCGCTACGATCGCGCAGGAGTTCAACGATCGATACATGAAGGAACGCGCGGTGCAGCTCAACACCAGTTTCACGGCGAGCCTGCAGCCGTTGGGTGATCTGCACTTCGGTGAGAAACTCGACGGCGACCTGCCGACGGGCAACATCTTCTATGTCTACGGCTTCGCCGCCGTGGCCGTCTTCGTCTTGTTGGTGGCCTGCATCAACTACGTGAACCTGGCGATTGCCCGCGCCACCAAACGCGCCAAGGAAGTCGGCATGCGCAAGGTGCTCGGCGCCAGTCAGACACAACTGGTCGCGCAATTCCTCGGGGAATCCCTGGTGTTCACCGCGGCTGCCTTGCTGGTGGGACTGCTCCTGCTGGTGGCGGCGCTGCAGCTCACTCCGATCGGCTCGCTGATGGGCAAGGATCAGTTGCTGGCACTGGGCAGTGATCCGCCGGCAATTCTCGGCATCCTGGCACTCGGTATCGGCGTGGGTGTCTTGTCCGGGCTGTATCCGGCGCTGTATCTGTCTTCGATCTCGCCGCTGGCCGCGCTGACGCAAGTCAAGCGCTCGTGGCGGACGGGCTTCTCGATGCGCCAGGTGCTGGTGTTCCTGCAGATCAGCATCTCCATCGGCGTCATCGCCTGCACGCTGCTGATGATCGATCAGATGCGCTATGTGCATGACAAGCCGCTGGGGTTCGACAAGGCCAACCGCCTCATCGTCGCGTTGCGGGGCTATGAGGTGATCAAGAATCTCAAGACGATCAAGTCCGAGCTGCGCAGGCAACCCGGCATCGCGGACGTGCTCACCATCACCCAACCCCCCGGCACCGGGCACTTCATCAACCTGTTCTCGGTCGAAACCGAGGCCGGCACGATGGAGCCCACCGGCATGGATCGCTTCGTCGTCGGGCTGAATTTCGTCGCTGCGCTCGGCATCGACGTGATCGAGGGTCGTGGCTTCTCGCAGGACATCCCCACCGATGCGCGCGAAGCCGTCATGGTGAACGAGTCGTTCGTCAAGAAAATGGGCTGGACTGTGCCGGTGGGCAAACGCTTCCAGATAGGCCTGTCGACGGCACGCGTGGTGGGTGTGGTCGAGGATTTCCACTACGCATCACTGCACAACACGGTGGGGCCGCTGATGATTCAGCCCATTGCCGATCAGTTCGACAATGTCCCGGAGAACCAAAAGCCGCTGTTGACCACATCGATGATCATTGTCATGTCGGGCGAGCAATTGCCGGCCACTGTGGAGCGGGCGCAGCAAGTCATCGCCAAGTTCGATCCGAAGTCGAGCTTCGAGCCCGTATTCCTGGAGGACCGACTCAACGATCTCTACGCGTCGGAAACCGATCTGATGACGCTCACGGGCATCTTCGCCGGTATCTGCATCTTCATCGCCATCATTGGACTGTTCGGACTGGCCGCGTTCACGACTGAACAGCGGACACGCGAGATCGGCATTCGCAAAGTTCTGGGGGCCTCCGATCGCCAGATCGTGAGGCTGCTCAGTCAGCACCTGGTGCCGCTGGTTGTCGTTGCAGCTGTTCCGGCATCCCTGTTGAGTTATTACGTCATCGACAAGTGGCTGCAACGCTTCGCGTATCACGCCGCGATACACTGGGTGACCTTTCTGCTGTCGACGGCTGTCGTCGCCGTGGTCGCCCTGCTGACCGTCATGCTCCAGTCGCTGGTTGCAGCCCGCTCCGAGCCCATGGCGGCACTTCGTCACGAATAGGGGTCACGAATAGGGTTGCTGTCGTTGCCAGTCAATGATCAATTGCGATGTCGAACGCGAACCAGCAAGCGCGTGTAGCCCCTCACGAAGGTCGAGTAGGAGCGCTGCGGTTCGCCAACGAGTTCGATGGTCTGAAAACGTTTCAGGATCTCCTCCCAGATGACTTGCAGCTGCAGCTCGGCGAGGCGGCTACCCATGCAGCGATGGATCCCGGCCCCAAATGACAGGTGTTGCCTGGGCCTGGGTCGATCGATGATGTAGTCGTCCGGGCTGTCGATGACGTCCGCGTCACGGTTGCCCGACACGTACCACATCACCACCTTGTCGCCAGCGCAGATCTTCTTGCCCTGGAACTCGATGTCCGCGACGGCGGTACGACGCACGTGGGCCACCGGCGTTTGCCAGCGGATCGTCTCGGCAACCATGCTCGGGATGAGCGCATGATTCGCGCACAGCTTGGCGTACTGCTGAGGGTTTCGATTCAAGGCAAACACGCTGCCGCTGATGCTGTTGCGAGTGCTGTCGTTCGCCCCGACCAGCAGCAGGATGACGTTCCCAAAATACTCCAGCGGCGACATGCCGCGTGTGGCCTCGCCATGTGCGAGCATGGAAATGAGGTCGCCTTGCGGCTCTGCTGCCGCGCGCTCCTTCCACAGCACGTTGAAATACTCCGCACATTCGTTCAATTCCGCCCGCTGTTGCTCGACGCTATCCACCACACCAAATCCCGGCCAGGAGGTGTAGACGTCCGACCAGCGGATCAACCTGCGGCGGTCTTCGAGCGGGACATCGAACAAAGTCGCCAGTGTCATGCTGGTGAGCTCGATGGCAACCCGATCGACCCAATCGAACTCCTCGCCGATCGGTACGGTATCCAGGATCAAACCGGCGCGCTCACGAATCAGGGGCTCCATCAGTCGCAAGTTATTCGCGGAAACGATCGGCGTGACGGTCCGCCGCTTCTGCGTGTGCTGTGGCGGGTCCATGGTGATCAGCATGGGGAAGTTCGAATCACCCGGCCGGCCGTTGATGACGAAACCACCCAAGGATGCAGCCGACGAGAACACCTGGTGATTCGTGTCCACGGCCACGATGTCGTGGTACTTGGTAATGGACCAGTACGGACCGAAAGCGCTCGCTGGGCAGTAATGCACCGGATCTTCACGGCGCAGCCGCTCGAAATAAGGCCAGTGCACATCGTCGCGAAACAGCGCAGGCTGCGCGACGTTCATGCTCTCCAGCGGCATCGCGTATGCCGCCGCGCGTGCCTCGCTCGCGACAGTTGTAGAGTCACCCATCACTGGCGTTGGCCTCTTGGTGTAGCGGAGGTTGACAGGTGGCGCAGTCTACGAGTTCGGCGCCGGTTCGAGTGAAGGTCGGCACCGAGCCGCGCTCGAATATCAGGATGGCATCGCAACAGCTGCGATAGCGGCTATCGTGAGTGACCACCACGACGATTTTCGAGCGCGCGCGCAGCTCGGGCAACAGGCTCTCATAGAAGAATTCCTTGGTCGCCTGATCTTGATCGGCCGCGAACTCATCGAACACGAAGACGGGGCGATCCTGCAGCAGGCTGAACAGGAGTGCCACGCGACGGCGCTGGCCGCTCGAGAATCGACGCGCCTGCGCGAGCAAGCCTTGGTTCGGCGTGATCACACCATCGAGCCGCGCCTTTACCAGCAGACCATGCAGCTTGGCGAGCGCCACCTCGTGGGACGTGCCGGCGAGACTTTCGAACAGGCAGAAGTCATAGAACACTGAAGAAAAATTTCCCGTATAGGCGGCGCCGCAAGGATCTGCCACCGCGACGTCATTGACCACGACGGTCCCACCCGTTGGCGCGTACATGCCGGTCAACACCTTGACGAACGTCGTCTTGCCACCGCCATTGCCGCCCATCACGAACATCACTTCGCCGGCGTTGAGCCGCAGATTCACCGGCCCGATTTCATAGGCCGGTCCCACCTCACACGAGTACCGGTACGACACGTCGCGAAATTCCAATGTCGTGAGTTGCGAGACGGCAGTGCCAGCTGCCGCACCAGCGGCACCCGGCCGCCCCATCGTGAGCGTATGCCTGAGGCGCCAGATGCGATCCAGCGCCACCTTTCCCTGTGACAGCGACTGCAGGATCATCGATATGCCTCTGATCGGGCCCATCATCAGGATCAATACAGCGATGTACGTCGAATAGGCGGCGACCGGTG
>Ga0315912_10004613_pt1 | contig 12992 bp, 11 predicted proteins | sample VfabasoilMG_FD_204469 | JGI IMG/M metagenome (GOLD analysis project Ga0315912, IMG submission 204469) | Garden soil microbial communities collected in Santa Monica, California, United States - V. faba soil | ecosystem: Environmental > Terrestrial > Soil > Garden | place: USA: California... | reverse complement strand
CCATCGCCTCTCGAAAAGTTTTTGATTACACAAAGGATAATTTCGGTGTGAAGTGAATGGAACTTATCACTATTGGATGAATGGGACTCAAGCGGACATCACCGAGTCCTTCCGCATCGACTCTACCGATAAGCCTGCTACCGTTATCGAATCATCCCGCCACGCTGACGCCTTCGACTCCCACATCAAAGTCATTGCTCATTATCAATTGAATCATCTCACTCACTTCGACGTCGAATGGCAAAACGGAAACGCCAACGCTGTCCAGTTTGCGAGCGCACATTATCAATTTGAAGAAAACGAAATTCACGTCTACCGCAACCTGGATGGACGTGAATTTCAAGAAAGACTTCCCAAACCGCAAGCCTTCACTGCTCTTCCGTTGTTGCGTGTCTTCACAGGCAAAGCGATTCGAGAGACCTATGCTCTGGGGCATGGCGGTCGTATCCCTGTTCTCGTTCCCAATATCAAAGACCCTAACGATACCGTGCAATTACTCGCCCTTGAACTCAGCCTGCGCTCCGTCACACACCTCGGGCGGGAAATGCTTACCGTCAACGAACAAGAATTCTTCGCCGACATCTTCAACTTCTTCGGCGGCAACTATGACCAATCCGCCAAATTCTGGGTTGACGAGGACGATTTGCTACTCAAATACGAATGGCAACAAAATGATGTGTTTTGGGAAGTGAAGCTTATAAATTACGATCGCTGACCACAGACCATCGACCGCATCTTTCCTCTTTCGTCTTTCCTCGTAATCTGTCTAACGTCCGCCGTCAGCGGTCACATCAGGAAACCAATCAACATGACCAACTCTCTCAGCGACAACTACAAAGGCATCTTCGACAGCCGCATTGGATTCGGCGCACGCCCCGCCCTCCTCATCGTGGATTTCATCAATGCCTACATCACCGAAGGTGCTCCGCTGTATGCTCCCGATGTTGTCACGGCTGTAAAAGAAACAGTGGATTTACTTTCACTCGCCCGTGAGAAGAACATCCCTGTGCTATATACAAAAGTGCTGTACAACAAAAACTTTCGTGATGGTGGCATCTTCATCCAAAAAGTGCCTGTGTTGAAGACCATGGTTGAAGGCGAACCACTGGCAGAAATTGTCCCGCAACTCACGCCTGTTGAATCGGACATCATCATCGTCAAACAATATGCCTCCGCCTTCTTCGGTACACCCCTTGCAGCGACATTGACCAGCCTCGGGGTGGATACAATTCTATTAACGGGTTGCTCAACTTCTGGCTGTGTAAGAGCGTCCGCTGTAGATGGGATGCAATACGGATTCCGAGTCATTGTCCCAAGAGAATGTGTTGGCGACAGGCATCCTGGTCCACATGAAGCGAATCTATTTGACATCAACTCCAAATATGGCGATGTAGTGTCGAAAAATGAAGTGATGGAATATTTAAGAAATGTATCGGTGGTCGAGTAGGGCGAAGCCCGTATCGAGACCACAACTAACCTGAAAATAAAAACTTTGAATCCAACCTGTGGTTTCGATACGCCGCTTCGCGGCACTCAACCACCGAGTATTATTGAAAAGGAAATTAACTAAAGAATGAAAGCCCTCCACGGAATTAGAATGCTCGACCTCACCCACATGCTCAGCGGACCCTACGGCGCAATGATGCTTGCCGACCTCGGCGCAGAGACCATCAAAGTCGAACCGCCCAAAACAGGCGAAGGGACTCGCCGCCTGCTTGAACGTGACCCTGCCAACAGTCTGAACGGTTTCGGCGCCTATTACATGACGCTCAATCGCAACAAGAAAAGTGTTACGCTCGATTTGAAATCAGAAAAAGGATTGGAAATATTTTACGAGTTGGTGAAGACCGCCGATATTGTCATCAGCAACTTCAGTGCAGGCGTGACGAAGAGACTCAAGGTCGATTACGAAACATTATCCAAAATCAATCCACGTATTATTACCTCCACCGTCACAGGCTTCGGCGAAACTGGACCAGGAAAAGACCGTACAGCTTTCGATATGGTTGCGCAGGCGATGGGCGGCAATATGAGCATCACAGGTCAACCTGGCAACCCTCCGACTCGTGCAGGCTTCCCCATCGGCGACCTCGTAGGCGGACTTATGGCAACCATTGGCGTGCTTGCCGCACTCAATGCTCGCCACCTCACGGGTCGTGGTCAACACGTGGATATCTCCATGCTCGATGCGCAAATCAGTTTGCTAAACTACATGGCAACCATGCACTTCCTCTCGGGCATCATCCCCGACAAACTCGGCAACGGACATTTCGTCCACGTGCCGTATGATTCCTTCACTTGTTCTGATGGCTACATGATTATCGCTATCATCGCCGATAATTTTTGGGAGGCATTGCTCACTGTCATTCCCGCTGATGATCTCAACACCGAAGAGCACAAATATCAACCCGGTCGCCTCAAGAACAAGGAACTCATCAATCGCCGTCTCAACGAAATCTTCTCGACCAACACGCAAAAACATTGGCTCGATATTCTGCAATCGGCACGTATCCCATGTGCACCTGTGAACAATGTTCATCAAGCCGTGACCGATGAACAAGTCTTATTTCGCAACATGATCGTGGAAGTGGAACATCCGCTCGGTGGCTCGACCAAGATGCCCGGCAACCCAGTCAAATTATCGGACACTCACGAAGAGACTTTCACTCCGCCTCCGACGCTTGGTCAACACAACGAGGAAGTTTTCTCCACACTGGGACTTTCTCATGAAGATATTGAAGCCTTGCAGAAAGACGGAGTTATCTAACCACAGAAACACTGAGTCACGGAGAAATTAAAAACTCTGTGTCTCAGTGTCTCGGTGGTAAAAGGTTTTTATGACCACAACCATCAAGCAAGTTAATCCATCTGGAACACGAGTTTTTATGGGTACTATCACTAATGATGCTGAAGTTCACGCATCCTTCCTTGAAGTCGCCGAGAAACAAGGAATCCAAACCGCCACCTTTGACCTCCTCGGCGGACTGCACGAAGTGGAATTCCGTGCCTTCGACTTCGACTCCCAACAACGCAAAGCCCCACTAAGTTTCAAACGCGCCCTCGAAATCGTCTCGGGTCACGGAACCATTTCCATGCTCGATGCCAAACCGCATGTCCATTTGCACGTGGTTGTCGCCTACCAAGACCCTCAAGCACCAAATGGCATCGTCGTCCTCGCTGGTCATTGTGCCAAAGCCACCGCCTTCGCCATTGAATTTACATTAACTGCATACGATGGTAATCCCGTTCATAGAGCCAAACACGAAGGCACAGGTCTCATACTCTGGGATTTACCAAAACTCTGACCACTTACCACTTTCTATTTTCCATCGCCATCTTTCCTCTTTCATCTTTGGGAGCGACCATGTTCATCCAACCCAATAAAACCAAACAAAAACTCATCAACAACCAACCCGTCTACGGCGTCATTTCCACCTCTGACGACCCGCAACTTGCCGAACTCTTCGGCATTTCTGGTTTTGATTATTACATGCTCGACGCCGAACACGGTCTCATCGACCCCACCCAAGCCGTCAATGTGATTCGAGCATGTGAAAGAACAAATATTACACCCCTTGTCCGCATCGGACCCAAAGACCCCAAACTCATCCTGCAATATCTTGACGCTGGCATGTTGGGCATCATGATGCCTGGGCTCGAATCTGCGGATGAAGTAAAGATGCTCGTGGACGCAGTCAAATATCAACCCATTGGTAAACGTGGCATGGGCATCTCACGCGCCTCGGCATACACAGCCTATAGTGGAACGTCCGCGCCAGAATATATCAAGTTCTCGAACGAAAACACCATGGTCATCATCCAATTTGAAGATGAAAAGCTGCTTCCGCAATTTCCCGCTATGTGTGCCATGGAAGGCGTCGATGCCTGCATCATCGGTCCACGTGACCTTTCTCTTAATATGGGCTTCCCTGATGGAGCCAATCACACTGAAGTGCAGGATGTCATCGATAAAGCCATCACTATCATGAAGAATGCAAATATCTTCGCAGGCATCACCGCAGGCACACGAGTTGATGCCGCCAAACAAGTTGCCAGAGGTGCCAATATGATTCTCGCAGCCTCGCAATCGTTGATATTCTCCGCCGCAAAAGAATTTTTGCCTGAAAAATAATCGGTGGTCGAGTAGCCCTGAGCGGTTGTTGCGAAGGGCATATCGAGACCGCCACTAAGCAAAATAAATTTGTAACAAAAATACTTTTGGTTACTTATGGTTTCGACACCTGCACTTGCGTGCTGGTGCAAGTGTATGGCGGACGAATGCCGCCTACTCAACCACCAAGTATTTTGAAAAGGAAAACATGCCCAAAGTCCGCGTCTCCGCCATCCAATTAGCTGTCACCGAAAATGTTGATGCCAACCTTGCCACCACTCTCCGCATGATCGACAAAGCAGCACAAGATAAACCAGATATTATTGTTACACCTGAATTTATCAATCACATTCTATGGTTCGAAGATACCGACCACTGCTGGCGCGTCTCCCTCGACCTCGACTCAGACTTCCTCAAAGCCATCCGCGCAAAAGCAAAAGAACACAACTGCTACATCAAAGTCAATGTCACGTTGCGCCGCGAGCATCCCAAAGTCACAGGTACCAACATTCTCTTTGATCCCAGCGGAAATCAAATCGCTGTCACCGACAAACAAATCCTCATGGGTAATGAAAATAATTTCCTCATGCCCGCCACTGAGCCTGCGCAAATCATCAACACGCCCTTCGGCAACCTCGGCATGTACTGTTGCATGGACGGCGTCATTCCCGAGCCTGCCCGTGCCCTTGCCGTGCGTGGCGCGCAGATCCTCCTCAACAGCCTCAACTCCTTCGCCCACGATGAGGCGTCACTTCACATCCCCGTGCGTTCGGGCGAGAATAAGGTCTTTGTCGTTGCGGCAAACAAAGTTGGTGCGCTCGTCCCGCCGCACATGGCGCAAGCCGTCGCCGACCGCCTCAAGATTCCCGCCGAAGCCATTGCAGGCGCGGGCGAGAGTCAAATCCTTGCACCTGATGGAACGATTCTTGCCAAAGCGCCAAAGTTGGGAGAAGCGGTGATCTACGCCGACATCGAAGTGGACTCTGCCCTCAACAAACTTCGTCCCGACAGAACCGACATCCTCACCTCCCGCCGCCCGGATCTTTACAAGCCGATTGCTGATTCACCGTCCCAGCGCGGACTCGCCACTGGAGCCGCCTCAATCACCGCCGCAGTTTATCAAACTAGATTTACCCACTTTACCAATATGGCTGAATCAGTAAAAGATATTCAATTACTTGTTATGCCTGAACTTCTAGGCATCGATGATATGAGTTTTCGTGTTACAACAGATGAAATCACACATTTGATTCAAAATGCCTTAAAAGATTCGGATTGTTATGTTGTCACATCTATCCGTGAAAACGATTCCCATGTTGGCATCCTCCTCAACAAAGATGGCATTCTCCTCAAACAACCTCAACTCCACACCTGCGGACGTCACCCTTGGGCAACAAATCTTGGCGACAAACTCAACGTCATTGACCTGCCCTTCGGTCGCCTCGCCATTGTCGTTGGTGGGGATGCGATCTATCCCGAAGTCTTCCGCCTCGCGGTGCTCCAGGATGTGGACGTGGTCGCCGTCCCAACCAAAGTTTTGGAATCATGGGAAATGTCCCACGGCTTCCTCGAACGCGCCGCCGAAAATCGCATGAACGTAGTTGTAGCCACACAACCCTCAGAGGCAGGGACAAGCGCCATCTTTGCCCTCGACAAAGACTTCACCCTCTGGACACAATGGGAAAAAGATTTCGATGGCAATATCAACTATCCCATCGTAACGCGCGCGCCCAACGCCCCCGGCTTAACCCGTGCAACAATCTATCCTGCATTAGCTACAAATAAAGTCATTTCACAGAAAACGGACCTCGTCGAGAATCGCCCGTGGTGGCTGGCAAAAGGAATTCTCACAGCATAGCGCATTATAGATATCGTAATAAAAAGACCGTTCAAAGCTGAACGGTCTTTTTTGTATGAGGCTAAACTTCACACTACTTACTGCCAAAGAGACCCCACCACGGGACATTCATTTCAAAGGATATATATTGCACCAATGAAATAACAAAGAACAGCAAGACCATCCACTTGAACGCATTGCGATATTTTGCTCCATCCAATACTTCTTCCACGCGAACAGCCGCATAAGCGCCAACCAAATTAGCAGAGAACGCCATGCCCAACTCAAGCGGACGGATCATCTCTGCGCCGCCGTTGAGCGCTGAACCTGTCATCCAGAAGATAAAGGCAAGCCAGGGATAGAGAATGGTCGTAAATAAACGCGTGTAGGTCCAATGTGCAACATCATCAATATGTTTGCGCAGGATAAAGAATTCAGCAATGCACACAAATAAATAAGCATAGAAATTCATCTTGTTGTGACCAAAGACAGTTTCTTTTCCTTCGGTCTCACCAAGAAAAGCAAAGACTGGGTTTGGAAACCAGCCATTCGCAAAATGCAAGAGAGCAAAGACAATCCAAACTGCGATCACTTTCGAAATAAGCTGTTTTGTTGGCATGGTTGATTCTCCAGTGTGTAATTTTATCAATAAAGAGTTATTTTCCTGCAATCCCTACAACAGACTTTCCACAAAACACGTCGAACGTTTCGAGTGTACCCTCTTCGCCAAAGCCACTGAGTCCCCACGCAGGACGCGGCGCATCGACATTTAATTCAAGCAGACTCACACCATTGACCTTGACTCCACCTGTGTTCATTTGACGTGCAATCTCCATCGCGTGAGCTTCATCGCTGGAGTAAACGTAGCCACCAAGTCCGTAGGGAGTTTGATTAGCTAGTCTGACAGCTTCATCGTCTGTCTTGAAGGTGTGGACTGTGGCGACAGGTCCAAATATTTCTTCGAGAGCCTCTTCGGGGGCGACTCCCGTTATCAGTGTGGGTGAAAGATAGTAGCCCGCTGAATCAGGAGTCGGGGCGGAGTGATGCGCTTGTCCACCTTTTTTCTGTAAAGCGTTGACCCCATCCACAATGCGACTACGATGAGCTGAGTTGGCAAGCGGTCCGAGTTGGGATTCCACTGAAAGCGCATCACCCACTTTCAGTGATTTAAATTTGTCCAGTGTGGCTTTGACGACTTGATCTTGAATCGATTCATGGACGATTAGCCGACCGAGCGCGCGACACCACTGACCGTTGAGCGTGGTCATGCCCGCGACAATTCCATCAGCGACTTTGTCAATATCGGCATCGGAGAGGACGACCATGGCGTTGTTACCGCCGAGCTCAAGTTGCAGTGATTTGAAATCTTGTGCACACGCTGCAGCGACAGCGCGTCCACCATTAAGACCACCCGTGAATGAAACCGCGCGCACACGTTTATCGCTGATAAGTTTATTTCCAACTTCGCTACCGCCATTCACAATTTGAAAGAGACCCTTCGGCAGACCTGCGGCTTCGAGACCATCGGCGAGAAAGAGACAAGAATATGGCGCCCATTCAGTGGGCTTGAGAATGACCGGGCAACCCGCCGCGAGAGCATTGGCAACCTTATGCGAGGCGAGCGCGGCGGGAGAATTCCACGGCACGATGGCAACCGCGACACCGAGCGGCTTGCGCAGGACTTCCACATCACCGTGAGGTCCAGGCACTTTGCTGACGGCATATCCACTGCGGAGGACACCCGCAGCGGCTTTGAACGCCAGCCACACAATCGCGTTGACAAAACTCGTTGTGCTGAAGACGATACCGGTGTTGTACGATTCAACAGCGGCAATCATTGGGACGAGAGTCATGAGATGGTTGGCGGCGTTGTCGAGAATCTCAGCGCGCCTTTCGGGAGATTTGTTTGCCCATTCCCCGACTTCATGCAATCGTTGCGCTACTTGTAAGGCTCGTTCAATATTCTCAGAGCTGGTCGCCATTTGTGGAGCAATCTTCTCGCCTGTGTTCGGATTGTGGACGAAGGCATTCATGTTAATTGTTGGCGGGATACGTTCACCATCAATGTAATCAAAGAGGGTGAAGCGTTTTTGAACTTCTTCAATGCTTGGCATTTTGACTTCTGGAAAGGACATAATAAATTCTCCTTTGGAAAATTGCTTATCCAATTATGGTTATGAAAACTGTTTATACACAGCCCATTTATTGTCTTCTTCAATATAAAATTGAATTTTATGCAAGTTGAATTTTGATTGCACTAATGAAACTATATCTTTAACCATATCTGGTCTTTTTGTATAAAACACAAATTCTCTAAAACCATTTGTTGTTATTACTAGTGTCAACAATCCATCTCGGTTAGATTCCATCTTTAGAGACAATTCGTCTTCTATTGAATTCAAAATTTCTGCTTCCTCGTTTGTTGGAAGACCATCAGCATTCGGATTTAAAAAAGGAACTGCGAAACCAGCTCGATAAATATATTCAGGATGCCCTAAAAGTTGTTTTGCCGAGTCATTACGCCGAATAAACATGGCCTTTCCTTGATTTTCACCTTTCAAAATAGACCACTTTGATTCGGTAGGATAAGACGCGCCTTTCTTACCAAAAATTGAGAACACAATTACCTCTTTTAATTACTGGCCTCGATACGCCCTTCGCGAGAAATGCTCACGGCTACTCGACCACCGAGGTTATTTTGAAACCGTAAACGACTTCGTCTCTGCACCGTCTGTAATGGACTTCGCCGCTTCAAGCCGTCCGCGTTCGGCGGGGAATGCCATCACAAGGCTCATCGCAATATCACGGAACATGCGAGCGATGACGCCTTTGTTGGCGGTACCGCTCGTGCCGGTCATCTTCATGGCAAGTTGAACGACCTCAAAACATGCTTCTGAAGAAATGCCTTTTGCCATGCGCCAGTGTTGCACGACTTCGGTTTTCGATGCGATCGGCGGTTCACAAGTCTCCATATCAATTTGACGTTTCAACCACAAACGTGCCGTTTCAAGTTCCACTGTCATTTTGCCGATCAACTCCTGATGGAATGGACTAGTTGCAATTGGCAAACCTGTATCTTCAAACTTCATTTTCATAGTAGTGGCAAGCGCATGATCATACGCTTGTTTCGCTGCACCCAAGTAAATGACTGAGATCGCAGGTTGGTTGCCCATCAATGACCCGCGGCTGGCTTGCATCAATTTCACGAATGCACCGGGAATAGCCAGAGCTTCTTCATCAGGAACAAAAACATTTTCCAAGATGATGCCATGTGACGCGGTGGCGCGCATCCCCAGTGCATCCCACTGCGGACGTTCCTTTACTCCCTCCGCTTCACGCGGGACGAAGAACATGCTCAAGCCTTCAGCCGTATCGTACCCTTTGAGTTTTGCTGCTACCAAATATGCATCTGCGACTCCCGTATTGCACCCGAAGGATTTCACGCCGTTGAGCTTCCAGCCACCGTCGACCTTCTCCGCTTCAGTGGAAATGAATACCGCGCTTTGTGATGACTTTGCGGATTCGCTGGCAAAATTTCCGAGCAGCTGATTCTTTGTCCCCATACGGTGAAGAACATTTTCTGCAAATGCTTTTACAACGGGGATTTCACCGTCATCGAATTTGCCTTCTTCAATAGCATCGAGTCCAAGCAATCCACGTGAGGAGGTGGAACAATGAAAGAAATATGCCAACGCCGTGGATGGGCATGCTGTGCCCATTGCGAAAGTCGCGGCGGCAAGATCACGCAAATTACCGCCGAGTCCGCCAAAGGATTCGGGGATGACGAGTCCCAGTAAACCGGAGCCGCTCAACGTCTCGCGATGAGGCGCATAGAATTTGCCAGAGGCATCCGCTTCTTCGGCGTGAGTCCGCAACTCAGGGAGAATCGATTCGACTCGTTCAGCACGAGTCCGTTCGGCAGAAGTTAAGTCGTCAAATAAAAATTCAGCAGTGAGTTTCGATGTCATAAATTCATTTCCTATATTTGTGAGTTTGTCGTCCCATTTGCAATCAATTTAATGTACGCGTAAATAACTACAACCAACATTACAGTCGAAGCCAGATAGCCCGGTGTGGACGATCCATATTTGCCAAGCAAATAACTCGCGAGGGCAGGCATAACGACCCTTGTGGCACTTTCAAGTCCCGCGCCGAAGCCTAACATCCCACCCACTTCTTCACGACTGACAGCTTTGCTAATCGAGCTATTGATCAGCGCATTGAAAGAACCAGCACCAATCGCCAAGGGAAACATCGCGACTAACAATAATGGCACTGTGGGAACAACCGCCCAACCGAACAGACCGACCAAGGAAAAGATAAGGAACGCAAAGATCAGTTTAACTTCTTTGAAACGCGCCGAAAGCGGACCGATGAGTCCGCCTTGCATAATAACTAACACAATGCCAATATACGCCAGGATGTAGCCCGTCTGTTGTGCGCCCAAGCCAAATTTATTTAAGACATATAGAGGGAAAACCGTTTGAAATGAATTGAAGGCAATCGCAAACCCAAAACGCACCCACAGCAATGGACCCACTACAGGTCGTTGTAATGCGGCAAGCAACGCGCCAAAAGATAAATCCTTTTTCGTTTCATTGCTCAATTGAGTGCGTCTTTCTTGCGTAAGCGATTCAGGCAACCAGAAATACACCGTCAGCAAATTGATAAAAGCCAGCGTTGCTGAAACAAATGCGGGGACGGCAAAACCAAATTGGCTCAACATGCCGCCCAACGCAGGACCTAAAATAAACCCGATCCCAAATGCTGCGCCGAACATGCCCATACCACGTGCACGATTCTTTTCGTCGGTGATATCGGTAATATACGCTTGTGCCACCGAAATATTCCCGGCGGTGAGACCAGAGAGGATACGACTGACAAACAGCCATCCGAGAGAATTGGCAAACCCAAGAATAAGAAGACCTATAAAGGTTCCAAAGATACTAATGAGGAAAACTGGTCTGCGCCCGAAGCGATCCGAGAGACGACCGAGAATCGGCGCACTGATCATCTGCATAGCCGCATAGGATGAAACAAGCAAACCTGTCTGAAAAGCAGTTGCGCCAAAAGAATCGGCGAAGAATGTCAGCAACGGCACGATGAGTGCGAAGCCGAGCATATCAATGAGGACAATGAGTCCAACGTTCAAAAGTCTTTTATTCATAATTCCTTTTTGCCACAGAGTCTCAGTGGCTAATTCTTAGCTCGTTGGGCGAGAAATATATTTGCCCTTCGCATCACCAAGTATCTTTCCATTCTCAAACACTTTGTTGCCTCTCACAAACGTGGCTTTCACTCTTCCCATCAGTTCATGACCTTCGAATGGCGTATACCCCTGACCCGATTCGGACTCAGCCGCACGCACTACAAATGTCTCGTTTGGGTCGAACAGGACGATATCCGCATCATAGCCTTCTGCGATATCACCCTTTGAAAGCAAACCATATCGCTGTGCAGGATTCCAACACACGAGCTCAGCCATGCGATTGAGCGACAATCCACGTTTTGAGCCTTCACTGTGGAGTCCGCTCAGCATATACTCCGTGCCGCCGAAGCCAGATTTTGCCATCCAAATATCATCGGGATGTTCAGCGTTGTATTTCATTTCGGTCGAGCAACACGCATGGTCGCTGACTACCCAATCCACATCGCCGCTCAACACCTTCTCCCACAAAAATTCCACATCTGCCCGTGGACGAATCGGTGGATTGACCTTCGCGAGCACACCGTTAGGCTCATCGACATCTAAGAGCAAATGTCCAATGGTTACTTCACGGCGAAAATTAATATGCGGAAACAGGTCACGCATCATCAGCGCCGCTTCAAGCGCCTTGCGCGATGTGAGATGCAATAAATTGATATTGGCACAACTCGTTTCATGTGCCAGATATGAAGCGATGAACACTGCCAGTCCCTCACTATGTGGCGGACGTGCGGCGTTATAAGCGTGCAACCCCTTCAACTTGCCGTCGCGCTGAACCATCGAAGTGTACGCATTCAAAATATCTGCCACTTCACAGTGCAGGCTCAAACTGATATGTTGCGCCTGCTTTGGGTTCGCTTCAATCATCTCGCTCAACTTGCGCATGATAAATTCAAAATGCGCAAAATCATATTTCTCATCGCCTTCGAGTTTCAAAAAATTATGCTGTTGGTCAGACTTGCCATGCAACCCATGCCCGCCATAGAACATGAAAATCTTAAACGACGACACGCCAAAGTCCTTCATCAACATTGGCATCTCATCAATATGCGAGCGGTTAATCGGCGCAAGATGATAGGCATAATCCACCCAATATTTGCCCTCCGAAAGTTTCAACACCTCAGGGTAAAAATCCTTATACGAGCCGCCCTTGTTCAAATAATATTCACCAGTTCTGAAATAAGTAATTGCACTCGTCACTCCGCCCATCGCCGCCGCCTTCGACTCTGTCACCGCATCCTCTGCCAGTGGGGAATAGATACCGACGTGCATATGACCATCCACAAGACCCGGGAAGGCAAGCAGTCCCTTCGCATCATGGACTTGCTGCGCTTCACTCTCAGGGATACCTGCTTCCACCTTCGCAACCTTTCCTCCGCTAACAGCGATATCCACCGACTCGATATTCGTTTGGTTTGGTCGCACAAGCTTGGCGTTCTTCACAAGTAAGTCGTACATGAACAAGTTCTCCTCAAAGTTTATTTTGCAACGAACCTTCAAACCTGCCAACTTGACAACCGCCATGCAAACAAGTATTATTGTTATAACATTATAACATTTGTTTTCGAAAGAGCAAATATGACTATACTCGACCGTACCTCTCCCATTCCGTTGTATTACCAAGTGAAGCAAAACCTTCTCGAAAAATTGGAGAACGGCACCTGGAAGCCTGGCGACCTTGTTCCCAGCGAACAGGAACTTCAGGAGACCTATGGAGTCAGCCGTATCACGATTCGGCAGGCGCTTTCCGAGCTGACGCACGAGGGCAGATTCGAACGTCACCGTGGACAAGGCACATTTGTGGCGAACAAGCAACTCGTTCATAATCCTTCGAAGCG
>Ga0315912_10004612_pt1 | contig 12992 bp, 13 predicted proteins | sample VfabasoilMG_FD_204469 | JGI IMG/M metagenome (GOLD analysis project Ga0315912, IMG submission 204469) | Garden soil microbial communities collected in Santa Monica, California, United States - V. faba soil | ecosystem: Environmental > Terrestrial > Soil > Garden | place: USA: California... | reverse complement strand
TGGAGAACGACAGCGGCATCAGAAGCAGCGCGACGGAGTAACCGCCCTTGCGCGCGCCGGCGATCGCGATCGGCATCAGCAACGCAAGAGCGCCGACGTTGTTCATGAAGCTCGATAACAACGCACCCATCGTGCACAGTGCGGCCATCAAGGCCAACGGGTGCGCTGCGACGCGCAGCATTGGCGCGGTCACCACGTCGACAGCGCCCGAGCGCGCGAGCGCATGGCTCATGACGAGCACTGCCGCGACCGTAATGACGGCATCGTTGGCGAACCCTACGAACGCCGCGCCGGGCTCGACGAGCCCAAGCAGCACGCAGGCGAGCAGCGCACTGAGAGCGACGAGGTCGTAACGCACTCGTTCGGAAATGAAGAGCGCGAGGGCTGCGGCGAAGATTACGACGATGGCGGTTTGATCGAAGGTCATTCACTGCCCGCGTCGGGACCCCACCCTAGCGCGTGCAAGAAAGAAGCCAACCCAGGGAACGAGCCGTCGCGGCTCTCAGGCCGGGAAAAGCCAACTGGGACGGCTGGTGTCGAGCAGGATGAGTGCGATGAGCCCGCCGGCGATCGAGACGTTCTTCCAGCCCGTCACGAACTGCGGAAAAACAATCGTGCCGTCCTTGAGCATGAACTTGCAGTGATACATCCAGGTCGCGGGAACCATGAACGCGATCCACGCGAGCGAGACGAGCCAGACGTACTCGTCGATGACCATCAGCACCGCACCGACCATCTCGAGCAGCAGCACGAGCGGCAGCACAAGCCTCGGGAGAGGCACACCCAAGTGCTCCATCTCCGTGATGTTCGCGCTGTAATGCGTGGCTTTGTGCGCGCCCGCCGCGACCCAGATGCCGCACGTGAGCACACGCGCCAATAAGTAGGCGACTGCGTAGGTCATGATTCCCCCCAAGTCTCCGAGCGCAGCGCCGCTAAACGTCTTTCTTCTTCAGTTGCACCGGGCGGCCGCGGCGAACCCTCAAGTTCAGCATCTCGACGACGACGGAGAACGCCATCGCGAAGTAGATGTAGCCCTTCGGAATGTGCACGTCGATACCTTCCGCGATCAGCGCGACACCGATCAGCGTGAGGAAGCTCAAGGCCAGCATCTTGATCGTCGGGTGATCGTCGACGAAGCGCCCGATGGCTCCGGCCGCAAACATCATGACGCCGACAGCAATGACGATCGCGATGATCATGACGGCCAGGTGGTCGGCCATGCCGACGGCCGTGATGACGGAGTCGAGAGAGAACACGATGTCGATGAGGCCGATCTGGATGATGACACTCAGGAACGAGACTTTCTTCTTCGGCGCCCCGCTTTCGTGCTCTTCACCCTCGAGGCTATCGTGAATCTCGAGCGTCGCCTTGGCTAATAGGAACAGACCGCCGCCGATCAGAATGAGGTCGCGGCCCGAGATCTCGACGTTGGCGACGGAGAACAACGTCGCCTGCAGCTTCATGATCCACGTCAGCAGCAACAGCAGCAGGATGCGCGTGCCCATCGCGAGCGCGAGACCGAGCACGCGGCCGCGCTGGCGCTGCTCTTCTGGCAAGCGCCCGACGAGAATGCTGATGAAGATGATGTTGTCGACGCCGAGAACGATCTCGAGGAAAGTCAGCGTCGTAAGCGCAACCCACGCCTCCGGCGAAGTGATCCACTCCATCGGGCAGCGGAGCTATTCGTCGATGAGCGCGTTGGGGTCGTCGAGCACCTTCGCGAGCGTGGCGGGCGGCAGGTAGCCCCCGATCAGGTCGCCGGCTTCGTTGAAAACGGCGGGCGTGCCGCGCACGCCGATGCGCTGACCGAGCTCGTAGTGGGTCTCGACCGGCGTCTTGCACGCCTCGCTCGCGGCGGGCAGCGAGCCGCCCAACTTGGCGCGCGTGAGAGCGGAATTGTGGTCGGGCGAGCACCACACCTCATCGGCCTTCGTCCATGACTCGGTGTTCGGGCCCGTGCGCGGATAGAACAGGTAATGAACTTCGATGCCGAGCGCCGTGACTTTGTCGATCTCACGGTGGAACTGCCGGCAGTAGCCGCAATCGACGTCCGTGAAGATCGTGACTGTGTGCTTGACCACGCCGTTCGCGGGTTTGAACACGATCATCGTGGCCGGGTCGACGCCGTGCAGCATCGTGGCGCGCGCGCGCGAACGTGTTTCTTCGCTGACGTTCGCACTGGTTTCGACGTTGATGATGTCGCCCCGGATGATGTACTTGCCGTCCTTCGTCACGTACGCGACCTGCGCGCCGACGGCGACCTCATACATTCCGGGAATCGGGGCGTCCGTGATGTCTTCGGCCGAGATGCCGTTCAGGCGGCTCGCAAGCTCCTCTTTCGTGAGATCGGCCGCCAACGACGCACCCGCCGCGGCGAAGCCGAGCGGCAAGGCGATCAGAGTCGCGAGGGTGCGGTAGTTTGGCACTGGCAGTCTCCCACAAGCTGAGGCTCGTCTCCTCCGGATTCTACCAATAAAGACCGCGGCGGGAAGCGAGGACCCTACCCGAGGAAACCCGTGTCAGCCGCGCGGATGGTGGCGGGTATGCAGCTCTTTTAAGCGCTCGCGCGCGACGTGTGTATAGATTTGTGTAGTCGACACGTCGCTGTGGCCGAGCAGCAGCTGAACGACGCGCAAATCCGCACCGTTGTTGAGCAAGTGGGTCGCGAACGCGTGGCGGACCGTGTGCGGCGACAGCTTCTTCTTGACGCCGGCTTTACGCGCGTAGCGCTTGATGATGTGCCAAAAGGCCTGGCGCGTCATGCGATCGCCGCGCCGTGTCGGGAACAAGTACTCGGTCTGGCGCTCGAGCAAGATCTCGACACGCGGGCCGTTCACGAATTCCTTGACCCAGTCCTGTGCCTCGTCGCCGAGCGGAATGAGCCGCTCGCGATCGCCCTTACCGACGATACGCAGCACGCCCTGATTCAGGTTGACCTGATTCATCTTCAGGTTGATGAGCTCGGAGACGCGCACGCCGGTGGCGTACAGCACCTCGAGCATCGCGCGATCGCGGTGGCCGAGCGGCTCCGCGACGACGGGCGCCGCAAGCAAAGCCTCGACCTCTTCCTCGGTCAACGACTGGGGCAGCGCCCGGCCGATCTTCGGCATGGCGATCTGCGCGGTCGGATCCTCGCTGAGCAAGCCTTCGCGCAGCAGATAGCGATAGAAACGGCGGAAGCTCGAAAGCTGCCGCGCCGTCGAGCGCGGTTTCGCGCCGGCTTCGACGCGCCACGCGATGTAATCGAGAACGTCGGCGCGGCCTGCCCGGGCGAGCTCGACGTTGCGGGTGACCAGCCGTTGATTCAGCGCGAGCAAATCCGCGCGATACGCGCCTAGCGTATTCTCCGAAAGCCCGCGCTCCATCCAGATCGCGTCGAGGAAACGATCGACGAGCGCTTTCGGATCGCTAGGTAGACTCATGCCTGCCTGAGCCGGGCTGCTTTGCAGAAAGTTGTGCGCCATTGGCTACGCGATCGTATGTTCCGGTGCTTTCGTATACAATTCAAAGCCTTAGCCGACATGCCTGCGGCCCATGACGGGGCATATCGCAGCGGGTCGAGTATGCGTGAGGGGTACGCCCCCCTGCGTGACCGCCTTCACAGAAGTCCGTCAGCATTAACATAAAGAGAAACGTGTCACAGAAAACGGCCGAAAACCCGTTTCGAGTGTCGCCCCGCAGCGACGGTCGCCTTGACATAAACGCCCGACGGACCGCACACATCCGCAGCACACCCGCCGGTCGGTCGTGATCCGCGTAGTCCATTTCGTTTATGGCTGCTACGCCTGGCTGGCGCTGCTCGCCATCGTCCTTCCCCTCTGCGTCCTGTTGGCCCTCGTTCCCGGCATGCACCGGCGCCGCCGGCTAGCGCGAGGCGCCGCGCGGCTGTTCTTGCTCGTGATCGGCAGCCCCGTTCGAGTCGAAGGCAGCGACATCGAGCCGCACTACCCCTGCGTCGTCGTCGCGAATCACTCGAGTTACCTCGACGGGATCATCCTGACGGCCGCGCTCCCTGCCGGTTTTACATATCTCATCAAGCATCAAATGAGCCGAGTGCCGCTCGCCGGGTTCCTGCTGCGGCGCCTCGGCTCGGCGTTCGTCGATCGCGACGACCGCCACGATCGGCACAGGACCGCGCGTGCGCTGTACTCGCTCGCCAAGCGCGGTGCGGCTCTCGGTTTCTTTCCCGAAGGCACGTTCGACAAATCGCCCGGGCTCAAAGCCTTTCACCTCGGCGCGTTCAGCGCCGCGGCACGCGCGAAGCTACCCGTCGTGCCAGTGGTGATCCACGGCGCTCGCTGGAAGCTGCCGTCGGGCCGCTTGTTGCCGCGCCCCGGCCCGCTGCGCGTGCACGTGTGCAACGCGGTGCGGCTGGAGCCGCCCGAGGCGCGGGCGCTGATGGCGGAGACGCGCCGCGCCATGCTCGAGCACCTCGACGAGCCGGACCTCGCCCCCGCGGGCGCCTACATTCCCGAGTAGTTCGGTCCGCCGCCGCCTTCCGGCGGTACCCAGGTGATGTTCTGCACGGGATCCTTGATGTCGCAGGTCTTGCAGTGCACGCAGTTCGTCGCGTTGATCCGAAAGTGCGCGGCGGCGCTCGCGTCCGTCACGACCTCATAGACGCCTGCGGGGCAATAGCGCTGGGCGGGCTCGTCGTAGCGCGGCAAGTTCACGGCGATCGGCACTTCGGGGTCCGCGAGCACGAGGTGGCACGGCTGATTCTCTTCGTGCGCCGTGCTCGACAAGAACACGGAGCTCGCGCGATCGAACGCAATGATGCCGTCCGGCTTCGTGTATTGCGGGCTCGGGGTACTCCGCGCTTCGAGCAAGCGGGCGTGGTCCTCGACGCGGTTGTGCAGGGTCCATGGCGCGCGGCCATTCAGCAGGTTTTGCTCGATGAAGGCGAGCGCACCGCCTAGAACCACCCCGAGCTTAGCAATGCCCGCGCTGAAGTTGCGGCCGCGATGCAGCTCTTCACCAAGCCACGACTCGCGAACACGTTCGTCGTACTTCGCGAGCTCCGCGTCACTCGCGGCACCATCGTTTGCGAGCGCAGCGAAGATGGTTTCGGCCGCGAGCACCCCGCTCTTCAGTGCGGCGTGCGAGCCCTTGATTTTGGCTGGGTTCAGCAGGCCGGCGTCGCAGCCGACCAGCAGACCGCCGGGGAACGACAACCGTGGCAACGACGGGAGTCCACCCTTGTTGACGGCGCGCGCGCCGTACGAAATGCGCTGCCCGCCGTCAAGCACGTCACGCACACACGGATGCTGCTTCCACCGCTGGAATTCCGCGAACGGATCGAGATGCGGATTGCGATAGCTCAAGGCCACGATCAGGCCCACGTACACGCGCGAGTCGGCGGCGTGATAGAGGAACCCGCCGCCGTCGGTCGCAGAGTCGAGCGGCCAACCGAGCGTGTGCACGATCTCGCCGGGCCGGTGCTGCGCGGCATCGACTTGCCAGATTTCCTTGAAGCCTAGCCCAAAGTGCTGCGGGTCGATGCCCTCGCGCAAACCGAACCGAGCTTCGAGCCGCCTTCCTAAGTGACCGCGGCAGCCTTCTGCGAACACCGTGCACTTCGCTTTGAGCTCGTACCCTGCTTGATAGGTGGGCTTGTGCGAGCCGTCGCGCGCGACACCGAGATCGCCGGTTAGGACGCCGGCGACGCGCTCACCGTCGTAGAGGACGTCGGCCGCGGCGAAACCGGGCAGCACGTTGACGCCGAGCTCCTCGGCTTGCTTTGCCAGCCACTGGCAGAGATCGCCCAGGCTGATGATGAAATTGCCGTGGTTCCGCAGCGCGCGCGGCACGAAGAATTCCGGGACGCGCATGCGGCCGTTCGCGCCCGTGAGCCACTCGACGCGCTCCGCCGTCACACGTGTCTCGACCGGCGCGCCGCGCTCGCGCCAATCGGGGAACAGCTCGTCGAGCGAGCGCGGCTCGAAGACCGCGCCCGATACGATGTGCGCGCCGACGGCCGCGCCTTTCTCGACGACGCCGATGGCGAGCTCGCGGCCTGCGGCCCGCGCGAGCTGCGCCAATCGACACGCCGTCGCAAGGCCGGCTGGACCGGCACCGACGACGACGACATCGAGCTCCATCCTTTCGCGTGACATTGGCGGCGAGCGCGTGAGTCTTCGGCGCGGATGCGCATCACATTGTAACATCGGCTCCCGGCCGCTCTTTTTTCTCGATCAAGTGAGCACACCGATCTGGCAACCCGCGACCGAGCGCTGCGCTGCGAGCAACATGCGGCGCTTCATCGACGCCAATCGCGCGCGGTTGCGCGGCGACGACTATGCGGCGCTCTACGAGTGGAGCATCGAGTCCCCGGCGGAGTTCTGGGAAGCGCTCTGGCAGTTTTGCGAGATCAAGGCTGCCGTGCCGTACGACACCGTGCTGCGCGGCGCGACGCAAATGCCGGGCGCCAAGTGGTTCGAGGGCTCGAAGCTCAATTTCGCTGCTAACCTGCTCGAGCACGACGCGCGCGGCACCGCGCTCGTGTTTGCCAACGAGCGCAACGAGCGGAGCCAGCTCACCTGGCCGGAGCTGCGCGCGCAAGTCGCGAGCGTCGCCGCGCGCCTGCGCGCGCTCGGAGTGCGGCGCGGCGATCGTGTTGCGGCGTTCATCGCGAACCGGCCGGAAGCCGTCGTTGCGATGCTCGCGACGGCGAGCGTAGGCGCCGTCTGGTCGTCGTGCTCGCCGGACTTCGGCGTCGACGCCGTGCTCGACCGCTTCGGGCAGATCGAGCCGAAGGTACTGTTCGCGACCGACGGCTACTTCTACAACGGCAAGAGCATCGACTCGCTGCCGACGCTGCGTGCCGTCGCCGCGCGGCTGGCCGACCTCGCCGCGATCGTCATCGTGCCGTACCGCTCGCCCGACCCGGACCTTTCTGCACTGCCGAATGCGCATCTATTCGACGAGCTCTTGGAGCAGCGCGCGGAGCCGCGCTACGAGCCCGTCGCATTCGACGCCCCGCTCTACATCCTCTATTCGTCGGGGACGACGGGCGTGCCGAAGTGCATCGTGCACGGCGTCGGCGGCACCTTGCTGCAGCATCGCAAGGAGCACGTGCTGCACACGGACGTCCGGCCGGGCGACGTCGTGCTCTACTTCACCACCTGCGGGTGGATGATGTGGCACTGGCTCGTGTCGGCGCTCGCCTCGCGCGCGACGGTAGTGCTCTACGACGGCGCGCCGCTCTCTCCCGACCCCGGTATCCTCTGGCGCCTCGCCGAGCGCGAGGGCGTCACGGCCTTCGGCACGAGCGCGAAATACCTGAGCGCGCTCGAGAAGTCGGGCTTCGAGCCGCGCGCGCGCCAAACGTTACCGACGCTGCGCTCGATCCTCTCGACGGGCTCGCCGCTCGCGCCGGCAAGCTTCGACTACGTGTATCGCAGCATCAAAGCCGACGTGCAGCTCGCTTCGATCGCGGGCGGCACGGATATCATCTCGTGCTTCGCGCTGGGTAACCCTTTGTGGCCCGTGTATCGCGGCGAGCTCCAGTGCCGCGGGCTCGGCATGAAGGTCGAGATCTTCACGCCGGACGGGCGCTCCGTGCGCGGCGAGAAGGGCGAGCTCGTCTGCACAGCGCCGTTCCCGTCGATGCCGATCGGCTTCTGGAACGATTCGAGCGGCAGCAAATACCGGGCAGCCTATTTCGAGCGCTTCCCGAACGTCTGGCACCACGGCGACTATGCCGAGCTCACGGAGCACGACGGCGTCGTCATATATGGCCGGTCCGACGCCGTTCTGAACCCGGGCGGCGTCCGCATCGGCACGGCCGAGATCTATCGCATCGTCGAATCGTTCGACGCGATCGCCGAGAGCATCGTCGTGGGCCAGGAGTGGGGCGACGACACGCGGATCGTGCTGTTCGTGCGCCTGCAACCCGGCGCAGCTCTCGACGCCGAGCTCGAACGCGCCTTGCGCGACGCGATCAAGGCGCGGGCGAGCCCGCGGCACGTTCCGGCGAAGATCCTCGCGGTAGCCGACATCCCGCGCACCATGAACGGCAAGATCGTCGAGCTCGCCGTGCGCGAAGCGATCCACGGCCGGCCCGTCGGCAATCTCGACGCGCTCGCGAACCCCGAAGCGCTGGCCTATTTCGTCGGCCGCCCAGAGCTCAAAGCGTGACAGGGCCGCTCGCACTCTATCGCCAGCGCGTTGCGCGCGGCGAGATCAGCTCCGACCCGGCACAGCAGCGCACGGTCGAGGCCCTCGAGCGGCTCTATCGCGACTTGCTCGAGGCGACGCCGCACCGAGGCTGGCGCGCCAAGGTGGCGCAGTTGGCTGGGAAACGCCGCGCCGCGGTACGCGGCCTCTACCTCTGGGGCAGCGTCGGCCGCGGCAAAACGCTTCTCATGGATCTGTTCTTCAACGCCTTGCCGTTCAAGGACAAGCGCCGGCAGCACTTCCATCGGTTCATGGCGACGGTGCACGACCGGCTCAAAGCGCACCGCAACGTCGAGAACCCGCTCGAGCTTGTGGCCGAGGAAATCTCGAGTGGCGCGCGCGTCATCTGCTTCGACGAGCTGGCAGTCACGGATATCGCGGACGCGATGCTGCTCGGCAATTTGTTCGCAGGCTTGTTCGCGCGCGGCGTGACGCTCGCAGCGACGTCGAACATCGTGCCCGACCAACTCTACGCTGGCGGGCTGCAGCGGCAGAGATTTCTGCCGACGATCGCGCTGCTCAAGGAACGGTGCGAAGTGCTACACGTCGACGGCGGTGTCGACTATCGCTTGCGCGCTCTCGAGCGCGCCGACGTCTACCAAACGCCGCCGGGCAGCGTAGCTGATCGGCGGCTCGCGGAATTCTTCGATGCAATTGCGCCCGACGAGCGTGACAACGGCGGCTCGCTCGAGCTCAACGGCCGGGAGATCGCTTATCGGCGTGCGGCGGACGGCGTGATCTGGTTCGACTTCCGCGCCATTTGCGACGGCCCACGCAGCCAGGACGACTACATCGAGCTGTCGCGGCTCTATCACACCGTGCTCGTTTCCGACGTGCCGCGTTTCGATACGACGCTCGAGAATCAGGCGCGCCGCTTCATCGCGCTCGTCGACGAGTTCTACGACCGGCGCGTCAAGCTGATCCTGTCGGCCGCGGCGCCGGCCACGGAGCTCTATCGTGGCGAGCGCCTGAAGCACGACTTCGGCAGAACGGAGAGCCGCCTCGTGGAGATGCAGAGCCACGACTACCTGGCCGAAGAGCATCGCCCCTAAAAGGGGCGTCAGCCGATCTTCGTGCGAACCTCGATCAGCTCGGGGAAGAAAATCGTGTCGAGCGCGCGCTGCAGGAACTTGACCCCGGAAGTGCCCCCGGTACCGGCCTTGCCGCCGATGATGCGCTCGACCGTCTTCATGTGATGGAAGCGCCACGACTGGAAATTGATCTCGATGTCGACGAGCCGCTCCGAGACTTCGTACGCGGCCCAGTACTGATCGGGATGCTGATAGATCGTCTGCAGGACCTCGACGACGCCTGGATGGTGCTCGTAGGCTTGCGTCCAATCGCGCTCGACGCGCGCCTCGGGCACGCGGTGGCCGACGCGATAGAGATAACGCAGGAACTCGTCGTAGAGGCCGGGGCGCTCGAGCGCGGCTTTGAGCTCGCGGTAGTACTCGAAGTGATGGCTGAAGCGCGACAGCACCGTACGGTCCTTGCGGCCGAGCTTGAACTCGAGCAACCGGTACTGCGGCGACTGAAAACCCGACGCCGAGCCGAGCGCGTCGCGAAAAGCTGCGTACTCCGTCGGCGTCAGTGTGGCGAGCACGGACCACTGATTGATGAGCTGGTGCTGCACCTGCTTTACGCGATTCAGGATCTTGATCGTCCGCGGCAGCTCGTCGAGCTTCAGGCATTCGATGGCGGCGTCGAGCTCGTGCAGGATCAACTTGAACCAGAGCTCGGCAACTTGATGCTGGATGATGAACAGCATCTCGTCGTGCTCCGGCGCGCGGCTGATCGGTTGCTGCGCGCTCAGGAGCTTGTCGAGCTGCAGATAGGTGTCGTAGCGGAGCTCGTTCTCGGAGCTCGGCTGAGCTGACGAACCTGCGAGTACTGGCGCGTCTTTTTCCGGCTCGGGCTTTTTTGTTGTCATGCGCGTGATACTCGCCCCATACGAACTCGTGTCGTAACGCCACTATAACCTAGCTCGCGCGGCGCACCGTAGGGTGCGGCCGACACCCGCGTCACGCCGCCACGGTTCCGCGGCCTACGCCGATCTGGGACAATGTGCGCATGACAAAAAACAAGATTCGGCCGCCGGTCGGCCGGCTCGTGCTCATCCGTCACGGGCAAAGCGACTGGAATCAAAAGAACCTGTTCACGGGCTGGACCGACGTCGATCTGACGGCCCAAGGGCGCGAGGAAGCGCGCCAAGGCGGACGCACGTTGGCCGACGCGGGCTTGAGCTTCGATATCGCGTTCACGTCCGTGCTGACGCGCGCGATCAGGACGCTGTGGATCGTGCTCGACGAGATGAAGCTCATGTGGATTCCCGTCGAGAACTCGTGGCGCTTGAACGAGCGCCATTACGGATCGTTGCAGGGGCTCGATAAAGCACAGACGACGGCCAAGCACGGCGAAGCGCAGGTCAAGATCTGGCGCAGGAGTTACGACATCCCGCCGCCGCCGCTCGATGAAAGCGACGAGCGCCATCCGTGTCACGATCCGCGTTACGCGAGCCTGCCGCCGACCGTGCTGCCGGGCACGGAGTCGCTGAAGACGACGCTCGCGCGCGTGCAGCCCTACTGGGAAGACCGCATCGCGGCCGAGCTCAAGCGCGGGCGCAACGTCCTCGTCGCCGCGCACGGCAACAGCTTGCGCGCCGTCGTGAAGATGCTCGAGGGCATCTCCGACGACGAGATCACGGAGCTCAATATTCCGACGGGCATCCCGCGGCTGTACGAGCTCGACGCCGACCTGAAGCCGACGCGCGCGGAGTATCTCGGCGACGCAGCGGCGATCGCAGCCGCAGCGGAAGCGGTCGCGAACCAAGCGAAGGCAAAGAAGTAGTAGCCATGCTGTACGACCTGGGAAGTCATCGCGTACAAACGATCGGCGACGAGTTCTATGTCGCGCCGAGCGCCTCCGTGATAGGCCGAGTGTTCTTGGGCCGCCACGCCAACGTCTGGTTCAACGCCGTGCTGCGCGGCGACGTCAACGACATTCGAATCGGCGACGACTCGAACGTGCAGGATACGGCCGTCATTCACGTCGACGCCGACGCGCCGTGCACGATCGGCCGCGGCGTCACGATCGGTCACGGCGCCACGGTGCACGGCTGCACCGTCGGCGACTTCGCGCTGATCGGAATCGGCGCGACGATCCTGAGCCACGCCGTCATCGGCAAATATTGCTTGGTCGGCGCGGGCGCGCTGATCACCGAGCGCAAAGTGTTCGCCGATCGCTCACTGATCATCGGCGCGCCGGCGCGCCGCGCTCGCGAGCTCACCGATGAGGAGTGCCGCGGGCTCGAGGCGAGCGCCGCGAACTATGCCGAGCGCGGCCGGCAGTACCGCCGCGAGCTCGCGGAACGCGCGCGCTAGCTCCCAACATCACCAAGAGGAGCGCTGCATGCTCGAGCTGAGGCCGACGTGCGAGAACTGCAACAAGGCGCTGCCGCCGAACTCCACCGAGGCGCGCATCTGCACTTACGAGTGCACATTTTGCGCAGCTTGCGTGGAGACGCTCGAGAACGTCTGCCCGAACTGCGGCGGCGGTTTCGTGCCGCGGCCGATCAGGCCGGCGAACAACTGGAAAGGCGACAATTTCCTCGGCAAGGATCCCGCGAGCACGAAGATCAGGCATCGGCCCGTAGACCAGGCGGCGCACGCGCGTTTCGCCGATTCGATCAAAGCCATCCCACCGCATCGGCGCTGATCGCCCCGTCCCGCGCAAGAACGCTTGGGATTCCAACACCGAGCGCGGCAAGCTGCGCATCGGCGACGATTGCCGAGGAGAAGCTCGAACCCTGCGCATGACACGCGCCTCCGCGGAAGCGGCATTTGCGCAAGCGTGAGCGAGGTCACGTCGCCGGCGGGGCGTTCACGTAGAGTCGTCCTCGAATGGACACTTTGTTCAGACTGCTCGGGGCGTTGGTCGTGGGGTACGTGGCCTACGGATTGCGAGCCCGCGAGATCTATGCGCGTTCGGGCGTCTGGGGGCGCACGTTTCGTCGCGACGAGAACGCGTTCGGCTACTGGTCGGCGATGGCGTCCTACGGCGTGCTCGCCGTCTTGTTGCTGTTCGTTTTCTGAGCGCACCCATGGCGGGCCACCGACCGCGATTCTTCGAGTGGCCGGTCGTGCTCGGCGCCGCGGGCTTCGTATGCGGGTTCGTGGGCCCCCTCGTCCTGTCACCCGAGTCCAATATCGGTCCTATCATCGGCATCCTGATCACGGGCCCCGGCGGGGTGCTCGCGGGGCTGTTGCTCGGCGCCCTGTTCCAGCTGCTGCCCGTCGGCGCCGGATTCTGCAAGGCCGCGCTCGGCGCCGCGGCGTCCGCCACGGCGCTCGTCGCGCTCTACCTGAGCTTGCCGGAGCCGGCCGTGCACAGCTACGTGATCGAAGCGACGGTCGAGTCGTGCGAGCGACCGTCCGCGGCGCTCCCGACTGCGGTCGCCGACTGGGAACAGGCCGTGGCGCGTGTGACCTGGGCCAGCCCGGCGCCGAATTGGCAGGCGATCGCCGCACGCAACGTGCAGGCCGACCGCGGCTTGTTGCTGAACGTGCGTGTCCAGCGACGCAGTGCGATCGTGCGCCATCGACGACCGTGGGACGGCGGTCGCCTCAGCGCCGGCGAGTGGCAGCGCCTCGACGAGCGGCAACGCTATTACGGCCCGGCAGGCGCGGATTCGTGCGCCGACTATATGCGCCGGGGCGCGGCGCTCTATTGGCCAGCCGTCGATCCGAACTTGGATGCCACGACACCATCGGATCCGTGGCCGCCGCAGGACGTGCTCGGTTTCCTGCAATTGCAGA
>Ga0315912_10004611_pt1 | contig 12994 bp, 21 predicted proteins | sample VfabasoilMG_FD_204469 | JGI IMG/M metagenome (GOLD analysis project Ga0315912, IMG submission 204469) | Garden soil microbial communities collected in Santa Monica, California, United States - V. faba soil | ecosystem: Environmental > Terrestrial > Soil > Garden | place: USA: California... | reverse complement strand
CCCGTCGCAGTAGAGCTGCTCTTCGGTCAATGCTCCCTCCGGCGTTTCCGCGGTGACCACCGCCACCCGAGGATACGCCCAGGGACGGGGGGCGCGTCACGCGGCAAGACGATCGCGGTGATCGCCCGCCCCTTGAGCGCGGTGACGAGGTAGCGGCGGCCGCTCTCGGTCGCAGTTCGTCACCCGGCGCCGGCGCATCGCCGAAGTCGATGCGCAGCCGCACCTTCTCGCCGGGCGACCTCACCAGGGCCGCCCGACTCCGCGCTCCAACCGAGCGGAGCCGGCGGATCTCGGCCAGCAGGCGCTGCTCGCGACGGATCTCCTCGCCCGCCTGCCATCCGAGGCGGATCGTCGAGGCCCACTCGAGGTGTGCCTCCCGCGCTCGAAGTTCCTCGTCGGTGATCGGCTCGGTATCCATCGGGCATCAGAAGAGGATCGGCGCGGGGCCGAGACAGTTGCACACCGACTCACCATGAACCTTGCCCAGATCGCTAGTTTCGCGCTGAGCACACGGCGAATTCCCGTGGCGCGGGTGGGGGCACTCCTCGCATTTCGCGACCGGCGCGACCCCGGCGCAGTCGCACTTGCTCTGGTAGTCGCCCTGGGGGCACGGGTTCGGGTCGTGAACGAGGTGACCGCACCTCGCGCAGGGCGTGAGAGCGATCGTCCGTTCGCCACCGCGCAGAACGCGGGGGACCTTGACCAGATCGAGCACCTCGGCAGCGACAGCCGGAGGCACCACAGCACCGCCCAGCTCCTGCACCTCGAGCACGGTGCCGACTCGGAGCTGCAACGCCTTCGGGTCGATCACGTCCCGCGGCTTGACCCGCGCCACCGGGCGCCCGTCGCGCTCCACCACCTCGATCACCGGCAGCTGCACGGCGTCAGCGTTCGGGCCCAGGCCAGCGGCAGGCGAGAGCCGCAGCTCGAAGTGGGTGAGCTTGCCGCGGGCGCCGGGGTCGGTGTGCACGACCTCGACCTTGGCCGGCGCCTGGTCGCCGAGCTGCTCGCGCACGGCGTCGGTGAGATCGTCGACCTGGGTGGGGGCGCGGCGGAACTCGGTGCTGCACTCGGGGCAGTTCATCTGCGCCGCTTCGTTCGTGGCCATGTGGCCCGGCGGCCAGTCGGCGAGCAGCGCCTTCGTGAAGCGGCACTGCGGAGCCCCGTCGACCAGCAGGTGGACCTTGGGCCCAGGCGCTTCGTAGCCGGTGCAGGAGCAGCCACCCTCGCCGTCATCCCACGCCGGGTCGATGCCCTCGCGCGCGTGGCAGGCGCCGCGCACCTGCCGAACCTTCAGCGGGGGCGGATCCTCGTGCGCGTGCGCCGGGCACTTGCACTTCGCGCAGGGCGGCTCGGACTCGACGCCCTTCCAGCAGTCGGGGCAATTCCGGCAGCCCGAGGCCTCGGGGGGCGGCGAGCCCGACTCCCAGACGTGACCAGCGGGCCACTCGGCCGGCGGCCCCTGCCTGAAGCCGCACGCCGCGATCCCGGCGCTGAGCCGGTGGACGGTGATCGTCGGCTGCTGGTGACCCTTTGGCGCGGTGGCCATCGCGTGCATAGTGAGCACTGCGCAGTCGGCCTCGAGATCGACGATCCGCTTCGAGAGCTTGCCGCACTCGTTCTTCGCCGCCTCTTCGCGCCGCTTCGTCTCGCCGAGGAGCTGCTCTGTCTCGCCCAGCAGGCGCTCCGTGGCGCGCATCGGGTGGCGCGGGCAGATCTTCACGTGCTCGCGGGTGGCGCTGTCGCTCGCCTCGACCAGGCCCCGGCAGAACTCGCAGCGCCGCTGATGCGCGAGGCTCTCGATCACCGGGTCGGGCACCTGCAGGTCGACTTCGGTCACCATCAGCTCGAGCCGAACGATCGGCATCGCGTCACCACCGGCGGACACCTCGACCGAGCGGAGCCCGTTGAGCGGGGCGCCGTCGATGCTGGCGACGGCACGCTTCGGGTTCTTCGGGTCGACGTAGAGGCGAAAAATTCGGTTCATCGGTCGCGTGGCCATGGGGCTCCCTTGCTGGTGGTGGTTGTTGGACGACGGGAAAGATTGACCGACCGCCGAGGAAGGGAGCGCACACGGCGGCCGATCGGGCCGGTGCTCTGGCTTGCGCTCGACCGTATCACCGCGGACACCGCTCGAGCAGCCAGCGACGGGTCGGGGGGCGCGTCGCCGGGTTGATGTGGATGATCACCGCGCTCGGGAACGGGGCCTTGCCAGCGCGGTCGGTGGCCTTGAGCTTCACCCGAGCCGCCGGCGCCTTGAACCCGAGTCGACCAGGCACGGAGTGGATCCCGGTGATCAGCTTCGGGAAGCGGAGCCATAGCACCCGGTTTCGATCGTCGTAGAAGCTCGAGCGCAGCGGCCCCGCGGCACCGTCTTCGCTGAGCGCACCCCTCGACCACCACTCGGGGTCGGGCCGGTAGGGCACGAGCCCCGCCGACATGCACGGGTAGCGGATCGCCTCGTCGCGGGCCTTCGGCACCCAGGCCGAGCACCAGCGGTACTCGGGGTTGTAGAACACCGAGAGATCGAACCACCGATAGTTCAGCCCGTCGGCGTTCGGCGCGATGAAGTGCTTAAGCTTCGTGTTCGCCGCCGTCGCGCAGGCGTCGGTCGTGAACCTGAAGATCTCATGGAGCCGGGCGAAATACTCCTCGTCCGTGGCCCAATCCTGATGCTCGGAGGTGAAGAGCCCGCGGTTGATCACGCCGCTCCCTTCGGGTCGAGCGGGAGGGTTCCGTTCGCGTGAACGCCGTTCGAGGTGGCGTCGGTGGGCGCCGGCGCGGTGGGCGTGATCGCGAGCTGCCCGGCGTCCCTGAGCGTCTTGCAGATCCGTGTGACCTCCGCGGCGACCTCGGGGGCCAGCCCTCCGCATCCGCGCTCGGCGGTCCCCTCGAGCACGGCGGCGATGTAGCGGTAAGCGGCTTTTCTGGTCGGTTCGTTGGCGTTCATTCGGCTCCCTTCGGCATCGCTTCGAGTTCGTCGATCACTGCGTAGTCGATCTCGAGGCCGCCGAGCCCTCGACCTGGGCAGCGGTGGCCGTCGGGGATCGGCACCCAGACGCGGGCCTTCAGCAGCTGGCGCACGATGCCCGCTCGCATGTAACTCACCAGCAGCCGCGCGCGGATCTTCCGACCACAGCAGCAGGTCTGCAGCCTGGTCTGGTCGGTGACCACCGCGAGCGCGCGCTGCCTCACTGATACCCCGGGCATGGGCAGCAGGTGGCGTCACGGCGGAAGGCGATCAGAACCTCGGCGGGCGTCTCACCGTGCAGCGGCCCAGCCCCAGGCAGGAGCGCGCACCGCCCATCCCGAACGGCGTGGTCGGCCTTCGGGTGACCGCATCGAACGCACGGCGCGTGCGGCGGCAGATCGTCGAGCTTGCGCGCCGCGGTCACCGCAGCCCCCGCTGGAGCCAACGCCCGAGACGGCGCCACCAGACGATCGGGCGGGGGTCGGTCATCCGGTAGAAGTTGCCGCACCGCCGGCAGAGCACGAAGGCGGGGATCACCGGGTCGGCGCGCGTGTCGGTGTGCCACCGGTGGTCGAGCAGCCGGCAGAGGAACCGCCGCCACCGCTCGCTCCAGTGGTCCCACGCGATCGGCGCGCTCACGGTCCGCTCCAGGCGGGCGAGAGCCGCGAAGCGAAGCGAAGGCGCTCGGCGCCGGCGTGCGCGACGGCGATCGCATCCGAGGCGTTATCACCACGCTCGCCGTCGGGCAGTAGCTCGCGAGCCGACGGGTAGAGTTGCTCGACCGCCCGCCGCACCTCGGCCTTCGCCACCTTCCGAACACGCCCCAAGTTCGCCACCCGCTTCACGTCGGACGCCGAGACCTCTACCACCTTGAGCCCCAGCGCACCGGCAACACCTTCGGCGAGGCCGTGCATTCGGCCAGCGAGCATCGCCGTCATGAACCGGTTGGGGATGATCACGATCGACTCGATGAAGACCACCGGGCTCACGGCTTCCGGCCCTCGGATGGGTCGATAATCGATCTCCGATCGCAGAAGCTCGATCAGCTGCTCGCGGATCTCGATCACGCGCGCCGTCTGGATCTCCATGCCGCCCGGCGCCTCGTAGCCCCACACGCCACAACGCTCGACCGTTCGGCCGACGATCACCGCCCAGCCGAAGCCAGTGAGCGACGGGTCGAGGCCGATCGCGATCACTTCGTCACCCGCTGGCCGCGGAAGCGCTTCGCCGCGGTGAACGAGAGCTGCCGCATGGCTGGTAGGTCGACCCAGGTACGCTGAAAGTTCTTCATCCGTCGCGGGGCCCTGGTCGAGGTGTGGAACGTGCCGATCGGCGTGTGAACGCGCGCGCCTTGGGCGGCGGCGGCGATCGCCTCGAGCGACTCGGCGACCAGCTCGTGCCCGAGCCTGGTGAAGAGCTTCCATGCAACCTCTTCAGCCTCGCGCTCGGTGATGAAGCTCGACTGCGCCCGCGGCCGCGCCTTGCGACCGACAGCCTTGAGCGCAGCGTCGACGGCCTTCTGGTAGCGATCGAAGCCCATCAGTGCGCCTCGCGCCGAGCCTTAGCCGCTGCGATGCTCTCGGCCATGGTCCGCTCCGCGGCCAGCTCCGCTCCGACCAGCACGATCAGGAACTCGATCAGCAGTTCGATCGTGGCGTCTTCGGCGAGCGCGAGCTGCACCGTTCCGCGCGGCGAGCTGACCGTCAGGTGCAGCGCGTCGCACCGGTCGCACATCGCGTAGGACAACACCTCTCCCGTGCCGAGGATCATCGCCCGTACCGGTTTGTCGCCGATCACCACCTGCGCCTTCTTGAACGTCGTCATCGGTTTGCAGCTCCCTTCAGGATTGCCCTGTCGATCAACTTCACCACGTCAGCCAACGGCGCCCGCTCGACCCACGTCCACAGGTCGGGCTCGAGCACGGCGCCCCTGATCGCCTCGACCGCCGCGATCCCATCCGCGTCGATCCCCGTCTCGAGCCAGCGCTCCACCGCGCGCGCCGCGTTGTAGCGGCCGGGTGTCGCTTGGAGCTCGAGCAGCGCGGCGACCGCTCCCGCGTCCGGATCGGAGGCACCGAAGAGCAGCAGGAACACCGGCACCGCGTGGCCGCGGAGAATCACCTTCGCACGGAGGCGCTTGAGCGCGGCGAGCTGCTCGGGGCGACGGTCGGTCACTCGCGCTCCCACCAGACACCGAGCGCCGCCGCGTTCCCCGCCGGGTCGGCCGCGAGTTCGATCGCCAGCTGAGTAAGGCGCTCTTCGTAGTCGTCTCGCATTGGGTAGGCGAGGTGCTCGCACTCCTGACAGATGTAGTGCCCGTCACCGCGGCAGCTCGGGAGCTTCACGCCGCGAGGCTCGCCGGGGCTGAACACCTCGCACGGGTGGTCGACGTCGCGCACGCCGGCAACGCCGTCGGGCATCCGACCCTCGGTCACCACCAGCTCGTCGGGCTTCATAGGAACACCGGGCGCAGGTCGGCGCGGAGGTAGAGCGGGTGCGCGGGGTCGCCGTGCTTGGTCTTCTTCAGGCACCGGCGATCGACCCTCGCGCGCCGGAGAATTCCGAGCACTTGGTGGCCGCGGCTCAGCACCGCCCCGTGCGTGCCCCAGCCGCAGACCGTGAGCTGACAGCGCTGGGCGGCCTCGACGATCTGTGCGTCGTTGAACGGTCCGATCGGGTCGAAGCCTGGTGCGTGGCGGTAGAGCGCCTGGGGATCGGTCGAGCGAAGGGCGAAGATGTTGGCTACCTCGAGCACGCCGAAGCTCCACCGCTTCGCGTAGCCGATGCACCGACGGATCGTCGGGTCGTCGAGCATGTGCGTCGCCGTGCTGGGGTTGAGCAGCAGGAAGAGCACCCGCCTGTCGCTCGGGCCCACCCGGCGCCAGAGGTGGTAGCGGTATGGGTCGTCGAGCGCGAGCGGCCCGTAGGTCGCCCCGCCGTCGTAGTCGCCAACCCGCGCGGTAATGCTCACCGGGCCGCCGTCGACCTGGGTGATCGAAAAGTCTTTCAGGTGGAAGTTGATCACGCTGGCTTGCCTCCGAGCAGGTCGAGCTGGGGAGCGGGCGGCTTGTTCTTCTCGGCCTCCGCCTTCTCTTTCGCGAGCGCCTCGTTCATCCGGCGCCGGCGCTCGATCGCCGTCCGAACCGACTCCTCCTGGGCCTCGGTGCGCCGAGCTGCTCGCGCCTCGCGGTTCTCCTGCTCGACGTTCACCAGCCGGCCCGACTCGACCTCGAGCATCGCGGACTCCTTAAACACGTCGAGTTCGATCGTCTCGCCCAGGCCGGGGCCCTCGGTGTTCTTCAGGAGCGTCAGGCGGAGCGCGTTCGAGGGCGTGCGCCAGAGCCCGGCGGCGAAGCGCGCCACCTTGCCGATCTGCGACGTATCGGCGATCTCGTCGAGCCGCGGCGGCCGGTGGTAGTCCTTCTGCTGCTGGGGCCGAACGGTGTGCGCCGTGGCGATGATCGGCACCTCGCGGCGATCGGCAAGCTCGGCCATCGCTTCAGCGGCCTCGCCGACCTGCTCGTGCTTCTTGTCGTTCACCCACTGGCGCCGCTGGGAGCCGAACGGGTTCGGCCGGTGGTCGAGGTGGTTGAAGTCGTCGAGGTACAGCATCCGCGCGCCGAACCGGTGAATCCAGACGCGGAACAGGTGGATCAGTTCGTTCGGCCGGATGCGCCGGTAGTTGAAGACGTGCACCCGCTTCAACAGCTCGTGATAGCGGGGCTCCAGCTCGCGCAGCTTCTCGCGCTTCTCGTCCGAGAGCCGCACCACGCCCACCGACGCGACCGGGATCTGTAGGTCGAGCGCGGTCCAGCGCTTCAGCAGCCACTTTGAGCCGTCTTCGAGGAACGCCGCGCCGAGCACGAGATCGGCCTCGGCCTCGAGCTGCGCCTTGATCGACCCGGCGAGGTAGATGTTCTTCCCCACGCCCGGGTTGCCGATCACCACGCCGAACTTGGGCGGGTAGCCGCCGATCCCGTTCGGTGGTGTGGTGATCTGGTCGAGCATCTTCACCCGCGTCAGCACCCCGGGTGTGGTGCCGGTGCGCTCGCGGCGCTCCCAGTTCTCGGCGAGATCGAGAATGTCACGGGCCGCGGTGTTTCCCGAGGTGTCGGAGCGGGCGAGCGCGTTGCTCGCCTGGTCGAACAGCGCCACGACGTTCGCCGTCGAGTACTCGCCCGTGCGCAGCACCCTGAGCACCGGCTCGAGTTGCTCGGCGATCCCTCGGCCCAGGACCCCGCGACGGAGATCGCCGCAGAGCTGCGCGAAGCTCTCGCGCGTCAGCACGTTCGCCGCGGCGAGCTGGGCGAGCCACGGGCCGTCGACCTCGGCGAAGAGGCCGAAGCTCTTGCCGGCGCTGAAGACCGTCGCGTGCGAGACGATCTTGCCGCCGTTGACTAAGCTCCGGATCACCCGCCACGCGCACCGGCAGCGGGCGTCGCGAAGGTCATCGTCGAGGAGCCCCGACACCTCGAGCAGCTCGCGCGCCTGGGTGCCCAGCTCGCACAGGGCGCCGACCAGCTGCCCCTCGACGATGCTGGGGACCTGCGCCGGGCGCAGGGCTCGAACGTTGTCGGCGTTCACGTGGCGTCACCCTCGAGCAGCGCCAGCAGCCCGGGCTTCGGCGGCCGTCTGGTCGCCGCGTCGCCCGCGTCGCCCTTCTGCACCTTGTTCGAGACGAACGCGGTGAACGGGAACGGCGGGTCCATCTTCGCCCCCCAGGGCTGGGCGAACCACACCCGCAGCATGTTGTCCCAGCCGGTCAGCTCAGGGGTGGCGAACGGCTCGGCCGCCTTCATCACCGGGCCGATCGCGGCGGCGACGAACCCCCAGTTCGGCTCAGCGTCGTCCACGAACGGCACGCCCAGGTCTTCGAGCACCATGCGCCGCTGGGCCTGATAATCGCGGTACGCGGCGATCAACGGGCTGTCCCGGCGAGGGCTTGGGGGTGGCGGTGGTGGGATCGCTGGGAGTACTTGCTGCTCCGGTTCCCGTGATCGCTGGTCGCCACCCGCACCCGACGATCCCGACGATCCCGACGATCCCGAGGATCCCGAGGATCCCGAGGATCCCGAGGATCCCGAGGATCCCGGTCCTGAAATAGGGTCGCCAGACCCATTCCCGTGATCGCTAGGTCGTCTGGCGGCCCCGTTTGCGTGCTCGGAAATTCTCCGTTTGCTGTGGTTACCGGCAGATCGCTCGATCGGCTCCCGATCGGCTCTTTCGGCCCAGGCGATCGGCCGGTCGATCGCACCGGCGCCGAACGGCGTGTTTCCGTGATCGGTAATTGCCGTGGTCTGAACCACCCAGGCGCCAGCCGGAGGTGCGGGGATCGCCGAGTCGGGCTCGTCGGGGTGCAGGCGCTGGATCTCTTTCCAGGGGCCCGGCTTGAGCGCGATGAAGGCCCGCGAGGTGCCGTCGGGCAGCTCGGCCACGTACCGAGCAATCAGCCCCACCGCCGACATGTGCCGCAGCGCTTCATCCGGGTCGATCGGGTCCATCGGTAGGATCCGGATCTTCAGCTCGATCGGCTTGTCGAGCAGGCGCCCCTCGCGGTCGGCGAAACAGAAGAGCCCCTCGAAGAAGATGCGGAGCACCGGCGGGAGCGAGAGCAGGGTGGGGTCGGTGAAGAACCCCGGGGAGATCGTTCGACGGCGCCCGTGTGGCAGAGCCACCGAGGAATTTTGCCGCTTGCGCCCTCTGGCCAACGCACCCTCCCGACAAGACTGCCCCGGGCGGGCGGCGCTGCAACACGCCACCGCGCCCGGGCGGCCCCGAAGGGCCTGTTCCTGTGGACCACCGAAAGGAGCGCCCCGAGTTGCAGGTCGAGGCCCGCGCAAGATGCGCGCGCCGGTGCCGGTGTGTCAAGACCCGATCGCACCGGTTGCGCCGCTACAGAGGAGAAAAATCGACCGGCGCAAGATCGCGCGTGTCACATGTCAGGGGGTCGTGCTAGGTCTGCGCCCCGTCGAACGGGCTCAGCCGTTCGCGATCCTTCAAGAGGTCCAACCCCCTGTGTGGCGCCGAGAGGCGATCACCGCCGCGCGCGCCTGGTGCTGAGCACACCGGGCCGCGCGGGTAGTTTTGGAAGGGAGCACGATGGCAGGCAAACAGACGACGATCCCGGGCACCGAGCGGCCGATCAACGAACGCATGGAAGCGGTGATCGGGGAGCTGGTCGACCGGACGAAGAAGAAGACCAAGGCCAATCAGGAGTGGAAGAAAGCCGACGACGCGATCGAGCGGACCCTGATCGAGGAGAAGCTCACCGAATACACCTCGGAGGAGCACGGCAAGACCGCGAAGCTCGGGAGCCGCGTCACCTACTCGAGCTGGTCGCCGCCCGAGCCCGAGTCGGCCGACGACGACGCCCCGAAGAAGAAGCGCGGGAAGAAGTCGAAGGCCTCGAGCGACGCGGCGGAGGGCGGCGACGGCGAGGATCTCGACTCATGATCTTCACCGGCAAGCGAGACGCCCGCGGCGAGGTGACGGTCCGGTTCATCGACGGCAATTCGGTCGAGGCGCACCAGCGCGGCGAGCTGGGCGAAGAGCTGCCGCTCCGGCTCGATCTCCACAACCACAGCCCCACCGGCTTCGAGTGGGGCTACAACGGGAGCGGCCCCGCCCAGCTCGCGCTCGCCGTCTGCGCTCAGGTCCTGGGCGACGACGCGCGGGCGCTGGCCGTGTACCAGCAGGTGAAGGAGCAGGTCTTCGCCGGGATCAAGGCCGAGGAGTGGTCGGTCACCTCGGAGTTCATCGGCTCCGTGATCCTCGGGATCGAGGCGGAGGGCGGCTAGATGGGAATGGTTCTACTCGCGGTGGGCGGCGTCGCCCTGGTGTTCGGGTTCATCTTCTGGCGCCTGCTGGTCGAGGCGCACGCCGAGGAGCAACGGCGGCGACAGCTCGAGTTTCGGCAGCTCGCCGAAGAGCGCCCGCCGCCCCCGCGGGTGGTGGTCCCTCTGGCCAACGATCGGTTCAGGCAGCTGCAGGTCAAGGTGACCGCCACCGGCAGCAACACGAGCCTCAAGGTCGACCCGCCCGGGCTCCTCGAGCCCGAGTTCACGAGCGAGCTGGTGTTCGAGGGCGAGTGGATCCCATCGCCACCGCGGCGCGACCTCGTTCACGAAGCGAACGAGCGGCTCGCCGAGCAGATTCGATCAGGGGCTACCACCGCGCGCGAGGTCGTCGACACGCTCGCGCGCGGTGAGACGGTTCGACTCCCAGCGGCCGAGCCAGCCGACGACGGAGCAACCCCGGGCGGCGGCGGCGATCCGTCGACACCGTTCACGGGCGGGGACGACTAGGTGGTCGGCCCGAGCGTTCGAGGCCGCGGCAATGCCGCCGCGGCACAGAAGCGGCGCGCAGAGGTGCGCGAGTGGATGCTGGACCAGGCCGAGCCCTTCGAGCTGCTCGAGGTGATCGGCCGATTCGGGTGCTCGCACGGGTACGCCAGCCGGGTCGCTCTCGACCTCTGGCGAGCTGGCGAGCTGGAGCGGATGCCCGGGCGCGCGGCCGTCTATCAGCGGAAGGCGGCGGCTTGAGTTCGCCAGCACCAGCAATCCCCGACCTCGCGCCGGGGCTCCACCGGCAGACGCGCGAGGAGTATGACCAGGTGCAGCGGGTCAACTTCTCGCGCCTGAAGCACATCGGGCGATCGCCGGCGCATTACCGCTACGAGGTCGACCACGGCGCCGAGCGCGCGAAGCTCGCCCGCTTCGGCGTGCTCGATGAAGACGACACCGAGGCTCGCCAGCGCGGGCGCGTCGTGGCGATGGCTGCCTTCGAGCCCCAGGTGTTCAAGGAGCAGGTGGTGGTTTTCCCGGGGAAGGTGCGCCGCGGCTCGAGCTGGGAGGAGTTCCTCGACCGTCACCCCGACGCCGAGATCGTGACCGAGAAGCTCTACGAGCACGCGCGCAAGATGGGGAAGATCATCCGCGAGCACGAGCAAGCGGCGCCGCTGCTCCACGGCGGGATCGCAGAGGTCACCTGCATCTGGGAGCACGTCCGCAAGGCGGTCGAGGGCGTCGGGGGATACCGGTTCCCGTGCAAGGGTCGGCTCGACTACGTGTCGAACGCGATCAGCGACCTGAAGCACGTGACCACCGCCGAAATGCGCGACTTCGGCAACGCGGTGATGCGCTACAAGTGGCACGCCCAGGGCGCCTTCTACAAGGACGGGGTCTTCGCCTCGACCGGGCGCGATCTCCCCTACTTCATCATCGCGCTCGAGAGCGAGCCGCCCTACGTGTTGCAGGTCTACGAGCTGGCGGACGAAGAGCTTCAGATCGGCCGCGACACCTACCGCGCGTGGCTCGACCGCCTCGACGAATGCCGGCGCACGAAGCGCTACCCCGGGTATGCCGAGGCGCCGATGAAGTTGCAGCTGCCGCGCTACGCCTACCCGAACGACGACTTCTAGGAGGGAGCACCATGGACGCAGAGAGACTGACCGAATCGAAGATGATGGTAGCCCGCGAGTTTGGCCACGACGGGATCCCGAAAGAGCCAACGGCCACGATCGCGAGCGTCGGGCTCGAGACGCAGAAGGCGGCGAAGGGGAAGCGCGCGGAGCGGTGGGGCGTGCTCAACTTCGTTGAGCCCTGGGCCAAGCCCTACAAGGTGAACGGCACGAACAAGCGCGCGCTGATCACCATGTTCGGGCGCGAGACGGACGCCTGGGTGGGCAAGCGCGTCACCTTCTACGCGAAGCCCGGCACCTACTTCGGCGAGGAGGGGGTCGCGGTTCGCATCCGCGGCTCGCCCGACCTGAAGGCGAAGGTGAGCTTCTCGGTGAGGCGTTTCGGCGGCGGCGAAGACGTGCACAACCTCGTACCCACCGGCGGGGGTGCGCCCGCGCCAGCGCCCGCCCAGTCGAGCAGCTCGAAGCCCGTCGCCAACAGCTCGAGCGCGCCACCCGCACCAGCCCCTGGTGCTCCGCTCCCAGCCGACAACCCGAAAGAAAGCGTCGGCAGCTTCGACAAGCCCGCGCAGTCTTCGCCCGCGCCGGCGTCAGCGACGCCGCCAGCAGCAGCCCCGAGCGGCCCGGTGTGCGGCCTGGGCCCCCACAAGAAGAAGCCGCTCGCGGGGCTCGAAGACGCAGCGCTGCTCGAGACGATCACCTTCGGCGAGACGAAGCTTCAGGAGGAGCCGAACGGGCCTCACGCCGGGGCGATCGCGCGCGAGCTGGGGATCATCCGCGCCGAACTGGAGCGCCGCTTCACCGCGAAGAACGCGCCGCGCGAGCCCGGGTCGGATGATGGCGACGACATGCCCGACAGGGGCCCGGCGGCAGCGAACGGCGACGCGCCCGCCTGGTGAGCAGCTCGGCGCGGTCGACCAATGGCTAGGTCCCGGGCCCTTCACTCCCGAGATCCCGGTTCAAATCCGGGCCGCGCCACTTCAACGTCGTCGCCGCGGGTAGTTCGCGCGGTGCATTTCCTCGATCGAGTCGTAGAGGTCGAGGGTCGCGTCGTCGAGCTGCTCGAAGTCGGTGGCCGCGATCGGGTGGCGCGCGAGGTAGAAGCGGAACGGCAGACAGGGCAGCCCGCGCCGCTTCTGGTCGAGCGCCCAGCCGATGCACACGCCGCGCTCGTCCGGCGCCTGGTCGCGGTCGGAGTGGCAACCGAAGACGCTGCCGAACTGGTGAGCGTCGTTCGCCTCGAGCTTCTCGAACTCGACCTCCGCCCAGAGCGCCAGCTTCGTCTCGCGACGGTACGGGCAGGTGGCGCAGGGCTCCGAGCGTCCGAGGCCCGGCTTCACGGCGCGATCACCCCGTTGGCGCCCGGGGCGTGCGGATCGAAGTGGCGCCGCCCGTCGACCAGTAGAGACTCCTCGATCTCGTGCCCCATGCTCTTCTGTGCCTCGCGCAGCACGAAGAGGATCGCGTCCGCGTCGGTCGTGAGCCCCTCGGGGTAGAGCCGCACCGTTCGAGCGGTCTTCGCCGGGTAGCCCGTCTCGCGGTCTGGGATGTGGTTGAAGGTGAAGACTACGAAGACCGACTCCCAGGCGGCCGCGAGCCCGTGGG
>Ga0315912_10004610_pt1 | contig 12995 bp, 9 predicted proteins | sample VfabasoilMG_FD_204469 | JGI IMG/M metagenome (GOLD analysis project Ga0315912, IMG submission 204469) | Garden soil microbial communities collected in Santa Monica, California, United States - V. faba soil | ecosystem: Environmental > Terrestrial > Soil > Garden | place: USA: California... | reverse complement strand
AAAACGCGGAAGACCTGCCGCCCATTTTCACCTCCGAAGACTCCCCGGAGGTCATCGCCCACTACCAGCGCGAGTTTCCCGGCCGCCGCATCGTGATCGTACCCCAGGAGAACGTCGATTACGGCGACACCAAACCCCGCCGGCCGCGAAAAGCGGCGTAGAACCACAAACAAATCCACCGCGAAACCGGTCTTGGCGCCACCATCGTCGGCCTTCGCGGCTTGCTCTTTGACAATCGAACGAAAACAAACAATCCGCCTGCCCGAAGTGTATCTACACAACGGGCAGGCCGGGCGGGACTCACCTATTTGGCAGGCAGCGCCGCCACCACCGGCAATACAATCGCCGATGCCCGCGGACCGCCAAAATAAACGGAATTCTTGGCCTTCCGTCCCGCACCCGCCGTCGCCAAAGGCTCACCTGTATTGGGGTTCACGCTGAACTGCGGGAAGTTACTCGACATGATATCCACGCGTATCTTATGACCGGGCAGAAACACATTCGCCGTGCCCACCATATCCACCGTAAACTCATAAACCTCATTCGGCTTCAGTAACTGCGGTTTACTCAGTCCGCCCCGGAACCGCGCACGCAGGATACCCTCCGCGATATTCATCGCGAACCCGTTCGGAGCCACATCCACCAGCTTCACCATCCAATCCGTATCCGGCCCGTCCGTCGCGCCGAACAACGACATCTTCACGGGTCCGGCAATCGTCAACGGCTCCGTCATCGCCGCCGACGTATAGCTCAACACATCCGCCCGCCCTTCGATCTGCCGCTGGTCCACCGGTCCGGCCACTGTCGGCGAGCCGCAGCAATTATTACCGCCCAGCGTTGGAACGGGATTCGCGGGGTCGGAGACATACGACAGTTCTCCGCCGCTACCAGGCTTATCAAAGCTCAACCCCTTGTCAGACGTAAAGTACAGCGGCTTATAAGCAGTCCCCGGAATCGGCCAATCCGCCTCCTTCCGCCACTGATTCGCCCCCATGTAGAAAATCTCCACCGGCGGCTCTTTCTCCACCCCGTTCTCCTCGCCCTTCACCCAACGGTCGAACCACCGGATCTCATACTCGAAGTTCGTCCGCAGCGCCCCCGGACCAAAATCCACATCGCCGTACTTCCGGCTCGGCCCATGCCCCCACGGACCAATCACCATCTTCGCGCCTCGCCCCTTCATGCCAACATACCCGTTGATCGTCCCTGCCAGGAAGATGTCCCACCATCCGCCAATCGTATGCACCGGCACTTTGATCTTGTCGAACCGGTCTTCCACCGACGCGCCTTTCCAATACGAGTCGTAGCTCTCATGCGCCAGCCACGCCCGGTAATGGCTCACTGCATTCCCGGAGCTCTTCAAATCCCCCTCGCCCAGCGGCACCGATCGCAGCACGGAGTCATACTTCATATCGGCCGGCACAAACTTATCCGTGTGCCAGTTCTGCGGCTGCATAATCCGGTGCGGCATCCGCACAACGCCCCAGCCGAAGTTAAACGCCAGCCGGAACGCACCGCCGAAATACGCCCAGTTGTGGTAAATACTCGTCGATGCCACCGCGGGGAACATCGCCAGCAAATGCGGCGGCGCTTCCGCGCCCGCCAGCCACTGGTTATTCCCCAGGTACGATCCTCCCTGCGAGCCGACGCGCCCATTCGACCACGGCTGCTTCGCCGCCCACTCGATCGTGTCGTACCCGTCCTTGCCCTCCGGGAAGAATGGCGTCCACTGCCCGTCGCTCTCAAACCGCCCGCGCACGTCCTGGTTCACCACCACGTAGCCCCGCGACGCATACTGGAAGCAGTTCTGATGCACCCCGTCTCGCTGTGTCCCATACGGCGTCCGGATCACGATCACCGGAAACTTCCCCTCCCGCGCGGGGCGGTAGATGTCGGCGTATAGCACCACGCCGTCACGCATCTTCACCGCCACATGGCTGTCCACCCGGACTTTCTCCTGCGCCATCAATCCTCCCGCCAGCGCACAGCACGATATTAAAGTAACGATCTTCACCATTCAGAGATCATACCCTCTGAGACACATGATTAGACCACTCGCCCTCCTCGTTCTGACGGTTTGCGCCATTCCAGCATGGGCGCAGGTCCAGCCCAAGCTCGAAATACTCCGCGCCTCCTACGGCGCCGGCCGCATCCAGGCCGACGTAACCGAGCGCGTCAGGTCCAAAGTCGTCAACGATGCGCTCGAGCTTCAAGTCAACTCCGACGTCCTTGGCATCGATCCCGTCCCCAACACCGCCAAAACCCTCACCATCGACTATCGCCTCGACAACATGCGCCGCAGGGCACAAGCCCGCGACTTCGAAACCATCCGCCTCGGCAGCGCCCCCGTCGAGACATTCCGTATCACCAAGGCCCAATATGGCGACGGCCGCCGCATGAAGGACGTCACCGAACTCCTCAACAGCCGCATAGCCGCCAACCGCCTCGAACTGCTCATCAACAATGCCAACCTCGGCGGCGACCCCGCCCCGGCCGTCAAGAAGGCCATCATCGTCGATTACGAATACAACGGCCGCGCCGCCACGGCCCGCCTCGCCGAAGGCGAAACCCTCCGCCTCCCCGAAGGCGTCACTTCCGTCCCGGCCAAAATAACCATCGTCAAGGCCCTCTACACCGGCGGCCGCCGCGGCACAGCCGATGTGACCGGAAAAATCGCCAGCCTCATCATCGGAGACTCCCTGGAGCTGACCGTCAACGGCAGTACCCTGGGAACCGACCCCGCCCCCGGAGTGGAAAAGACCCTCTCCGTCGAATACGACTACAACGGCCAGCGCCAGCTCGTCACCGCCCGCGACGGCGAAGTACTCCGCATCAACAAAGGCGCCCCCGCCTCGAATCTCAAAATCGTCAAAGCCCTCTACACTGGCGGCCGCCGCGGCACCGCCGATGTGACCGGCAAAGTCGCCGGCCTAATCACCGGAGACTCCCTGGAGCTGACCGTCAACGGCAGCACCCTCGGCTCCGATCCAGCCCCTGGAGTCGCCAAGACCCTCTCCGTTGAGTACGACTACAACGGTCAACGCCAGCTCGTCACCGCCCGGGACGGCGAAGTCCTCCGAATCAACAAAGCAGCTTCCTTCAAGATCCTCAAAGCAACTTACGGCGCTGGCCGCCGCACTGCCGATGTCACCAGCGCCGTCACCGCACGCTCCACCGCCGATGGCCTCGAGCTAACCGTCAACAGCGACAGCCTCGGAACCGATCCCGCCCGCGGCACCATTAAGACACTCACCGTCGAATACGAGGTCAACGGCCAGCGCCAGGTCGCCACCGCCAAGGACGGCGAAGCGCTGTTCCTGCCCCCCGTGACCACCTTCACCGTCACCCGCGCCACCTACGGCGTCCCCGGCCGCACCATCGACGCCACCACCACTCTCAACTCCCGCCGCACCGGCCTCCGCCTGGAAGTTCCCGTCAACGGTGAGACTTTCCGCAACGACCCGGCGCCCGGCGAAGTGAAGACCCTGACCGTCGAATACGAGGTCAACGGCCGCAACCGTAGCGCCACCGCCCGGGACGGGGAAACCCTCCGCCTTCCCAACGCCGGCGGTACTGCCGTTGCCGCCACTGGTAAGGGACCTATCGCCATGTCGACCGGTACCGCCGCCACGGCTTGTCTCTACCGCCAGCCAAATTACTCTGGCGAATCCGTCTGCTTCTCCGGCGCCCAGGCCCAATCCGCGATCCCCGCCCAATCCGGCTTCCGATCGGTCCGGTTGAACGGCGCCGCTGCCGTCGAGCTCTTTGAGCAGCCCAACTTCGGTGGCCGCATCCAAACCATCACGGCCGACACACCCGACCTCCTGCAGGTCCCCTTCGTATGGTGGCGCTATGAAGCCGGCGCCCCTATCCAATCGGCCCGCGCCCGTTAAAATAGCAGCTTCAGCAAGAGCGCCATCGTCGCAATCGCCGCCGCCGGCGGATCAACGTGGGTGTCCCCATGATTCAGGAACGCCCGCGCATAGAGTTCGCCGAGAACCGCCCCGCCCACTCCGGCGGCCGTTCCCGCATAAAGGCATCCCCCGCAGGCGGTGTAAGCCGCGGCCGCCGGCAGCGCGATATGGTGCCACACCGGCACCGAGGTCCCGGTGTGGAGGAAAATCAGCCCCACCGCCGCAAATCCGAACCCCGCCACGTCGCCGCCCTTCTGCAACCCGATCGCGCTAGCCAGATACGCTGACGTCGTCCCCAACACCAGTCCCAACCCCACCACTTGCAGCCAGCCGCTTTGGAACGCCACCCACTCCCCTGGCTGCGTCCGGTCCCCCAACAACCCGGTCTTCCCAAACGCCAGCCGCACCAGCACCGCCGACAGGAACACCGTCAGCGCAATCGAGTCTGTCATCGGTCCCACCGGCGTCGCCGCAATCCCCGCCTGTATCACAAAGCCGATCACCCCGAACACGCCGCCCGCCGCCAACACGTCGAGTCGCGCCAGCCCCGCCAATCCCTTCCCGAGATCCCGGCCGGAAGCTATATGTCCCCGCTTCGCCGCATACGCCGCCGCCGCCACCCCTCCTGCGAAGCTGATATGCGGCCCAATCAACGGCCCGAATGCCACGTTGGCTATAAACCCTGTCCCGCCGCCGCCAGCCGCTACCGCCACCCCGATCAGCACGAACACCCCAACGAAGATGAACATCGCGCCGCCGCCCAGCGCGGCTCCCAAAGCTCCTCCGGCAAAGGCTACGGGCAACAGAGACCAGTCAATTGTCATAGGGTCGCGGTTGACTAGTCTATCAGCCGCAGCGAGCGCAGGAACGTCTCCGCCTTGCCCACCGTGTCCGGGTAGAACTTGCCACCCTCCCGACCCACGTTGAAGAAGCCATGCGTCTGCCCCTCGTAGGGCACCACCTCGCAGCGGCTGCCAACGGCCTTCATCCGCGCGCAGAACCCTTCAGTTTGCGCAAACGGCACCGTCGTGTCAGCCGTCCCATGAAACAGGATCGCCGGCGGCGCGCCTTTGGTCACATGGTGGACCGGCGAAGCCTCCATCCCTCGATCCCCAAACCGGTCGGACGCGAATCCCTTGCTCGACGTATCCGTCACCGGGTTGAACAGCACCAGCGCCGCGATCCGGTGATCCGCCGGCGGCAGCAGCGCAGCCGAAGCCGCCACGTGGCCCCCAGCCGACCCGCCCGCCGCCACAATGCGACCCGGGTCGATCCCCAACTCCTTCGCATGTGCCCGCAAATACGCAATGGCGGCCTTCCCATCGGCGATTGATTCAAACGGCGTCGTCCCGTGCCGCGATTTCACCCGGTAGTCCGCGCAGATCGCCACCGCGCCCTTCCCCGCGAAGTGCTTGGCATGCGGCTCGAATTGCTTCACCGTCCCGTTCGTCCAGCCGCCGCCGAAGAAGAAGATGATGGCCGTCCGCTTCTGCCCCGCTTTCCACCCTTCGGGCTGATAGACATGGAGCGACAGCCCCGGCTGAAACTCAACCGAGCGGTCCTGCCCGCACACCAGCACGGATACAGCCATTAATAGCGTCAATACACGACCCATACCCAAAAAGCTTAGACTATTTCTGTGATTCTGCGAGCCTCCCTCCTCACCCTCGGCGGCTTTCTAGCCGCGATTGCCCAAGACTCCTACTGGCCGCAATGGCGCGGCCCCACGTTCGCAGGAAACGCGCCGAAAGCCCACGACCTCCCGGTCAAATGGTCGGAGACCGAGAACATCGTCTGGAAGACGAAGATGCCCAGTTGGAGTGCGGCCACGCCCGTCGTCTGGGGCGACACGATCTACGTCACCACCGCCGAGGCCGGCTTCGTTAACCCGACCTACGACACCAAGAAGCTCAGCCGCGCCGCCGAGAAGTCCAGCGACAAGATATTCCTCCTCGCCCTCGACCGCAAGACCGGCAAAGAGAAGTGGCGCGCCGAAGTCGACACAGGCAACCAGCTTTACCGCAAGCAGAACTCCTCCTCCCCCTCGCCCATCACCGACGGCAAGCACATCTGGGTCATGACAGGCAATGTCCGCCTGTTCTGCTTCACCGCCGCCGGCAAGCCCGTTTGGAAGCGCGACCTGGTTGAGGACTACGGCCAGGTCGGCCTCAACCACGGCTACGCCTCCACCCCGCTGCTCGACGGTGACCGCCTCTACGTCCAGGTGGTTCATGGCTACCGCTCGGAGAACCCGTCCTACACCGCCGCTTTCGACAAGGCCACGGGCAAGACCATCTGGAAAGAACTCCGCCCTGCGCCGGGCATCGTCGAGTCGAAGGACAACTACGGCACCCCGCAAATGGCCGTGGTCAACGGCAAGAAGGAGCTAGTCGTCTTCGGCGGCGACATCGCCACCGGCCAGGACCCCGCCACTGGCAAAGAGCTTTGGCGCATTGGCGGATTCAACCCCTCGGCCTTCCAGATGAACCGCACCATCGCCGGCCTGCTGGTCGTGGGCGACCAGGTGGTCGTCGGCGCCAACCGCGGCAAGCCGTACATCTCCTTCAAAGCGGGCGGCCGCGGCGACGTTACCGGCAAGAATGAGCTCTGGACCAACGGCCTCGGGCCCGATGTCCCGACCTCCGCCACCGACGGCACCCTGCTCTACGTCCTGAAAGACAACGGCACCATGAACTGCCTGGACCTGAAGACTGGCAAGCCCGTCTACGAGAGCCAGCGCATCGAGCTCGGCACCTACAGCTCGTCGCCCCTGCTGGCCGACGGCAAGCTCTATAGCATCAACGAGGAAGGGACGACGACGGTCATCAAGGCCGGTCCGGCCTTCGAGATCCTCGGCGTCAGCAAACTCGACGGCTATACGCTGGCTAGTCCGATCGCTGTCGACGACCAGCTCTTCATCCGCACGGGCGAGGCGCTCTACTGTATCGGCCGGAAGAAGTGAAGCGGCTTGGCCTGGTGGCCGGGGAAGATCTTCACAAGGTCCGGCGTGCCCGCGTGGTGCCGGACTGCTGACGCCAGCACGTCCCGGAAGTCTGTCGTAACGGCGAGATCGCGCCCCTCATACAACTGCTCCGCCTCCAGTCCGGGCCATTTGCCATAGACCTTCCCGCCGGCCACATCCCCTCCCAACGCGAACATCACATTGGCATGGCCGTGGTCCGTCCCGCGGTTCCCGTTCTCCTTCGCCGTCCGTCCGAATTCCGACATGGACACCACGGTCACGTCCGCCATTCGCTCGCCCAGGTCCTGATGGAAGGCGGTCAGCGAGTTGGCGAAGTCGCCAAGCAGATTCTGCAGCATCGGGGCCTGCCCGGCGTGCGTGTCCCAGCCAAGCGAGTCGGCGAAGGCCACCTCCAGGCCGGCATCGGCCTTGATCAGAGTGGCGATCTGCCGAAGGCTCTGGCCCAGCCGCGAATTGGGGTAGGTGATGCCGGAGTCCACCTGGTTCCGGTTGATCGACTCCAACAATTTGACGGCTTCGAAGGTGTCCTTGCCGGTCCCCTTCAACATGGGGTCCGCCGATTGGGCGTACATGGACATGAAGTCGTCTTGCGCATCGTCGCGGACCTTGAAGCCGGCGATCGTGTTGACGGCCACGGCTGGATTGGCGCCGCGGAGGCTCCGGCTCAGCGTCCCGCCCATCGAGATGGCCCGGATCGGCGACGGCTTGGGTTGGGGTGGGATGGCGCGGTTGAGCCAGCCGTCGCGAGTGGCCTTACGGCCCGGCGTGCCGGACTCCATGAAGTCCTGGGCGTCGAAGTGGGAACGGGTTGGGTCCGGGGAGCCGGTCGCGTGGATGGCAGCCAGTTGCTTCGAGTCCCAGAACGGCTTGAGCGGCTTAAGGGCTGGGTGAAGGGCGAAAAATCCGTCGAGGTCGATGGCCGTCTCACGCGGCACGGCAATCGTCGGCCGCAAGGCGGCGTACCGCCGTTCGCCATAAGGTATGACGGCCGAGAGCCCGTCCATCGCGCCGCGCTGGAAGATGGCGACCAGGACCTTCCGGCTCTTCGCTCCTGCGTAGGCGGTTCGAGTAAGCCAGGCCGGTGCTGAGCCAACCCCGAAGGCGGTAAGAGCGGCGTTGCGGACGAAAGCTCGTCGTGTGTTCGATGTCATGGCCGGTTACCTCCGCTGGAACTCTGGGCCGCCCAGAACGAGTCCGGCGATCTGGGCGGGGCTTGTCTCTGACTTGTTCTGGAGCGTCTTTAACGTCTCCGGTCCGGGCTGGTGGAGCAGCAAAGCTTGGGCGATCTCGGCCGGGGCGGTCTTTCCGTCCAGCGCCTTATCGAGATCGATGCGGACGCCTCGGACCTTGTTCTGGCTGAGCTGTAGGCCGAAGTTCATCCGGCCAAGCAGGGAGGCCGAGTTGGTCCACTCTTCGGCAAACGGGTAGTAGCCGGTGGGCTCCACTTTGCGGAAGAGCGGCTGGCCAAGGGTCTTCAGTTCTTGAAGGATGGCGGAGCTGTTATCGATTTCGGCGCCGGTGGCGCGCAGCGCGCTGGCGACCATCTCGAACGGCATCTTCATCTTGGCCTTGTAGGCCGCCGGGCTCCAGAATTCGGGGGCCGTAAGCATAGTCCGCATGATTACCCTCAAATCCCCATGACTTTTCGTAAAGGCCGCCGCCATCCTCCCGATAAGTTCTTCAGAGGGCATGTCCGCCACGAATCGCTGGGCGAGCTTGGTGGAGATGTACTTGGCGGTCGCCGGATGGCTGGCCAGGATGTCGAGGACTTGAAGGCCGTCCTCTTCGCCGCGGCCGGCTGGAATGGTGTGCCCGAGCACGGTCTTCTGTTTCCGGTCGTGAAGGAGGGGATTGAACTTGAACTTGGCGCCTTCGCGGAGGTCGGCGATAGACCAGCCCGTGAAGCAGCGGGCGACCTCGGTGACGTCCTGTTGGGTGTAGCTGTTGTCGACGCCCAAGGTGTGGAGTTCGAGCAGTTCGCGGGCGTAGTTCTCATTGAGGCCGATGGCCCGCTTCTCATTCCGTCGGGGCAGGCGGTCAGCGAAGACGGATCGCCAGTTGTCGAGATAAAAGAGCATGGCCGGGTGCTTCGAAGTGGCCAGCAACAGATCTTTGAAATTACCGAGCACATGGGGGCGAATGGCGTCGCGCTCATAGGAGGTGACCAGCATCCGGTCCATGCCCTTGTCGAAGAAGACGTTGAAGTGGTTAAACCAGAAGTCGGCGAGAAGCTCTTCGAGCTGGCGATTGGAGTGGACGGCTCGCAGGAGTTTGGTTTCGGCGAGTTCGGTATAAATGAGCCGGACATTGGCGGCGCCGCCCTTGCCCTGCCCGGGGCGGAACGGGTACTTCTCCATCAGCTCGGCGTTCGACATGCCGACGGATGCGTAGCGCTTCAGCCTGACTTCGAGCGCCGGATCCTCTGCGATCTTTTCGGGATGGAGCTGCTGTTCTACCCACTTGTCGACGCCGAGCTTCTGAATCGAGGCGAGAGTATCGGCGGTGGGGCCGAACGTCAGACGGCTGGCGGCATGGAGCGCGCGATGCTCCTTGGTAAGCTTTGGCGCCGCCGGAAACAGCGAAACAGCTAGAACGAGGGAGATAGCCTGGCGCAGCATATGAGCAAGTCCTACACTCCATTAAACGCAGCTTAATGGGGAAAGTTTCGAGAAGCGGTCCTACTCCTGCCGCAGCGCCGCAAGCGGATCAATGCGGGACGCCCGCCTCGCCGGCGCATAGCCGGCGAGAAGCGCCGCCGTAACGAGCACAAAACCAGCCAGAGCCAGCGTTCCAGGATCGTTTGGCTGAGTGCCGAACAGGAGCGATTTGACAAGGCGCGAGGCGCCCAACGCGGCAGGCACGCTGATCGCAAGCCCCACCGCCGCCAGCAGCAAAACGCGGCGCAGTACCATCCACACTACGGTGCCGCGTTGCGCGCCCAGAGCCATGCGGATGCCAATCTCGCCGGCCTGGCGCGCGACGCTGTAGGACATCGTCCCGTAAAGCCCAACGCACGCGGTCAGGAGTGCCAGAATGGCGAATCCCGTACAGAGTTTCGCGAACATGAGTTCGCGGCTGATGGTCCGATCGATCTCCGCCGCCTGTGTCACCACATTCGTGACCGGAACGCGTGAATCCGCCTCCCGTACGATCTCCCGGGCACGGTTGACATACCCCAGCGGATCACCCGCGGTGCGCAGGGCGTAAGTCACCCGGTCCGGAGGAAACTGGGTGGCGGCGACGAACACCGTCATTGCACTCTCCTCTTCATTCTTCAGACCTCCGTACCGCAGGTTTGCCGCCACGCCGACGATTTCGACGTCGCGCTTCTCGTCGGGGAGCGTAATGCGCCTGCCCACCGGATTCTCGTTCTCAAAGTAGGTCCGTGCCAGCCGCTCACTAATTACTGCCACCGGCAGGGAGCCCGGCTGGTCGCGGTCGTCAATCTCGCGACCGGCCAGGATCGGGATCTGCATCGTCGTAAGGAAACCCGGTCCCGCCGCCAAGGCCTGAGCCCCTTCGATGTTTATAGCTCCGATCTTCATCGGCCCACGGACCGCCTGCCCGGTACGGGGGGCATTGATGATTGAGGATTGCGAAAGGGTCGCGGCGCGAACGCCGGGTATTGATTCGAAGCGCTTGCGCAGGTCGTTGTAGAAAGCAGCAATCTCCGGATCGCGATGTCCAGCCTGGCGCGCATTCAGCGAGAACAGCAGGATGTTCTCGCGGGCATATCCCAGTTGGACGGAGTGCAGCTTGTCGAGGGTCCGGACAAACAGACCGGCGGCGAAAAGGAGAAGAAACGACATCGCAATCTGGGCAACGGCGAGAAGCTGCTGTGCGCGGCGGCCCTGCCCGCCTTCGCGGCCATTCTTCAGCGCGGGCAAGACGTCCGGACGGGTCGACTGCATCGCCGGGATGAGGCCAAACAACAGGCCGCAGAGCACCGAGATCGCCGCCGACACACCGAGCACATTCCAGTCCAATTCCGCGTGTAGCGTAAAGTTTTCCCGCCCGTTGGAGAGGAGCACCGTAAGCGCCTGCACACCCCAGACCGCAAAGAGGACTCCTAACGCACCGCCGAGCATCGCCAGCATCACACTCTCGGTAAGCAACTGCCGCACGACGCGGAGCCGCCCCGCTCCCAGGCTGAGCCGGACCGCCATTTCGCGGCGGCGCGCAGCGGCCCTTGCCAGCAGAAGATTGGCGATGTTCGCGCACGCGATCGCCAGGATCAGAGCCACCATCGCCAGAAGCACGTAAAGAGGCTTGGAATACTGGCGGCGCAAACCGCCCAGGCCCGCGGCGCCGGGATTCAGCATCAGCGCGGGCAGGTTGGCGCGCTCTCGATCGGTCTTTGCAGTGGCCGCAACCCATTGATGGAACTGCGAAGCCAGCGTTGCCTGCGCCTGCGCCGTGGTGACGCCGGGACGCAGGCGGCCCATCATCTCGATCCAGTAGAAGTTATCGTCAGGATACATACGGGCCGCGTGGGCACCCTCCACGAGCAGGTTCGAGCGCAACGGAAGGTAGAGGTCCGGCGCCGCGGCCGGATCGACGCCGAAGAATTCCGGCGGGGCGACCCCGATCACGGTGAAGGGCACGTTATCGACCAGAATCGGTTGGCCAACCGCGTCGGCGGGTCCCCCAAAGCGCCGCTGGCTCGTCGCATAGCTGATCACGGCCGCTGGTGCTGCCCCTGCACGGTCGTCATTGGAGTCGATCAAACGTCCCGCGGCCGGCGACACGCCCAGGCCGCGAAAATACTCCCCGGTAACATACTCCGTGGCGGCGCCCGAGGCCTGCCCGCGCACGGCCAGGGTGCGGTTGAGCCCGTTGAAGTATCCGAATACCGTGGAAAAGACAGAATTTTCGGCGCGAATCAGCTCGAATGCGCCATAAGGGAACATCCCGGTGGCGATACTGCCCTTATCGCCCGGCCACGCCATGCCCTGTAACCCGTGCATGACATGGGCCGATTGCTTATTGGCGTCCCGGGGCGCCAGGCTATGCCAATTTAGGACCACCAGCGACTCGGGATCGGCCACTGGCAGCGAGCGCAACAGGATCGACTCCATGAAGCTGAAGATCGTAGTATTGGCGCCAATGCCGAGTGCCAGAGACAAGACGGCCAGGCCGGTGAAAGCCTTGTTGGCGGCCATTGTGCGAAGACCATAGCGGATATCCTGGCCCAGTTCCGACAGGAACCGTGTCACCCAAATTTCGCGCGACTCTTCGTACTTCAGGCCGACGTTGCCAAACCGGCGGCGGGCTTCGGCCCGGGCGCGATCCGGCGCCATACCGTTCGTTTGGAGTTCCTCCGCCTTCTCGGCAAGGTGGAGCTCCATTTCCTCACGAAGCGCTGCGCTGCGCTTGCCGTTCTCCAGCCAGTACTTCAGCCGCCGCAGTGGGTCCATCACCCCGCTCCCATCACCCGCGCGATCGCCAGCGTGAGTTTGGCGTACTGCCGGGTTTCAACGTCCAGTTGTTGTCGGCCGGCCGCCGTGATCGTATAGATCCGCGCCCGGCGGTTGTTCGGCGTAACGCCCCAGGCGCCGTCGATCCAGCCGTTCAGCTCCAGGCGCTGGAGAGCGGGGTACAGCGAACCCTCCTCGACCAGGAGCTCATTGCCGGAGGACTGTTGAATGAACTGGACGATGCCGTACCCATGGAGGTCGCGCAGCGACAGCGTCCGCAGAATGAGCATATCCAGCGAACCGGGCAGCGAATCATTCTTTTGCGGCTTGCGTCCCATACCTAGAATTCTTAGCGTATGGATCGAGAAAACGCAAGTCAAATTCCGATCGGAGCGTCTTTGCGCCGGATGTACGTTTCAGGGGCTCACGCTATATGCGTTAGATGGAGCGGGAGACGGGATTCGAACCCGCGACATCAACCTTGGCAAGGTTGCACTCTACCAGCTGAGTTACTCCCGCTCAAGAGCGGAACCTTCATTATGTCATGAAGGGCGGAACTTTGGCAACGCGCGGCGGTGTCTGGGGTGCGCGACCTCAGAATGGCGATTTGCGAGTTTTCTTTTTTTGCGGCTCTAGTCTGAACGTATATACTACGTACAGTAAGGAGTCACCATGCCCCAG
>Ga0315912_10004609_pt1 | contig 12997 bp, 11 predicted proteins | sample VfabasoilMG_FD_204469 | JGI IMG/M metagenome (GOLD analysis project Ga0315912, IMG submission 204469) | Garden soil microbial communities collected in Santa Monica, California, United States - V. faba soil | ecosystem: Environmental > Terrestrial > Soil > Garden | place: USA: California... | reverse complement strand
CGACAGATTAAAAGACGATGAAAGACTTGGTGTTATAAGTCCTTTCGCAGAACCGCGCTAGGCGAGGCGCTCGGGTGCAGGAACTACAGCGGCTGCCGGCTTGGTCACAGGCAAAAGTACGGTAAATGTGCTACCCCGGGCGAGCCGGGACTGCGCTGTAAGGGTTCCGCCGTGCGCGTGCGCGATCCACTGCGCGATGGAAAGTCCCAGGCCGAATCCGCCGCGGTCCACTGCACCGCGGGGGTCACCCGATGGCTTGCGAGAGCGCACGCGATCCGCGCGCCAGAACCGATCGAAGAGGTGTGGCAGGTCCGCCGCAGCGATGCCGACGCCGGTGTCCTTCACGGCAAACCCCACTTCGCCGTTGTTGCGCAGACTCAACGTGATTTCGACGTGCCCGCCGCGCGGCGTGTACTTGATGGCGTTGGTGATGAGGTTGAGAAAGAGCTGGCGCAGGCGCGTCGCGTCGCCCTGCACCACCGCATCCTCGACGAGCGGCAGCGAAACCGAGACGCCGGCATCCTCGCCGAGGATCACTGCCGTCTCGAACACGTCATGGACGAGTGGTTCGAGGTGCAATGCTTCCGTGTGCAAGTCGAATCGCCCTTCGTCGGCGCGCGCCAGCGTGAGCAGACTGTCCACGAGGTCCGACATGCGGGCGATTTCCTGCATCGCCTCCTCGAGCGCGAGCATCCGTTCGTCGCCGGTCGCAGACGGGTGCATGGCGCGCTCCACGTCGGCGCGCACGACGGTGAGCGGCGTCTTGAGCTCGTGGCTGGCGTCCGCTGTAAAACGGCGCAACGCGCCGAACGACGTCTGCAAGCGTCCGATCATCCGATTGAGCGTCTCGGCGAGACGCGCGAGTTCTTCGTCCGCTTCTTCCGCAGGCACACGCCGATGCAAGCTGCGACCATCGGTGATGGCCTCGACTTCGTTGATGAGGAGGTCAACGGGCTTGAACGTGTTTCCGGCTACAGCGTACGCGGCCGCAACGGAGATCAAGAGCAGCAGCGGCGCGAGCACGAACATCGTGCCGAGCAACAACTGTGGCTGCAGTTCGGCGTCGGCCGTCGGGGCGCCAGCGATGATGGCGGAGATGTTGGGCAGGAGCGCCGAGTCGGCGATGGAGACGAGCACCATGCTCCCGCCGAGTGCCGAGTCACGCGGCAATTCGATCGTAGCTGCCGGCCCGCCAGCGGTGAGGTTGATCGCCGCGGTGTTGAGACCTTCCTGGTCTTGCGTCGAGAGTTGCCGGACCGCGAACGAGGAGTACAGCAGTCGTCCCTGCTCATCGAGGATGAGGAAGTAGCCGGGCAACGGCTCGAGTGTCTTCCGCAGTTCCGGCAGCGGGAACACCGTCACCTGCCAGCGACACATCTGTGTCAGCGGATCGAGGCACACCGCGGCGTCGAGCGGCGTGTTCGACGTCGTCTTTTCGACCAGTGCGCTGTCGCGCACGGTGAGCGGCTGCCCCGACTTCTCCGACGAGACTATTCTGGCGCGCACGAGGCGCGCGGCGTCGGTGGCGCGTTCACCCAGGCTCTGGTAGGCAGACGCGCGTCGCGCGATGTACACCGCAGCGCTGAACGCCAGCAGCGTAACGAACAGCAGGCCGGCGTACGTGGCTGCCAGGCGCGCGCGCGTTGACCACATCGCTATTCCCTGATGCTATAGCCAACACCGCGCACGGTCTGGATCAGCTTCCGGGTGGACTTGGCGTCCACCTTCTTGCGCAGGTGGTTGATCACGACGTCCACGATGTTGGTGCCGGGGTCGAAGTGATAGCCCCACGCGTACTCGGTGATGAGCGTGCGGCTCATGACCCTGCCGTGGTGGCGCATGAGGTACTCGAGCACCGTGAACTCCTTCGGCGTGACTTCGATGAGTTCACCCGCGCGCCGCACCTCGCGCGTGTCGCGGTTGAGTTCGAGATCCGTGACTTTGAGAACCGGCGAAGCGAGTGCTTTGGGGCGGCGTGAGAGCGCCTCAACGCGCGCGAGCAATTCTTCGAACGCGAACGGCTTGGTCACGTAGTCGTCGGCGCCGGCACGGAGAGTGGCAACCTTCGCGTCTACGGCGTCCTGCGCCGTGAGAACAAGTACGGGGCGTTCGAAACCCTTGGCGCGCAGTCCGTGCAGTACCTCGAGTCCCGACTTTCCAGGAAGCCGCATGTCGAGAATCACGAGGTCGTACGCCTCGGAGCTGGCGCGACGCTCGCCCTCCTCGCCGTCCACGACGAGGTCCACCGCCCAGCGGTGTTCCTCGAGGCCCCGTTTCACGTACTGGCCAACGGTGGGATCGTCTTCGATTACGAGGATTCTCATAAGGCGATATTAACAAAAACGGCGGCCGGGGTGGCCGCCGTACTATATGGAAGTGGAGCGTAAGGGGCTCGAACCCTTGACCCCCGCCTTGCAAAGGCGGTGCTCTCCCAGCTGAGCTAACGCCCCGAAACCGCGCTCCGGAATATAACGGCGCCCGATGACTACTCGTGCGCCGGCAGCGGCTCCAGTGTCTCGGGGTCCACCGGGATCTGGACTTCGTCGCGATACGGTGAGGTGAGCAAGGTCGCACGAACGCGCGGGAACGCGTCCATGAACTTGGCGTAGGTCCAGCCCCACGCGCCGACGTACAACGCGAGGATGCCGATTTCCCAGCCGCCAAACGGCGCGCGGCCAACCACTTCTCCGTACGTCGACGGATAGACCTCGATGTAGCGCATGAGCCACATGCCCACGAGGCTCGCACCCGCGAAGAACGCCAGCGTCGGACGGAACACCTTCGCCGCGCGACCCATCAACCCGAAGAACGGGAACACGAACACAAGCACGACGGACGTGAGCGTGATGACCTTCCATCCGCCGATCAAGCGCAGGCGCATGAAGTGCGTCTCTTCACCAAGGTTGCCGTACCAGATAACGAGGTACTGGCCGAAGGTGAGGTAGCCCCAGAACGCCGTGAACGCGAAGACCAGCTTGCCCAGGTCGTGGAAGTGGTTCTCGCGAATCATCTCGTAGTTCCCGAGGTGATTGCGCCACACAATGCTGAGGATCGCCAGTAGGCCGAGGGCGTTCAACCAGCCGCCCATGAAGAACCACCAGCCGTAGAGCGCGCTCTGGAAATGGAGCGACAGTCCCATGGAGAGGTCCCACGCCAACACAGACCAGCCGAATCCGAAGATGAGGCAAACGAAGATCGAGAGGTAACCCTGGAGCTGGTGCGTCGAGTGAAGCTCGCGACGCTCCTCACCAAAGCCCTTCCGCATACGGGCACGGAGCCCTTCGGCCCACGAAGCGCCCTTCCACTCCGGGTTCATGCCCACATCAAGTCGAACCGACGTGTACACGTACCACAGGCTGATCGCGGTGACGATCAGGAACGTCACCAGCACGCGGATCGTGAAGAAGGTCGGGTTGAAGTAGATGACCTTTTCCGGCACGGGCGGCGTCTCGTGCGTCCAGTTGAACACATGATGCTTGCCGGCGAGCACCGTGAGCACGAGGAACACGAGTGCGACCGGCAGGAACGCGACGTAGCCTTCCAGGAAACGGACGACCTCGCGCGACCAGCGGGCGGTCGTGATGCGCTGCACGGCGACGAACGTGATGCCGGCGGACGACAGGACGGTGAAGAACAACCAGTCGGCGTGGAACGCGCGCCAGACGCGATCCGGATTCATGAACAGGCCTGCGATGAACGTGATGACACCGATCGCAAACAGCGCGACGGTCATCGAGTACACGCGAGCCGAAATCGGCTTGCTGGTCATGGACACGGCTTCCTGCCGCGTCATCGTGGGGCCGCTAGAGTGGCTCATGGCTTACCAGGTCTCGCATGCGGAGCCGGCACAGTTGGCGCGGTGAGCGTTGCGCCCGGCACCAGCGTGCCCGTCTGGCCCGGACGGCCAAGCGCTGCACCCTGCGCGGACGCGCCACCGGCCTGAATGGCCCGCAGATAGTTGATGAGGTCCCAACGATCGCGTTCTTCGATGCGATTGTACGACGGCATCAGGCCGCGACCATTGCGAATGATTGCGAAGATGTATCCGTCACTGAGCTTGGTCGCCGCATTCGTGCCCGATCCGATCGGGAGCACCGGCAAACCGAACTTCGTGACCGGGCCGTCGCCGGCGCCCAAGGCACCATGGCAGACGGCACAGTTGATCTGGAACTGCATGCGGCCGTTCTCGAGCGAACGGGCATCCTTGGCGGCCGGATTCACCAGACCCTTCATTGAATCGACAGCGGCGATCGATGCACCGCGTCCGTAGGCAAAGCCCGGCGCATCGGAGCCTGAGATCGGAACCGAATGCTGCGGGTTGGCGCGCATGGCGATCGTGTCCGCCGGCGTTTCCCACGGATCCAGTTTGGGCTGCTGCTTGAAGTCGGTGAGAACCTTGCCCACGACTTCGCAGCCGCTGAGCGAGCTCGCCGCAAACGCGAGTGTCAGCACGCGGAGACTACGCCTCATGACGCACCTCCACGGCTCCGTGCTTCTTCATGAGTTCAGCGGCTTCCTTGGCCCGCTCCGGTCCGGATTCGACGAAGATGCCGAAGTGACCCTGACTGAAGCGCTCGTCGTAACCAACCGTCAACGTGAGTCGCGGAACGCGCGCGAGCGCGAACAACGCGAACACCGTGGACAGCGAGCCGACCAGCACCATGACTTCGAATCCGAAAATCGTGTACGGCACCCAGGTCGCGATCGCCTTGCCGCCCACGACAATGGGCCAGTACTTCGACGACCAGATGGCGATCCAGTAGCCGAACGTGGCGCCACACGCGCCGCCGATCAGCGTGAACATGCGCACGCGGCTGGGCGGCTTTTCGAGCGCGTGCTCCAGCTCGTGCCGCGGCGTGGGTGAGTACGCCGTGATGTCGTTGAACTTGCTGCGACGGAGTTCGCCGATGGCGTTCACCGCAGAGTCCAGTTCGTGGAATGCTCCGACGAGGCCCGGCATCAGTGTCCTCCCCCGCCCGACTTCATTTTGGGCGGCAGGACTTCCTTGAGTTCGGAGATGGCCATCACCGGCAACTGCTTGATGAACAGCAGGAACCACATGAAGAACCAGCCAAAGCTTCCGATCAGAATGTTGTAGTCAACCCACGTCGGCGCGTACGAGCCCCACTGCCACGGCTCGAACTCGTGCGACAACGACGGCACGACGATCACGAAGCGCTCGAACCACATGCCGAGGTTGATGAAGATCGACAGGATGAACAACCACGTCGGGTTGCGACGCAGCTTCTGCGAAAAGAGCGACAGCGGCAGCACCATGTTGCAGATCAGCATGATCCACGCTGCCCACGCCCACTGGCCGAACACGCGGTTCCAGAAGTAGTCCTTCTCGAACTGGTTGCCGCTCATCCAGGCGATCTGGAATTCGGTCAGGTACGCGAGACCCACCACGAGCGACGTGAAGAGGCACATCTTCGCCGCAGCATCGAGGTCGTTCAGCGTGACGTAGTGCTGGAGCTTGAAGTACTTCCGGATCGGGATGATGATCGTGAAGACCATGCCCAAGCCGGAGAAAATGGCGCCGGCAACGAAGTACGGCGGGAAGATCGTGGCGTGCCAGCCGGGCGTGAGCGCCATTGCAAAGTCGAACGACACGACCGAGTGCACCGAAAGCACGAGCGGCGTGCTGAACGCGGCGAGGAACAGCTACGCGCGCGTGAAGTGGCGCCACTCACGATCGGAGTTGCGCCAACCGAGTGACATCGCGCCGTAAATCGCCTTGCGGACCGGGTTGGTCTCCTTGTCACGCAGCGTGGCGATGTCCGGGATCAAGCCGATGTAGAGGAACGTGCTCGACACCGTGAGGTACGTGAGAATCGCGAACACGTCCCACACGAGCGGGCTCTTGAACTGGGGCCACAGCAGGCGCCAGTTCGGATACGGAATGAGCCAGAAGAACTTCCACGGGCGGCCGAGGAGCAGAATCGGGAACAAGCCGGCCGTCATGACCGCGAACACGGTCATGGCTACGGCGCAGCTGTAGATGCTGGTGCGGAATCCGGCTCGGAAGAGATACAGAATGGCCGAGATCAGCGTGCCCGCGTGTCCGATACCGACCCAGAACACGAAGGTGATGATGTACACGCCCCACATCACCGGCGGGTGGTACCCGGCGACGCCGAGTCCGCTGTACACCTGGTAGAACCAGGATGAGAGTCCGATTAGCAGGCACAGGATCGCCACAGCCAGCGCTGCGAACCAACCGAGCGTCGGCTTGAGCGTTCCGATGATCTCACGATCGATCTGCTCGTAGTCCTTGACCCCGGGCAGGCGAATGGTCGCCGACGGGATGTTCGGCCGCTGTTCCATCGGGGGCGACGCGGTAGCCATCAGCGTCCCTCCGTCGCGGCCGCGAGTGCGCCGGGATGATTGATCTTCTTCAGATACACGACGGCCGTGTAAGTGTTGAGTTCTTCGAAGACGTGGTATGCGCGCTCGTCTTCGATGCTCTTTGTGACAGTCCAACTCTCGTCCGCAGCGTCACCGAAGACGATGGCGCGCGACGGACACGCCGCGGCGCACGCAGTCGTGAACGAATCGGCCTCGAGTTCGTGCTTCTCCAACGTCGCGCGATTCTCGGCCTCACGGATGCGCTGCACGCAGAACGTGCACTTCTCCATGACACCCTTGCCGCGCACGGTGACGTCCGGATTGAGCTGCATCTGCAACGGCTCGGGGAACGCGTACTGCGCGCGATCCGGCTCGCCGTAACCGAACCAGTTGAAGTAGCGGACCTTGTACGGGCAGTTGTTCGAGCAGTAGCGCGTGCCGACGCAACGGTTGTAGACCTGAACGTTCAATCCGTCCGGCGCGTGATACGTCGCGAACACCGGGCATACCGGCTCGCATGGCGCGTTGCCGCAGTGCTGACACATCATCGGAACGAAGCGCGCTTCGAAGTCTTCAGTGAACGCGCCGTCGTCCGCGCCTTCGTAATAACGCTCGAGGCGCAGCCAGTTCATCTCGCGACCGCGCGTGATGTTGAATCCGGGCCGCTTGTCCGCGTAGACGACCCCGTTCTGCCACGAAGCGCCGACCGTCGGAATGTTGTTCTCGGCGTAACACGCCGTCACACATGCGGAACAGCCCGTGCAACGCGCGAGGTCGATAGTCATCGCCCAGCGGCGCTTGGCCATTCCCAGCGGGTGCGCCGGATCGTACATGCCAACCTGATTTCCCTTGTTCGCAGCGGTCGGCGCGCCGAGCTCACCCTGCGCGTCTGCTGCGACCGGCGACCGAAGTCCCGGAAGGAACTTGTGGTCGGCTGCGCCGGGGATGTTGTGATGCTCGCCTTCGTCCGCCGGCTTGCCGAGATCGGTCACCAGCATCGCCTGCGCGATACCGCGACCGTGCTGGCGTGCCGAACCTTCAGTCGAAGGAACCGTCACGTGCTCGCCGGTCTTCACGACGTCGCACTTGCCGGTGGCAATCGCGTTGCCGCCCGAGTTCGTACCACCGCTCAGGAGCAAGCCGGCGTTGACGCCGACGCTGCGCGAGTAGCGACCGTAGCCCCACTGGGTCGCAGGATCCTTGCCGTCGTGGAACGTGGGCTGCGCCGGAGACGAGTGTCCCTGACCAAGCGCCATTGCGATTGTGTCCGGGCGAATGCCGAGGTACGGAAGCGCAGGTGCGCGTACCGAACCCGAGGCTGTCTTCACTTCGAGGACGTCGCCACGTTCGATGCCAAGCTTGTGAGCCGTCTCCGGGTGGATCTCGACCCACGAGCTCCACAACACCTTGGTGACGGGGTCAGGAAGTTCCTGGAGCCACGGCTTGTTAGCGCCGCGACCGTCGCCGAGCGTCGGAGACGGATACGTAACCAGGAAGTATTCGCCGGTAGCTGCGGGAGCCGCGGCGGAAGTCTGCGTCGATCCAGCGGGCGATTCGCGGCGCGTGATGCTTCCAGCGCCGATACCCTTTGCCAGCATCGTTGAACGCTGCGCAGTCCCACCGGGGACGCGCGCAATCGCCCACGTGCGATAGTCCGGCTGCGGGAACCGGCTCGCGGCTGCCGAATCCTTCTTGGCAACCGACATCAGCACATCAGCCGTGGAGCGCGAGCCAGCGAACACAGGATCCATCGCGGGCTGCTGAAGTCCGAGCGTGCCGCGCACCGGCTCCGAATCACCCCACTGCTCCAGGGTGTGGAGGTCCGGGAGGATCAGGTCGCACATTTCGGTCGTCTCGTCCGGATAGAGCGAGAAGCTGACCTTGAACGCGACCTTGCCGAACGCTTCAGCAAACTTCGCCGACGGCGCGAGTGAGTACGCCGGATTCGGCCCGCGAACAAATGCGATGCCGACATTGCCAGAGCGCATGCGCTCCACGGCTGCCATCACGTCGCCCTGCTTGGAAATGCCTTCGAAGCCGAGCACTGCGTCGGCCGGACGAACCGTCACGCCGACGTTGCCCAGCGACCTGTTGAGCGCGGCCACACCGAGCGCGACGTCGAGTCCGTTCTCGCCACGACCACCGGCGACGAGCAGGCTGGGACGCGCACCGCGCACTTCTGCTGCGAGTGCGGTCAGCGCCGTGGCGCTTGCGCCGCTGGCAGCTGCTGCCGAAGCAGCGTCACCACGACCCTGCAGGAAATTGACGATGGCGAGTTCGCCGCCCGGCTTGCACGAAATCCACTGATCGGCGTTGAGGCCGGTGAGCGAACGACGCGGGCCGATGTAAACGAAGCGCGGTGCGCCAACGCCGAGGGCGCGCGCATCCGCGAAGTCGAGCTGGTGCTGAACGCTGGAACCCCAACCGTCGAGGAAGTCCGCGCCGAACGAAACGATGAGCTTGGACGCACTGAAGCGGAGTCCCGGCCAGGCGACACCGTACGAGCGCTTGTGGGCTTCGATTGCGCCGTGGTCGGCTTCGAAGTCGACGCTGATGTGCGGCCGCATTCCAAACGACGAGAGCCACGAATCGATGAACGTCGGGAAGCTTCCGCTCTCGTGCTGATTGAGGAACACCGCCGAGCCCGCCTTCGCCTTGTGCTCGGTGAGCTTGGACGAGAGCAGCGCGATGGCTTCATCCCACGTTGCCGTCTTCCACGCGCCGCCGGTCTTGATCATCGGTGCGCGGAAGCGATCCGGATTGTAAAGCCCCTGCACCGCCGACTGACCGCGGGCGCAGAGCGCGCCGTGGTTGAGCGGGTGATCCGGATTGCCTTCGAGCTTGAGGACGCGTCCGTCGCGGGTCTCTGCGATGACGCCGCACGTCGCCGAGCATTCGCGGCACACGGTGGCGAAATACGTCGAGACACCGGGAACCGTCTGGTCCGGCGAAACGAGGTACGGGATCAGCTTTCCGGTCGGCTCGCTGAGCAAGTCGCACGCGGACACGCCTGCCGCTGTAGCGGTACCGGCGCTGAGGACTTTCAGGAACTCGCGCCGGCGTACGCCCGGCTTGGCGCCTTCTGGAGAATCGATCATCAGTAGTGGCAGCTCGCGCAGTCGTAGCGGGCGCGTTTGCGCTCCGCGTCAGGCGTGACAATGGTGCTGGTGTCGACGACGCCAGTCGCCTTGAGACCCTCGCGCGGATCGTAGCCGTTCACGTGACAGTTCACGCACCAGCCCATGTTCAGCGAGGAGTATTGATAGACCTGCGTCATCTGCTGCACCGGTCCGTGACAGGACTGGCAGGTGACGCCTGCGTTCACGTGGCGCATGTGCGGGAAGCGCACGTACTCCGGCACCTTGTGAATGCGAACCCACGGGATCGGCTTGCCGGTACCACCAGCGTAGTACGCCGCGAGCTTCTTGATCTCGGGCTTGTCGGCTCGGACGATCAGGTGGCAGCCCATGCAGGTCGAAACTGCGGGCAGGCCGGGGTCAGGCGATTTGTTCGCCGTGTTGTGGCAGTAGAGGCAGTTCAGGTTCAGGTTGCCTGCCGCGTGGAGCGGGTGCGGAAAGGCAATCGGCTGAACGGGCGACCGATTCTGGGACGACGATGCTCCGCTGTACGCCGAGAGCGCTACGGCGCCGACGGCGAGCAAGAGCAGCCCGGGAATCGCGGTCCACTTCCGTCGCTGTGTCATCGCGCGGGTTTGGTGTGATCACCAACGACCTTGTGAACAATTTCACAAGATCGACAGCAAAAAATTTGGACTGGCTCTAACCTCTGCGCAAGGCGGAGTTTGGCCTAACCGCCAAAAATCTTTGTCGGGTCGGCAAGCCGGGCCCTCGCCAGCTCCTTGGGCAGGAGGTCGATGTTGGCCGCCGAGTTCTGCGCCAACCGCAACGGCCACTGCGTCCCATAGACGAAACGCGAGCTGCCTATCGTGCGAAACAGCTTGGCGAGGTGATCCTCGGGTGGGCCCCAGACCCAGGAGAAATCCCAGAAGACCCGCTGCTGTTCAGCGGGTGTCAGGCCCCAATGGACTTCCTCGATGAACTCCTTCCCAGCCGCAGTGACAATGATCCGGACATCGGCGCCGGCACGAGCCACGGCGCGAACCGCGGACGGTTGGAGATCGCCCGCGACATCGAGGGGATGGCGCTGGCGAAGATCTTCGAAGCGCACAGTGAGCATCAGGGCAAGTTTCTGCTCTCCGCACGCCAAGGCGAGCGCCTTCATGCGTTGGTCGTCAGGACCGAGCTGCCACTGCGCCGGATAGGCGCGGACTGCCGGCGCACCGGCGGCCACCGCCGCTTCGAGTGAACGCTCCCAGTGCGGCCAGTCCGGCCGAATGGTGGGAACGGGACGAAGCTTGTCCGCGTGCAATGCCAGCGCCGTGTACAGGACGGTGTTGCCCGGCGTGGGATCTCTATAGAAGGCGGACGGCAGGTGTCCGACCCACGCGGAATCGAGATTCTCCCTCTCAAGAACGCGCACCAGAACATCCGGGCTGGGATGCGGTACATAGCGGAACGGATAGGTGCCGATCAACGCGTTGACGTCAATCATCGGCCGGCTCTCGGCTTTCGGCTCTCAGCTCTCGGCTTCTTCGGCTCGGCGACCTTCAGGCCGAATACCCTGGCCGCGTTGCGCCAACGGATGTCCTTCAGGTCTTCTGCGTTCGAGAGACCAGTGTGCTCGAGGGCGCGCAGCTTGGCGAGTCCGGTTTCCATCGTGATGTCGCTGCCCCACAACAAGCGCTGATTGCCGATGGCCGCGACAGCCTCGTCCAGCATGCTGCGATCAACGCCGCTGCCGGATGTATCCGCGACGATGTTGGGGACGTCGCGAATCGCCGCGTACGAATGCTGGTAGTCGCCGCCGCCACCGATGTGCGCCAGGATGAACGTCACCTTGGGATGACGCTCGGCGAGAACTGCGAGGTCGGCTCCATCCGAAATTTCCTGGTTGGGCCATTCGCGCCGACGGTGTTGCCAGATGTGGTGCAGGATCGGCAGGCCGAGCGATGCAGCGAGTTTGCAGATGGGATCGAGCAACGGATCGTCGCAGCGGCGGCTGGCAGCGAGCTTGATGCCCACGGCGCCCTTCTCCACGCAACGCTGAATTTCCTTGCGGGCGTGCGTGGTGTGGTTCGGATTCACGGCCACGAGCATGCGGACCAGCGAGCCGTACTTGCGGCACAACGCGAGCATCGCGTCGTTGCCGGCTGTGAGATCCTCGGGCGACGGGAAGTACGTCGGCGACGTGAAGCCGAACGTGCCGAGGATGGACGATACGTGGCACGAGATGCCCATGCGCTCGCCGGCGCGAATGCGCGCCGCGTTGACGTCCTTCCAGTCCGCGCGCCCGCAGCCCTCCCACAGGAAGTGCGCGTGCGCGTCGATCAGCGGCTCTTTCATCCGATGCGTCCTTCCTTGATCTCGACAAACGCGGCGCTCGATGCGGCCTCGATTTCCGCGATGGCATCGTCGTCGTGTGCGAGGGCCGCGAAGTTGTACGCGCCGCGCTTGAACAGCACGCCATTGCGGAACGCCGATGCGACGAACGCGTCCTCCACCTTCGTATTCTCGAAGCGGAGGAACCACATCGGGTCGATGCCCTGCATGGTGACACCGGCGAGTTTGCTGGCCTTGAGCGCGCCGCCAACGGCCTCGCGCATCCGCGCGCCGATGCCTGCCAGCTCAGCGCACACGTCCACGCGCTCGTGCCAGGCGAGTACGGAGTTGGCCGCCGCCAATGCGCCCGCCTCGCTCGCGAGCGTCGACGAGATCCACGTCTTGGACGCAGCCGCCATCAGCGGCTCCTTGCCGCAAACCGCAGCCAGCGCGTGCCCGTTCGCGAGCGCCTTGCCGAATGCCGCGAGGTCCGGCGTGATACCGGAGAACTGCTGGTAGCCGCCCGTGGCGAGGCGGAACCCAGTCTTGAGTTCGTCGAAGATGAGCGCGGCGCCGGCGCGATCGGCCAACTCGCGCGCCTTGGCCACCCACTCCTTGGACGGCATCCGCTCGACCACGGGCTCGATGGCGATCGCGGCGAGTTCGGAGCCGGCCTTGGCGACTGCGGCTTCGAGTGCGGCAATGTCGTCGAACGGCACGCTGCGATAGAGCGCGCGCGTGGCTTGCGGCACGCCGGCTGCGTCGGAACTCCAGTCGTGCCATCCGAAGTATCCCGAGCCGATGACAACGTCGCGACCGGTGTACGTGCGCGCGATTCGCACAGCGGCGCTCATCGCCTCCGCCCCGGTCTTCAGGAACTGCACCCGCTCTGCGCACGGCACCACCGCGCAGAACTTCTCCGCGACCTCGACTTCGTGTACAGGTGACAGGCCCGACACCGAGCCGCTCGCGAGTGTTTCGATCACCGCGCGCGTGAGGTCGGGTTCGGCGTAGCCGAGTGCGACGCTACCGAGCGCCATGGTGCAGTCGACGATCGTTTCGCCGTCCGCGGTATAGAGATGGCAGCCTGCCGCGCGAACGAAGTGCGCGGGCATGTCCGGCTCCGCGCCGAAGAGGGTGGCGTACCGCTTGCTGCCGGTGGACGCACCGCCGGGAATCAGTGCGTCAGCGCGCGACGACCACTGCGGCAGCACCGCGTCTTCCGGCGGGCCTTCGCCGTCGGCGTCACC
>Ga0315912_10004608_pt1 | contig 12998 bp, 9 predicted proteins | sample VfabasoilMG_FD_204469 | JGI IMG/M metagenome (GOLD analysis project Ga0315912, IMG submission 204469) | Garden soil microbial communities collected in Santa Monica, California, United States - V. faba soil | ecosystem: Environmental > Terrestrial > Soil > Garden | place: USA: California... | reverse complement strand
GCCTCATCAGCGCCAGGGCGTTGACGGTGCTGGTGAACAGCATGTTTATCTGCCCGCCGAGAACGCCCAGCAGCGCCGGCCCGCCGCCCTTGTACGGCACATGGTTCAACTTGATGCCGGCAAGACCCTGGAACAGTTCGCCCGCGAGGTGCGAGGCGCTGCCCACTCCGCCCGAGCCGTAGCTGACGAACCCGGGCTTCGCTCTTGCCAAAGCGAGGAGATCGCGCAGGTTCTGCGCCGGCACCGAGGGATGCACCACCAGCACGTAGGGCACGACCGCCATCAGCGTGACCGGCACGAGATCACGCATCGGGTCGAACGGCAGCTTGCGATAGAGCGCCGGGTTGACGGCGTAAGATCCCGACACGAACAGCACGGTATAGCCGTCCGGCACCGCCTTGACCGCGATGCTGGCGGCGATGGTGCCGCCCGCTCCAGGCCGGTTGTCCACGATCACCGACTGTCCCACGCGCTCGCTCAGCTTCTGCGCGACGATGCGCGCCACGGTATCGGTGCCGCTCGAAGCCGCCGGGCCGAGCAAAAAACGGATCGGTTTTACCGGGTAGGGTTCGGCGGCTTGGAGCGTAAGCGCAGCAGAGCATGCCAGCGCCAGCACAACCGCGTGTATCGGATGCGCCGGCCGCGCAATCAATAGCAGACCCTTCATCGTCCTCCCCACCATTGCGATTCTCCGCACACCAGGACTGTAGCCGCGTCCGGCGATACTACCCGAATCCCGAAGCCACCGATGCGCGGGCGCCGCGAGTGGTTCACAATAGCGTCGTGATGAAGAAAACCACGATACTCGCGGCGGGCGCGGTGATCGCGCGGCGCGCTGGCGGCGACTGGCTGCTGCTGGTACTGCGCGCCTACCGCAACTGGGATTTTCCGAAAGGCATGGTGGAGGGGGGCGAAGAGCCGTTCGCGGCGGCGCAGCGCGAAGTCGCGGAAGAAACCGGCCTCGACGACCTCGAGTATCCCCTGGGCGAAGCGCACTGCGACACCCTGCCCTACGCGGGCGGTAAGATTGCGCGCTACTACCTTGCGGAGACCGCGGAGGAGACGATCAGGCTGCCGATCTCGGAGGAGCTGGGCCGCCCGGAACACGACGAATGGCGGTGGATAAGCCTGGACGAGGCGGAAGAATTTCTTCCGCCCCGCCTCGCGATCGTGCTCGACTGGGTGCGCCGGACGCTGCCATCGGCGGACCCGTGACCGCAGCCTGCTACGCGGCAGCGCGTTCCTTCAGCACGTCGTCCGCGATCTTGCGGAACTCGCCCTCGGTCAGCAGCCGCTTGCTCTTCAGCGAGAAGGCCTTGACGCCGGCCGTCATCTTCAGCGCTTCCTCGTCGCTCGCCTCGATTCCCATTTCCACGAGCCAGGCCTTGACCGAATCGATGCCGCTGCCCTTGCCCATGACCACCTCGGCCGGCGGCTGGCCGACGAATTGCGAGCGCACCGGGAACAGCTCGGTCGCGTTCTCTTCGCCGCAGTTCTTGTACCAGCTCGCGATGATGCCGGACTCGATCTGATAGAGCTGCCGGCCGACGACCGGCTTGTTGGAAGGCACGTCCACCCCGGTGATCTTCTGCACGAGATTCGCGAGCGGCGTGAGCTTGCTGTAATCGAGCCCGACGTCCACGCCGTACATCGTGAGCAGCCCCATCACCGTTTCTTCCATCGGCGTGTTGCCCGCGCGTTCGCCCACGCCCAGCACGGTCGTGTGCAGCACTTCGACGCCTTCGGCCGCCGCCATGATCGTGTTCGCGACGCCCATGCCGAAGTCCTGGTGGAAATGCGCTTCGAGGCGCTTGTTGATGCGCTTCTTGACCTCGCGCACGAAGTACTGCATCGCATGCGGCGACACCACGCCGAACGTATCCACCAGCGCGAGCGCATCCATGTGACCTTCGGTCGCGACGCGGTTGATCAAGTTCAGCACCCAGTTCATCTCGGAGCGCGAGAAATCGATCGGGAAGAACACCACTTCCAGCCCGTTGTCGCGGGCAAAGCGGGTGGCTTCGATCGAAGTCTCGATCGCCTTCTCCATCGGCCACTTGTAGGCGAGATCCACCATGTGCTGGCTCGATGGAATCTCCATCACCACGCCGTTGACGCCGGTATCGATGGCACGCTGGACGTCTTCCTTCATGCAGCGCGAGAAAGCGAAGATCTGCGGGCCGAGATTGCGCCGGGCGATTTCCTTGATGGCCGCCGCATCCGAGGGCGAGACGATCGGCATCCCCGCCTCGATCCGGTGCACGCCGGCTTCCGCCAGCGCTTCAGCGATGCGGATCTTGTCGTCCATCGTCATGATGATGCCGGTCTGCTGTTCGCCGTCGCGCAGCGTGATGTCATGGATCTTGATCTGCTTCGCGAACTTGAAGTCCTTGGTGACTTCGGGCGCGTAATTCCACTGGCTGACGAACCAGTTGTGGGTTTTCCAGGGTTGAGTGGCCATCTGAGTGCTCCTGTATGCGTAGAGTTGAAGCGAAATAACCAGTGTGGTGTTTGTCGATTGCGAGGGAATCGGGCGCGTCCCGGCGTTTCGGTCAGTCCAGCACCCCGACCCGCGGGCGCTTCCGGAAGACGGCGCCGATTGAACTTAAGCCATGGAATTTTCAAAGAAAGCGCAATTCCTGTCAAGGCGAATGCGACAAGGTTTGATCCAGCGCAAACCCGCGTTCCAGACGCCCCTTGCTGCGCGGCGCAGACCGGGGTCAACCCCGGCACTGGCCGATACCCATCGTCATGTGCGGCCGATGTTCACCGTCAGGCGAGCGTGACCTCGAGGGCGCCGCAGCGCTCAACCTCGGTCACGACCTTGTCACCCGCCTTGAGCCATACCTGCTTCTCGCGGGGATAGCCCAGGATCACGCCCTGCGGGGTGCCGGTGTAGACGATGTCGCCCGGCAGCAGCGTCATGTGCCGCGAGCAGTAGCTCACGATCTGCGCGCAGTTGTAGATCATGTCGGAGGTGTTCGAATGCTGGCGCCGCTCGCCGTTCACGTAGGTCGCGATCTTGAGATTCTGCGGATCGGGGATCTGGTCGGCGCTCACGATCCAGGGCCCGAGCGGCGCGAAACCGTCGCAGGTCTTGCCCAGCATCAATTGGCTCGTCACGCGCATCAGATCCCGCGCCGAGAAATCGTTGCCGTTGGCGTAGCCAAAAACGTACGACAGCGCCTTCTCCTCCGCCACGTCGCGCGCCTTGCGCCCAATCACCAGCACCAGTTCCACCTCGTAATCGAACTGCGAGGAGACCTTGGTCGGTAACTTGATCCTGCCGCGGTGGCCGACGAGCGTGTTGTTGTACTTGTTGAAGAGGATCGGCACCGGCGGGATCGGATTGCCGGTCTCCTGCGCGTGCTGGCGATAATTGAGGCCCACGCAGATGATCTTCCCCGGATTGGGAACGGCCGGCCCGAACTTCGCGCGTGACTCCGGCACCAGCGCGGACTTGCCGCGCGGATCGGCGAGCGCCTTGTCCACCAGTTGCTTCAGTGGCGCGCAATCCGCGCCCGCGATCACCTCGTCGATGGTGATCGGCGCCTTCATCCGGAAAGCCTTTGCCGCGAGCTCCACGTCCAGCACACCGCGCTCGGTGCGAAGCCCCAACCGGTAGCCGCGCTTCGTATCGAGCGTCGCGAGCGTGAGCTGAGTAGGTTTCGAAGAATAGTGCTTTGCGGCTGCCTTCTTCCTGATCGCCATGGTCAACACCTTTCTTGCTCCCTCCCTTGCGCGACGCGCGGGTGAGGGCTGGGGAGGGGCAGACTCTTCTTGTTACGCCCTATCGGATTCGATCTTCGCGCCTTGCTGCGTGCGCATGATACCAAACGCGATCGGGGACCCGCGTCAGGTGACGAAGATATCGTTGTCGATCAGGATGGTCGCGGCACCGAGCGTGTAAGTGTGGTACGTGGCCCCGGCGCCCTCATCTGTCCACACGCCATCGAGATTCACCGCGTCGCCGGTGTTACCGTTCACCGTGAGCTGATTTGTGGAGTCGGACAGATCCAGCAGATCGCCCATCGCGATGGCGAGCGTGTTGTCGCCGGTACCGGTAATGTCGACGGTCTCGATACCGCTGATCTTGTTGTTGGCGAGCGCGGTGAGGTCGAGCGTAAGTCCACCGCCCAGTAATACCAGCGTATCAGTGCCGCTGCCGCCGTCCACATGCGAAAATGTCGTGCTCGACACCCAGATCAAATCGTTCCCCGCGCCGGCATTGAAGACGTCCGCACCGCCGCCGCCCGTGAGCGTATCGTTGCCCTGGCCCGAAACAAACGTCTCGGCAGCCGATGTACCGGTGAGAGCATCAGCGCCGCTGGTGCCGAGATGCGTGACCGCGCCGGTGAAGTCCCCCCCGAATACGACGTAGCTCTCGCCCGCGTATGAATCCCCGCCCGGGTCAGCATTGGCCGCGCCAATGACAAGATCGTCGAAGCCGTCGCCGTTTACGTCCCCCGCCGAGGCCACCTGGAAACCGCTGTTGTCACCCACATCGATGCCATCGAGACGAAATCCGATCGTGCCATCGAGGGCTGCAAGATCGATGCTTGACGAAAAACCCGAGGCCTTGCCGAACACCACGTAGCTCTCGCCTGCGCCTGATTGCCCGCCCGGATCAGCATTGAGCGCGCTGATGATGAGATCGCCGAAGCCGTCGCCGTTTACGTCCCCCGCCGAGGCAACCGAGACACCACTGCGGTCATCCGCATCGATCCCGTCCAGACGAAAACCATTGGCGCCATTGAGCGAGGCCAGGTCAATACTCGAACCAAAACCCGAAGCCTTGCCGAACACCACGTAGCTCTCGCCTGCGGCTGAATCCCCGCCCGGGTCAGCGAAATCGGCGCCAATGATGAGATCATCGAAGCCGTCGCCGTTCACATCCCCCGCCGAGGCGACCCGACCGCTGCTGTCATACGCGTCGATGCCATCGAGACGAAATCCGTTCGTGCCATCGAGCGTCGAAAGACTCATGCTCGACGCAAAGCCCGAAGCCTTGCCGAACACCACGTAGCTCTCGCCAGCGGATGAATCCCCGCCCGGGTCACCGCCAGTGGCGCCAATGATGACATCATCGAAGCCGTCTCCGTTCACATCCCCTGCAGAGGCAACAACCGGAAAACCAAAACTCCCACCGATGCCGTCCAGCCGAAATCCGTTCGCGCCATCGAGCGCGGCAAGATCGATGCTTGACGCAAGACCCGAAGCCTTGCCGAACACCACGTAGCTTTCTCCAGCCGGATCGGCGCCAAACGCTGCGATGATGACATCATCGAAACCGTCGCCGTTCACGTCTCCCGCCGAAGCGACAGACAGGCCGCTGTAGTCAAGTGCATCGGCGCCGGCGATGCGGAAACCGTTGGCGCCATTGAGCGAGGCCAGGTCAACACTCGAACCAAAGCCTGAGGCCTTGCCAAACACCACGTAGCTTTCTCCAGCACTGCCTTTACCGTCTACCGTGGCACGCCACGCCCCGATGATGACATCATCGAAGCCGTCACCGTTCACGTCCCCCGCAGAAGCGACCGAGCGGCCGCCAAAGACGGTAGCGGCGTCGATGCCGTCGATGCGGAAACCATTGGCGCCATTGAGCGAGCCAAGACCAATACTCGAACCAAAGCCCGAAGCCTTGCCGAACACCACGTAACTCTCGCCCACGTCCGAATCGGCACGGAACGCGCCGATGACGAGATCGTCGAAGCCATCGCCGTTCACATCGCCTGCCGACGCGACCGAGACTCCGCTAACATCGTCCGCGTCAATGCCATCCATGCGGAAGCCGTTCGTGCCATTCAGGCTCGATAGCTGAATCACCGAGACCGTCGTGTCGATGCCGCTGCGGTCGACATCGGTGTCCACCTGAAGGATGGCGAGGCCATTGGTGTACTGCGCGTAGGTTCCCCCGCCGATGCTGACGTTCAGCGTCCGCAGCCAGCCCACGTCCGCCGTCCCGACGGCGTCGCCTGCGTTGCCGTTCACCCGGAGCGCGTCAGTCGAGGAGGAAAACGCAATGGCATCGGCGCGCGCCAGCACGAGGGCGTTGTTGCCGGTGCCCGTCAGATCGATGATCTCGAGATCCTGATACACGTTGTTCGCAACCGCCGTCAGATCGAGCGTAATGCCGCCGCCGCTCATCCTCAGCGTGTCGATCCCTCCGTCCCCCGAAACCCTGCCGTCGCCGTTCTGAAAAAGCAGAACGTCGTTGCCGCCACCGCCCGAGAGCGTGTCGGTGCCCGCCCCGCCATTGAGCACGTTCGCCGCGGCGTTGCCCGTGATCGTGTTGGCGAGGCCGTTGCCCGTGCCGTTGATCGCCGCCGCCCCCGTGAGCGTGAGCTTCTCGACGTTCGCAGCCAGCGCCGCGATCGTGACCGACGACAGAATGAGATCCGTGCCCGCCGCGGCCGCCTCCGTCACCACATCGAGCGCGTTGTCCACCACATAGGTGTCGTCGCCCAGCCCCCCCGCCAGCGTGTCCGCGCCGGTCCCACCGTTCAGAATGTTCGCCGCAGCATTACCCGTGATCGCGTTGGCCAGACCGTTGCCCGTGCCGTTGATCTCAGCAGATCCCGTCAGCGTGAGTTTCTCGACGTTGGCAGCCAGCACCGCGATCGAGACCGACGACAGAATGAGATCCGTGCCCGCCGCGGCCGCCTCCGTCACCACGTCGCTCGCCGCATTCACCACATAAGTGTCGTTGCCCGTCCCTCCTTTCATGGTGTCGCTGCCCACGCCGCCGTTGAGACTGTCGTTGCCCGCTCCACCCAGGAGACTGTCGTTCCCGCTCCCGCCGATCAAGGTGTCGTTGCCGCCGCTCCCGTTGAGCGTGTTCGCGCCACCGTTGCCGGTAATCAGGTTGGCAGCACTGTTGCCCGTGCCACTGATGCTGCCGGAACCGGTCAGAATGAGGTTTTCGAAGTTGGCGAGCAGGGTGTAGCTGAAGTTGGCGCGCACCGTGTCGGTGCCCGCACCGGTGGCCTCGATCAAAGTGTCCGAGGCGTCAATGATGTAGGTGTCGTTGCCGCTGCCGCCTACCAGGCGATCCGCGCCCACACCCCCGATCAGGGTGTCGTTGCCGCCCGCCCCCCTGAGCGTGTCGTTGCCGCCCAGTCCGCTGATCTCGTCAGCCGACGACGTGCCGGTTCGCGCATCGGCACCGGAGGTGCCCGTGATGATCGCCATGATTATTCCCTTTGGCAAAGCTGTAACGACGACCCGGAGGCTGCATTTATGGGCCACGATAATCCCGGACGAAGTCTTGCACCGGCGCGAGGCAAACGCAAGCGCGGCGTCCCGTTCCGCGCAGGGCGGCGCCGAAATTCCGTAGTGTAGAATTCACCGGTCGCGACTCGACGTTGAGCGTGCCAACGAGGAGAAGACATCAATGAAACAGACTTTCACGCGTGCATCGCTCGCGCTGGTCGCGGCCTGCGTCGTCGGCGCAGCCCACGCGCAGACGCCGCCCGCCGCCTATCCGGTCAAGCCGATCCGCATGGTCGTGCCGTTCCCCCCGGGCGGCACGCCCGATCTCCAGGGCCGCATGCTCACCGACAAGCTCGCGCCGCGCCTCGGCCAGCAGATCGTGATCGACAACCGCGGCGGCGCCAACGGGATCATCGGCATGGAAGTCGTCGCGCGCGCGCCGGGCGACGGCTACACCATCATCATCGCCACCGTCGGCAACTGGTCGGTGCATCCCCATCTCTACAAGCTGCCGTACGATCTGCAGAAGGATTTCGCGCCGATCATCCATATCGCCACCACGCCGGGGCTGGTGGCGGTGCACCCCTCGGTGCCGGTGAAATCGGTGAAGGAGTTGATCGCACTCGCGCGCGCGCGCCCGGGCGAACTCAATTACGGGTCGTCCGGCGTGGGCGGCTTCGGCCACATGTGCGGCGCGCTGTTCACCGTCATGACCAGGACGAAGATGACGCACGTGTCATACAAGGGCCTCGCCGGCGCGCTCACCGATCTCGTCGCGGGCAATATTCAGGTGTCGATGAACAGCGCGCTGCCCACCATCCCGCACATGAAAGCCGGCCGGGTGCGCGGTCTCGCGACCACCGGCGCGAAGCGCGCGGACATCCTGCCCGACCTGCCGACGGTCGCCGAGGCCGGCGTGCCCGGCTATGAGAATTCGACCTGGTCCGCGATCGGCGCCCCCGCGCGCACGCCCCAGCCGATCATCGAGCGCCTGAACCGGGAATTCGCCGCGGTGCTCGCCATGCCGGAAATCCGCGAGCGTTTTGCCGCGGCGGGCTCCACCATCACCGGCGGCACGCCGGAGCAGTTCCACGAGTACTGGAAATCGGAGATCGCCAAGTACGGCAAACTGATCAGGGAAGCGGGGATCAAGCCCGAATCCGGCGGGTAGATTCTGAACGGGAGAGTCCCAATTGCACGGGAATGACGGCGTCTTGCCCCGCTGGCGGGCCTTGCGCAGGGTCCCATGAGCCCCATCCGCCGCGGGCGGCTGGCCAATCCGCCCGCTTCGGAGTAAATTTGCGGACTCCACGCAATGCCGGCAGGCGCAGCCGCTGCCTGCCACCCACCACCACTCTAGGGAGGAGTTGCCATGATCTATGAAATGCGAGCCTACGATCTCAAACCCGGCTCGGTGCCGGAGGCCGAGAAGCGCTTTGGCGAGGCCTATGAGAAGCGCAAGACCTACTCCCCTCTCGCGGTGTTCTGGCACACCGAGATCGGCCCGCTCAACCAGATCATCCACGTCTGGCCGTACCAGGATCTCCAGGAGCGAGATCGCATCCGTAGCGCGGCGGTGAAGGACGGCGTGTGGCCGCCCAAGATCAGCGAGTTCATCGTGCGCCAGCAGGTCGACATCATGGTGCCTTTCGATGTCTCGCCCGAAATCAAGCCGGGTAAGCAGGGTCCGTACTTCGAAATGCGCACCTACACCTTCGCCGGCGGCGAGCTCCCCAAGATCAAATCGCTGTGGGCGAAAGCCCTGCCCGCCCGGCTTCAGTTCGGCCCGCTATGCGCGGTCTGGTTCACGGAAATCGGCGCGGTCAACAAGTTCTGCCATATCTGGCCGTACCCGACGCTGGAAGCGCGCGACGAAATCCGCAAGAAGGCGCAGGCGACCGGCGCATGGCCGCCGTCCGCCGTCGCCAAGCGGGAGGGCATTCCCGGCTACAACCTCATCGCGCAGGAAAACAAGATCGTCATGCCGTCTTCGTTCTCGCCGCTGCAATAGGCGCAACGCGCCGGAACGCAGGCGCGGCGGACCGCAACGCGATCCGCCGCGCGCCGACATGCCCGCGGGACTGAAACTTCTGGCGCCGCAAGCGGGTCAATGGCACAATGCACGCCGATTTTTTGCCCGACCTGAGCATTCCCAGATCAAAGAGGAGAAAAGATGATCACACGAACATTGTCGTCATTGGCGATGGCACTTGCCGCCGGCACCGCCGCTCAGGCGGCGGCGCCGGATGCCACCTACCCCAATCGCCCGATCCGCATGCTGGTGCCGAACGCGCCCGGCAGCGCGGTGGACACGCTGAGCCGCATCGTCGGCACCAAGCTTTCCGAGGTGATCGGGCAGCAGGTGGTGATCGACAACCGCGCCGGAGCGGGCGGCATCGTCGGAATGGAGATCGCCAAGGCCGCCAATCCGGACGGCTACACGCTGATCAGCGCAACCACCGCGGCATCGACCATCGCGCGGCTGCTGCAGAAGAAACCGACGTTCGACCCGTTGACCGACTACGACTACGTCGTGCAGTTCGCGGAAACCCTCAACGTGCTGGTGGTCAATCCCACGCTGCCGATCAAGTCCACCAAGGAGCTCATCGCATACGCCAAGAGCGGCAAGACTCCCTTCAACATGGCCTCGGCCGGCGCCGGTTCGCAAAGCCATCTTGCCGGGGCGTACTTCCAGCAGGCCGCCGGCATCAACTCGCTGCACGTGCCGTACAAGGGCGGCGGTCCGTCGTCGGCATCGGTGGTGGCGAACGAGTCGCAGTGGACGCTGATACCGGCGCCGGCTGCGATGTCGCACGTCAGCGCAGGACGCATGCGGGCAATCGCCCAGACCCTGCCCCGGCCCACGGCGCTGCTGCCGGGCATCCCGCCGATCGCCGACACCCTGAAGGGCTTTGACTACAGCGGCTGGATGGGCTTCTTCGTTCCGAAGGGCACGCCGAAAGCCATCAGCGACAAGATCCGGGCGGCAGTGACGCAGACCATGGAGACGCCGGAGGTCAAGAAGGGGATGACGTTCCAGGCCACCGAGATCATCATCCGGGGCCCGGCCGAGTTCCGCAAGGTGGTGGAAGTAGCGACGGTCGAAAACGCCAAACTGGTGAAGTCGCTTGGACTGACCGCCAATTGAGGCAAGGGCGTGAGGCGAATGGGACGTCTTTTCGCCTCTCGACCTTCCGAACTCGCACCCTCCGATCTCCCGACAATGGAGCCAGCATAAACCATGATCTACAACGACCGTGGGCTGTCCGAAGAACAGCGCATGATGCGCGACGCGTGCCGCGCCTTCGTGAACGATTTCGTCACGCCGTTCATACGCAAGAACTGGCAGGCGGAATGGAGCATGAACCCGGAGGGGCGGCTGCCGCGCGAAATCCTGGAGCAGGCGCACAGGATCGGCATCCGCACGCTCGGCATCCCGGAGGAATTCGGCGGCACGCCGCTCGATCCCAAGACCGAAGTGCAGACCTTCGCCATGATCTCGGAGGAGATCTCGCGCGGCGACGCCGGGCTTTCCGACAAGCTGGTGCAGATCTGGAAGGTGTCGGTGCTGTTGCGCAACGTCGCCCCCCGTCACCTGCAGGAGAAGTGGTTCCCGCGCGTCGCCGAAGACCCGAGCTTTCTGCTCGCGCATTGCCTGACCGAGCCGCGCGGCGCCTCCGACCGCTGGCTGCCCTACGACGTGCCGGAAGCGATGATGCATACCCGCGCGGAACTGAAGGGTGACAAGTGGGTGATCAACGGCCGCAAGCAATTCATCAGCAACGGCTACGACGCCAAGCTCTACGTCGTTTACGCCACCACCAAGCCCGGCGCCGGCATGACCAGGGGCACCTCCAGCTTCCTCGTGCCGCGCGACACGCCGGGATTGACGGTGCAGCGCTGCAACGAAACGCTCGGCGGGCGCTTCATGAACAACGGCGAGATCGTGTTCGAGGACATGGCGGTGCCCAAGGATCACTGCCTGGTGCAGGACACCGCGCTCACCAAGGCCGGCGTCTATTTCCGGCCGGGCAAGATCATCCAGGCCTCCAAGAATCTCGGCATCGCGGTGGCCGCGTTCGAGAAGACCGCCGAGTACGTGCAGAACTACGTGCAGGGCGGCAAGACGCTCATCAAGCACCAGGCGGTCGCGATCCGGCTGGCCGAGATGGCGACGAAGATCTGCGCCGTGCGCTCGCTGCTGAACGAAGCCTCACGCGCGGTCGATGAAGGCGCGCCCGACGCCGAGGCGCTCGTCAACATGGTGAAGCTCTTCGCATCCGAGGAAGTGTTCAAGGTCTGCCAGCACGCGGTGGAACTGCACGGCGGCAACGGCATCATGCTCGATTTCGGCATCGAGAAGCACCTGCGGGACGCGGCGGTGTTCCTGCACATGGACGCGACCGTGGACATTTCCAAGTTCAAGATCGTCAAGTGCATGTTTCCGCAGACTGCGGGCGTCTACGCCGGCCCGGAGAAGTAGCGCGTCGAGGGACGGGGCAGGAACCCGCTTGCGGGATGCGCCCCGGACTCGGTCTCTCGCAGAGTGGTGCGGGCAGGGGCGCTCAAGGCTGCGTTGCTCATTCTCATTCGGGGCTTCTGCAGCTGCTCCCGCAAACGGGCCAAGTGGCTAACGAGTCGCAGCCGCACCCCCGGCGGCGCGCTTGCGGCCGAAACGACGACCCATCGTGTCGCACTATCGTTATTGAGGCCGCACGTGACTGCGCGACATATCCACGAAACCGTCGCGGTTCGGCATCCTGACCTGCGGCAGCGTCTGCGCGTTCATCACCGCGTTGTCGGCGACGATCCCGTTAAGATGCAGCACGTACGCGGTGACCGCATAGACCTCGTTGTCGCTGAGCGACATCGGCTTGGTCAACGGCATCGAACGCCGGATGTAATCGAACACCGTCGTCGCATAAGGCCAGTAGCTGCCGACCGTACGTACCGGTTTTGCCGTCGCAAGCGACCCGATTCCACCAACCAGGGGATCAGCGGGTTTACCCGCGCCCTTCGCGCCGTGGCACGCCTGGCACTGCGCGACGTAGACGGACTCGCCCTGCTTCGCCGTGCCGCTGCCCGCCGGCAATCCTTCGCCACTCGGCGGGATGCTGATGTCCCATGCCGCAACCTCCTGTGCCGTCGCCACGCGCCCGAGATTGGGTCCCGCGGTCGGATGCGTCGGCGCAGTACCGGACGCGGCGCACGCTGCCAGAACCGACGACGCTCCAAGCTTTACCAAGATTCTAGAGGTAGACATTGGCGATGCTCCCGTCGGTTTCGATCGACCACGTCTGAATCGCGTGGTTGTGATAGGGCTGCTGCGGCGCCAGCTTCGAGAACAACGCATCGCGCGTCGGCTGCACGTTGCCTTTCTCGTCGATGGCGCGGCTCTGGAGGAGCGTGCGCTGCCCGTTCCATTGCCACGGCATGCGAAAGCGCGTCAAGCTCCTGGAGAGGATCGGCTCCTGCAGCGCCGCTTCGCGCCAGCTCGCGCCGCCATCCATGGACACCTCCACCCTGCGAACCTTCCCCGCGCCCGACCACGCGAGCCCGCTGATCTCGTACCAGCCCGAGCCGGGCATCTTCATGCCAAACGACGGACGGGTGATCACGGACTTCACGCCCATTTCGAACGTGAACTGCAACGCCTTGCCATCGGGCAGAGGATCGGTGTATTTCGAGGTCTCGTCCTTGGCGTGCGTCGGGCCATCGGTCACCTTGATGCGCCGCAGCCATTTCACGCTCATGTTGCCTTCCCAGCCCGGCAGCAGCAGGCGTAC
>Ga0315912_10004607_pt1 | contig 12999 bp, 15 predicted proteins | sample VfabasoilMG_FD_204469 | JGI IMG/M metagenome (GOLD analysis project Ga0315912, IMG submission 204469) | Garden soil microbial communities collected in Santa Monica, California, United States - V. faba soil | ecosystem: Environmental > Terrestrial > Soil > Garden | place: USA: California... | reverse complement strand
CAACATACCGGTGCCGGAACCCACCAGCCTGGCCCTGCTCGGCATGGCCGCTGCCGGCGTGGTTGCCGCCTTTCGCGTGGGCCGTCGGAAATAGGCCCGCTTGCCCGCGTTTGAAGCGGCGCTTTCGGCGCGCTTCGCCGACCTGCATGCGATTGTCTTCTGGGGCACAATCATGGCCATAGCGCTGTGGGAGCACGCCGCGCCATTGCGCGCCCTCGCGCATCCACTGAGGCGCCGCTGGGCGGCCAATGTCGGCGTACTTGCCATCAATGCCGGGCTGAGTTGGCTGGTGTTTCCCGGCGCGGCCCTGGTGGTGGCGGCCACGGGCGCGGCCTGGAATGTCGGGTTGCTGCGCTGGGTGCAGGCGCCAGATTGGGTGGCCGTGACTGTGGGTTTCCTTCTGCTGGACCTGGCCCGCTACACCGCGCACTTGGTGCTGCACCGCGCCCCCTTGTTGTGGCGGCTGCACCGCATGCACCACACGGATGGCGATTTCGACATCACCACGGGCTTTCGCTTCCACCCGCTCGAGACCTTGGTGGGCATCGGCTACAACAGCGCCGTGATCCTGATTACCGGCGCGCCGGTGGCGGCGGTACTGCTGTATGAGCTGGCGTTTCCGCTCACGTCCTTCTGGGCACATGCCAATGCGCGGCTAGCGCCATGGATCGACCGATACCTGCGCCGCGTGTTGGTGACGCCCGACATGCACCGCATCCACCATTCTGTGCGGCCGGCGGAGCAGGACAGCAATTTCGGCGGAATGTTCACGGCGTGGGACTGGCTGTTCGGTACCTACGTCTCGGCGCCGGTGGATGGGCAGGCGGGCATGCGGATTGGGTTGGACGGCAATGAAAACGGCCAGCACCTTGGCAGGATGCTGGCCGATCCGTTCAGGTCGGGAAGGTAGTTTTACTCAGTTCACAGCCGCCGCCAGCCGGGCCAGGTGGTGGGCGGTGTCCCCGAACAGCTGCTCGATCACCATGATGCGGCGGTAGTAGGTGCCGATCGCCAGTTCCTCCGTCATGCCGATGCCGCCATGCAGCTGCACGGCGTTCTTGGCGCAGGCGACGGCGGAGCGGCCCAGGTGCACCTTCACCATGGTCAGCATGCGGTCGCGCTCGGCGTCGTCCGTCTCGTCCACCATCATTGCGGCCAGCATCGCCATGGAACGGGACTGCTCCAGTTCCACCAGCATGTCGGCGGCCTTGTGCTGTAGCACTTGGTTCTCGCCGATCGGTTTACCGAACTGCACGCGGGTCTTCAGGTATTCCACCGTCATCGTGTGCAGCGTTTCCATCGCCCCCACCGCTTCCGCGGCGACGGCGGCGATGCCGGCCTGGTAGGCACGTTCCACCAGCTTCAGCCCGTTGCCCACTTCCCCCAGCACAGCGGAACCCGGCACGCGCACGGAGGAGAGCGAGATTTCCGCCGCATGCGTGGAATCATGCAGCCGGTAGCCGCGGCGGGCGACGCCTTCCTGCCCGGCATCCACCAGGAAAAGGGTGACGCCATTGGCATCCGACCGTTCGCCGGAGGTGCGGGCGGAGACCACCAGCTTGTCCGCGCAATCGCCGTGCAGCACCACAGACTTGGCGCCTTCCAGCACCCAGTCGCCGCCATCCTTCTTCGCCGTGGTCAGTACGTCCGACAGGTCGTGCCGTGCCTGGCGCTCGCCATGCGCCACCGCCACCTTCACAGAACCGTCCGCCACGCCCGGCAGGATGTCCGCCTTCTGCGCGCTGGAACCGCCATGGCGCAGCGCCGTGCCGCCCAGGACGACGGAGGCCAGGTACGGCTCCAAAATCACCGCCCTGCCGAACGCTTCCATCACCAGCATGGATTCGACGCCCGTGGCGCCCATGCCGCCGACATCCTCGCTGAACGGCAGTCCGAGCAGGCCGAGGTCCCCGTACTGCTGCCACATCTCGCGGCTCCAGCCATCGGCTTCTTTGGCGAAATTACGCCGCGCGGTGAAGGCATACTTGTCCGCCATCAGGCGGGAGACCGAATCCTGGAGGAGACGTTGTTCCTCCGAGAGAGAGAAGTCCATCAGAACCCCATCACGCGCTTGGAAAGAATGTTTTTCTGGATCTCGTTCGACCCGCCATAGATGGAGGCGGCGCGCGACATCAGGTAGGTAGGCGCCAACGGTGCCGCCCATTCCGGCGTCATCTCCGGCTCGTTGGACATCGCATCCAGATCCTTGGCCCAGATCGCCATCGCCAGGGGGCCGGCGACGTCCTTCGCCATCTCGGTGGCTTCCTGGTACAGCTCCGAACCCTTGATCTTGAGCACCGAGGAACCGGCATCCGGCTTGCCGTCCGAAGCGCGAGAGACACGGTCGATCACCCGCAGCTGGGTGATTTCCAGCGCCTTCAGCTCCACCTGCAACTTCGCCACGCGTTCGCGGAACGCCTGGTCCTGGATCAGCGGCTTGCCGCCGGCGCGCACGTCGCGCGCCAGTTCGATGGCACGGTCCAGCCGCTCCATGGTCTTGCCCAGGCGAGCAATGCCGTTGCGCTCATTGGAAAGCAGGAACTTGGCGACGTCCCAGCCCTTGTTCTCCACGTGCACCAGGTTTTCCACGGGCACGCGCACATCGGTGAAGAACACCTCGTTCACGTGGTGGCTGCCGTCCATGGTGATGATCGGCCGCACCTCGATGCCCGGGGTCTTCATGTCGATCAGGATGAAGGAGATGCCTTCCTGGCGCTTGGCGGCGTTCGGGTTGGTGCGCACCAGGCAGAAGCACATGTCCGCGTTATGCGCGGTGGAGGTCCAGATCTTCTGGCCGTTTACCACGTAGTGGTCGCCATCCCGCTTGGCGGCGGTCTTCAGGGAGGCGAGGTCGGAACCGGCGCCGGGTTCGGAGAAGCCCTGGCACCACCAGTCGTCCATGTTGGCGGCGCGCGGCAGGTAGTGCTTCTTCTGCTTTTCCGTGCCGAACTGGATCAGCACCGGGCCGATCATGGTGGAGTTGAAGGACAGCGGCTCCGGCGCCGGGCCCATGTAGACTTCTTCCGTGAAGATGGCGCGCTGCACCGTGGTCCAACCCGGGCCGCCCCATTCCTTCGGCCAGCCGGGAACGGACCAGCCGCCGCGGGCATTGAGGATTTTCAGCCACTCGACGATCTGCGGCTTGGTGGCGGTGTAGCCCAGGCGCATGCGCTCACGCGTGGCCTTGGGCAGGTTGTCCCGGATAAAGGTGCGCACTTCCTGGCGGAAGGCTTTTTCCTCCGGGGTGAATTGCAGATCCATGCCGTTTCTCCCTTCGACGCGGTGGGTGGAACATTGACGTTCCTGCCCTGTCCGGCCAGCTTGCCGGCCAGCCCGCAGAATGTGCCGGCGCGGCTTTTGCCGCAAGCCCGAGGAGGTGAGACCATGACCGATCGCTACACCAAGTATACCCGCCTGAAGTTCGACCGGCCCCATCCGAAAGTTCTGCGCATCACGCTGGACAACGGCCGGATGAACACGGCGGACGCGGTGATGCACGCGGAGCTGGGCGAGATCTGGAAGGACGTGGATTCCGACCCGACCGTGAACGCCGCCATCATCACCGGCAACGGCAAGCATTTCTCCGCCGGCGGCGATTTCGGCATGATCAACACGACGCTGGTCGATCCTGAGTTCCGCGCTCGGAATTGGAAGGAAGCGCGGGATATCGTCTACAACATCATCAACTGCAACAAGCCGGTGGTTTCCGCCATGCGCGGCGTGGCGGTTGGTGCCGGGCTGGTGTGCGGCATGCTGGCCGACATCTCCATCGCTACGAAGGATTGCCGCATCATCGACGGGCATACCCGCCTTGGCGTGGCGGCGGGCGACCACGCGGCGATCATCTGGCCGCTGCTGTGCGGCATGGCGAAGTCCAAATACTATTTGCTGCTGTGCGAGCAGGTGCTGGGCGAGGAAGCCGAGCGCATCGGCCTGGTGTCCCTGTGCGTGGAGGACGCCGACCTGGAAGCGAAGTCCATCGAGGTGGCGACGAAGCTGGCCGAGGGTGCGCAAAGCGCGATCCGCTGGACCAAGCTGGCGCTGAACAACTGGCTGCGCATGGCCGGGCCGACCTTCGATGCGTCCCTGGCGCTGGAGTTTTTGGGGTTCACGGGCGATGACGTGAAGGAAGGGCTGAACAGCCATCTGGAGAAGCGGACGCCGAAGTTCCCGCCGTCTTCTCCGGTCTAAATCTCTAACGCGGCCGGGTGATTCCGCGCGAACCACCCATCCCACGTTTTCGGATTAATGCCTCGCGGCGTTTGCTCGGCACGCCGGAACGGCCGGCGCCACCAGGGCGGCCGAAAGCTGATGACGCCGCGATACAGCACGGTTGAGCCGCCCAGGTCGAACACCGTCAACCGGTCACCCTCTCCGATCGTTTGCAGGCCCTCGTAGCCCCAGCTTTCGCGCGCATCCGAGTCACGCGTGATGAAGGCGGCGTCCTGGAACGCATATTCCGGCCATTCCATGCCCTGGTCCCGCCACAGGTGCAGAACGCCGCGCAGGACGGGCATGGCGTGGCGTTCAGCCCGTCGTCCGAGCTTTCACCATCCGCAGCGGCGTATAGGTCAGGCACGGCGTGCCATCGTGCTTGCGCACCACGTTGCGGGTGCGCACCAGGCCACGGTTCGGCCGGCTTTTCGAACGGCGGCTTTCGATCACCTCGCATTCCACATGGATCGTGTCGCCCACGAAGGTGGGGCCGTCGATGTTCAGTTCCATGTTGAGGAAGGCAAAGCCCGTGTGCTGCATGGTCGCGTGCGTCAGCAGGCCTTCCGCGAAGGAATACACCAGGGCGCCGGGGACGACGCGCTGCTTGATGTCGCTTTCCTCGCGCAGGAACTCCACGTTGGAGAACAGGACCTCGGTCAGGCCCGTCACGCCGATGAAGTTCACCAGGTCGGCTTCCGTGATGGTGCGGCCGATGGTGCGGAACTTCCGCCCGGCCGGCAGGTCTTCGTAATACTGGCCCAGGCCGAGGACTTCGTAGCCGTTGATTTCCATGTGCGTTTCCCTTGGCATTGATGCGCCAGTTATGCCCAACTCGCCGGCGCCGGCAACCGGGGAACAGCGGCAAAGGAAGGGCACGCGATGGGCCGTCTCACAGCATTCCACGACGATGTCTACGCCGCCACGCACCCACCCGGCATTGCCGACGGCGACGATTTCGCATTGGCCACCGCGCGCACGCTCGGCTGGGCTGCGCAACTGGGGTATGAGGCCGCTGAGGCCGCGAAGTTCCAGGCCGTCGCTGCGCGCTGGGGCTGGAACATTGTCGGCGTGATTCGCCAGTTCCCGGACCAGTCCGGCATCCTTGCCGGCACCAAGGCCTTCGTCGCAGAAATCGGACCGGCGACGGTCGTCGCCTTTCCAGGCACGGAGCCGGACAGCATCATCCACATCGGCACGGACCTCGCCTTCCTGCCGGACGCGCACGGCATCAGCCGCGGCTTCACTCATGCGCTGGACAGCGTATGGACGGACCTCACGGCGCTGCTTACCGCCAACGACCGGCCAGTCCTCCTCGCCGGGCATAGCCTGGGCGGCGCATTGGCGGTGATCGCCGCATTGCGGCTGCACCGCGCGGGCGCTCATCACGTGCAGGGTGTCTATACATTCGGCATGCCGCGCACTGGCACTGCCACTTTCGCCGCGGACTACACTGCGCTCAACACCGTCACGTACCGCTTCCGCCATGGGCGGGATGTGGTGCCGGCCCTGCCGCCCGTAGCCCTCGCCGGCCACCGCCATGTCGGCCGCGAACTGCATTGCGTGACCGGCGGCGCCTTCACCCTGGACCAGCTGGATGCCGCCGCCGCGCCATCGGCAGCGACGCCACCGACCCTGCCCGGCTTCCCGGGCCTCACGCACGTCGCCTCCGGCCTGGTGGACCTGCTGCCCGGCCCGGCCCGCGACCACATGATGGACCGCTATCTCTGGGCGCTGCGCGATGCCGCTATCCGCGCCTTGCCAACCTGACAGTCTCCGGCGCCCGGTCTATCCTTTGCCCGACAGTTCAGGAAACGCAGCATGAACCCCACCGCCACCCGCAAGCTCGGCCGCAGCGATCTTTCCATCACGCAGTTCGGCTTCGGCACCGCGCCGTTCTCCGGCTTCCGGGACACGATTCCGGAGGATGCCGCGTTGGCCACCATCCAGGCCGCGTGGGATGGCGGGGTGCGGATGTTCGATACCTCCCCCTACTACGGCTATGGCCGCTCCGAGCTTCGCCTGGGCACGGTGCTGCGCGACAAACCGCGCGACGAGTATGTACTCTCCACCAAGATCGGCCGCGTGATGACCCCGTTGGGCCGCAATGGCACCCCGCCGGAAGGCTGGCGCACCGGCGGCCTGCGCTTCGTGCCGGAGTACGACTATTCGTATGACGGCGTGCACCGCTCTCTGGAACAATCCATGCTGCGCCTGGGCATCGACAGTGTGGACATCGTGTTCATCCACGATGTGGATTTCTGGACGACGCAGGACCGCGACGTGCTGGAAACCCGCTTCAAGCAGGCGATGGATGGCGCGCACAAGGCCCTGGTGGAACTGCGCGCGGCCGGCGTCATCAAGGCCTTCGGCGTCGGGCTGAACGAGTCGGACACCTCCGCCCGCTTCGTCCGCGCCGGGGATTTCGATTGCGTGCTGCTGGCCGGCCGCTACACGTTGCTGGAACAGGGCGCGCTGGCGGATTTCCTGCCGCTGTGTGAGCAGAAGGGCGTCGGCGTGATCATCGGCGGGCCGTTGAATTCCGGAATTCTCGCGACGGGACCGACCGACAAGGCGCGCTACAATTACGTCGCCCCGCCGCCGGAGATCGCGGACCGCGTCGGCCGTATTGCCACGGTGTGCGCGCGCCATAACGTGGAACTGCCGGCCGCCGCGCTGCAATTCCCGCTCGGCCATCCCGCCGTCACCGGGATCATCCCCGGCGCGATGAACAGCGGGGAGGTGACGGGCAACATGGCGCTGTTCCGCAAGCCCCTGCCCGCGCAGCTATGGGCCGATCTGCGCGCGGAAGGCCTGCTAGACCCGGCCGCGCCGATCCCCCAGCCGAACGCGTAGAACCTACAGCTTCGCGATCGTGATCATGATCGCCGCCGCCACGGCGAAGATGATCCATGCCCGTACCGGATGGGCGATATGCGGCGCCTCGGAATCGATCGGCAGGTATTTGTGCCCGCTCAGCATCGGATGCAGCAAGTTGTGCCGCTTCAGGATCGCATAGGCCGCGATGGCGGCGACATGCAGCACCACCGCGATCTGGATCAGCTTGAAGATGCGGAAATGCAGGCTGGTCATATAGTCGCTGGTTCCCTTGGCGATGAACTGCACCAGCGGCCCTTCCACCGCGATGTCGTCGTTGGCGCACAGCCCGGTGATCACCTGCGCGCTCACAAGGCCCAGCAAGACCAGCACCATCCAGCCGCCGGCGGCATTATGGCCCACCTGCTCGTCCGGATCGCGCTTCGTCAGGTGCATCAGGTGGCGCAGTGCCTCGAAGGGGCTGGCCAGGAAGTGGGAAAAGCGCGAGGTCTCGCTGCCCACGAAGCCCCAGGCCAGGCGGAAGATCAGCAGCGCGCCCACCATGTATCCGGCGTAGAAATGCAGCTCCATCCAGCCCTTTTCCACGCTCAGCCACAGGAATCCCAGCAGGAATACCAGCAGCCAATGGAACAATCGCGTGGCGCCGTCCCACACTTTGACACGTTGCATCTCAGCCCCAGGTTGGGATTGGGACATGCGCGAATCCGCTTCGTTGTTGCTGTTGCGCCAGCCTGCCGGTTTCCACGGAAGGTTGCCAAGTATTCTTGACGTAATCGCGTCGCGTGCGCCATGGCCGATCCATGTATGGCATCAAGCAGCTAACATCGGGAGACTGGCCGGCCCTGTGGATGGCTTTCCGCGCACCGCTGGTCGGTGGCGCAGTGGCGCTGGTACTCGCGCTGCTCGCGCGCTGGCGCCGATCCGCCTGGCTGCTCGCGGCGGCGGGCGGGGCGGGCGTCGCCGTGGGCTGGGCACTCACTGCCGGCATCCCCGCCACGTTCGCGCCACCGAAGGACATGGCGGCCCGCCTGCCCACCATCGCCGCCGTATCGGGCCTGCTCGCCCTGCTCACCGCCTTGCTGGCGCCACAGCGCGGTCGCTGGCCCTGCCTCATCCTGCTCGCGGCCGCCAGCGGCTGGTGGCTCGCCGGCGCCCCGCGCGCGATGGCGGACCTCGCCCCTGTCGTCCTGCTGGCCGGCGGTCTTGTCGTCTGGCACGGCCTGGCGGCGCGCCACCTCGGTCGCGGTGGCCATGGCCGGCTTGTCCTCGCCGCGCTGACCTTCGCCCTCGCTTTGTGGGTCGCCCACGCGCCCTCAGCCTGGCTCCTGCTTGGCCTGGCCCCGGCGCTGGCATCGCTCGCGCTGCTGCTTGCCCCCGCCGCCGAGTTGGTGCTGCTGCCGGTGGCCATCGACCTTGCCGCGGTCATGGCCGCCACGTTGCTGGCAACCGGGCGGTTGCCGCGCGGCCTGGGCGCGGTGGATGTCGCGGTGGCGGCGCCGGTGCTGGCGGTGCTGGTCGCACCCCGGCTGCGCCTGTCCCCGCTCCTCGGCGGCGCGCTGGCCGGGGCCATCGCGGTCGGCGCGACCTGGCTGGCGCAGATATGGCTGGGCTGACAACCCGTTTTTGCTTTGCAGCACAAACGCGTGGGCGGTAGCCTGCGCGCATGCCGCCATCAGGAACGGTCGCTTCCAGGTTCGCGCTCTCGCGCCCGCTGCCATGGGTGATCGGCATCGCCCTGCTGCTGATTGCCGGCATGGTGGCGTGGGACTGGCGAGTTGCCCGCCAGCACGGCGCAGCCCCCCAGCCCACGGCGGCACCGGCCGTTGCCCCCACCCCCCCCGCACCAGCGCCCCAATCCGCAAGGCCCGCCACCCCGCCCGGACCGAGCTTCGATATCGTGCGCATCAACCCGCGCGGGGACGCGGTGATGGCCGGCCGCGCCACGCCGGGGGCGGATGTGGTGCTGCGCGACGGCGACCGCGACCTGGGCCGTGCCCGCGCCGACGCCCAGGGCAACTGGGTATTCCTGCCCGCCCAGCCCTTGGCTCCCGGCGCGCGGGAACTATCCATCCTGGAACGCGTGCCCGGCGGAGATGACCGCCGCAGCGAATCCACCGTTGTCCTCGTCGTGCCGGATGAGGCCGCCAAGGCCGCCGGCACCACCGCCATGGCAGTCCTCTCCACCCCCGGCGCCGCGCCCCGCATGCTGCAAGGCCCGGAATCCGGCCAGGCCACACCCACCGCCCCAGTCCCCAGCACACCGCCGTCCGCCACCCCCAACCCCCAGGCCCGCGCCGCCACCCCAGCCCGCCTTGGCGTGGACGCCGTTGATTACGACGAGCACGGCGAGGTCCGCTTCGCCGGCACGGCGGAGGCCGGCGCCACTCTGCGGCTGTACGTGAACAACCAGCCCATCGGCGATGCCACGGCGGACGCGCTGGGCCGCTGGACCCTGGCCCCCGAAGCCCCCATCTCCGCCGGGGACCACACGCTGCGCCTGGACCAGGTGGGCGCCGGCGGACGCGTCGCCAACCGGGTGGAACTGCCGTTCCATCGCCAGGCCAAGGCGGCGGCGGATGACACCGGCCGCGTCGTCGTCCAGCCAGGCCAGAGCTTGTGGCAGATCGCCCGCCAAGCCTACGGCCAGGGCACCCGCTTCACCGTGATCTACGCCGCCAACAAGGATACGATCCGAGACCCGCGCTTGATCTACCCCGGCCAGACCTTCACCCTGCCCGACGCCACGCTGCCCACCCCGAACACGGCAAATCCGCGCTGAGCTTGAACCGGCCGGTTACAACGCCCATAAGCCGCGCACAGTTTTCCCGGACGATTCATGGCCGTCGTTGAGACCTTCCGCATTGTTCTGGCCCCGCCCCACAGGGTGGGCTACCCGTTTATCGCCGGCGCCGCGGCGCTGTGGCTGATCGGCCTGTTCGTCGGCTACTGGATCGACTGGCTGGGGTTCCTGGCCCTGCTGTTCTGCCTGTATTTCTTCCGCGACCCGGAGCGCGTGCCGCCGGACCGGCCCGGGCTGGTGGTGGCGCCGGCGGACGGCACGGTGGTGTCCGTGCAGCCGGCGGTGCCGCCGTATGAACTCGGCCTGGGGGATACCGCGCGCTGGCGGGTGGCGATTTTCCTGTCCGCGCTGGACGTGCACGTGAACCGCATGCCGGTGGAAGGCACCATCACTCGCATCGCCTACCGCCACGGCGCCTTCATCAACGCTAGCCTGGACAAGGCGAGCGAGGACAACGAGCGCAACGCCCTGGCGGTACGGCTGGCGGACGGGCGGGAAGTCGCGGTGGTGCAGATCGCCGGCCTGATCGCGCGGCGCATCGTGTGCGAGGTACGGGAAGGCCAGGCGCTGAAGGCCGGCGACCGCTTCGGAATCATCCGCTTCGGCAGCCGGACGGACCTTTACTTGCCGGAGGGTGTGACGCCGCTGGTCGTGGTGGGGCAGACGATGGTGGGTGGGGAGACGGTGATCGCGGAGTTGGGCGACAGGATCCCGTAAGCGGAGTCCACAGTTATAAGGTCGGTCGCCAATGAACCAACCTTGGCAGATGTCTGTGAGGACACTTCGAGGCCGCATCCTTGATGCACTATTTTCCGGCGCGGTGGTCGGTGGTTTCCTGCTTACAATCTTCGCGGTGGGGCTCTTAATTGCCAGCGGCTATTTCATTCGCCACCCGCCCTGGACTGGAGCACTCTGGCTTTTAGTGTTTTGCGGGGTGTCCCTGATCAGCCTAACCGTCATGTTCTTTTTTGGCCTCTCAATTTTCGCGGTCCCTATCTGGCTGTTTCTACACCTGATCGGATTACGTGATCGCTGGACCGCCACCCTGTTTGGCGGAATTTATCTCGTTTGTGCTTGGACGTATTTTACTCTGCCCTACGGGTGGCCAACACAGCCTGATGCATTTGCCATGGAGCATTTCAAACGGGGTACTTATTGGTGTATCCTCATCATGTTCGCAGTTGGTGCCTCTGTCGGAAGCACCATTTGGTACTCCGCCTACCGACGGATGCTGCTCCCGCCGCGTGATAAGGACCATTATATTATCAGTGGCACCGACGAGGTTCTTAAATGACCGACCCGATCCGCCTCGACCAACGCCCGAACGGTTCCCGCGTCACGCCCATGCAGCGCTGGCGGCGGCGGTTGCACGCGCGGCAGCGGCCGCGCTTCAAGGGCGTGTCCTTCAACAAGATGATCCCCAACCTGATGACCATGGCGGGGCTGTGCTGCGGCCTCACCTCCATGCGCTTCGCCATGGAAGGGCGGTTCGGTGCGGCAGCGGTGGCCATCTGCGTTGCCGCCATCATCGATGGGTTGGACGGGCGCCTGGCCCGGCTGCTGAAGGCCACGTCGCGCTTCGGCGCGGAATTTGACAGCCTGTCCGACTTCCTGTGCTTCGGCGTCGCGCCCGCCTTCGTGCTGTATATCTGGGCCATGCAGGGCTGGGGGGCGGCGGGCTTCGTGCCCTGCGTGGCCTTCGCCGTATGCATGGCGCTGCGCCTGGCCCGCTTCAACGCCGCGCTGGATAGCGCGCCGAAGCCGGCCTATGCCTACAATTTCTTCACCGGCGTTCCCGCCCCGGCGGGCGCGGGGCTGGTGCTGTTTCCGCTGTTCCTCGGCCTGCAGGGCCAGGCGCTGGAGTGGGACTGGCTGGTGAAGACGGCGCAGTTCCCTGCCCTGTGCGGCGTGTTCCTGCTGGGCACCGCGCTGCTCTGCATCTCCACCCTGCCGGTGTGGAGCTTTAAGAACTTCAAGATGCCGCAGCAGTATTTCATCCCGTCCATGGTGGGCGCGGGCCTGTATGTCACGCTGCTGCTGTCCGAACCCTGGGCGGCGCTGGCGGGTGGCAGCATCATCTACCTTGGCATGCTGCCGTTCAGCCTACGCAGCTACCGGGAACTGCGCCGGGAAGCGGAAGCCCTGGGTGGGGAAGACGAAGTGGCATGAGCGCCGCCATCGCCCACCACTACGCCGACCTCGGCGATGTGCGCCTGCACTACGTCACCGCCGGCGCGGGCTTCCCCATCGTGCTGCTGCATGGCTGGCCGCAGAGCTGGTACGAATGGCGCCACATCATCCCCGCGCTGGCGGAACGCTATCAGGTGATCGCGCCCGATCTGCGCGGCCTGGGCGATTCCTCCCGCCCGACGGAGGGCTACGACAAGAAGACCGTGGGCAACGACATCTGGCGCCTGGTGAATGGCACAATGGGCATCAAGGAGTTCTTCCTGGTCGGGCACGACTGGGGCGGACCGACGGCCTACGCCATCGCCGCCGCGCACCCGGATTCGGTGCGCAAGCTGTGCATCCTGGATGTCTCCATCCCCGGCGATGGCAGCCCCAATATCAGCCAGGGCGGGCGGCGCTGGCACCACGCATTCCACCAGACCCCCGACCTGCCGGAGGCCCTGGTGGCGGGGCGGGAGGATATCTACCTCGGCTGGTTCTACCGCACCTACGGCGCCCGGCCGGATGCCATTCCGGACGCGGACATCGCCGAATACCTGCGCACCTACCGCCAGCCGGGCGCGCTGCGGGCGGGGTTTTCCTTCTACCGCAACATCCCGCGCGATATCGCCGATAACGCGGCGATCGCGGAAAAGTTCAAGCTGCCGATGCCGGTTCTGGCCCTCGGCGGCGATTCCGGCTGGGGACGTGGCATGGAGGTGCTGCACTCCCTGCAACGCATGGCCACCAATGTGCGCGGCGGCCTGATCACCCAATCCGGCCACTGGATACCGGAAGAGCAGCCGCAGCAACTGCTGGACCAACTGCTGCCCTTCCTGGTGGAATAGAGGTCAGGCGGCGAATGCCGCCTCGTCCAGTTCCAGCGTCGCCGCCGCGCCGTGGCGAATCGTGTGCCCCAGGGCCTGCGTGCGCGGCAGCACGTGCTCCGCGTAGAAACGCGCCGTTGTCAGCTTGGCTGA
>Ga0315912_10004606_pt1 | contig 13003 bp, 6 predicted proteins | sample VfabasoilMG_FD_204469 | JGI IMG/M metagenome (GOLD analysis project Ga0315912, IMG submission 204469) | Garden soil microbial communities collected in Santa Monica, California, United States - V. faba soil | ecosystem: Environmental > Terrestrial > Soil > Garden | place: USA: California... | reverse complement strand
CCTCCTGTCCTGCTCGAAATCCGATGAGCCGACGCTGTCGTCCCTCGGCCACGACCACTCCAAGCCGGCCGCGGACATCAAGGCGCTAACGCCCGCGGAATCCATTGCCACCATGGAAATGCCCAGCGGCTACAAGCTCGAGCCCGTGCTGACCGAGCCCGACATCGCCGAGCCGGTGATGGTCGCCTTCGATGGCAACGGCCGGATGTACGTCGCCGAGATGCGCACCTACATGCTGGATGCCGACGCCAAGGGCGAGCAGGAACCGTTCAGCCGCGTATCTCGCCATGAAGACACCGACGGCGACGGCATTTACGACAAACACACCGTGTTCGCCGACAAGCTGCTGCTGCCGCGCATCCTGCTGCCGCTGGACGATCGCATCATCATCGGCGAGACCAACAGCGACGATCTCTACATCTACAAAGACACCAACGGCGACGGTGTCTACGACGAGAAGACGCTGTGGTTCAACGGCGGCCCGCGCGGCGGCAACATGGAGCACCAGCCGAATGGCCTGGTCTGGGCCATGGACAACGGCATCTACTCCACTTACTACGACTACCGCCTGCGCTTTGGCCGCGATGGCAAGTCGATCAAGGAAACCATCCCGGTAAACGGCGGCCAGTGGGGACTCACGCAGGACGACTGGGGCAAGGTCTGGTTCGTGAACGCCGGCAACGAGACCGGGCCGGTGCACTTCCAGCAGCACATTATTTATGGGCAGTTCGCCGCGCCGGACGAGCTCGTCGGCCAGTACAAGACCGTGTGGCCGATCGCCAAGGTCGGCGACACGCAGGGCGGACCCGGACAGCTGCGTCCCGACAAGACCCTCAACCATTTCACCGCCACCAGCGGCCAGGACATTTTCCGCGGCGATCGCCTGCCCGCCGAGTTGCACGGCAATCTTTTCTTCGCCGAACCCGTCGGCCGCCTGATACGCCGCACGGTGATCACGGTGGACGATGGCGTCACGCGGCTCGCCAATCCCTACGAGAAGCAGCAGGGCGAATTCATCCGCGCGACCGATCCCCTGTTCCGTCCGGTCAACATGGTCACCGCGCCCGACGGCACGCTCTACATCGTCGACATGTATCGCGGCATCATCCAGCAGGGTGAGTGGACCCAGAAGGGGTCCTATCTACGCGAGCAGATCGACAAGCTCAAAATGGAAAGCGTGACCGGGCGGGGTCGCATCTATCGCCTGGTCCACGAGGGTTTCGAGCGCGGCCCGCAACCGCACATGCTCGATGAAACTCCCGCCCAGTGGGTGCAGCACCTGTCGCATCCCAATGGCTGGTGGCGCGATACCGCGCAGAAGCTTCTCGTCCTGCGGCGCGATCTGTCGGTCGCGCCCGCTCTCGAAAAACTGGCAGCGGCCGAAGCTCCCGATCCGCGCCCTCGGCTGCATGCGTTGTGGACGCTCGATGGACTCGGCGTGCTCAGCGACAAGCTGATCCTGCAGGCGCTCAAGTCCACGGACGCGCAGGTGCGCATGGCGGGCCTGCGACTCGCGGACACGCGTGGCAGCAGGAAAACCGCGCTGGCCGCCGGCATGCGCGACGAGCTGAAGGATGCCGATCCGCGCGTCGTGATCCAGGCCATGCTGTCGGTGCGCCGTGCCGCGCTGCCGGATGCAAAGCAGCTGATCCAGGCGACCGCCAAGGCGTCGACTTCCAACGGCGTGTACCTCATCAACGAGCAACTCTGGGACGAAAGCAAGGCTGAAGATCCGCAGATCATCCGCCTGCTCGGCGTCAACGGCCTGAAGGCGTATCGCTCGGGCGCGACGCTGTACAACTCGGTGTGCTTCGCCTGTCACGGCCCCGACGGCCGCGGCGCGCCTGCGCCCGGCGCCGCGGGCCATACCCTCGCGCCGCCGCTGGCCGACTCGCCGCGTGTGCTCGGCGACGAGCGCGCGACCATTGCCATCCTGCTCCACGGCCTGCAGGGCAAGGTGAACGGCATCGACTATGGCGCGCCCATGGTGCCGATGAGTTCGTATTCCGACACCGAGCTGGCCAATGTGCTCACCTACCTCCGCAACAGCTTCGGCAACCGCGCGCCGGCCGTCGAGCCCGCGGCCGTTGCCGCGCGTCGCGCCGCCGCTTCGGCGCGTACTGGCTACTGGACGCTCGAGGAACTCACCGCGCAGATTCCCGCGCTCGGCGTACCGCGCAATGTCTTCAAGCGCCGCGCCGAGTGGAAACTCGCCGGCAACATGGAAGCACGCGACAACTCGCCGCTGGAAGCCATGCTCGATGGGGACCCGAAGACCGGCTACTTCACCAAGGGCTTCAAGCCTTTCCCCGTGGAAACGCTCACCATCGAACTACCCGCGCGCAGCAGGATCGTCGGCATCGACGTCGATTCGCGTGGCGAGAAGGGTCCGGACGGCAAGGAGCTCGGCTGGGCGCCGGCGTACAGCGTCGAGATATCCGACGACGGCAAGACCTGGACCATGGTCGTGCCCAAAGTCATCGGCGAACCCCACGCGCGTTTCAATCTGCCCGCACCGGTCGAAGCGCGGCACCTGCGCCTCGCCATCGTGGAGAAGGAAGGCTGGCAGCCGTGGGTGATCAAGGAACTCAACCTTTATGGCGACGAAGGCAGCTGATCGGCAGGACGCGCTGCCTGCATTCGAATGTCGACCCCTTCCGGAGAATCCAGATGAACCGCACCAGCCGACGCCGCTTCCTCAAACAAGCCTCGCTTGTCGGCGCAGGCATCGCCGCCTCGACCGCCTTTCCGCTGCCCGGCTACTCGCAGTCCGCCAGCCGGAGCGCAAAGGTCTCCCTGGGACTGGTCGCGCCGCGAGCCGATTTCGATCGCCGCCTGTTCGGCGCCTTCCTCGAGCATCTCGGCCGCGCCGTCTATACCGGCGTGTATGAGCCCGGCTCGAACCTTTCCGACAAGCGTGGCTTCCGCACCGACACGCTGCGCGAAGTGAAACAGCTCAACGTGCCCATCATGCGCTACCCCGGCGGAAACTTCGTGTCGGGTTACAACTGGCTGGACGGCGTCGGTCCGCGGAAGAACCGGCCGACCGTCCTCGAGCGCGCCTGGAACTCCATCGAGACCAACCAGTTCGGGACCAACGATTTCATGGATTGGGCGAAGGCCGTGGGCACCGAGCCCCTGCTGGGCTTCAACATGGGAACGGGCACCGCGGAAATGGCCGTGGCCTACATCGAATACTGCAATTTCTCGCGCGGCACGAAGTGGAGCGACCTGCGGCGTTCGCACGGTTATGAGCAGCCGCACAAGGTGAAGTACTGGTGCCTGGGCAACGAGATGGACGGCCCGTGGCAGATCGGCACGCTCACGGCGCGCGAATACGGACGCAAGGCACGCGACATCGCCCAGCAGGCTCGCGGCATCGATCCGCATGTGCAGCTCATCGCCTGCGGCTCGAGCGCCCCGGGCATGCCCACCTACCTGCAGTGGGATCGCGAAGTGCTCGAAGAGTGTTACGACATGGTCGATGGCATTTCGCTGCATTGCTACTACGGCAACGCGGACACCTCCGGCGGCAAGACCGAGCGGTTCCTCGCCATGAACCTCGACATGGAACGCCAGATCCAGGAGATCAGCGCGGTGTGCGACTACGTGCAGGGCCTCCGGCGTTCGCCGAAGAGGTTGTGGCTGTCGTTCGACGAGTGGAACGTGTGGTACCGCGCCAATTCAGGCGACCAGACCAACGGCCGTGGCCAATTCGCGCCCAAACTACTCGAGGAGACCTACAATCTCGAGGATGCGCTGCTGGTCGGCGGCCTGTTGAACACCCTGATGCGGCGCTCCGATCGCGTGAAGGTCGCCTGCCTCGCGCAGATCGTAAACGTCATCGCGCCACTGATGACGAACGAGAGAGGCGTGCTGCGGCAATCCACTTATTACCCATATGCCATGGCGCTCAAGTATGCCCAGGGACGCATGCTCGACCTGCAGATCGAGAGCGAGACCTACCCGATCAGCGCCGCCGGGTTGCGCGGCAGCTACGCGCGCGATGCACAAGTACCCTTCGTGGACGTGGTGGCCACTTACGACGCGAAGAGCGGCCGCGTGGCCTTGTTCGCGCTCAACCGTGACCTGGTCAACGAGCGCGAGCTGGCGCTGAGCTTCGATGACGTCACTCCCGCCAGCGTGGTGGCCGCCGAGACCGTCACCGGGAGCGATCTCAAGGCTTTCAACACCTTCGAGAAACCGGACAAAGTCGTGGCCACCCGGCTGGAGGGCGTGACGGCGGGCGGCAAGATGACGATCAAGCTGCCGCCGCGGTCGTACTCCGTCGTGCAACTGGCGGTCTGAAAGGCATCCGCACCAGCCGTTACGGCACTCCGGGCAGGCAGACGAAACTCGACGCCTGCTCGGTGCTGCCACGCTTGTAACGCGCGACCGAGGGATACGGGCACAGCGGTCGCGTGCGATCCGGCGCCCAGTCCGCCGGCACCTCCGGATTCACGCCACCCGCATTGCCCGCCCCGCGTGCCGTCGCGACGATCTGGTCCGGCTCGCGGCCGCGCTCCACCCAGTTCACCAGCGGCGTGATGAAGTCCGCCTGGTCGGTGGCGGGGCCGCCGGCGCAATGGTTCATGCCCGGCACCGGGAACACACGCACGAAGTCGTCGGCCTTTCCGCGGCTCTGGCGATTGACGCCACGCCACCAGCGCGTGGTGTCGTCGATCGAGAAAATCGGATCGGACACACCTTGATAGACGAGCACTTTCGCGCCGCGTCGCCGCAGGTCCGACAATTCCGTCGGATCCGGCGGCGTGGCGAACTGCATCGCGGATTCAGTGAAGGTCGCATCGGTGGTGTAGAGCTGCGCCAATGCGACATCGATATCCAGGTTCAACGCGAATGCCGGGCCGTTGGTCAGTGCATCCGGCGTGGGTGGCACTTTGAAGATGACGCCGACCGCGCCCGAGTCGAGCACCAGCGGCGCGATGAACTCCCAGAACGGCACGCCGGCGCCGCCGATTCCGGGGTCGTAAGGAAAACTCGCGTAGAAGGGCCCATTGCTCGCCCTTGCGCCGCGGAAAACAGGCCCGATCGCGAGCTTCTGCTCCTGCGACAGGCAAGTGCCGTCGCGTTCGCCAGCGCAGGTGGGCACGTCGCGTCTCAGCGCGAACACCTTCTGACACAGGCGCGTGTCCTGCACCAGCCCGTCGCGGACGCCGTCGAGTTTGTCACAGCGCTCGAGCACGGCGGCGGCCACCGTGCGGCGCTCGGCGGCCGTGAACGCCGTCTCCAGCCCTGCCGGCGTCGCGGGGTCACCCGTGGCGACGCTCGCGTAGCGCTGCGCGCTCCAGATATTCGCCAGCGCCGCCAGGGGCAGGTTGAATCCCGGCGCACCGGCGAGGAAGCCGTCGTACTGATCCGGGTAACGTGCCGCCGCGACCAGCACGTGCCGGCCGCCGTTCGAGCAACCGCCGATGTAGGAACGGTCCGGGCGTTTTCCGTAGGCGACATTGATTGCTGACTTGGCCATGGGCGTGAGCGTGCCCACCGCCTGGTATCCATAGTCGAGCCGCGCCTGCGGATCGAAGCCGAACGAAGGCCCGTAGGCCGCCGGGTGCCCGGCGTCCGAACTCAGGACCGCGAAGCCTTGCGCCAACGCATGCGTCAGCGGCCCACCACCGAAGGCGCCCGTGGCTGGAACCACGCTGCCGTCGATGCCGCCGTTGCCCTGGTAGAAAAAACGTCCGTTCCAGTCGATTGGCATGCGCAGTTCGAAGCCGATGGAGTAAGGACGTCCGTCGATGCCGACGCGGTCGTTCATGCGGCCGGTGACCCGGCAGTGCGCCAGCACCGGTTGACCACCCACGACCAGCGTGCCGGCGGCGATGGTGCTCGAGCCCGTGATCACCGTGTTCGGGAGCCCGGCGAGCTGCGACTGCAGGCCCTCGCAGGTTCCGATCAGCGTCGCCGGGCGCGCCGGCGAGAGATGCGGGTCGGATTTGGGCCTGTCATGGGCGCAGGCGAGGGCCGACACCATCGCGCACAGCACAGCGGCCAGACCGGCCAGGTGTCGTGACTGATTCTTCGTGGGAGTTCTCATCTATCCTCCGGGCGGGTCGGTGATGGAACGGGACGGCGCGGCGTCCCACGCCGTACGTAAGACAGATCGTCAGTGGTACATACTAATGGCGGGTCGGCCGCGCAAATCGCGCGCTGGCGAAATGAAACTCGACCGGCCGTCATGAACGAGGTGGTCATGAGCAAGCCGAACCTTCTGAACCGGCGCGAGTTCCTCGCACTGTCCGCCGCGTCGACGGGCCTGGCGGCGCCCGGCCTGCGCCGTCCCAACATCCTGCTGATCGTGGCCGACGATCTCGGCTACAGCGACCTCGGCAGTTACGGCGGCGAGATCGACACTCCCGTCCTGGACTCGCTGGCGGCGAATGGACTGCGATTCACGCAGTTCTACACCACCGCCCGATGTTGTCCGTCGCGGGCAAGCCTGCTCACGGGGCAGTATCCCCACAAGGTGGGCGTCGGCCACATGGTCACCGACCTCGGGCACCCGGGGTACCGTGGACGGCTTTCCGGGAATGCCGCGACACTGGCCGAAGTCCTGCAGCCGGCCGGCTACCGGACCTTCATCTCGGGCAAGTGGCACGTGGGAACTCCCGATCCCACGCAGCATGGCTTCGAGCAGTGGTTCGGCACGCTCATCAGCGCGCAATCATTCTGGGACTCCGCGCAATACCTGCGCCTGCCGCCGGGAAGCAGCAGCCGAAGCTATGCGCCAGGCACCTTCTACGGAACCGACGCGCTGACCGACTACGCGCTGGAATTCCTGGCCGAGGCCCGCACGACGCCCGCCCAGCCGTGGTTCCTGTACCTGGCTTTCCATGCACCGCACTTTCCGCTGCACGCACGCGCCGAGGACATCGCCCAATATCGCAGCCGGTACACGTCGGGATGGGACGTGTTGCGGGAGCAGCGCCTCGAGCGAATGAAGCGGCTTCGAATCGTGTCCAGGGGCACGCGCCTCTCGCCGCGCTCGAAGTACACCAATCACGGCGAGACCGTCACCGCGCAGAACCCCGCGTGGGACAGCCTGCCGGAAGACCGCCGCGCGGATCTCGCGATGCGCATGGCGATCTACGCGGCGATGATCGATCGCATGGACCGGAACATCGGGCGCGTGACCGCGGATCTGCGTGCCCGGGGTGAGTTCGACGACACGCTCATCCTGTTCCTGAGCGACAACGGCGCGTGCGCCGAATGGGATCCGTTCGGCTTCGACGTCAGCTCGAGCCCGAACAACGTGCTGCATCAGGGCGACGACCTCGCGCGCATGGGCAGCCGGGGCACCTACCACAGCGTCGGCTCGGGCTGGGCGAATGCATCGAACACGCCCTGGCGCATGTACAAGCACTATTCACACGAAGGCGGCATCAGCACACCCTGCCTCGCGCACTGGCCGGCCGGATTCCGGCGCCGAAACGCGCTCGAGCATGCCCCGGCTCACCTCATCGACCTGATGCCCACCCTCGTCGAAGTTTCCGGGGCCAAATATCCTGAACGATTGGGATCGCGCCAGATCCCGCCCATGGCGGGGACCAGTCTCATGCCCGCGTTTCGCGGGGAAAAGCTGCCGGAACGAACGCTGTACTTCGAGCACGAAGGCACGCGCGCCGTCCGTGAAGGACGCTACAAGCTGACGGCGCTGCGTGGCGAGCCGTGGAAACTCTACGACATGGAGCGCGACCGCACCGAGCTCGACGATCTGTCTGGACAACAACCGAAGACTGTCGAGGCACTCGCGAAGAAGTGGGACACGTGGGCGGCCGAGAACCAGGTGACCCCGCTGCCGGAAAGTTACCCGGTGCACTACCTGCGTCGCAGACTGGAGTCCTGAGCGCGGCTCGAATCAGCGGACCTGGAAAAGAGGTCGCTAGTTCGTCCGCGGGCTCAGCCAGCCATTCGTCACAAGCCAGTCCATGATCGCGCTTTGCCAACGATCACGCGGCATGAGGAAGAAGCCATGCTGGCCTTTCTCGAACAGGCGCGCTTCCACGGGCACGCCGGCGTGTCGCAATGCTTCGAAGAACACGATGCTGTTGTCCACGTCCACCAGGCGATCGTCCGCGGCATGCAGGATCAATGTGGGAGGCGTTTCTTTGGTGACCTGGAGTTCGTTGGAAAACAATTTGATCTGCGCATCCGATGGATTCTCGCCCAGCAGCGCTTTTCGCGAGTCCATGTGCGTGATCTTCGCGTCCATGCTGATGACCGGGTAGACCAGCACCAGGAAGTCGGGCCGCAGGTCGATGCGATCCGGATTGTCGATCCGAGGCGTACTGAAATGCGTCGCCAGCGTCGAGGCGAGGTGGCCTCCGGCTGAAAAGCCGACCACGCCGATACGCCGCCCATCCAGGTTCCATTCCGCGGCATGCTGGCGCGCGAAGCGCATCGCCTGCTGCGCGTCCTGCAGCGGACCCATGGACTTGTCGATCATGGTCGCGTCACTCGGGATGCGGTACTTGACCACGAACGCGGCAATGCCGTGATCCACGAAGTAGTTCGCCTGCTGCGTGCCTTCGTATTCGAACGAGAGCCCGGCATAGGAGCCGCCGGGGAAGATGACGACACTGGCGCCCGTCGCCTTGGCCCTGGCGGGCAGGTAGACCTGGATCTGCGGGCGCGAGACCTTCCGGATGAAGCTGCCGTTCGTGCCGGTCTCCTCATCGGGACCGGGCTTCGCATTGGGAATCGCAGCGTCACCGTACAGTGGCACGCTCTTCATGCGGGGTGGGAAGTCGGGATTCTCCTGCGCCGCCGGCGCCGCACTCTCCGCCGCGGCGCCAGCGAGCGGCCATGAAGCGAAGAAAGCCAGGGAAATGACTGTGGCGAGCCCTTTGTTCATTGCGAGCGCGCGATGGAATCCGCCATCTGCTGCACTTGCTGCCACGCCCAGCCCCGGCCTTGCACGTGATAGAGGCTCTTGAGATAGGCGCGGTCGAATTCGGTCAACGCTGCCGGCGCGGGGTCCGATCCCGGCTCGAACAAGGCGAGGATCGTGTCCTCGCTGCCGTCGAGTTCGGCCGGATGCACCATCGCCAGACCGCGCAGGGCGGCGTAGTCGGCGAGCTGAGCCAGCGATTTTCCCATCGTGGCGCGCGTTTCGAGCACCACCCACGCGGACACGATCGCCTGCTGGACCGACGGAAAGATGTTCGAGCTTTCGTAGATCCGCATGACGTTCACGTCACCGAAGTGGACGCTCGATCCGGCGTAGCCGTACTTGACCGGCCCACCACCTGAAGTAGGCGATGGCCGGCCCACGGTCGCGCCGAGTGAATTGATCTGCGCGGTCGTCGACCAGGTGCGCGCCGCACCCTCGTCATCGGTCAGCGCGGCGTAATCGATCTTCGACAGGCCCGCGAAGACTTCCGGGTGCTGGCGATGCAGCTCCGCCACGAACCCGCGGCCATCGTCGACGACCACCACGTTGAAGTTGACGACGCACCCCTCCTCCGCGGCACCCGCACCGACTGCCTCGGCAACCTCTCTGATGCGTTTCGCAACGAAAGCTTCGTACTGGGGCTGAAACCCGATGACGCTGGGACACACCGCTTCCTTGAAGCGTGCCAGCTGGCCGTCGACCGGTCGCGACATGCGGCGAATGGCCTCGCGCGCTTTCTCTTCCGTCATCGGGAGCTTGCCGGTGACCACGATCGTGGGGCTGGGATTGCTCTCCTCGGCCTGCGCGAACGGGGATGCCCCCAGCGTGGCGCAGACAGCGAGAAGCGATATCACGTCCTTCCTGGTCATGCGGATCCTCCCGCGACTAGGTTAGGAGTATTTTGCGTGCCTCGCCATCCGGGTCGTCCACCATGCGGCACTGGTTGTCCCAGATCATGGTCCGATTCGATTTCGGATCAGTGGGTTGCCACTTGAGTTTCGGGAGACTCGGATCGCCTGTTGCGGCAAACGCAGCCCACGAGGCCGCCATCTTCTTCGCCAGCGCCTGTGCCTCGGGCGTGTTGCCCGTACCCTGTTCGCAGCGCTTGGTGTTGTCGAAGCAGAACTGCAGTTCGGCGGTGTGCCACGCACCCGGCACGCCATCGAGGATCGGCGTCTGCCACGTGAAGTAATACGTGTACGCGGGCGCGGCGTTGAGGCCGTGTTTGAAGCCCGCCATCTTCACCACGTTGTTGCGGATGTTCAGGCCGTTGAGCCCCGGCATGCCGCTGCATATATAAGAGAGCGTCCGGATCGCCTTCTGCGGATAGGCCTTCTTGAGCGCCGCAACGATGGCGCCCGCCTTCTCTTCGCCATAACCCTTGGTGAGATTCGCGCGCCACTCTTCTTCGGTGGGGCGCCGCGACATCTGGTTGCCCTCTTCGCTCACCGAGCCGATCAGCATCGGCACGTCCTTCGAGATCGTCGGTGCGGCATCGAAGAACGAGCGCATGTTGACGATCTTGCCGTCGACGCAGGGTGAATAACCCACGCGCGGCGTACCCGGTGCGCCGGGCCCCGACATCAGGGGCGGTGGCGGATTGATCTTGGCCGCGGCCGCGGTGCCCGCCGCCATGAGCTTCGACCACTCCATCTTCTGCAGCGCACCGATGTCATTCGGCGCGAGGCCCAGATCCTTCATGACCAGGCGCGCGAGCTCGCGTTGCTGCTCGCGGCTCGGAATGTTTCCGCCACCACCCGATTGCGCCGCCGCGCGATGGATCAGGCCTGCCGCGGACGGCATGCCCAACAATGTCGTCACCTTCGAACCGCCACCGGATTGTCCGTAGATCATGACGCGGTCGGGGTCACCGCCGAAGTTGGCGATATTTTCGCGAACCCATTTCAGCGAGGCGACGAGATCCGTCATGCCGACATTGCAGGAATCTTCGTAGGCCGATCCGCCGATTTCCGCCACATCGAAGAAGCCGAGGATGTTGAGGCGATGATTGACCGACACCTGCACCACGTCGTGATGCCGCGCCATCTGCGCGCCTTCGTGCGACGGCAATTCGTACGAAGATCCGAAACTGAAGCCGCCGCCGTGGAAATACACCATCACGGGGCGCTTGCCGCTCAAACTCGACGTCCAGATGTTGAGCTTCAGCATGTCCTCGCTCTGCCAGCCGTCATCCCAGTCCTGGATGAACGTCTGCTCGAGCGCCGTCCAGGGATGCGTGTTCTGCGGGCAGTTCGCGCCGTAGACCAGCGCGGGATATTCATCCGCCCACGGAGTTGGCGGTTTCAGGGGAAGCCAGCGATTCTCACCGGCGGTTGTCGCGCCGTACGGAATGCCCTTGAACGTGAAAACTCCACCGTCTAGATAGCCGCGCACTTTGCCGTACTGGGTCTTTGCGATCGCGAAACGCGGCGTGGTCAGATTTCCAGGACCCTGGTGAGCAGCCGTCTTGACGCTGTCCGACGCGGCAGCGAAGTTGGCCAGCCCGATGCCGGCGGTAGACGAAAGAACGAGCGCCTCGCGCCGGGTGAGTCCCGCGCGCCTTGTCGAATCGACCATGAATCCCCCTTCGTGGAATCGCTGCCGGGTGGCGCGTCCATTCTAGGGGGCCGACCGCGGGCAACGACAATGCCGGATTCGGGAGTGTGCGAGATCGCTTTGCGTATCGCTTCGGTTATTAGGTTTCGCGCCGGCGCGGGCGCAGGGCCCGGAGCGCGAGCAGGAGCAAGAGCAGGAATGGATCAACCGATCCGCCACCGCCTCCACCGCCGCCGCCACCATTATCGGGAGGCGGGGCCGGTGGTGGTGGGGGTGGTGCCGGGTCTGGCGGCGGCAGCGCCACGACGCAGGAATAGCTGTCGATCACGGCGTCGATCTGCTCGAGGCTGCATTGAGAGAATGATGTGACCGACGTGTCGAGCGTCGGCGTCATGATGAATTGGCCCTGCGGCGTGGACGCACACTGCTGCGTGCCATCGTGCGGAGCGCCGAACACATGGCCGATCTCGTGCGCGGTGATGAGGGTGTCCAGCGTAGCGCTGTTGTGCGCCATGGTGAGACTGGCGCCATAACGCCGGCTGCAGAGCGACAGCGTGTACGCGATGCCCGCGGTGTCGCCATCGAGCTGGCGGCCGGTAAAGAGATGCGTGAGGCCGGTGGCGGACAGCGACGCGGTCTGTTGTCGCAACAGGCCCAAGGCTTCCAGCAGCTCGCTCGAATCCGTCGTTGCGGAAAGATCGGCCGTGAGTTCATCCGCGATGTTCACCGACTCCACCTGCAGCTCCACCTCCACCTGTGAGCTGAAAATTCCATCCACGTTGTTGAGGCGCGTGAGAATCGCGTCGCGCGCCTGCGTTTCGCTCGAGTAGCGCGCTCGATAGGCGGCGTCGGCGAGGATGGAAACCTCGACGCCCTCCGTGGCCACGCTGACTTGCTGGGCCCTGCTACGCAACTCACCGACCATGGCGTCATAGGCCGCGGCCGGGTCGCGCGGCGTCTCCACCATGTCGCCCGTGAAAGAAACACCGCGCTCCAGCACGGCGTCGGAGAGTTTGAACATCACCGTGCCCGCGGCGCCGTAATTCACCGCTTCCGGCGCGGCATCGACGATGAACAGTTCGCGTCCGTCCCAGATCATGCCGCGCGGCAGACCGTCGTGAACACTGATCCGCGCCCAGGAATTCGCAGCGCCTTCGAGCGTGCCCTTGTAGAGCTGCAGGGAACTGCCAGCGGCGACCTGCGCGAGACGCTGGTTGGTCGAGAGCTGCAGGCGAAAGTCTCGACCGTACGCAGTGAATTCGAGTGTGGCTGCATCTCCCTTCGAAGCTTGTTTGAAGGCTGGACGCAGGTCCTCCGAGTGTTGCGGCACGAGGCCTCCGGCCGCGCCGCTCACTGCGGGCCACGCAATGGCTGCGAGCAGCAGTGCCCGGCAGCGCATCAGCACCCGGAATGAAGTCCTGGAAGTCGCATGTCGCATCTGGAGCAAGATGCGATACCCGGCCTCGACCGGAAATAGGATTGGCCCGCAGCAGTGCGGAAGCGCGAACGCGACCATTGCAGGCCGAGACT
>Ga0315912_10004605_pt1 | contig 13003 bp, 10 predicted proteins | sample VfabasoilMG_FD_204469 | JGI IMG/M metagenome (GOLD analysis project Ga0315912, IMG submission 204469) | Garden soil microbial communities collected in Santa Monica, California, United States - V. faba soil | ecosystem: Environmental > Terrestrial > Soil > Garden | place: USA: California... | reverse complement strand
CGCTCGCCCCGCCGTCCTCGTGGTTCGTCGACTCGCCTCCGCAGGCGCCGGGAAGGAGTCCCCAGGTGCAGGCGCCCGCTCCGGCGAGAATCCCGAGCGCGCGCCGCGGGAGCCACCTGCCGCGCGCCCACGGTCGGGCTCCGCTTGAGCCGCGTCGCGAGGAAGGGAGTTCGAGGGTCACGCGCGTCTCCCCGCGGATCGTAGCACGCGTCCGTCGGAGTCCCGAGCGTCTCACCGTGCGCGAAACGACCGAGGGTGCGTTGGACGCTTTCTGCGTCGTCGAACCGTGAGCGGCACGTACCCCAGCAAGAGGAGCGCGCCGAGCGCGCTGGCGGACGCCGAGTAGCGCACATTGATCGAGCACGAGACGCCGTTGTTGTCCGCGGTAACCTCGACATCCGTCTCCGCGGGAGGCGCGCTGAGTGAAGTTTCTGCTCCTCTCGCCGCGGCTGGCGCCAGCTTCGGCCCTGACTCCGGACCGGTGGACGGCATCGCTGGGGCGGGGGCTGCGGTCGTCGCCAACCCGAGAGGTAGCGGCCCTGACGTTGCGACGAAGCCACTGCCGGCGGCGGGAACCTCCGCAAACAGACGCACGTCGGGTCGCAACTCGATGCGGCGAGCGAAGAACTGCCCATGGAACTCGAGCGCGCCACTGATGCCCATGGTGAGCGTCGCGTTCGGAGCCAGCACGGACCCGATGAACGCTGCCTCCATGGGTATCGAGGCCGTACCCCGGTAACGAATCGCGACAGGCGCGAGAGCATTCGCATTGTTCCGGAAGGCGCCGCGATGGATGAACGTGTTGCGAATCTCGATCGTGGTTGCGCCGCCGAGCTTCACGGTACTTTGCGGCTCGACGTACAAGCTGTCCATGAAGTAGGTGCCTGCACCCAAAGTCAGTTTGGCACCCGTCTTGACGTTGACCGTCGTGTAAGTACCAGGGGTGATCGACTTCGATTGGTTCGGCTCCAGGGTGACCGGCCCTTTGTTCGTCGTCGGCCATGGGTTCGTGATGGTCGGCGGCGGCGGCAGCGCGAGCGTCGCGTGCTCGGTGATCGGGCCGGTCACGGTCGGATGACCGATCTGCGTAACCGTCGCGGCGGTGCGGATCGTGCCCGAGACGACCGCCTGATCGCGCAACACGACCGGGCCGCCGCTGACGATCGAGCCAACCTTGGCCTTGAAGTTGACGTCAACCGTCCCCGCTCCGTAGTTGAGGAGGATGGCAGATTGACCCCCTGCGTCGAACAGCTGCGAGCGATCGCCCATCGCCATGCTTTGCCCGACGGACAAGCAGGCTGCTACGTCGACTGTCTGATCGACGCTCGCAGACAGACCAGCGTGGTCGACGGCCGTCCAGCGAATGACGTAGGATCCCGGCGGCAACGTGACGGCACCGCTGGTGGGGATGGTCGTCGGGGGGACCAAGGGTATGCCGTTGCTCTGAATGACGGAGCCCGTTACGTGTACGTCGGCGGGCGTCGAGCAGACGTCGGTCGCGGCGGGCGCGGTCAGCGTGATGACGTTCGAAGTCTGGCAGCCGTTGACGGTGATTCCTGTCACGGGCGAAGGCACGGGCGGGGTCGTGTCGGTGACGGTCACGGTGACGGCGTCGGTGCCCACCAGAGATGCTCCGTTTGCCGCGGACACCTGGTACGTCGTGGGCCCGATAGGCGCAGTGGCCGTCGTAGGCGACGCGTCGATAGGTGACGGCGCCGGAGCGGGGCCCATGGGGACCGACCAGATGAGGTTGCCGATGATGCCGGTCTCCGGATCCGTAGCAGATGCCGTCAGCGTCACGGTGGCTCCGGACGGACTCGTGCATTCCACGGTCTGATCGGCTCCCGCGTCGACTACGGGCGGCGTAACGTCCGCCGGACCCCCGCCCACGGTAGCGCGAGCGTCGTCGCAGGTGAACTTCGGCTTCGCGTCGCCGGGGACCGGCGCGCAGTTGGTGGGAAGGGGCGACACCGTCATTCCTTTTCGCCGCTCACAACCCGTCATATGTGCGCTGATCGGTGACGCTGAGTCACGGCCGCACATCAGGTTCGGAGTGGTGGGCTGGCAGTGCGTCGAGTCGTCGCTGTGACCACTTTCGGCTAGCAGGGTGTGGCCGAGCTCGTGGGAGAGCGTGTACCGACGTTTCGAATGTGATGATTGTTGCAGACTTACGTCGATGACGATGTCGTTGCCACAGGTCACGCCGAGGTCGAAATCAGTGCAGCAAGTGAACTCGGTGTAGATGCAAGGTGGCGAATGGATGCGGTAGTTGAAGATGACGGTACGGATCGAGGGGTCGTCGAGCTGCGGGGTCGCCGCTTCCTTGAAATGCTGAGTGAGGGCGCCCTCCGTGCCACACCCGATTGCGCCGGCGCCGGAGCATGTGCCAGTGTCGTTCGGCCACTGACCGCGGAGGCGCCGCACGTACCAAGGATCGCTCTCCTCAATCACCACCATCTGCTTCATCCGGAATTGGATACCGCACTGGACCCATATGTCGTCGGGCAGGTACCCGGCCTCGAACTCGACACTAGATAACGTCCCGCCCCCGACGTTGACCGTTCGAACCGTACGGAGACCGGGACGCTCGGTGGGGGACTCCTCAGCGGATAGGACTCGCCAGCTCCCGATGCGATCGAGATGGCCGCTCGGAGCTCGTACGTAATCACCCAACTGCCATTCGTTGTCGAACAGCGCGCGCATCACCTCCGGATTCGTATAGCTCGCCATGACGCTGCGCTCGTTAGGCATGCTCGCGGCGGGCAGCACCACCACGACGTTGAGGGGGACCACCAGCGTCTCGAGCTCGGGTTTGATCTTCACCGCATTGAGCAGCTCGGATACCGGCGGATCGCCCGGCACGCTGTTGTCCAAATCCCAGTGACCGAAGAAGGTGGCCTCGTCGCTACCGAGGTAGATGCTATGAAATTCAATGGGCATGGGAGGTCCGTTCGCCACCCACTGCAGTGGGCCCGGCCCCGACCCGACGGGCCAAGGGACGAGCCTGTTGCCACTGGCCCCAGTGAGCGACATACAGAGCGCGTCCCCGGCGGTGCACCGGAACGCCCCCCATGGGTCGAAGCCGTCGAAGGCCCACGCGAACGGGACCCAGTCCGCCGCCATGCCACCTCCGTTTCCGAGATCGAGCTGCAGAGTTCCCCGCAGGACCGGATTGTCGAAAGGACTGAGCCACACGTTGGGGTCGTCGGGGCTCAGTCGTCCGGGGACCGGAGCCACGTCGAGCTGAGCTGCCGCCCTTCCGCTGATCGCCGCGGAGAAAACGCAGACTGTCGCTGCCAGAAGGTACCCCGTGCCGATCCGTTTGTCCCAACCGCTCATTTGGCTCCTCCCATGTTGGCATCCGGCGAGGATCCCCCCGCCACCGCACCGTGAGTACGGTGGCTTCGGGCTCGCGTCAACATCCCCACAACAGTTTGAGTTTGGAGCGGACTTGGCGCATTGAATGAGCGAGCCCCTTATCACCCCAAGGTGATGGCCGGCGCCGATTGGCACATCGAACGCGGGCCTACGGGGGGACGCACGAGGCCGTCGTCGCCGCAGCGGGGCCGCCGCGGCTAGGTGACGAAGGCGGTGACGGGAGTCGGGCTCAAGGGGCTCGTTCGGTAGGGGCGCGTCAGCCGAACATGGTCGCGGCGTGGTCTTTTGCTCGCAGGAGGGGCTTTTCGAGCTGCTTCGTCGCGGCTTCCCCCAGGGCCTGCTGAGCGCGCGGAAAGAACTCGTTTTCCTCCTTCTCGATATGCTGCTGCAGCTTGGCGATGAGCCGCTCGAGCGCGGGCTGCCAGCCTTCTGCCTCGGCGCCCACGGTGTCGACCTCGTCGATGAGCTCCTCGACATCGGCCGCGTGGGCCGTGTGGCGGCGCGCAATGTCACGCGTGGCGTCGTTGGCCTCGAGCAACGGGTAGATCTCGAGCAGCTCCGCCTGCTCGTGCGCGATGAGCTCTGTCCGGATCCGTTGCCAGAGCGTGCGGCGCTTCGCGACATCGCTCGTGCACACGGCGATCGACAGCAGGGTATTCACGTCGCGATGCTGCTCTGCGAGCCGGGCGAACACGCCTCGCAGTCCCTTGGTGCCGGCCTCGACTGCGGCAGGCTTGCCCGCGCCCTTGGCGACGGCATTTTGGATAGGATTCGGCATGTGTTCCTCGCTACGGGGGGAGCGCCCCTTTCAGCACCATCGAGGCAGCTAGCCTCACTCGGAACGAACACCGGCGTGGCGCTCGACGAGCTTCACGGAGTGCAATGGACGTGCCGAGCGCGAGGCCGCCCCGAGGGGATGGCGCGTCACCCGAATGCCGGTTAGCATTCCTGATGGGAGTGACGGGTGCTCAGAACGATACGGGTCGTCTTCGTCTGGGGTCTCGCGGCTTGTGGAGGCGAATCGAAGACCCTGGGGCCCGCGCGGTTCGATGCATCGGGCGGCACGGCGGGCGCGGTCATGAGCGGGCACGGTGGCACGGGTGGTTCGACGGGTGGGCGCAGCAACGACGGCGGAGCCAAGAGCACGAGCGGTGGCGCGGGTGAAGGCGGCGAGCGCGCGCTCACGAGCACGGGCGGAGGCGCTGGCAAACGCGGCGGGCGCGGCGGCACGAGCAGCACTGGCGGGATGAGCGGTGAGGTCGTGTGCGCCGAGGGCGAAGCGGGCGAGCTACCCCTCGTTTGCGGGGCGATCATCCCCGACGTCGATAGGCACTACGCCGATTGCACGGCTCTCGACTGCGTGAGCGATTGCGCCAGCAGCAACGTCGTGCCGGGGGAGCTCGACGGCTGCGAGCTGCGCTGCCCGTCCGAGGCGCCGATCCCCGTGCGCGAATGCGCGCAGCCGTGCGGCGCGAACCAGTTCGCGTGCGGGCCAGGCCTGTATTGCACCGGAGGATTCTATGCCGAGCACATCGACTGCATCGACGGCAATTCGTTTCCGAATTGCGGGTGCTCGGTGGTCCCCGAAAGCTGTCCCCCCGCGGAAGACGACCGCTGGGTGTGCGCGCGAGACGGTAACACCTACCGCAGCGCGTGCGAGGCGAGACGAGCTCGCGTTGCGCTCCTCGGGCGTGCCGACGACGAGATCTGCCCGGCGCCGCGTGACGGCCTCTTCCAGTGCGGTGGGCTGTTCTGCCTGAAGGAACTCGAGAGCTGCCATATCGAGCAGGGACCGAACGACCACGACTTCGACAGCTATTGGTGCTCCCCGGCTGGCGGGGCCGGCGGCGAGTCCGGCGCGGGCGCTGGCGGAGCGTAGAGCCGAGCCTCAGTTCGGAATTCCGTGAGCAGCCATGGCAGCGATGAACGCGTCCGCCATCAGACCTCCGCCTTTGGCGTTCGGGTGCACGCCGTCCGCGGTGAGCGTGCTGCTCGGCTTGTAGGCTGCTGCGTCACCGATGGATCCGTAGATGTCCACGACGTACACGGGTGAAGCGCCGGTGCTGGCACCACTCGCCCAGGCCGGGATCGCCGCGTTCAGCGCCTTCACCCCGTTGTTGGGACAACTGCTCGTCGAGTCCACGCAGCCGTCCGGGTGCATCGGCAGGATTTGGGCGACGAAGACGATCACGTTGGGGTTCGCGCCGCGCATGGACGCGAGAGCGTGGGTGTAGGCGGTCGTGATTCCGCTGGTGGCGATGTTGCTCCACACGTCGTTGGTGCCGAAATGCATGAGGACGACGTCCGGCGGCGGGTTGGCGCCCATCCAGGTCGCAAGCTCCGATGTCGAGCCCTTGCCACTGCAGCCGCTCGTGGTGTCGCCGGTCAAGCAGCTCAGGATGTAGCCGCCGTGCCCTTCGGTCATGACGTTCGGCGCGTTCGAGATCGTGCCGTCGGTGCACGACTGGTTGTTCAGGTTCGTGCCCATGAACGTGAAGTTCGTCTTGCCCGCGGCCTTGAGCTTGGCCGACAGGAGCTGCGGGTAGCAGGTCGTGCCGGTGATCGAGTCGCCGAAAGGCATGATGCGCCACGCGCCGCTGTGTACGGTGCCCGCGCCGCCCGCGCCGCCCGCGCCGGCAGAGCCGCCTGCGCCACCTGCTGCGCGGCCTCCGGCTCCTGCGCCGCCCGCATTGCGTCCGCCTGCGCCCGCACCAGCTCCAGCTGAACCGGTGGTACCCGCTTGTGGCGGCCCGCCCGCCGCAGAGCCCGCGCCTCCGGGCGCGCCACCCTGACCCGCTGCCGGCCCACTGCCTCCCGCGATCGCACCCGCCGATCCGCCGGGCGCGCTCGTCCCCGCGTTGCCGCCCAGGCTCGGGGCGCCGGCTCCGCCGGCAGTGCTGCCGCCCGAGCCGGCCGCGCCGCCCGCGCCGGCACTCGTCGCGCTGGTCCCGGCCGCCGGGCTCGAAGTCCCGCCATGGCCGGTGCCGCTGGTCCCGCCGGCGCCGCCGCTCGTTGCCGCTTTGCCCGCGCTGGCGCCACCCGAAGCGGAGTCGTCGGGAGCCGGCTGAACGGTGCACGCCGGCGCCAGAAACCCGACGCCGAGAACGAGCAAGCCGAGCGGTGCAATCGAATGACGGAGGACGTTCATGTCGGGGCTCGGCGGTTCAATCGTTGCGCTCCCGCGCTTTTTCGAAAGTCCGGCGATCGCGCCCTACTCTACATCGCAAAAATGGCTCCATGGAGCGCTAAATGAGATCGATTCGGGTACTCAACGGGAATTGACCTGATTGGCAGCGAGCTCCAAGTTCGCGTTAATTCCAATGAAGACAATCTTTTCGACCAATACTGCTCTCGGCTTTGCGGCAATCGGGCTCACCGCAGCGTGTGCGTCTGGGCCGGCGGACTCGCCGGGCTTGGGGCAGACGAACGGCTCGACGAGCGGCGGCCCCGCAAGCGGCGGCGCGTCGATGATGAGCGCAGGGGGCGCGACGACGGCAGGGACGTCAGCTGACAACCTGGCCGGCAAGGGTGGCGCTCCGGCCGCTGGCGGTTCGGCTGGAAGCAACGCGGGCACGTTTTCGGGCGCCGCTGGCGGTGCTGGCGGTGCTGGCGGTGCTGGCGGTGCCGGCGGCGGAACCCCGGCGGGTGCGGGGGGCTCGGGCGGCGCCGGAAAATCCGGGGGAGCGTCCGGCACCGGCAACGGCGGCTCCAGCGGAGCACCGAGTGGCGGCTCGTCGAGCGGCTCGAGCGGAGCGACTTCGGCGGGCTCCGGCGGGTCCGCCGCCGCTTCGCCCTCGGAAGGTTGCGGCGTGGACGGGGCGCCGACCGGCACGGCTCAAGATCTGACGCTCACCGTCGCGACGCGCGAGCGCACCTACAGGCTGAGCGTGCCGACGGACTACGTGGCGACCGAGCCCTTGCCGCTGATGTTCGGGCTGAACGGTGTGGGAGGTGACGGCAAAGGCGCGCAGTCGTCCTTCAAGCTCGAGACGAACCACCGCGGCATCTTCGTCTACCCCGACTCGATCTTCAAAGAGAGCTCGAACGCGAACGACTGGGACTACACGGGAAACGGCTACGACGTCGATTTCTTCGACGCGCTCATCACGGAGCTCACGACGAAATACTGCATCGACATGAGCCGCATCTTCTCCGTGGGCGTCAGCGCCGGCGGCATCATGTCGAACATGCTCGGCTGCTTCCGCGGGGACGTGCTGCGCGGCATCGCGCCGGCGTCTTCCCTGATGTGGAACAACACCTGCAAGGGTGACGTGGCCGTGATGGTGTTCTGCGGTGAGCAGGACACGTTCAATCCCTGCGACACCGACGGCAAGAGCGAAACCGACTTCTGGACCGCGCGCAGCGGCTGCGGGATGGACACGGCGCCGAGCCCCATCGCCGACATCTGCCAGGCCTTCCAGGGTTGCACGTCCGCGAGCGACCCCGACCTCCTCTGCACGCACTCCGGCGGTCACATGTGGCCGACGGGCGGCAGCGACATGGTTTGGTCGTTCTTCATGGGTTTGTGAGGGCTCGGTCGCCGCGCAACGCTGCTCGACCTCGGCTACGCGCCGAGCGAGTAGCTCGGCGCCCTCCTCGCGGCCGCTTCGCCCGAGCGCACGGCTGCCTCGATGCCCGGACCGTGGAATGCGGCTCCAGCGAGCAGAATACCGCGCCAGGCCAGGCGCTGCTCCACGGCGGCGACGCGCTTGCGCTGCTCGTCGTCGACGACCGCTAGCGCCGCGGGCCAGCGATCGACCCAGGCGTGCTCCGGGTCGCCGTCGATCGACAAGGCTCGGGTCGCGAGACGCGCTGCCCGGTCGGTCCAGGCCTCGTCGCGGAGGCACTCGAGGTCTGCCGGCGAAGGACGAAAGAAGAGGCGCAGGAGCGCGAAGTCGGTGGGCGAGCGCCCCGGAAACTTCGACGAGGCGAACGTGCAGGCGCGGCAGCCCTCGAGCATCGCGGGCTCGGCGACGATGAAGCCCGTGCCGGCGAGGTCGTGTCGCACCGCGGCTCTCGGGTAGGCGAGAGAAACGCTGACGCTCGACTGCGCGGGCGCCTGCTCGAAGCCGGTCGTCTCGCCCGCTCCCCGCTTCAGCAGGTCCCCCGCGACGCGCGCGCTCGTGGCCAGGACGATCGCGTCGAAGCGCGTGCGAGCCCCGGCCGCCGTTTCGAGCTCCCATTCCGAACCTTTCGCTGCCAGCTCCGCGATGGGAGCGTGGTGTCGGAGCTCGACGCGCGGCTCGATGGCCTCGAGCAGGGTTTGGACGAGCTCGCCCATTCCCGCGGTGAACGAGGCGATTCCATGCCCGACCTGGCCACTCGGCACCCGTAGGCCGAGGCGCGCCGGCGCCTCTCCCGCCTCGAGCAGCGAGAGCAAGCGACCGTCGAAAGCGTAGGAACAGTGCGTGCGCTGGAGCACGACGTGCCCACGGATCCCGAGCTCACGCGCGAGCCCGAGCACGGCAGGGCTCGCGGCCGGGAAGCCTTCGGCGCCGCGCTCCACGACGAAGCCGTTGCGAACGTCCGTCGAGGTCTGCCCACCGAAGCGCTCGCTCGCCTCGAACAGCGTTGCGACGTGACCGTCCCGCATGCAGCGATGTGCGGCGACGAGTCCGGCGAGCCCACCTCCGACTACACCGACTCGCAGCGGTCGACGTGCGGGAAGTGGCATCGACGAGAGATCAGCAAGGAGCGTGCCCCTCAACGCCATGCCCGAGTGCAGCGAATACGCATGACCTCGCGCAAGCCTGGCGTTCGACGCGGGTCACCGCGCAACTTTGGCGCGCTTCCCACCCCAGCTGGGCTCCCGCGCCGCTCCTCTGGGCATGCGCGTTGCAAGAAGTTCCCGGCACATGCGCTACGACGAGCGCCCCTTCATCGCCATCTGGGAAGTCACGCAGGCCTGCGATCTCGCCTGCAAGCATTGCCGGGCCTGCGCTCGTCCGTTTCGCGATCGGGGGGAGCTCACGACGGCGGAGGGTTTCGCCCTGCTCGAGCGCTTCGCGAAGGCGCGCGTTCCGCTCGTCGTGTTGACGGGCGGTGACCCCGCCAAGCGGCCCGATTTGGTCGAGCTCGTGCGCTTTGGCGCCAATGCCGGGCTGAGCATGGGTCTCACTCCGTCCACGACGCCGCTCGTCACCCAGGCGCTCGTGGGCGAGCTCAAGGCGGCTGGTCTCAAGCGCCTGGCCGTCAGCATCGACGGAGCCAATGCGGAGACGCACGATGCGTTCCGTGGTGTGGCGGGAAGCTTCGCCCACGCGCTCCGCATCCTGGCGGACGCACGCGCCTTGGGCCTGGCCACCCAGATCAACTCCACCGTCCATGCCGGCAGCATCGGACAGCTGCGCCAGCTGGCCGAGCTCGTGGCGAGCACCGGTAGCGTGCTCTGGAGTGTCTTTTACGTCGTCCCGACGGGTCGCGCCGATCGGCAGCTGCTGCCCTCTGCCGAGGCCGTCGAAGCATCGCTCAACGAGCTGGCAGACATCGCAGCCAGGGCTCCGTTCGCCGTCAAGACGACGGCCGCGCCGCACTACCGGCGTATCGTGATCGAGCGGCGCCAGCGTGGCGAGGGCCGCTTGACCCACGGCGTCTACGGCCGCGACAGCGACCGCATCAACGACGGGCAGGGGTTCCTGTTCGTCTCGCACCGCGGAGAGATCTACCCCAGTGGATTTTTGCCCATCGACTGCGGCAACGTGCGCGAGGCCGATCCGGTCCAGATTTACCGAGACCATCCGACGTTTCGGGCGCTGCGCGACGCGGAGCGACGGACGGGCAAGTGCGGGGCCTGCGCCTACCGTCGAGTCTGTGGCGGCTCTCGCGCGCGGGCGTACGCGATGAATCGCGGTCTCCAGGCTTCCGACCCGCTCTGCGCGTACCGTCCGCCGGGCTATGTCGACGAGCCCCAGGAGGGTCCCCGGCGGCTCGCGGTGATCCGAGCATGACCCGGGCGTTTCCCGACACCTGCCTTCCGCGACCACGCTGGGGCTACTAGCTGTCCGTGCCCAGCCACCCGTCCCTCAGCCGCCGCTCGTTCCTCGTCGCGGGCTCCGCCGCGCTACTTCCCGTCGCCTGCGCCAGCGCGCAGCTGCCTCCGTCGCGCTCCGGCCAGTACGTGGGGGCGCCGCTGCCGGCGTTCAGTGGCATCACGGTGAACGGGTCCGAGTTCGACTCGAACTCGAGCCGCGGCCTGGTGCTCCTCGTGCAATTTTTCCAGTGCGAGGGCGGCTCACACTCGCTCGCCGAAGCGGGGGAGCTCTACGCGAGCAAGCGTGATCTCGTCATCGTCGGCGTGTCGCTCGACGAATCGCTCGAGCGGACGCGCGTCTTCGCGGCGAACCAGGGGGTGAAGTTCCCGGTCCTGTGTGACCCGGGGCGCACCGTGTCCGCTCGTCTGGGCGTTACGGAGCCGGGGACCAGCCTCGCCGTCGACCGCCGCGGCATCCTGCGCTGGATCGGCGACTCGGCGACCCCCGGCGCCGTTCAGCAAGCTGCCGCCGCGTTGCTCGGCGAATCCTGAGCTCACACGCCGCGCACGGCTTCGTCGAACACCCGCCAAAACTCGGCCCGCAGCGCATCCGTCTCCATCAGGATCTCGTGAAACGCCCCCGGAGCCTCCGCGTACGTCCCCGAGCGCAGGCGCGCAGCGAAGCGCCGCGTCGCGGGCGTATTCACGATGCGGTCGTCGCCTGCACCGACGATGGCTACCGGGCAAGCGACTCGTTCGGCGGCGCCCGGAGCTGCCAGCCGATCGCGCACCTCGACCCCGAACGCTAGCCAGCGCCAGGTCGGCTCCCCCAGCCGCAGCTCGGGGTGCGCGCGATACAACGCGAGCGTCCTTTCGTGGCGCGTGCGGTCGTGCGTGAGGATGTTCTCGTCGAAGGAGACGCCCACCGGGTCGGCTTGCTTGCGCGCGAGCGCGAGCCCGAAGCCGAGCCCGTTCACGATCCGGATCGTGGGTCGAGCCAGCCAGAAGGGCACGGGGCCGGGCAAGAACTCGATCATGGGAGCGCACAGCACGGCACGCGCAAAGCGGGTTTCACCTTCGGAGAGGGCGAGGGCCGTGAGGGCGGCGCCCATCGAGTGGCCCAGCGCGACCCACGGCTTCGGCAGCCGTTCGGCGTAGGCGGCGAGCAGATCGGCGTAGTCGTCGAGGAAGGCGCGGACGCCGCCCACGAGATCGCAGCGCAGCGGATCGGTGCCGAAGCGATCCGACAGGCCCTGTCCGGCCCAGTCGTGCGTGACCACGACGAAGCCGCGTTCGAGCAGCTCGGCGATGACCTCGCCGTACTTTTCGATCGGCTCCGTGCGTCCGGGGCTCAGCACCGCCGAGCCGCGTGGCGCGCCGGCCGGCGTGAAAAGCGCGGCGCGAAGCCGGCGCCCCGAGCGCGGGAAGAACCATTCCGCCGAGCCGTTCGGCAGCGGCGGGCCGGCGTCAGCGCGACAGAAGCGTGACGGCTCGGTGCGATCGGCGGCGGTCACCGGCTGCAGCCGCGCCCCTCGTACACCCACCGTTCGCTTGGCACGTTCGGCACGCTCCAACCACCATTAGACACGCGCGACGGCTCTCGGGTCAACCGCCCGAGGCGTGCGGCGCGGACTCGGGCTAGACTCGCTCGCGTGCCGCTCGAACACCCCGCAGCACGCCATGGCCGGTGGTGTTCTCGGGGGTTTCTGTCGGGGGTAATTTTCGGCGTCCTCGCGCCATCGTCACCGAGCCTTGCGGCGGAGTCGGAGCCGACCGAGCAAGCGAGCTCGCCTTCGGACTCCGTGGTCTTCACCGGCGCGGCCGCAGGGGTGGGGTCTTACAAGGGCGACATGGGCCCGTGGCTCGAGCTCTTCGTCGGGCACGATTTCCGTCTCGGCCCAGGCTTCGCCCTCCGCCTCGAGGGGAGCTTCCTCTACACGAGCTACTCGCACGACAGCAGCTTCCAGCAGATCGACGGCACCGAGGTCCTCGACGTCGAGAGCACGGACGACGTGTGGGGGATCGGCGGTCACGTTCGCGGCTTGCTCGCCTACGAGCTTTCCCGGCACTGGGCGCTGCGGGCCGGCGTGCTGCTCGGACTCGCACACGAGAGCATGACCTCCTCCCATTGCCCCGCCGACTCGCTCACGGCTCCGTTCCACGGGCTCTCGGCGGGGGGCTCGGTGCGCCTCGGCGCGACACGGCGTCTCGAGCTCGGGCTACTCGCCGATTTCGTCGCCTATCCCCTGATCTACTGCGCAGGCAGAGAGCCGCCCGAAACCCACGAGCGCGACGAGCTCTCGTTCGACGACCCGACGCTCGCGGCCACGGGGCGCTTCGCGGTTCACTGGTGAGTGAGCGCTATCCCGACACCGGCCGCGTCTCGAGCGTCGCCACGTGCCGCCGCTCGGCGCCGCGGCCGATCATGACCTTGGAGCGGATGGTGCCGCGGCGGAACGAGATCTCGGCGAGGGGCGCCTCGCACACGCCGTAGAAGGCGCCTTCGTTCGTGTCGTAGCGGACGTCGCGGAACGTCTTGATGTACTCGCCGCTCGGAGTTTCGACGACGACGTCGATGGCGTCGTAGTCGAGGCCGCGCAGATCCACGCCGACGCGGTAGACGACGTAGTCGAGGTCGGGGGCGAGGGGCGGGAC
>Ga0315912_10004604_pt1 | contig 13003 bp, 11 predicted proteins | sample VfabasoilMG_FD_204469 | JGI IMG/M metagenome (GOLD analysis project Ga0315912, IMG submission 204469) | Garden soil microbial communities collected in Santa Monica, California, United States - V. faba soil | ecosystem: Environmental > Terrestrial > Soil > Garden | place: USA: California... | reverse complement strand
CACCAGATATTGATTGCGCGTGAATGCATAGCCCGGTGCCGTAGCGTAGAGGGCATGCCACATGAAGCCATATTCAGGACGCGCGCCATAGACGCGCATAGTAAGGCCGTGTGCTAACTCATGCAAGGCCAGAGTCAAAACAAGTCCTGGAATTAACGCGATCCATTCCCCTAAGCCCAATTCAATTTCTTGTAACCCGCCCAATAGAAAAGCAAACCACACCCCCAGCGCGCCTACGGCTAACATCAGCGGGATGCCCAAAAGGTTGAGCCAAACCATTTGGCGTGGGTTATCGGTGATCCGCCAATATAAGACTTCACGATACTGTGGGGGGAGATTGAGCATAACCATAGAGCCTTCTGGCATAGATCACTTGGGCGACCGCTGGCGGGACAAGTTCATCCAGCGCGTCGCCTTCCATTACACGCCGCCGAATATCATGTGAGGCGATTTCAATGAGCGGCGCTGGCACAAATTCAACTTTGGCGGTGAGCCCCGGCAGACGCGTCTCCAAGGCCGCGAGATCAATCGCATCGGCGGGACGGCGCATCACCCCTAACGAACAATACGATAAAAACTCTTGCGGACGGCCCCAAGTGGGGAGATCGCGGAGCGAATCGCCGCCCATGAGGTAAATCAAATGCGCTTGCGGAAACTGTTCGGCGAGTAAGCGCACCGTGTCAGCGGCCCAGTGCGGGCCGGGGCGATCAATATCCACGCGCGACAACTTGTATTCGGGCTGATCGCTTAAAGCGGCCTCCACTAAAGCCAAGCGGTCGGCGATAGGGGAGATCACATTCCCTTGTTTGTGAGGGGGATCAGCGGTCAACACCCACAGGATGCCTTCCAAGCGCAAGTGGGTTTGTGCGGCTTCGGCTAAACGGAGATGGCCGAGATGTGGTGGGTCAAACGTGCCACCGAGAATGCCTAGGCGGTGACTCATCTAGTATTACCTTAAGTGAGGAGACAAAGGCTTTTTTATACACGGATGACACGGAAAGTTTTTAAAATCATTCGTGCTATCTGTGTACCAAGGTTGCACTTCTCACAACAGCCAACTTGAAAGTCTTAAAATCCTGCAAAACCTAGCGCATGCAAAACCGCCACGATGAGCGGCGCGATGAGCAACGCGGGCAAATAATTGGCCACGCGGATCGGGCGCAACTCCAACAAACTGCCCACACCAATTGCCATGATCAGCAAACCGCCAGTGGCAGTCATTTCATTGATCATCGGCTCGGTGAGGAAGCGTTCCGCCTGCGCGGCTAGCAGGGTCAGCCCGCCCTGATAGATCAAAATGATAATCGTCGAAAAGACCACCCCGATTCCGAGCGAGGCTGAAAAAGCAAGCGCGGCGAAGCCATCCAACACCGACTTAATCGCGAGCAGTTGAAAATTGCCAGTCAAGCCATCTTGGATCGAGCCGAGGATCGTCATCGGCCCGACGCAGAAAATTAAACTCGCAGAGACAAAGCCTTTGATAAACCGCGCCGTGCCTTCGGCCGTGGTGCTCCGCGCAAAACGTTCCTCAAGCCAACCGCCTAGGCGTTTTAGCGCGGCTTGAATATCTATTGCCTCCCCGGCCAAGCCACCCAGCAACACACTGCCCAAAATGATCAGCGCGTTTTGCGTGTCAAAGGTCATCTTCACGCCCAACGCGATGGTAAACAGCCCTAATGCCCACAACACCGACTCGCGCACACGCTCGGGCAACCGCGCGCCAAAGAACGTGCCGAGCAGGCCGCCGACTAAGACGGTGAAAATATTTAAGAGAGTGCCGAGCATCATAGTATCCTCAATGTAATCGAAAAGCTGGGCGTGGATAATGTGGGGGCATTTATCCGCGCACTAGGTTGGTAGGCTGGCCCGCCGCAAAGGCGAGCATATTGTCAAAGGCCGCGCCAAAATACAATTCATAACTATCACGCTCGACATAACCTAAATGCGGCGTGCAAACGACGTTAGGCATTTGGAGCAATGGATGTTGAGCACTGAGAATTGGCTCGTTGACATAGACATCCAGAGCGGCAAAACCGGGGCGGCCGTGCGCCAATGCCGCTTCGAGCGCGCCGGTCTGCACCAATTCCGCGCGGCTGATATTGACGAAGAGCGCGTCAGGTTTCATCTGGCTCAGATCAGCGAAGCTGACACAGTCGCGCGTCGCCTCATTCAGCCGCAGATGCAACGAGAGCACATCGCTTTGAGCGAAGAACTCCGCGCGGTCATGCGCTACGCGATAGCCTTCGGCTTGCGCCGCCGCATGCGAAGCCTCACGCCCCCATACTAAAACCTGCATCCCAAAGGCCCGCCCATAGCTCGCCACGATGCGCCCAATTTTTCCCAAACCCCAAATCCCTAGGGTGCGCCCTTTGAGCACGCGCCCCAGGCCCAAACCGTGCGCCATTTGCCAGCGCCCGGCCTGCAACTCTGCAACGTATTGTGGCACATAACGGCTCGCGGCCATGATCAAGGCCCAACACAATTCGGCGGGTGCCGTAGGCGAGCCAACGCCTTCGGCCACGGCCACCTCATGTGCGGCGCAGGCGGCCAAATCCAAATGCTGGCTCACTTTGCCGGTTTGACTGATCAGCTTCAAGTTTGGCAAATGTGCCAACACCTCCGCTGTAATTGCGGTCCGTTCACGAATCAGCACGACGGCCTCGGCCTCTCGCAAGCGTTCGATCAGCGTGGTGGCATCACGCGCGGTATCGTGATAAACCGTGACTTGATGTTCGGCAAGTTTGGCGAAACAGGCTAACCCTGACACTGCGTTTTGATAGTCATCCAAAATGACGATTTGCATACGGTGCTCGTTTTTTGTTTCAGGAGTGGCGGGATTATAATCGCGGCTATGATCGCTCGCTATGGGCAATTTTTGTATGGCCTGCTGATCGGGCTACTGGTGACGGGCGCGTTGCTGGTGGTGAGTCGCCGCCAACCCGGGCATCCGATTGAATTAATCGAGCCCCCCACCCCGCCTTTGTTGCGCGCGCATGTCACGGGCGCGGTGCGTTCGCCGGGGGTCTATTCCCTGCCGCGCAATAGCATTTGGGGAGAGGCCATCGAAGCGGCCGGTGGCGCACTGCCAAATGCCGGGGTCAATCAACTGAATTTGGCGCAACTGGTGAAGGATGGCGACCAGATCAATGTGCCTGAGGTGCGCCCGACGGCTACCTTGCCACCGCCGCCCACTGCCGCGCCAACGCTGGCTGACCTGACACCTGCGCTCACGGCCGCTGTTGATGCTACGCCTCCTGCCGCAACTCAAGCGGGAAGTGATCTGCAACCAACCGCGCCTGCCGCGAGTTCTAGCACGGGCAAGATCAACATCAATACCGCCACCGCCGCCGAGTTGGATACCTTGCCGCGCATCGGCCCAGCGATCGCACAACGGATCATTGACTATCGCACGACGCGCCCGTTTCAGCGGATTGAAGATATTATGAATGTGCGCGGCATCGGCCCGGCGACTTTTCAGCAATTGAAAGACCTGATCACGGTGAACTAATGACGCTCTCCCTGCATGGTATTAAGCGCTTGTGGCAAAAACATGTGCTGGCCGAAAATCGGCGCTCAGTGGAAGGGTTGCTCGACACGTTGTGTGATGACCCCACTTATATTTTCATGGCGAGCGGACAAACATGGCAGGGGCGTGACGGGGTCGCGGCCTTTTATAACGGTCTGTTTGAAGCGATGCCCGACGCGACCTTTGATCTGCGCGCGGTGTATGTTAGTGACGTCGGCGTAGTTGAAGAATCAGTGTTGCGGGGCACACTCACTGGCGCGCTCTTTGGCGTCCCAGCTACACAAAAGCCTCTGCGCTTGCCGCTCACCATCGTCTTTCCGATGCACGGTGACAAGTTTTGGGGCGAGCGCATGTATTTTGATTTGGACACGGCTAGAAAACAGTTACAGTAGCCAGTAGCCAGTAATCAGTAGTCAGAAATCAGAAGCCATTTCCATTCACCAAAGGTCTTATGCCCACTAATCTCCTCACCAATTCCGGTTTTGAAGGCAAAACGTATGCGATTGACTCGGGCGGCTCGCAATGGGTGCCCGAAGGTTGGCAGTTGTCGCTCTATCCCCCCGAAGCACCCAAGAAGCCCGGCCAAGACACGCGCTGGGGGGGGCCTAATTTAGGGTGCATTGATACCAACTTAGTGCCGCCCAATGAGCACAAGCTGTTCTTCTTGGATGGGACGCATTGTTGGAAAATTTGGACGGAAACCTCGTGGCCGTTTGGGTTTATCTTGTCGCAAAAAGTGAAGGTGACGCCCGGCAAGCACTATCGTTTTAAAGTCAACATCCTGCCTGACATGGTGGCGGAGTACACGTCCAAAGGAAAACTATTTGCGACCGACCCTAAACAAGGCGAGGCCCAAGTGTTTGCCAAGAGTGGTGGACGCACCTTTAGCACGGGCTTTCAGGATGGCTCGAAGATGCCTTACGGTAAATACAGCCAATTGACGATTGACTTTCAAGCACCCGCCGCCGAAGTGGAGGTGGGGGTGGAGGCGTTTGGCATTTACGGTATCAAGAACAATTGCTTCTTTTGTGATGCGTTTGAACTGGTCGAGACCGAAGCGCCCCAGCCCACGGTGGCTCGCCCGAAAGCGCCCACCAACAACCTCATGTCAAATGGTGGCTTTGAAGAAGGCTCGGCGTATTTCGCCGATGACGCCAAACAACAAGCCGTGCCAGCGGGCTGGGCTTTGGAAGTGAAGGACGCTTCTACCGAACGCTTGCCCAAACAGACCGCCGATTTCATCAACCCACGCACGGAGTTAGTCAGCGCGGCCAAGCTCGCACCGACCGATAAAGAGCGGCTTATCGCCGAAGGCGTTTATGGCTGGCGCGTCTCCGCCACCATCGGCCCGATCTGGCTACGCTTGTTTCAGGGTGCGTATGGGGTGCAACCCGGCAATCAAGGTCGCATCACTGCGCACGTCTTGCCGCTCTTCCCCGAAAACTCTTATTGCGGCGAGGTACGCCTCACCGCCGCTAGCGGTGAGTTGTTCGTGGGCGGTGAATGGAAACCGGGGAGCGAGATGTCGAACTCCAGTTTCAACGCGATTGACATTGACTTTAAAGCAGGCGATGTGCGGGTGGAGGTCTCGTTGGAGATTCGGTGTAACGCCGCCCTTCCACAGGGTGCATGGTATGTTGATTTGGTAACGCTCGAAGTCGTTTAAGAAACGGGTGAAGGCTAAGGGATGAATTATGAAGGGCGCTCGTCCTTCTGCCTTCATCCCTTAGCCTTCATAATTTATCCTTTGGACTCTCCTTACCACCGCCAAATCCTCACTCGCGCCATCGGGGCACGAATCTCGTCACGCGCGTTGGAGGTAATGATCACGGGGAATTTGGATCAGGACAGCCTCCCCAACTTGTTGCGCCATCCCGAATATCACTTTGACGACAACTTGTTTGCGGAGAGCCTCGCCAGTATTGAAGACTTCCGCCAGCAAGCGGCGCGCGCAGGACAGCCGCGCCAAGCGTGGGAGGCCTTTGGGCGGCTGACGCACATCGCTCAAGACTTTTATGCCCATTCCAATTATGTGGCGTTGTGGATGGCACAAGCCCCCTCCTCCACACCGCCAATTGAGAGCATAGACGGCCTTGACCCGACCTTGCTGAAACACCCTCGTCTTGTGTCGGGGAAGGTGTACTTTTTCCAAGAGGCGCTGTGCTATATTCCCGGCCTGCGCCCTTTTGTCAAAAAGTTCGCCCCTGCCGATTCGCATTTGGCGATGAATTTGGACACGCCCGACACTGGGCCGCTCTTCCCCTATGCGTTAGAGGCCGCCACCCAGCGCACCCTCGCCGAGTTCGAGCGCACGCTGGCGTTCATCGGCGAGGAGCAAGGGGCGGAGGCGATGCGCGCGTTCCTGGATAAATAAAGAGATCTTGCCTACAGTCGCGCTAGACAAAGTGCCGCTTGAACCGTCTCGTTAAAATTTTATTGATCCTCCTCATCACGCTCGTGGCGCTCTTCACTCGGTTGCGCGCAGTAGAGCGTCTTGACATTGATTATGATGAAGATGATTACCTGCGCGCCGGGCAACAATATGCAACGGCGATTGCGGTGGGGCGTTGGGAGGACTTCACTCAACTCAACTATCGCCCAGAGCATCCGCCACTCGCCAAGATCGTCTATGGCTTTGCCTTAGCCTCTCTGCCCCCTGCCCCCGAAATCCCCGCCCGCCCAACGACGGCACAACCCGCGCCCCGCCTGCCACAACCTCACCTCACCGTTGCGCGCTCAGTGGCGGCGGCGTTCGGCACGTTACAAGTGGCGCTCTTGTCGTTCCTCAATCCGTTAGCAGGGTTGATCCTTGCAATCCACACACGCGAGATCAAATACACCACCGAGGTCATGTTAGAAGCCCTGCCCTCGTTGTTGAGCTTGATCGTGATCATGGCATATCAAAAGGCCGGGAACAAATGGAATGCGTGGTTAATGCTCTCGGCGATTGCGCTGGGGTTGATGGCAGCTTCCAAATATCTTTATGGCGTGGTGGGTTTGGCTATCGTCATTTGGCATGTGCGTTTAGAGTGGCGTAACCGCGATTGGCGTGCGTTCTGGCCGTTGGTGGCATGGGGCTTGTTGGCCCTCATCATTTTTTATTTAACCGACCCTTACCTGTGGCCCGACCCCGTTAATCGTTTACGAGAATCCGTCTTCTACCACACTGGCTACGCGCAGAGTACGGGCGTGGTATCAGCGGGCCTCCCGGTGTGGCAACCGTTCGTGTGGCTCTTCGGTGCGGCGCAGGAACGCAACGCCGTGTTTGTGGTGGCGTTCGATTTCTTTATCGCCTTGTTCGCCTTGCGCGGCTTGCAACGTTTGCGCCAACGGCATCCCCTCTACGCGCTGTGGTTCGCGCTCGCCTTTGGGTTTTTGTTGGTCTGGCCAACCAAGTGGCCGCAATATATTTTGATCCTCACGGTGCCCTTCACTCTTGCCGCCGCTGAGGGGATGCGCGCCACTTTTGATTCGATTTATGCGCAATGGAGCACTTACGATTGGCGCAAAGTGAGCGCGCAGTGGAATTGGAAGGAACTAAAAACTGCCCTGCCGTGGCTCGCGCCGGGTATGGTGGTGTTGGTCGCGTTGGCCTTGTATCCGTTGGTCTATCAAGGGGCGATGGCACTCACCGACTTCAACAGCCTCGCCATCCGCGATGGACTAAATGGCGGCGTGTGGCGGGAAGTTGGGCTGGGGCTTACCGGCCAAGTCGCCGGGGACACGCCCGCTATTGACGACCTGTTTAGTCAGCGCCCGACAACCGTACATTATCGCGGCTTTGGTTTGTTGTGGAGCATTTTCTCGTGGGCCATCCCCGAATTTCTGGTGTTCAACATTTTGTGGATGATATTAGCGGTCAGCTTGCAAACTGGATTGGGTTTGGGGGTCGCGTTGCTCCTCAACCGCCCCGGTGTGCGTGGGAAAGTGTTTTGGCGCACGTTGTATGTGTTGCCCTGGGCCATCCCCGAATTTGTGGGCGCTCTGATTTGGTTCAACATCTTTGAGCCCTCTAAGGGTTGGCTGAGCCTCGCATTGGGCCGCGAGATCCCTTGGGGCGATAACCCGCATTTGGCGTTGGGCGTGTTGTTGGTGGCAGCGACCTGGCTCGGTTGGCCCTTGCTGATGCTCGCCGCGACGGCCGGTCTACAACAAATCCCGCCGGAGGTGTACGAGGCGGCCGAACTGGATGGCGCGACCGCGTGGGAGCAATTCCGCGCGGTCACTTGGCCGATGCTCTGGCCGTTGCTGGCTCCGGCGCTCATCATCCGGGCCATCTTCACGTTCAATCAGTTCTATCTTTTCTATATGTTGCGCCCCCCGTGGCCGTTGCTGACTTTAACGAATTTGTCGTTCATCACCTTCAACACCAATGAACGCGGTGGCGGGTTGTTTGCGCTCTCGGCGACGCTCAACTTGTTCATCGTGGTGGTCTTAGCGATTGTGGTCAGCGTATCCGACCGCTGGGGGCAGACGTCGGAGGGTGTCACCTATGCGTAAGCCAACGCTCGCGCAACAGGTCCTATCACAACTCACCTTACTGGCCGTTGGGCTATTTGTGTGCCTGCCGATCTGGGGTTTGATCTATATGGCCTTCGATGGCTCATTCAAAGGCTGGCCGAATGAGTTTCGGTTGTGGCCGAAAGAATTGACATTCAGTGTGATCCAGCAAGTATGGGAGAAACCCGCGCAATCGCTGTCGTTCATTGGGCTATTACGCAACAGCCTGCTCGTGTCGGGTGGCGCGGCGGTGCTGTGTGTGCTGTGTGGCTTGAGCATGGCGTACGCCTTCGCGCAGTTTCGTTTTCCGGGGCGCGCGCTGGGGCTGTGGGTTTTGCTCCTTGGCGCAATGTTGCCCCCCATCGCTCTAATGACGCCGCTCTATTTGCTCCTCACCGCCCTACAACTCCGCACCACCCAACTCGGCTTGGTCTTGGTCTATGCGTCGTTCGCGATGCCGTTTTGTGTCTGGAACATGCGGGCCGCGTTTCAGGCGGTGCCAAACGAACTGGAAGAAGCCGCGCTCTTGGAAGGCGCCGGGCACTTCACTGTTTTTTGGCGGGTGACGTTGCCGCTCGCCGCACCCGCCATCGCCGTCGCCGCGTTGGTCGCCTTCCTCACCGGTTACACCGAATTCGCCTTTGGGTGGTTGTTCGTCTCCAAAGGCGATCAGGTGACACTGGCCATGGCAGTATCGGGGATGCTGACATCGCTCGGCCTCGCTAACGCGTGGAGCAACGTGGCCGCGCTGGCCTTGTTGATGAGCGTGCCGGTCGTGGGCTTATGCTTGGTGTTACAGCGGTATTTGCTGAAAGCCTACCTGGTCGCCGATTGATAAGCCAAAGGCGATGGGCAAGCCCTCGCCTTTGGCGTTCCGCGTTCTACCTCACTTCACGCTCACATCCGCATACGCTTGATACAAGTCCCCATCTAAGTCTTCAGCGAAGAAGCCAATAGAATAAGCGCCGCTCGCGGCGGGGAGACGCGTGTATTTCAAGCGCGTCTTGCCAAAAGTGACCGTGCCGCCTTCGCGGTATTCATATTCGCCCGTCTCCAAATTGATCAGCGTTTCGTAGATGATGAACTGATCGCCCTTCTTGGGATTGACCTCGCGCGGTGCACCGGAAGTGTCATTGCCGGCGTAGACCAACACCTTCTCTAAGCCCTCATCGGTGAAGAGTAATTTGGCGAAGCGCGGTTTCTTATTGCCGTTGGCGAAACGATACTCGCCGATCACCGCATACAACGCCGACGCGTCTTGTGGGCCAAAGGCCTCGGGCGAGATGAGCGCTGGCACGACGTTCTGGCCGTCATCAATCCCAAAGACTGTCGCATCCCATTCCTCATCCAAAGCCACGCCCGTCGTGGGCCACACCGGATAATAGACGCCATCGGCTTCGGCGGTTTGATCAGAGGCGATGTAGTCAATGTCCTCGACGATCATCTTGTTTTCATCGGCGAGATAGCGCCCCAGAAAGTAGTAGATATAAGCAATCCGGTCACCAGTCATCTTAGAGGTGAACCGCACCGGCTTTTGTGCGCTAGCGGTGGTGGCGGAGAGTTGAATGGGCTCGAGGGCGATGGGCGCGCTCGCCGCCCCACCTGGCTGAAACGCCACACCGCCGTAATAACTCGCTAAGAACTCATCCCAATCGGTGACTGAGGCAAAGCGATCCGCCACTTGCACATACCCAAAGTCGTCGCCGATCTTGTATTGCTTCGCCACCGGGAAATAAATGGCGATGCCGTTCGAACCCGATCGTTCTTTGCCATGTTTCTCGGCGATCACGGCGCGGACGATGGCGGCCTGTAAGTCTTGGGTCACAGCGGCAAGTTCGCGGTCATTGCCACTCAGTTCCAACAACTGCTCCGCGAAGTTGCCCAAATCAATAAAGGCCGAGGGGTCTTTCGCGCCGAACACTGGCTCGTAACTCTGCGCGTAAGAACGCGCCTTGCCGATCAACTTCGCGTCGGTCTGGGCGAGTACCGCGGCATACGCATTGAGCGCGGTGTGCAAATCGTCCATCGCCGATAAATCCACCGCCGCCATCGTCACGCTCGTGCCGAGCGCGCGCGCATAAGCCCGCGCCCCGACATCTTTGCGCCCATAGTCGGCCAAGTGGCGCGCGCGATACTCGTCATCGGTCACGGTTTGGTCGCTGTCAATAAAGCCTTTCACCATCGCTTGCGCCACCCCTTCGCCAGTCAGCGTCGGATCGCTGGTGAGTTGTCCCACCCAATCGGTGTAGGCCAGCCCGACGGAGGGCACGACTTCTTCGGAGGCGACGGCATAATCGGCATGTTGCGCCAACATGGTGAACACTTCGGCTTGCCCCATCAAGCACACGTCTAACGCGATCACATCAAATTTATGGATTCCGGCCTGAGCGCGCGCCGCGTCGAGCGCGCGATCCAATTCCATCAACCACAACGCATCGCCGCCGAATACGTTTTTCGCCAGATAGATGTTGTCTGCGCCAATGCCACCCGGCGCTGGGTCAAACCAGCCACCCGTCCACCCTGCACCGTGGTCAGACATGACGAGTGCGTAATGTTGCGCCGGATAGTTTTTGGCCGCCCAAGTGATGAAGTCAATGAGCGTCTGTTCATCGCTCATTGCCACTTCGCCCAGATCATCGAGCTCTTTCGAGCCAATTGATTCCAAGTCATCATCCTGCGTAATGAAAAACCGCTTAGCGGTCGTCCAATCCTCCATGCCATCATAGCCGCCGTCATAGCGATCCACTTGGGCCACAATCTGTACTTGCCCGGTAGAGCCAACGCGTTCGGCTTCATTGAAGTCGGTCAAGATGTCTTGTTCAAGCGTTTCATCGTCGGCATCGAAGTAAAGCATGACCAACCACGCCGGGCGTTTATCGTTGGGGTCAACAGTCGGGCGCGGCGCGTTGGAGGTAGGCGCACGAGTCGGAGGGACGCGCGTGGGCGGGCTGGCCGCTTCTTCAGTGACTAGTTCCAGATCGTCGCAGGCGGCGAGTAGGAAAGAGAAAACCAAGCAGATCGAGAGGAGGCGAGAGAAGGTAAAGTAGCGTGGCATAAGTCGGTCTCCGATAGTGGATTGATTAGTGATCACCAGCCCCCAAAGTTGCGATCAACGCCTTGGCCTTGACCAGCGTTTCATTGTACTCCAGCCCCGGATCGGAGTCGGCGACGATGCCCCCGCCCACATGAAAAGTTAGCGTTGAGCCACGGATGACGTAGGTGCGGATCACGATATTCGTATCCAACGTGCCATCAAAGCCTAAGTAGCCCAACGCACCGCAATACGGGCCGCGTTGTACCGGTTCGAGTTCGGCGATGATCTCCATCGCGCGAATTTTGGGCGCGCCGGTGATCGAGCCGCCAGGGAACGTGGCGCGCAACAGATCAATCGCATCGAAGCCGGGGCGGAGGACGCCCAACACCGTTGACACTAAATGATGCACCGTCGCGTAACTCTCGACCGCGCATAGCTCTGGCACAGTGACACTGTGGTCGCGGCACACCCGCGAGAGATCGTTCCGCATCAAGTCAACGATCATCAGGTTCTCGGCGCGGTCTTTCTCGCTGGCGGCTAATTCGGTTCGCAACTGTTCATCGGCGGCGGGCGTAGCCCCGCGCGGGCGCGTGCCTTTGATGGGGCGCGTCTCCACTTGCCCGGCGTTGACGCGCAAGAAGCGCTCGGGCGACGCCGACGCCAAGACGCCCTCACCGAAATTAAAGTAAGCGGCGAAGGGCGCGGGGTTGCGGTAGCGCAACCGTTGATAAAGATCGAAGGGCGCTACAGCCAGTGGCAATTCAACCTGAAAGCGTTGCGCCAGATTCGCCTGATAAATATCGCCCGCGTAGATGTAATCAATCACGCGTTGCACCGCGCTTTCGTAAGCGGCTTGAGTGAAATTGGATATGGGTTGTAATGGGAAGGGTGACGAGGGTACGACGTTCGTCGCCTCAAACGGAGTCGCTAAACACGCGCACAACTCTGCCAGCCGCGCCTCAGCCGAAGCACTGTCACCATGCACTATCACCCACGCGCGGCGTTCAATCTGATCAAAGGCGATGACGCGATCATAAAAGCCTAAGGCGAGATCGGGCAGATTGAGATCATCCCGCGTGGGGCGCGGCAAGCGTTCGAGATGGTGGCTGAGATCGTACCCCCAATAGCCCGCCACGCCAGTTTGGAAGGGCGGCAGACCGGGCAGAGTAGCGGCTGGGTAACGCGCCACCTGCTCGCGTAACACTTCAAATGGATCGCCTGAAAAAGTTTGCGCGGCGCTACCGGGCGATTGAAGTGTGATCGTCCCGTTTTTGGTAGTGAGGGTTAAAAATGGATCGGTGGCGATGAAGGCGTAGCGCCCCAACCGCGCGTCGGGCAAGGCGCTATCTAAGAACAGCGCATAGGGGGTGGCGGCGAAGCGGGCGAAGATCGCGACAGGGTCAGTGTAAGGAATGGGGCGGGTAAGTGGGAGAGACAAGGGATTGAACGGAGAGGAGGAAGATTTATACAGTCTCCTTTTGAGGAGACAACATTCGCCCTTCGACGGCACGACGAAAACCACGCTGTGCGCTTAGGGTGCGTCTCAAGCCCAGCGGAGAACGCGGTAAGCCTCGCCTGCCCACCATAAATTGGCGGGCTATTCCCTTTGCACCAACGGTAAATATAGCGCAAAGTTCGCTAGGCTTGGAGTCGAGGTGGCGGTTGAGGTTGGGGTGAGGCTGGGAGTGGCGGTTGAACCGGTGGGCGTAGAGGTTATGGTTGGTGTTGGAGTTGAAGAGGGTGCGGTGGCAGTTGGCGTGGCGGATGAGGTTGGGGTGGATGTCATCGTCGTTGTCGGTGTTGGAGTGGCGGTTGAGGTTGGGGTGAGGCTAGGAGCGGCGGTTGAACCGGTGGGCGTAGAGGTCGTGGTCGGTGTTGGGGTGGCGGTTGTGGCCGAAACAGCTGTCAAATCTAGCCGTAACACTTGCCCACTTTGCCACAAC
>Ga0315912_10004603_pt1 | contig 13006 bp, 14 predicted proteins | sample VfabasoilMG_FD_204469 | JGI IMG/M metagenome (GOLD analysis project Ga0315912, IMG submission 204469) | Garden soil microbial communities collected in Santa Monica, California, United States - V. faba soil | ecosystem: Environmental > Terrestrial > Soil > Garden | place: USA: California... | reverse complement strand
ACTCTGGATCGCATGGTAGCGAGCGGGTCCTCGAATGTCCCGCCGGTACCACCGCGCCGCGAGTGGAATCCCGACTCCAGGGCCAATCGCTACAATCGCGGCTCGCGACACGCATCGCACCGAAGGGAACCGCGCCGCCCCATGGACATCGTCCTCAGCAACACGCTCAGCGGGGCGCGCGAGCGCTTCGTCCCGGCCGATCCGAACCGGGTCACGATGTACGTGTGTGGACCCACCGTCTACAACTACGCGCACATCGGCAACGCGCGCCCGCCGGTGCTCTTCGGGCTGCTGGTGAAGCTGCTGCGCCGGCATTTCCCCGGCGTGCTCTACGCGCGCAACATCACCGACGTGGACGACAAGATCAACGCCTCGGCGCGCGAGCTCGGCCTGCCGATCGAGGCCATCACCGCGCGCTACACCGCCGCGTACCACGAGGACATGGCCGCGCTCGGCGCCGAACTGCCCGACATCGAGCCGCGCGCCACGCACACGATCCCCGGCATCGTGGCGATGATCGAGCGCCTGATCGCGAACGCACACGCCTACGCGGCCGAGGGCCACGTGCTGTTCTCGGTCGCGAGCTTCCCTGCCTACGGCAAGCTGTCCCGCCGCAGCACCGAGGAACTGATCGACGGGGCGCGCGTGGAAGTGGCGCCGTACAAGCGCGATCCGGGCGATTTCGTGCTGTGGAAGCCGTCCACCGACGACCTCCCCGGCTGGGATTCGCCGTGGAGCCGTGGCCGCCCCGGCTGGCACATCGAATGCTCGGCGATGAGCGAGCAGCACCTGGGCGAGACGCTGGACATCCACGCCGGCGGCAACGACCTCAAGTTCCCGCACCACGAGAACGAGATCGCGCAGTCCGAGTGCGCGCACGGCGGGCGCACGTTCGCGCGCTACTGGCTGCACAACGGCTTCGTGAACATGGAAGGCCGCAAGATGTCGAAGTCGCTCGGCAACGTGCTGCTGATCAACGACCTGAGGCAGCAGGCGCCGCCCGAGGCGATGCGCCTGCTGCTGATGAACGCGCACTACCGCCAGCCGCTGGACTGGTCGGACGCGGCGCTCGACCAGGCCGTGGGCACGCTCGACCGCCTCTACGGCACGCTGCGCGACCTCGAGGACGTGGACCTCGGGGACCTGGCCATCACGGTGCCGGCCGAGATCGAGGCCGCGCTCGCGGACGATCTCAACACGCCCAACGCGCTCGCCGTGCTGTCGCGGCTCGCGGCCGAGGCGCGCAAGGCCGAGGGACCCGCCGCGCGTCGCGCGCGCAAGGCCGACCTGGTCGGTGCCGGTGCCATGCTCGGGCTGTTGCGCGAAACGCCGGCGGCCTGGTTCGCGCGCACGTCCACGGGCGGCGCGGGCCTGGACGAGGCCACGATCGCTGACATGCTCGCCCAGCGGACGGCCGCGAAATCCGCCCGAAACTACGCCGAGGCCGATCGTATCCGCGCCGAACTGTCGCGACTCGGCGTCACGATCGAGGACACGCCGCAGGGCACGCGCTGGCTTTATTCGAAGCGTTCCGGCGAGGCGCAATGACCGCCGCGATCGACCCGGCAGGCGTCGGCGAACTCGACGAGGCGCAGCGCGCGATCGTCGAGGAGTTCTCGTACTTCGGTGACTGGAGCGAGCGCTACCAGTACCTGATCGACCTCGGACGCAAGCTGCCCCCGTTCCCGGACGCCGGGAGGATGGACACCTACAAGGTCGACGGCTGCCAGTCGCAGGTCTGGATCGTGCCGCACGGCGACCGCGCGCAGCTCCGTTTCGATGCGATCAGCGACTCGGCCATCGTTTCGGGCCTGATCGCGCTCCTCCTGCGCGTGTACTCGGGGCGCAGCGCGGATGAGATCGTCGCCACGGGACCGGATTTCATCCGCGCGCTGGGGTTGCAGTCGCACCTGTCCCCCACGCGCAGCAACGGCCTGCAGGCGATGCTGCTCGCGATCAAACGGTATGCGAACGCGGCGCTGGAGGGCTCCCGCTACGATTGACGCAGCCTCGAGGTGCGCGCCCTGGTCGGGGCCGCGCCGCGCTCACATCGTGTGGGTGAGGCGCTCCGCCGAAAGCGTGCCCGCGAGCGTGGTCTCGATCTTCGACTTCGCCGCTTCGCCGTCGGCCGTCTCGTTGAACTGCACGCCGATGCCCGCGGCGCGGTTGCCCTGAGAGCCAGGAGGTGTGATCCACACCACCTTGCCGGCGACCGGCAGGCGGTCCTTCTCGTCCATCAGCGAGAGCAGGATGAAGACCTCGTCGCCGAGGTTGTAGCGCTTGTTCGTCGGCACGAACAGGCCACCGGTCTTGATGAACGGCATGTACGCGTTGTACAGCGCACCCTTGTCCTTGATGGTGAGCGAGAGGATGCCCTGCCTGGGCAATCCGCCGCCTGCACCGAGTCCGATCGCCATCGCCTACCCCCCTGCATGCGGAACCGACCACAGGTCGGCCACGCCGAACAGCAATTCCGACAGCACGAGATCCGCCCGCAACGGCCCGGACAGTTCGGCGCGCACGCGCACCGAACCTTCCCAGGCGCGCCATAGCTTGGGTAATTCGCCGGGAGGAAGCAAGCGCGAGAGGCGCAGCAGCGCGGCCGGCACGTCCCGATGCTCCCCCAGGACGGCTCGCGCGAGCACGCGCAGCAGTTCGGACAGGATCGCGACACGCTCGATCGGCTGGTCGTCGAGCCAGCCCTGCACCAGGGCCGGCGCACGCGCGCGGCCCGCCGCGAGCCGCTCCAGGTCCTCGAGCACGACGCGCGTGCGCGCCTCGCCCTCGGGCGTGAGCGAGGCGAGCGCGAGCGTCGGGTGGCCGGCGCGCAGGGTGAGCGCGAACGACGCCTGGTCCGCCGGTGCGCCCTGCCCCTCCAGCCACGCCAGCGCGTCCCCGCGCGCAGGGAAACGGATGTCCAGCGCCTGGCAGCGGCTGCGGATGGTGGCCGAAAGCCGCGCCGGGGCATCGCTGACCAGGATCATCAGCGTGTTGCGCGAGGGCTCCTCCAGCGTCTTGAGCAGCGCGTTGGACGCGCTCGTGTTCATCGCCTCGGCCGGTTCGATGATCGCCACCTGCCAGCCGCCGAATTGGGAGGTCATGGCGAGGCGGCTGCCGAGTGCGCGGATCTGTTCGACGGTGATCTCGCTGCGCAGCTTGCCGTCGTCGCGCTCGCCGAACGTGACGGTCGTGAAGTCGGGATGGCTGCCGGCGGCCCAGAGTGCGCAGGAGCGGCAGGCGCCGCAGGCTTCCGCCTCCCCGCTCGCCTGCTGGCAGAGCAGGCGCTGGGCGTAGCGGCGTGCGAAATCGCGCTTGCCCAGGTCGGGAGGCCCGGAAACCAGCATGGCGTGTGGCACGCGGCCGGCGAGCAGTCGTTGCGTCGCCGTGCGCCAGGGGGCCTCGAGCCAGGGGGCGTTCATCGGGCGGGGACCCACCACGCGGCGATCCGCTCGTCGATCAACGCCTCGACCTCCGCGCGCACGGTCTCGACCGGCGCCGTGGCGTCGATCACCCGGAAGCGCCCGGGCTCGGCCCGTGCGCGCGCCAGGTAGCAAGCGCGCACGCGCTCGAAGAAGTGCTCGTCCTCGGACTCCATGCGGTCGCTGGGTCCGCGACCCCGCGCGCGGGCCAGCCCCGCGCCCACGGGAAGATCGAGCAGGATCGTGCAATCCGGTTTCAGGCCGCAGGCCGCCCAGGATTCGAGCTCGGCGATGCGGCCCGTGGGGATGCCCCGCCCGGCGCCCTGGTAGGCGTAGCTCGCGTCGGTGTAGCGGTCGGAGACCACCCAGTCGCCGCGCGCCAGAGCCGGTTCGATAAGCCGATGGACGTGATCGGCGCGGGCGGCGAACACGGTGAGCACCTCGGCGTCCGGCGACAGCCCTTGGTACTGCGGGTCGAGCATGGCGGCTCGCAGGGTTTCGGCGAACGGCGTACCGCCCGGCTCGCGCGTGCAGACCAGCGGGATGCCGCGGTCCCGCAGGCGCGCGGACGCGGCTGCCAGCACCGTGCTCTTGCCCGCGCCCTCCCCGCCCTCGAAGGTGATGAACCGGCCGCGCGTCATCGGCGACGGAGCTGGTAGCGGGACACCGCGTCGTTGTGCGCGGCAAGGCTGTCGCTGAAGGCATGGCTGCCGTCGCCCTTCGCGACGAAGTACAGCGCTTTGCCGTCGGCGGGATGCAGCACCGCGGCGATCGCCTCCCGGCTGGGCAGCGCGATCGGCGTGGGCGGCAGGCCGGCGCGCGTATAGGTGTTGAAGGGCGTATCGGTTTCCAGGTGCAGCCGCGTCAAATTGCCCTGGAACTGCGCGCCCAGGCCGTAGATCACGGTGGGGTCGGTCTGCAGCCGCATGCCGATGTCCAGCCGCCGCAGGAACACCCCGGCGATCTGCGCGCGTTCGTCCGCGCGGCCGGTCTCCTTCTCCACGATCGAGGCCAGCACCAGGGCCTGCTCGGCATCGGCGAGCTTGACGGCGGGATCGCGCCGCTCCCATTGCGCCGCGAGTTCCACGCGCAGCGCCTGGTGGGCCCGACGGAGGATCGAGAGGTCGTCGTCGCCGAGCACGTAGGCGTAGGTTTCGGGCAGGAAGCGGCCCTCCGAGGCGACGCCACGCGCGTCCAGCCGGGCCATCAGCTCCTCGCCGTCGAGCGCCGTTGTGGTGTGCTCGAGCAGCGTCTCGCGCGCGAGCGCCGCGCGCAGTTCCGCCACGCTCCAGCCGGGAACGATGGTGAACTCGTGCTGGATCACCTGGCCGCGCGCCATGCGCTCGAGCAGTTGCCTGGGCGTGAGGCCGGGCGTGAGCGCATATTCGCCGGCGTGCAGGCGGCGGGCGGCGCCGAGCTGGTGGCCCAGCGCGCGCCAGTAGATCAGCGGTGCGGTGGTCGCGCCGCGCGCGCGCAGGTCCCGGACCACCGTGCCCAGCGTGCCACCGCGAGGCAGGCGCACGACCGCCTCGCCGCTGCCCGCGGCGAGTGCGCGGTCGGAGAATTCGAGGTAGTCCCGATACCCCCAGGCGGCAGCACCGGCGCACAGGATCGCCAGCAGGAGCAGCAGGCGCTTCATGCCCCCACCTCGTGCCCGATGCCGGCGGCCGCCAGGCGCATCTGCAGCGCGCGCGTGAGCACACCAACGGGCCAGGTGTGCTCGGGCCCGGCCAGCCGGATCACCGGCACGATCCCGCGCAGGGCGTTGCAGACGAACACCTCGTCCGCTTCCGCCAGCCGCTCGCGGCCGATCTCGCGCACTTCCATGCTCGCACCCATGCCCTCCGCCTCGAGGACCCAGCCCCGCACCACGCCGGCGATGCCGGCACGGTCCAGCGCGGGCGTGCAGAACGCGTGCCCGAAGCGTGCGAAGACGTTCGTGCAGGTGCCGCCCACGAGCCGATCATCGCTGTCGGCGAGCAACCCTTCCTGAACATTGCTGTCGTCGAACTCGCCGCGCGCGAGCACCTGCTCGAGCCGGTTCAGGTGCTTCAACCCCGCGAGCCTCGGGTTGCAGCCCAGGCGCGTCTGGCACCAGCGCACTGCGATGCCGTCCCGATGCCAGGCCTGGGGCCAGGCGCGGTAAGGAAGCGCGAGCACGATGCGACGGGTCGTCCCGTGGCGCGGCGCGTAGCCGCGCGCGCCGTCGCCGCGGGTGACGATGATCTTCACCACGCCCACGCCGGGCAGCGCCGCGAGTTCCGCCACTTCCGCCTCCAGCACCGCGTGCGGCGGCACCGGGATGGCGAGCCGCAGGCAACCCTCCGCGAGCCGGGCGAAGTGCCTGTCCAGCAGCGGGATGCGGCCCTGCACCACGCGCATGGTCTCGAACAGGCCGTCGCCGTACTGCAGCCCGCGATCGAGCAGCGGCAGGCTGCTGCCGGCGACGCCATCGATGCGGGCGGCGATGGGCGCGTCGCTCACGCCAGCGCCTTGAGCACGCCGCGCGCCTTCGCGCGCGTCTCGTCGAGTTCGCGCTCGGGCACCGAGTCGGCCACGATGCCGCCGCCGGCCCGCAGGCGCGCCACGCCGTGCTGCAGCCACAGGGTGCGGATCAGGATGTTCAGGTCCATGTCGCCGTCGATATTGAGGTATCCGAGCGAGCCCGTGTAGGGGCCCCGCCCCTCGCCTTCCAGCTCGGCGATGATCTGCATGCAGCGCACCTTTGGGCAACCGGTGATGGTGCCGCCGGGGAACACGGCCCGGATCACCTCGCCCGGGGTGACGCCCGGGCGCAGCGTGCCCGTGACGTTCGAAACGATGTGGTGCACGTGTGCGTAGCTCTCCACCGTCATCAGTTCGTCGACCAGTACCGAGCCCGGGACGCACACGCGTCCCAGGTCGTTGCGCTCGAGGTCGAGCAGCATCACGTGCTCGGCGCGCTCCTTGGGATGCCCGACCAGTTCGCGCACGCGCTCGCGATCGTCGTCGCCGGGCAGGCGCGGGCGGGTGCCGGCGATCGGGCGCGTCTCGACGCGCGTGCCCTCGACCTGCACCAGGCGTTCGGGCGAGGAACTGGCGAGCGCGAAATCGCCCCATTGCAGCAGGCCGCCGAACGGCGCGGGATTCGCTTCGCGCAGGCTGGCATGGATGGCCGCCGGCGCGAGTCCGGCCGGCGTCGTGGCCTGCCAGGCGCGCGAGAGGTTCACCTGGAAGGTGTCGCCGTCGCGCAGGTACTCGAGCACGCGCGAGACGCCCGCGAGGAACTGCCCGGGGGCGTCCTCGTGCCAGGCTACCGGTTCGCTGCGCGGCGGTGGCTCGTGGCTGCCGGCGCGCGCGAGGTCGGCCGCCATGCGTGCGATCCACGGCTCCTCGCCGGGCTCGGCGACGAGCCAGGTGCGACGACTCATCCGGTCCCGCACGATCGCGGCCGGGGCGCGCAGCGCCAGCGCCATCGGGCATGGCACGGGCGGATCGGGCAGGTCCAGCGTGGGCTCGCAGGCGCGCGCCATCTCGTAGGACAGGAACAGCGCCCAGCCGCCGCGGAACGGCAGCGCCGGACGCATGCGGGCCCCCGGTGTCGGCATCGCAGCGCGCCAGTCGCGGTCCAGGCGGTCGAGGAAAGCGCGCGCGGCGCGTGCATCCGATCCGGCGGGCAACTCGAACGACCGCTCGCGATCGAGCGCGAACAGGATCTCGTAGCGACCGGTGCGCGGGTGGGTGGCTGTGCTTTCGAGCAGGCACGGGTACATGCGGGGATCCTGCGCGGCGAGTGCCAGCAGGTCTCCCGGGCCGTCGAACTCGACGACCCCGTTGGCGACGGCGGAACCCGGCATGGGCCGGTCCGAGGTCCCGTCGCTCAGGCGCGCGTGAACAGCAGCGCCGCGTTCGTGCCGCCGAAGCCGAACGAGTTCGACAGCGCGGCGCGCAACGGAACCTGGCGGGCCGTGTGCGGCACGTAGTCGAGATCGCAGCCTTCGCTCGCGTTGTCGAGGTTCGCGGTGGGCGGGACCACGCCGTGGTGGACGGCGAGCGCACTGAAGATCGCCTCGACCCCGCCCGCGGCGCCGAGCAGGTGCCCGGTCACGGACTTCGTCGAACTCACCATCACGCGCTTCGCGTGGTCGCCGAAACAGGACTTGATCGCCTGCGTCTCGGCCAGGTCGCCCAGCGGCGTGGAGGTGGCGTGCGCGTTGATGTAGTCCACGCCGTCGGGCGCCATGCGCGCGTCGGCGAGCGCGGCGGTCATGCACGCGGCCGCGCCGCTGCCGTCCTCGGGCGGCGCGGTCATGTGGAAGGCGTCGCCGGACATGCCGAAGCCCGCAAGCTCGGCGTAGATGCGCGCACCGCGCGCCTTCGCGTGCTCGTACTCCTCCAGCACCAGGATGCCGGCGCCGTCGGACAGCACGAAGCCGTCGCGATCGCGGTCCCAGGGACGGCTCGCCTTCGTCGGCGCGTCGTTGTTCGCGGAGAGTGCGCGCGACGCGATGAATCCGCCGATCGCGGTGGGCGTGGTGGCGTACTCGCAGCCGCCCGCGACCATGGCGTCCGCATCGCCGTACTGGATCAGGCGCATGGCCAGGCCGATGTTGTGCGTCGCCGTGGCGCAGGCCGACACCGCGGAGAGGTTCGGCCCCTTGAGCCCGAGCATGATCGACACGTGGCCGGAGGCCATGTTGATGATGGTGCTGGGCACGAAGAACGGCGAGATCTTGCGCGGACCGCCGCCGAGGTAGGCCTCGGTGGTCTTCTCGATGCCGCCGATACCGCCGATGCCGGCGCCGATGGCCACCCCGATGCGACCGGCGTTGGCCGCGGTGACCTCGAGCCCGCTGTCCTTCATCGCCTCCACGCCGGCAGCGATGCCGTAGTGGATGAACGGGTCCATCTTCTTCACGTCCTTGGGCGCGATCCAGCGGGTCGGATCGAAGTCCCGCACCTCGCCCGCGATCTTCGAGGCGAAGGCCGTGGTGTCGAAATGCGTGATGTACCCGATCCCGCTCACGCCCTCGAGCACGTGCTGCCAGGCGGTGGCTATGTCGTTGCCCACGGGCGATACGATGCCCAGACCGGTCACGACGACGCGGCGTTTGCTCATGGCCCTACCCCAGAAAAGCGAACTGCGCCGGCGAGGGCGCAGCTCGGGAACGGCGTGCGTTGGCGATCAGGCGGAAACGTGCGCCTTGATGTAGTCGATCGCGCCCTGCACCGTGGTGATCTTTTCCGCTTCCTCGTCCGGGATCTCGCACTCGAACTCTTCCTCGAGGGCCATCACCAGTTCGACGGTGTCGAGTGAATCGGCGCCGAGGTCGTCGACGAACGACGCGCTGGCCGTGACCTCGTCTTCCTTCACGCCCAACTGTTCGATGACGATCTTCTTGACGCGTTCTTCAATGCTGCTCATGAGCTTCTGAACCTCCCGGGCAAAAAGCGGCGCGAATTGTACGTGAAAGCAGGACGGACTACAGCTGTCGGGCGTTTGAAACGAGGGGAACAGGCGCCGCGGTGGGTGGCTGGAGTTCGGATGCGGTTCCTGGCTGGCATCGCGCCTGGTTGCGTCCGCGTGCTCGACGAGCTCGGGCCGCGGGACCGGGTGCGGGGTCGGGCAGGATTGCGGAGCATACAGTCGCGAACGTCGCGGCGCTGCAGCTCCATGTGCAATCGCGAAAGGCCAGGGGCCGCGGTCGTCGCCATGATCAGCGCGCAGCACCCCTCTCCCACCTCAGTCGACCCCCTCTCCCCCGTGGGGAGAGGGTGGGGGTGAGGGGGTGGCCTCGGTGCTTCGAACTTGCGCTTCAAGCATCACAGCGGAACCTTGTCGCTACCCCCTCACCCTAACCCTCTCCCCGCGGGGGAGAGGGGACCAACTGAGGTGGATAAAGGGTCCGCGCACTGATCGAAGTGCCAGGAATGCCACGCCAAAGTCGGCGCGCGCCCTTACGCCATGTACATCCCACCATTCACATGCAACGTCTCGCCGGTGATGTACGCGGCGGCCGGCGATGCCAGGAAGGCGACCGCCTCGGCGATGTCCTGCGCGGATCCCAGGCGGCCCAGTGCGATGTCGCCGAGCATCTTCTCGCGTGCGGCCTCGGGCAACGCGCTGGTCATGTCCGTGGCGATGAAGCCCGGCGCGACGACGTTGCAGGTGATGCCGCGAGAACCCACCTCGCGCGCGAGCGACTTGCTGAAACCGATGATGCCGGCCTTGGCGGCCGCGTAGTTCGCCTGCCCGGCATTGCCCGTGAGGCCGATCACCGAGGCGATGTTCACGATCCTTCCCTTGCGCGCCTTCATCATCCCGCGCAGCACGCCCTTGCTGGCGCGGAACACCGAGCTCAGGTTCGTGTCCAGGATCGCCTGCCAGTCCTCGTCCTTCATGCGCAACAGGAGCTGGTCGCGCGTGATGCCGGCGTTGTTCACCAGGATGGTGATCGCGCCGAATTCCTGCGCGATGGCGTCGATTAACGCGTCGATCGCGCCGGGCTCGGTCACGTTCAGCACGCGTCCGACGCCATTCATCGAGGACAGGCGCGTGCCGATCGCCTCCGCGCCGGCCGCGGTGGTCGCGGTGCCGATCACCTTCGCGCCCCTTGCGGCGAGCGTATCGGCGATCGCGGCACCGATGCCGCGGCTGGCACCGGTGACGAGCGCGATCTCGCCCTGCAGGTTCATGCTCGTTTCCATGCTCAACCCTCCGTCCCGTTCCATGCCGCCAGCGCGCCGTCGAGGTCGGCCGGCTGGCCGAGCGAACGGCATTCCAGGGACTTGTCGATGCGCTTGATCAGGCCCGCGAGCACCTTGCCCGGACCGCATTCGGCGATGCGCGTGACACCGCGCGCGCGCAAGGCCTCCACGCAGCCCGTCCAGCGCACCGGCTCGAACAGCTGGCGCACGAGCGCGTCCTGGATCGAGATCAGGTCGAGTTGCTCGGCGGCGTCGGCGTTCTGGATCACCGGCACGGACGGCGCCTGCCAGGCGACCGTATGGATGCGCATCGCGAGGCGCTCGGCCGCGCCACGCATCAAGGCGCAATGCGAGGGCACGGAGACCGGCAACTTCACGGCCTTGCGCACGCCCCGTTCGGCCAGGCGCGCGATCGCGCGATCCACAGCCGTGGCATGTCCCGCGATCACCACCTGCCCCGGGGAATTGAAGTTCGCCGGCGACACCACCTCGTCGCCCTGCACTTCCGCGCAGACCTCCGCGATCAGCGCATCCTCGGCGCCCAGCACGGCGGCCATGGCTCCCATGCCGCCCGGCACGGCGTCCTGCATGTACTGGCCGCGCGCGCGCACGAGCGCGGCGCCGTCGTGCAATCCCAGGGCGCCTGCGCAGACCAACGCGGTGTATTCCCCGAGACTGTGTCCGGCGAACACTTCCGGAACGACGCCATGGCGCTCGCGCCACGCGCGCCAGACGGCCACGCCAGCCGCCAGCAGCGCGGGCTGGGTGAACTCGGTGCGGTTCAGCTGATCCTCGGGTCCCGACTGCGAGAGGGACCACAGATCCGCGCCTGCACCCTCGGAGGCTTCCTCGAACGTCGCACGAACGATGGGCGTGACGGCCGCGAGTTCGGCGAGCATGCCGACGGACTGGGAACCCTGGCCGGGGAAAACGAATGCGATCGACATGGTGTGGTCCTCGATGCGACCCGGTGCCGGACGCACCTCGGTCATTCAACCTCGTCGCACCCGTACAGCCGAGTGCCCGCCGACTTTGCGCACTGGCGCCTGAGTTCGCCCCAGTCCTTCAATCCCGTCGCACCCGCGAAGGCGGGTGCCCAGCGACTTTGCGTTTTCGCGCGATGCGGTCAGGGAAAGCGAAAGTCACTGGGCCCCCGCCTTCGCGGGGGCGACGGTGAGGGATCCTGTGCGGATTCGTACCCTCTCACCATCGAGTCGCATTCCTTGCCGCGAAACCCAATACCTCGGCATCCGTGCCGCGGGACTCAATACCGCAGCAGCGCCGAGCCCCACGTGAACCCGCCGCCGAAGGCTTCCAGCAGCAGCAACTCGCCGCGCTTCACCTTGCCCGATCGCACCGCGTGGTCCAGCGCCAGCGGCACCGAGCCCGCGGAGGTGTTGCCGTGCAGGTCGACGGTGACGATCACGCGATCCATGGACATCTCCAGGCGCTTGGCAGTCGCGGAGATGATGCGCAGGTTCGCCTGATGCGGGATCAGCCAGTCGATCGCCGATTTCTCCAGTCCGTTCGCCGCCAGCGTCTCCTCGACCACGGCATCGAGCGTCTTCACCGCGACCTTGAACACCTCGTTGCCGGTCATCATCACGCGCAGGCCGTGGTTGGGCTCGTCGTCCTTGAAGCCGCGCGAGACGCCGACGGGGTTGTGCAGCAGATGCCCGTAGGCACCGTCCGCATGCAGGTGCGTGGAGAGCACGCCGGTCTCGGCGTCGGGCTTGAGCACCACGGCGCCGGCGCCGTCGCCGAACAGCACGCAAGTACCGCGATCGGTCCAGTCGACCATGCGCGAGAGCGTCTCGGCACCGACCACGAGCGCGCACTTGCTCGCACCCGAGCGCACGAACTTGTCGGCGATGCTGAGCGCGTAGATGAATCCCGAGCACGCGGCGTTCACGTCGAACGCGGCGCAGCCGTTCGCGCCCAGCCGCTGCTGCAGCAGGCAGGCGGTGGACGGGAAGATGATGTCGGGCGTGGTGGTGCCGAGCACCAGCAGGTCGATGTCGGAGGCCTGGATGCCGGCGGCCTCGATCGCGCGCGTGGCGGCCTCGAACGCGAGGTCACCGGTGGTCTGGCCCTCGGCCGCGATGTGGCGCTGGCGGATGCCGGTGCGCGTGCGGATCCACTCGTCGGAGGTATCCACGCGCTTGGCGAGGTCCTCGTTGGTGACCGGCTTGCCCGGAACGAAACTGCCCGTGCCCGCGATACGCGAATAGATCACGCCCGTCTCCCCGCCTCACGCCAAAAACAAAACGCGCGGGCAACCGCCCGCGCGCCGATGCGTACGCCCTCGCCGGATCGACAAGGGCGGCCGATCAATCCTCGCTGGGAGCTTCCGGCTTGGACGCGATGACCTGGCGGCCGCGGTAGAAGCCGTCCTTGGTCATGTGGTGGCGCAGGTGGGTCTCGCCCGAGGTCTTGTCGACCGACACGGTCTTCGTGGTCAGGGCATCGTGCGCACGGCGCATGCCGCGGCGGGAGGGGGTGGTGCGACTCTTGGCAACGGCCATGGAACTACTCCTGGAACGGGTTCATCGACGCGTTTTCAATTGCGAAAGCTGGGCGAAAGGATTCACCTTCGCCTCGGCCTCTTCCTGCGCTTCCTCGGGTCCGGTGGACCAGACGGTCTCGCCTTCCTGCTCGTTTCCCGGACGCGTCGGCACCACGGGCAACGCCAAAATCAGTTCATCCTCGATCACGTCCAGCGGCTTGATCTCGCCGTCCGTGCACAACAGCGGCTCGTACCCCGCCGCCAGTCCCGACTCGTCCTCCTCGCGCGCGATGATGCCCAGGCGCGTGGAGAACGAAACCGGGAACTCGAACGGCTCGAGCGTGCGCTGGCACATCAGCGGCAGCGCACCCTCCACCTGCATCGCCACGAACGC
>Ga0315912_10004602_pt1 | contig 13006 bp, 5 predicted proteins | sample VfabasoilMG_FD_204469 | JGI IMG/M metagenome (GOLD analysis project Ga0315912, IMG submission 204469) | Garden soil microbial communities collected in Santa Monica, California, United States - V. faba soil | ecosystem: Environmental > Terrestrial > Soil > Garden | place: USA: California... | reverse complement strand
GCGAGGGCGAGTTCCGCAGCGCGCCTACCCGGCGCGCGAGGACTGTCTGAGCCAGCGCCCACCCCTTCAGCCGCAGCCGGGATTCGCCAACGCCAGCCAAGGAAAAAGGGGCTCTGACCCCAATTCTCAGACGGTGCGGGTAGCAACAGCGGGCGGCACCTGCCCCGCCCTGATCGCCGGGAACAACACGGCGAGCAAACTGATCGCGACCAGCACCGCCATGCTCACCGGCATCCAGACCCACGAAAACCTCGGCACGGCGAACGCGACGACGAGCAAGAAGTTGACCGCAACCGCGAACAAGGCCCCGAGTACGACGCCGATAAGCGTGAACAGCAGGTTCTCGGCGAGGAAGTAACGCAGGATCGCGCCCTTCGACGCCCCGAGCGCGCGCCGCGTGCCGATCTGCTTGTAGCGCCGAGTGACGTTGAAGCTCGTGAGCCCGGCAACACCGAGCGTCGTGATCGCAACCAGCACGATCACGGTGAACGCGAGAATGTTGACGAGGGCCCGGTTGCCGTCAGTCGCGTTCTCGCGCACCTGCTCCATCGTCGCCATGTTCTGGATGATGCGGTCGGGCTCGCGGCCGGCGAGCAGGGCTTCGGCTTCGGGCATGAGGGCGTCGCGCCGGCCGGGCTCGGTGCGCACGAAATAGCTCGTCTCGTCTACCGCCTGACGCCACGGCACGAGGATCGAGTGCCCGGCGAACTGCCAGAAAGCCCAGGGCGCCTGCAGCCGCTCGACGATCCCGATGACCGTCATCGCCTGCGTGCCCTCGATGTAAACGGTCTTGCCGAGGCCGAGGCTCGCGTCACCGGGAAACAGCGCCTCGGCGAGCGTCTTCGACAGGATGGTCCGGTTCGGCCAGCGCGCATCGTTGCCCTCGCGCAGCGAGACGTCGGCGGGCGCGAAGTTCTCGCCGGCAATGAGCTCGACACCGAGCGCCTCGAGGCCGAATTCGTCGACCATGTAGACCGAGGTGCCGACCTCCTCGACGCCCTCTTCGGGCGTGGTCTTGAGCCCCATGCCCATGCCGCCGCCCGAGCCCGGAATCGAGTTCATCTGCACGGCCGCGACCACGCCCGGCAGTCCGCGCAGCTGCCTGAGATCCTCTTCGCTCGTCGCGCGCCCGTTGAACTCCGTGACGATGGCGGCACTGCGCAGCACAAATGAATTCGGCTCGTCGACACCGATGGGCTGGCTCATCTGTTGCGCCTGGCGCCCGGCGATGGCCACGGCGTTGACGATGAGCGCCAGCGTGAACGCCACCTGCAGGACGACGAGCAGCGCGCCCGTCTTGTTGCGCAGCGATGCTCGCCAGATCGGCCCGAATTCCATGTTGTTTCTCCCGCGCCCGCTCAGTTCGCCTTGAGGTAGACGGTCGGCTGCACCGTGCAGGCGCGCCAGGTCGGATAAATCGATGTGATCAGCGTCGCGACGATCGCGAGCGCGACGGCGGCGAGCGCCATCGTCCAGTCGATCGACAGCAGGGCGCTCAGGTCTTCGTTGAACTGGGCATCGATGCCCCGGAGCCCCGCCCAGGTCAGCACGATGCCGAGCACACCGCCCACGCCACCGATGATGCCGGCCTCGACGAGATACTGCTGCATCAACGTCCGACGGCTCGCGCCGACCGCGCGGCGGATGCCGATCTCGCCCGACTTGCCGAGAAACTTCGCGAGCAGCAGGCCCAGCGTGTTGAGCAGGCAGACTGCGAGAAACAGCACGGAGAGGCCGAGCAGCACGAGGGCCTCTTCGGGCGTGTCGCTGACCTCCTCGAGCCACGGCATGAGCGGGGTCGCGCGGTTGTCGAGAGGCCGCTGGAAGCGGCCGAGCTCCTTCTGCTCGGAAACGTAATCGTCGAGGTAGCCGACGAACTCCGCGTGCTCGGCCGGGCTCCTGAGCTCCGCCCAGAACTGCACCCAGATGCACTCGGAGTTCAGGAACGCGGCGAGCCCGTCGCCGTCGACCGGCTTCCAGCATTGCGTATTGCCCTGGCGCTGCAGCTCGTTGGCGACGATGAGGCTCCAGGGAATGAACAGGTCCTCGAGAGAAGACCCGGCGCCGCCGCCGCTGTCGGCATCCCAGAAGCGCTGCGACAGCTCCCATTCGTCGAGCACGCCGATGACGCGATAGTCGGCGCTGTCGAGCGTCAGCGTTCGGCCGACGGAGTTCTCGCCGCCGAAGATCCGGTCGTTCGTTGCGGCGCTGAGCACGACGACCTGCTCGGCCGCGTCGTCGATCTCCGCGGTCCAGCCGTTGCCGAACTCGAACGGCGCATCGAAGAGCGCGAAGAACTCCGCCGTCGTCGCGCGCGCGTCGGCGAAGAACGGCCGCTGCTCGCGATCGGGCGGAATCAGGGCCATGCGTGCACGCGACATCGCGGCCTGGCGGAAGGCGCGATCCGCGCGCAGCAATGCCGTCGCATCGATGTACGTCAGCTGGTTCGGCGGGGCCTCGGGCACCACGGTCGGATCCCCGTTATCGAGCCGCACGTAATGCAGGACGTCGCTGCGCTGCGGGATCGGGTTCATCTGGAAGCGGTAGTTGACGGTCACCATCGACATGCTCGCGCCGATGCCGATGCCGATCGCCGCGACCATGAGCAGGCTGAGCACGGGATTGCGCCGGATGTTGCGCAGCGCCAGCCGGAGGTTGTAGCCGAATAGTCCGTGGTCGCGCATGCGTCAGGCCTGCTGCTGGCCGTCCTTGAGATGCACCTCGCGCTTCGCGCGCGCGGCGAGCTCGGGATCGTGCGTCACCATGATGATCGTCGTGCCGGCCTTGTTGATTCCCTGGAGCAGCTCGAGCACGCCTTCGGCCATCTGCGAGTCGAGATTGCCCGTCGGCTCGTCGGCGAGCAGGAATCGCGGCGAGCCTGCGAGCGCGCGCGCGATGCCGACGCGCTGCTGCTGGCCGCCCGAGAGCTGCGAGGGCAGGTGCTTCGGCCGGCCGGCGAGGCCGACCATTTCGAGCGCTTCCTCGATACGCTTGCGCCGCTCGGCTGCGCCGAAGCCGCGGTAGCGCAGCGGCACGTCAACGTTGTCGAAGACGTTGAGGTCGGGAATCAGGTTGAAGCTCTGGAAGATGAAGCCGATCTTCTCGTTGCGAAGCTTCGAGAGCTCGCGGTCGCCAAGTCCCGTGACGTTCTTGCCGTCGAGGCTGTAGACGCCCGAATCGAAGCTCTCGAGCAGGCCGGCGATGTTGAGGAACGTGGTCTTGCCCGAGCCCGACGGACCCGTGACGGCGACGAAGTCGCCCTCCTCGACCTCGAGCGAGAAACCCTTGAGCGCATGCGTCTCGACGAGCTCGGCCCGATAGGTCTTGGTGACTTCACGCATGCTCAACATGGCCGGACTCCAGTCTTCAGTTCGTGATCAGCACGGTCTCGGCGTCGCCGAAAGTCTCGTAGCTCGAGGTGATGACGACCTCGCCGGCCTCGACACCCGACGCGATCTCGACGTCGGCGAGGCTGCGCGCGCCGATTACGATCTCGCGGCGCCGCGCGATGTTGCCGTCGACGACATAGGCGATGCGCCCGGCGCCCGATTCGAGGAACTGGCCGCGCTCGACGATGAGCGCGTCGCTGACGTTCTCGAAGAGGATCCGCGTCGTGAGGCGCTGGTTCTGGCGGAGCCCCGGCGGGGTACCGTCGGCGAATCGCAGCCTCGAGGTCACCTGGTTGTCGACGATCTCGGGCGAGATCGCGACGAGCTCCGCCGCGATGTTCTCGGCGCCGACGATGACCTCGGCCGCCATGCCGAGTCCGAGGTCGTCGGCGTAGGCCTCGGGCACGTCGGCCTCGACCTCGAAGTTGCTGAGATCGACGACGGCCATGACGGCCGCATTGCGCGCGATCGCCGCCTTCTGCTCGACCTGGAGATTGCCGACGATGCCGGTGACGGGTGAGAGCATCGTGAGCTCCGCGACCTGGCGTTCGAGATCGTCGACGAGAAACTGCTGTCGATCCACCGCGAGCTCGCGCGTTCGCAGCTCGAAGTTGAGGCGCTCGCGATCGAGCTCCATGTCCTGAACCGCGTGCTGATAGGACAGCTCTGCGCTCGCGAGCTCATCGATGGCCTTCTCGAGGTCGATCTCGGGGATGACCTGCTGCTCGAAGGAAATCTCGGCGCGCCGTTTCTCGCGCTCGGCGGCCGTCAGCGCGACCTGCGCCACGTCGACGTTCTTCTGGCTCGTGAGCTGCGCCTGCCGCGTCGAGATGCGCTGCCGCTCGAGCTCTACGCCCTGGCTCTCGAGCGTCGCCTCCTCCTGGCGCAGCCGGTTCTCGAGCTCCGGGCTCTCGATGCGCGCCAGCGCCGCGCCTTGCTCGACGCTCGATCCGGACTCGACGAGCAAGGTGATCGTGCCGTCCGCCGGCGCAAACAGCGTCGGGCTCACCGCCGCGACGACGCGACCCTGGACGGAAACATCGCGAGTCAGATCACCGACGCGCACCTCGGCCACGCGAATCCGCTCGCGCGGCACGGCGGCCTCGGCCGATGTCCAGCGCACGATCGCCGGGACGAACCACACCGCAGCAATGGCCGCGACGGCTGCAGCAGCGCCCGCAATGATCCAAAACCGCCGCCGCGACGGCTCCGCCAGCGCAACATCCTGCCCCGAGGTATCGGAAATCGGCACGGTCGAAAGGTCCCCCGACAATAGAGCCGCCTGTGCGGCGGTCACTATATCCCGACAAGAAACGCGCGGGATGAAGGAGTCGTTACATTGGGGCGGCAAAAATCGGGGGTCGGCGCCGTTTTCGGTAGCTGGCGACAGCGAATCCCGGTCACGGCTCGATGATGGGTGGGCGCTGGCTCAGACAGTCCTCGCGCGCCGGGTAGGCGCGCTGCGGAACTCGCCCTGGCCCACCCATCATCGATCCGCGCCCGGGATGCCGACGGCATCGCCGGGAAAATGGGCGCTTACCGCGATTTTCCCACGCCAGAATTGGCCAGATTCAATCAGCCGGCTGTCACTGTCGGGGTTTAAGCTCCCATCATGCCCGCCGCACGTATCGTTCTCAGCCTCGCTCTCCTGCTTGTCGCCGCGACGGCTGCGGCCCAGCCTTCGGGACCGCTGCGGCTGACGAGCATGGTGCCATCCGGCGATAACGTGCCGCCGGGGCGGCAGCTGGTTCTGCAGTTCGATCGGCCTGTCGTGCCGATCGGGCGGATGGAGCGTCGTGCCGACGAGCTGCCGATCACGATCGAGCCTGCGCTCGCTTGTGACTGGCGGTGGATTGACCCGAGTGCGCTGGCCTGCCAGCTCGGTGACGAGGGGGCGTTCACGCCGGCGACGCGTTACGTCGTCACGGTCGGCGCGAACTTGGCGGCGATGGATGGCTCGACGCTCGGGACGGCGCTGACGCTCGGCTTCACGACCGAGCGGCCGCAGGTGGAATACGCGGGATTCTCGACCTGGCGCTCGCCGGGCACGCCGGTCATCCGCGTGGTTTTCAATCAGCCGGTCTCGCGAGTCTCGGCGGCCGCGCATCTATATATGACTGTCCAGGGTGTCGGCCGGTTTGCGCTCACGGTCCAGCCCGAGCCCGAGTCGCGCGAGCTGCCGCGGTTCATGCCGCTGCCGGGCGAGGCCGCCTTCGTCGACTTCGGCCGGCGTCAGACGACAGTGAGCGAGGATGCGCGCGAGGGACGCGTCGAGGCGCGCCGCGTCTGGCTGTTCGAACCCGTTTCCGAGCTGCCTGCCGACCGGCGTGCGCAGCTTCGCGTCGAGCCAGGACTCGAATCGGCGGATGGTCCGCTGCCGGGGAACGAGAATCTTGTCGTCGTCGAGTTCGACACCTTCCCCGGCTACGCCTTCCTTGGCGTGATCTGTTTTGCGAACAACTCCTTCACGCAGCTGCGCATCGTGGCCGGCAACGCGCCCGTCGCCTGCAATCCGATGCAGCGCGTCGGCCTCGCCTTCTCGTCGCCGACGATTGCGAGCGAGATCCGCGATCATCTCGAGCTCACGCCCGATCTCGCGGGAGGCCGCAGCGACTACGACCCCTGGGCGAATACGGCGATCTTCTCGCAGCTCCGCTCGCCGCATCAGCGCGGCCGCGACTACGTCGTCTGGCTGCCCGAGCTGCTCAAGGCCTACTCGAGCTACCGGCTCGAGCTGCCGGCCGGCGCCGCCGGACCGCGCGATGAGTTCGGCCGGGGCCTCGCCGCGCCGGTCCTGCTCGATTTCCGCACGGATCACCGCCCGCCCGCATTCCTGATCCAGCACCAGGTCGCCGTGATCGAGGCCGGCGTCGATTCCGAGGTGCCGCTCTACGCGACCAACCTGACCGGCGCGCGTCTCAACTACCGGCGCCTGTTGCCCGACCTCATCGAGGCCAACCTCGCTCGCGTTCTCGATCTGCCGCGCGTCGAGGACGTCCAGTACGGTCTGCCCTTCGGCGTGCGCGAGATGCTCGACGGCCGCTCGGGTGCGATCTACGGCTGGCTGCAGACGACGCCGGCAACCGATGCGCCGCCTCGCGCTCACACGCTCTTTGCCGAGGTCACCCCCTGGCAGATCCACGCAAAGCTCGGCCATTTCAACTCGCTCGTCTGGGTCACCGAACTCGCGACGGGCGCGCCGGTGCGCGATGCACGCGTCACGCTCGAGGTCGGCAGCTTCGCGACGCTCGGCAGCGGGCGCGCGCTCGTCTCCGGAACCAACGCCTTCGCCAGGGCCGTGGGAGCGGCCGTGCCCACGGCCGAGTACCTGACCGACCGCGACGGCATCGCGCTCCTCCCGGGCACGGAGTCGCTCGACCCGACGCTTGCGCTCACGCAATACTGCGTCAGCGATCCCGATTACTGCCCACGCCTCTTCGTGCGCGTCGACCGCGACGGCGAGATGGCGCTGCTGCCGCTCGAGTCGCGCTTCGAGGTCAATGCCTGGCGCGTGTCGAACTACGCGGTGTTCAGCAACCCGCGTCAGAAGTACGGTCACCTGCTGACCTGGGGGACGACTGCCCAGGGCGTCTACCGCGCCGGCGACACGATCGACTACAAGATCTGGGTCCGCGACCAGTCGACGGCGACGCAGGTGCCGGCGCCACCCGGCCCCTACAAGCTCGAGATCGTCGATCCGACGGGCCAGGTGGCGGCGACCGTCGCCGACATCGAGCTCTCCAGCTTCGGTTCGTTCGACGGACATTTTACCGTCGCCGAGTCCGCGCCCGTCGGCTGGTATCAGTTCCAGCTGACGAACGGCTTCGACGAGCAGACGCGCTTTCCGCTGCGCGTGCTCGTCACCGATTTCACGCCATCGGCCTTCCGCGTTGCGGCAACCCTCGATGGCGACAGCTATCTTGCCGGCGGCGAGGTCCGCGCCGAAGCCGAGGCCACGCTCTTCTCGGGCGGCCCCTATCGCGACGCGGAGGCACGACTCAATGCAAGCCTCACGTCGATCGCCTTCAGCTCGCCGAATCCCGTCGCCGCCGGCTTCCGCTTCGACGGCGAGCGGCAGCAGACGACTCTGACCGTTGCCGAGGAAACCGGGCCCGTCGACGATAACGGCCGCTTCGCGCGGAGCTTCAGCTTGCCGGCGGATCTCGGGCGGACGATGAGCTTCGCGCGCCTGCGCGTCGAGGCCGCGGTCCGCGACGACCGCGGCCGCTACGTTGCCGGCACGGCAACGGCGCTCGTCCATGCCGTCGATCGCATCGTGGGCCTGCGCTCGACCGCCTGGATCTTCCGCGAGGACGAGCCCGCAGTCGTCGACACGCTCGTCGTGGACACATCCGGCAATCCCGCGGCCGGCACCGCGATCGCCATCCGCATCGACCGACGCGAGACGCGCGCGACGCGCGTGCGTGGCGCGGGCAACGCCTTCCTTACCGAGACGATCGACGAATGGGTCCCCGTCGCGACTTGCGACCTGGTGTCGACGAATGCGCCCGTGCCCTGCGAGTTCGTGCCCGATGAAGCCGGCCGCTACCGGATCACCGCGGGCATCGTGGACACCGCCGGCCGCGCGCACACGACCGAGCTCACGGCCTGGGTCCAGGGCCGCGGCCGCGTCGTCTGGAATACGGGTAATGACGATGCCCTCGACGTCGTCCCCGAGCAGAACGAATACCAGGTCGGCGACACCGCGCGCTATCTCGTGCAGAACCCCTACCCGGGCGCCGAGGCCCTGATCACGATCGAGCGCTACGGCGTCATCGACCAGTGGACGGAGACCTTCGAGACGAGCACACCGGTGCTCGAGTTCGAGGTTGCGCCCGACTATCTGCCGGGCTTCTATCTCTCGATCCTCGTGATGTCGCCGCGCGTCGCGGCTCCCGAGCCTGGGTTAGGCGAGCTCGACCTTGGCAAGCCCGCGTTCAAGATGGCCTACCTCCAGGTTCCCGTCGTCGATCCGTACAAGGAGCTCGAGATCGAGGTGACGACGGATGAGGCGAGCTACAAGCCGCGCGACACAGTCGCAGTCGAGATCCGCGCGCGGCCGCGCCATCGCGAAGAGAGCGAGCCGATCGAGGTCGCCGTCGTGGTGCTCGACGAGGCCGTGCTCGACCTGATCCAGGGCGGCACCGATTACTACGACCCTTATGCGGGCTTCAACCGGCTCGAAAATCTCGACGTGCAGAACTACGGCCTGCTGACGCGGCTCGTCGGCCGCCAGCGCATCGAGCTCAAGGGCGCGACACCGGGCGGCGACGGCGGCGCGGCGCTCTCCCTGCGCTCGCTCTTCCGTTTCGTTGCGCACTACGAGCCCGCACTCACGCTCGACCGTGGCGGCCGCGGCAGTTTCGAGTTCGAGCTGCCCGACAATCTCACGGGCTGGCGCGTGCTCGTGCTCGGCGCGACGCCGACCGACCGCTTCGGCCTCGGCCAGGCGTCGTTCGTGACGACGCGGCCCACCGAAATCCGCCCGCTGATGCCGAACCAGGTCAGCGAGGGCGACACGTTCAATGCCGGCGCGAGCGTCATGAATCGCACCGATCAGGAGCGCATCCTCACCGTGAGACTCGAGGCCGAGGGCGATTTACCTGCCCCCGCCGTCCGCGAGACGACGCTCGTGCTGGCACCATTCGAGCGCGGCGAGGTTTACCTGGCCGTAGAAGCCGCGCGCCTTCCCGTGAGCCGCGAGCGCGATGCCGGCGCGATCCGCTTCACGCTCTCGGCGCGGGATGCGATCGACGGCGACGCCCTCGCGCACGAGCTGCCCGTCGGCAAGCAGCGCGTGCTGCAGTCGGCGGCGAGCGTCGGGACGCTGGCGGACGAGACGGCGACCGAGACTCTCGAATTCCCCTCGTACATCCTGGCCGACGCCGGCGAATACGGCGTCGAGCTCTTCGCGAGCGTCATCGGCAACGTCGAGGGCGCCTTCCGGGAGGCGAAGGAGTGGGATTACATCTTCTGGGAGCTGGTGCTGACGAAGGGCGTGATGGCCGCGCACTACCGTGAGCTCATGCCATACGTGTCCGCGGACTTCGAATGGCCCGGAAGCGCCGCGCTGCCGGACAGCACCCTCGCGCAAGCCGCCGGCTACCAGGCACCGAACGGCGGCATGACCTGGCTCGTGCCGCGCGACGAGTTTGTGAGCCCTTACCTGAGCGCCTACACCGCGCTCGCCTTCTCGTGGCTCCGCCGCGACGGGCACGCCGTGCCGCAGGCCGTCGAGGACCGGCTGCTTGGGTATCTCGACAATATGTTGCGCCGCGAAGTCATGCCCGACTTCTACACGCGCGGCATGTCCTCGACAGTGCGTGCCGTCGCGCTCGCGGCGCTCGCGGAGAACGGCCGCCTCGACCTCGCCGGCCTCACGCGCTACCGCGAGCACGTCGAGTACATGGATCTCTTCGGCCGCGCGCATTTCCTGATGGCCGCCGCGGCCGTGCCGGGCGGCGAGGCCATTGCGGCCGAGGTCGGCGAGAGCATTCTCAGGAGCTCGGTGCGCAGCGCCGGCAAGATCTCCTTCAACGAGTCGCTCGACGACGGCTACACGCGGATCCTGTCGACGCCGACGCGCACGCAGTGCGCGGTACTCTCGGCGCTCGCGCGCTCGCCGGCGAGCTTCGACGGCGCCGACGCCTTCGCCCTCGTCCGCACGATCACGGCCGCGCGCGGCAACCGACTGCACTGGGAGAACGCGCAGGAGAACGTCTTCTGCATGAACGCGCTGATCGACTACGCGCGGCGATTCGAGAGCACGGCGCCCGCGTTCACGGCGACGGCCGCGGTCGATGGCGTATCTCTCGGCACGGCGAGCTTCGACGACCTGCGCGATCCCGGCGTGAGCCTGATGCGACTCATCGAGACGGGCGATCCCGGAACGCGGCGCGAGCTGACGGTGGCGGCCGACGGCCCTGGCCGCCTCTACTACGCGGCGCGCATGACCTACGCCGAAGCGCCTTCGGCTGGCCGCCTCGTCAATGCCGGCATCGAAGTGCGCCGCGAGTACAGCGTCGAGCGCAACGGCGAGTGGGTCCTGCTCGCGGAACCTGCCGCCGTCGCCCAGGGCGAGCTCGTGCGCGTCGATCTCTTCGTCTCGCTGCCGACCGCGCGGCAGTTCGTCGTCGTCGACGACCCCGTGCCGGGGGGGCTCGAGCCCGTCAATCGCGATCTCGCCAATGCCTCGGTCGTCGATGCCGAAGCCGGCGCCTACAAGGCCTCGGGCGGCTCCTTCTATTTCCAGTTCGGCGACTGGCACTTCTACTCGGTGTCGGCGTTCAATTTCCACCATCAGGAGCTGCGCCACGACGCGGCACGGTTTTATTCCGACTATCTGCCGCCCGGCAACTATCTGTTGAGCTACACCGCGCAGGCGATCGCCGCCGGCACATTCAGCGCGATGCCGACACGCGCGAGCGAGGCTTACGATCCGGACATCTACGGCATTGCGACGCCGGCCACATTGACGGTGAGCACACCATGAAACTGGGCACGCTCGCCCGGCCGCGGCTCGCCGGCCTCGCGCTCGTGGCGTTGCTGGCCGCGGCCGGTGCCCTGCTCATTGCGACGCTGCGCAGCCTCGATCCCCTGCCCGCTTCGCTCGACATGGCGGGCGAGGCAGCTCCGATGCGCTTCGTCGATCGCAACGGCGTCCCGCTGAATACCAGTTACACGGCCGGATGGAACGTTCACGACCAGCTGACGCTGCCGGAGATTCCGCCGTTCCTGCGCGATGCCTTCATTCATGCCGAGGACAAGCGCTTCCGCGCGCACGGCGGCCCCGACTGGCTTGCGCGGCTGTCGGCCGCCGCGACCAACCTGCGGCATCTCGATTCGATTCGCGGCGCAAGTACCATCAGCGAGCAGGTCGTGCGCATGCTGCATCCGCGGCCGCGCACGGTCTGGACGCGCTGGCTCGAAGGCTTCGAGGCAGCGCGCCTCGAGCGGCGCTTCAGCAAGGACGAGATCCTCGCGTTCTATCTGAACCAGGTGCCCTATGCCGCCAATCGCCGCGGTGTGCGCCAGGCGGCCGAACTCTATTTCGCGCGCGATCTTGCGACGCTCTCGGACCGCGAGATGCTCGCGCTCGCCGTGCTCGTGCGCTCGCCGACGCGGCTCGACCTGCGGCGCGACCCCGCGGCGAGCCAGGCCGCGATCGCCCGGCTTGCCGGCCTCATGCTCGACCGCGGCGCGATCGACGCCGGGCGGCATGACGCCATCCTTGCCGGGGAGGTCGAAATCGCAGGTTCCGAGCTCCCGGTCGCCGCGCCGCATTTTCTGGGGTTCGCGCGCGAACGGGCAGCCGCAAGGTCGGCTGGCGTTCTCTCCGTCGGCGAACCCTCCGCTGGCGGTCTCTCCGCTGGCGGCTCTCCTGCGACCGGCAACGTCGTGACAACCCTCGACGCCGCGCTGCAGTCACGCGTGCAGGATCTGCTCGACACGCGCCTCGCCGCGCTCGCGGAAGCCAGGGTCGGCCAGGGCGCCGTGCTCGTCGCCGATCACGCAACGGGCGAGGTGCTGGCCTGGGTCGTCGCGGGCGGCGGCGAAGCCGCTGGCCCCGAGTTTCACATCGATCCCGTGACGACGAGTCGCCAGCCGGGATCCGCCCAGAAGCCGTTGCTCTACGCGCTCGCGCTCGACCGCGGCGCGACGCTCGCCGACGTCGTCGTCGATGCGCCTCTCACCGAGGACGTCGGCGACGGCCTGCATCGCTACCGCAACTACAGCGAGCGCTATTACGGTCCCGTCACGCTGCGCGAGGCGCTCGCGAATTCGCTCAACATTCCGGCACTGAAGCTTCTGCACGGCATCGGTCCCGCCGAATACCTGCAATTCCTGTCGCGGCTCGGCGTCACGAGCCTCGAGGCGCATCCCGACCAGTACGGCGACGGGCTCGCGCTCGGCAACGGCGAGATCACGCTCTTCGAGCTCGTCCAGGCCTACGCCGTGCTCGCGAATCGCGGCCGGTCCGTCGAGCTCTCGGTACTCCGCGACGACATCGCGCCGCGCAATGCCGCGATCGTGTCGCCCGAGACTGCGTCGCTGATCGCCGATGCGCTCTCGGACTCGGCGGCGCGCTCGGCCGAGTTCGGCGCCGACAGCGTGCTGAATCTGCCCGTGCAGACCGCCGTCAAGACCGGGACCTCGAGCGACTATCGCGACGCCTGGGCCGTCGGCTTCGACGCGCGCTTCACGGTCGGCATCTGGATGGGCAACCTCGAGCGGTCGCCGACGGGCGGCATCACCGGTTCGATCGGCCCGGCACTCCTGCTGCGCAGCATATTCGCCGAGCTCAATCGCGACGGCCGCACCGCGCCGCTTTACTTGAGCCCGCGCCTCACGCGCCGCGAGCTCTGCCTGCCCTCGCCGCGCGTCGCGCCAGGCACGTGCCTCAATCGCGGCGAGTGGTTCGATCCGCTGCACCTGCCGGACGCGAAGTTCGCGAGCGCAACCGCTCCTCGTCACGCAACCGCAGCGCCGGCCGCGCCACCCCCGATCCGCTTCCGCCAGCCCACCGACGGCCTCGAGCTCGCCTTCGACCCGCGCGTGCCCGCCGAGTCCCAGGCCTTCCGCTTCCTCCTCGACGGCGTCGCAGCCGGCGACACAGT
>Ga0315912_10004601_pt1 | contig 13006 bp, 6 predicted proteins | sample VfabasoilMG_FD_204469 | JGI IMG/M metagenome (GOLD analysis project Ga0315912, IMG submission 204469) | Garden soil microbial communities collected in Santa Monica, California, United States - V. faba soil | ecosystem: Environmental > Terrestrial > Soil > Garden | place: USA: California... | reverse complement strand
ACTTGATGGCTTCTTCCTGTTCTATGTGTTTGGAGCTGCAGCTTGTTAGACCTACTACGGCACACAAACTGAGATAAACTAAAATCTTCTTCATGAGTAATTTTCTGCTTAAAAAAATGATGCTTTGATTTTATTAGAGCGTGCAAAGTCAATACACGCAAAGGGCGTCTGCGATTGCCAAAAGCAAAAAACGGATTGTCGGACTGTAAAAATTACAGCGTGCTGAAAGGCAATGTGAGAGGAGCCCTGAAAATAAATCAGATCAAATTCGCAGGACGCGAATCACGAGGTAGACGGAGGGTGGAGCGGATGGGGGAGCATGGCTCGCCGATACATCAGAACAATATGAAAGATAGCGGGGGAAAAGCTCGTTGAAGAAGGGGAACGAACAAACGGATTCAGCCTTCGCTACCAGGCGGTGATCCTCTTCTTCGTTTTCTTCCTCCATGTAAACCAACTCGTAACCACTGGAACGACTCACGTGAGTCTTAAAGTGATCGAGGGGAACGGCATGGTGAAAGGAGGTTCCAACGACGCGGCCGTTCGGCAACGGCACAAACAGCTGACTGTATCCAATCAACAGGAAGACGAATAGGAGCGAATGATATTTAATCAGCGATCTCAAAACGGCAAGCGTTTGTCATCAAAAAGTAATACCGCGTTAAACGAAATGCATGCAAATATGGCTAAAATTTCCATTTCTATTGAATGTCGAAAACACAAAAAAGGTACAACGGCGTCCGCACACGTATGCATTCGGGTGAAAACCACGATATGGACGACCGAACTAATCACTTCCTAATCTCCTGATGAGGTTGGCGTTGCGTCACCCTAACCAGGTTCACTTTTCGGTATTGAGCATCCAGGAGTTTGAATGTCTTCAGCGTTTATTGATCGTTCATCAATGGACGATCATCCGAACAACGGCTGCCCGCAAACAAAGCAGATGGAGGTCAAAAAGATTTATCATTAGCTTTGTTCAACTCACCACCCTTTCTGAAAGATGCAAAGCGCGAAAATTATTTTCTTTCTGTGTTGCTCCTTGACGTTCAAGGCAACCCTTGCGCAACAACAGTCGCCTCCTTATAAAAATGCTTCGCTCAGTATTGACCAACGCGTAAAAGACCTGCTCGCCCGAATGACACCGGAAGAAAAATTCTGGCAATTGTATATGATACCGGGCGATCTGGACAACGCCACACCCGACCAATATCAACATGGCCTTTTCGGATTTCAGGTTAGCGCTGGCTCGAAAGAAAAAGGAGAAACGAACCAGTTGCTCACCTACAACACGAACGAGTCTGGCGTAGCGTTGGCAAAAAAGATTAACGCCATTCAGAAGTATTTTGTTGAACGCACGCGATTGGGCATTCCCATCATCGCCTTTGATGAGAGTCTTCACGGCCTGGTACGGGAAGGTGCGACAGCTTTCCCGCAGTCCATCGCTCTCGCCGCGACGTTTGATACAACACTCATGCGCCAGGTTTCGCATGCCATCGCTTTGGAAACCAAGGCCCGCGGCATTCGACAAATTCTTTCACCGGTGATCAACATTGCCAGTGATGTTCGGTGGGGAAGGGTAGAGGAGACCTATGGTGAAGATCCCTTTCTCACGGCTGCGATGGGCGTGGCGTATGTGAGTTCCTTTGAAAAATTGAATATCGTCACGACGCCGAAGCATCTTATTGCCAATGTTGGTGATGGCGGTCGCGACAGCTATCCCATTCATATGAGTGAGCGTTTCCTGGAGGAAACGCATTTCATTCCATTCAAAGCTTGCTTCGGACCTGGAGGCTCCCGATCGGTGATGACCAGCTATAATTCTTATGATGGTACAGCATCCACATCCAACGGTTGGTTGTTAAATGAAAAGCTAAAGCGGGAGTGGGGATTTAGAGGCTTTGTGATTTCGGATGCGAACGCCACCGGCGGCTCTGTCGTGCTGCACAGGACTGCAGCGAACTATGCCGATGCATCGCGCCAGGCCATCCGCGGCGGGCTGGATGTGATCTTCCAGACTGACTATGAGCACTTCAAACTTTTTGCCGGAAGTCTGATCGATTCAGCCCGCGACAAAGCACGAATCGATGATGCGGTGACGAGAGTTTTACGCGCTAAGTTTCAGTTGGGATTATTTGAGAATCCGTATGTATCCGAAACAGCACTGGCTGAATGGGTAGATCCGCTACGCCATAAGCAGATTGCAAAGGAAGCGGCCCTTGAATCGATTGTATTGTTGAAGAATGAAAGTAAAGTACTTCCCTTAAAGAAAGGCGTGGCTATCGCTGTCATCGGGGAGGATGCTTCCGAGGCAAGGCTCGGCGGGTATAGTGGACCGGGAAACAAGAAGGTTAGTATCCTGGACGGATTGAAAGGAAAGGCCGGTGATCAAAAGATTTTTTATGCGGAAGGATGTAAACGGTTAAGTGAAGAGTATGTCGTGGTGGCCCCGGAATATTTGTCGAATGGGTTCGTGCAAGGAATTCAAGCTGATTACTTTGACAACATTACGTTCAGCGGCACGCCTATCGCCACGAAGACCGTTCCGAAAATTGATTTCCTGTGGACACTCTCTCGACCGGATCGTTCGGTCAAGAGGGATTTTTATTCGGCGCGCTTCCAGGGAACAATCCGCTCTCCAAAATCAGGCACGTTCAAAATCGGATTACAGGGCAACGATGGATTCAGACTTTACCTGGATGGCAAACTCGTTGTCGATCGATGGGCGAAGCGCTCCTACAGCACGCAACTCGTTGACTTCAAGTTTGAGAAAGGCAAGGTATACAGCTTCAAGATTGAGTTTTTCGAACCTGTCGGCAACGCACAGTTGAAAATGATTTGGAACCTTCCGCTTGAAAACAATTGGCAAAAGGGAATCGACGACGCGGTGGCCCTGGTGAAAAAGGCCGATGTCGCTGTGGTTGTTGCGGGCATACACGAAGGCGAGTTTCAAGACCGGGCCCTGCTTTCACTGCCGGGGCATCAGGAAGAATTAATTTCACAAATGGCCGCTACCGGGAAACCTGTGGTCGTTGTGCTGGTTGGAGGAAGTGCTATCACCATGAATAACTGGATCGACAAGGTGAAGGGTATCGTGGATGTCTGGTATCCGGGAGAAGAAGGTGGAAATTCAGTCGCAGACGTTTTGTTTGGAGACTACAATCCTTCCGGGCGATTGCCTATTACTTTCCCGGTGCACGAAGCGCAACTGCCATTGGTGTACAATCACAAACCCACCGGACGTGGCGACGACTATTACAACCTCAGCGGCCTCCCACTCTTTCCTTTTGGGTACGGACTAAGTTACACTACGTTTGAGTATAGCGAGTTGATTTTAAGTCGTCGGCAAGCTCATGCTAACGAAAGCGTCGAAGCAACGTTCACGTTGAAGAATTCTGGAGCCGTGGCTGGTGATGAGGTCTGTCAGTTGTACGTCAAAGATGAACTAGCCTCTGTGGCGCGTCCGGTCATGGAGCTGAAAGGATTTCAACGCGTGCATTTGAAACCAGGCGAGGCAAAGAAAATTACCTTCACAATTTCGCCTGACATGTTGCGAATGCTCAACAGCAAATTGCAAGAGGTCATTGAACCTGGCGACTTCAGAATCATGATTGGATCATCGTCGCGCGACATTCGCTTGATGGATGTTCTAACAATCGAGTGATGTCGAAATTCGTTTATTCGAACTACTAAATCCCGGATTTGTAATCCGTCTCATTTCACTACTGGCGTCCTTAATTTTTTTTGCAATACGTCTGTTGCACCCTTTCCCGACAATAAATTGATAAAATTTTTTTTGAAGCTTTTTGGGCTTTTTGTTTCGCTCAAAGCATGGCGAGGGGATAAAGAAATCTTTGTTTTCAGCGTTGAAACGCTCGTTTATGGGGAGAAAATTCCCCCAGGTGGGGTATTTCCGTGTTCGTACACATAACCTCCGTGTTCGACAACGGAAGGCGATTTATTTTGTTTTTTGAAAAACACACCACTAACTTCATCTCCAGTTATGCCGGAGAAATCCGGATCGATTTCTAATAACCCCAAACAAAATCAAACTATGAGAGAACGTTTACTAACAACCGTGGTCTTTGCATTTGCGAGCCTCGCTGCATTAGGCCAAACGGTATCCGGGCGTGTCACGTCCGCCAGTGACAACTCGCCAATACCAGGTGTATCGGTACTGATTAAGGGAACTACTATTGGTTCAACAACGGACACGAATGGCTCTTATGCCATCGCCGTTGGAGGCAATGAGAATGGAACACTTGTGTTTTCGTTCATCGGCTTCGCAAGCCAGGAAGTTGCCATAGGAGGAAGGACAAACATTGACATCAATCTGGCGGAAGACGTCACCCAACTCGGGGAAGTCGTCGTTACGGCGCTGGGTATCTCGCGCGAAAAGAAGGCGCTTGGTTATGCTACCACTGTCGTGACCGGCGATCAACTGCTGGCGACGGCGAACACAAACTTTGCTTCTGCCTTGTATGGTAAAGCACCTGGTGTTCGCATTGCCACAGCACCCGGCGGCGCCACGAGCGCTGTGAATGTTCAGATCCGCGGTATCAACTCCATCAAGGCCACTGGCAATTCACCGCTTTTTGTGGTGGACGGTGTGATCATCCGCAATATGGAGCAGGCTGCAACAGGTACCAACAACAATGGATATTGGGACGATCAGAAAATCCGCGGCAATGGTGTGCTGGACATCAACCCCTCAGACATCGAGACGCTAAACATTTTGAAAGGCGCGGGCGCGGCGGCCTTGTACGGATCGGAAGCTTCGAATGGTGTCATCGTGATTACAACCAAACGGGGTACCCGGCGCAATGGTGTCGGGATTGATTTTACTTATGCGCTAACCGGCGAGAGCGTAGCCTTTACGCCCAGGTATCAGAATACTTATGGCCCAGGTTACGATCGCGAAACAAACACCGTAGCCTTTGGTGCTAACGAGGATGGATTCATTCCGACCGACGTCGACGGTGATGGCACCGCGGAATCGATTCGCCCAATCTTTCGTGCCTGGGGACAATTCGGTCCGCGTATGGAAGGTCAACAAGTGGCGTGGTTTGACGGGACGATGCGTTCCTATTCCGCACAACCGGATAACTACAAAGATTTCTACCAAACGGGTTCGAATCAAAACATCAACATCGCGCTCTCCAGTGCAACTGACAAGGCAGCTTTTCGACTGTCGTATACACGACTTGACTACAAAGGCATAGCGCGTGGATCTGATCTTGGACGGAATACATTCAACCTCAACAGCACATTGAAACTCAACGATAAGGTAAGCGCAGATGTAGTCCTCAACTACATTAACAGCAACATTCACAACCGTCCTGAGCAAATCAACCGTTTGACGGCGAACTACGGTGGATTCTTTAGCCGCGCCGACTACATGGATGTTTACCTTAACAAGTATCAAACATCTACCGGCTACAAGTGGGTGCCTTATAACCTGCCCGAAAGAAATCCGGAAGAAGCGTTGAAGTACAACATTCGCGCGACGGACCTGCTGGACTACATGTGGCGCAACATGCGCGACGACGATGACGAGTTTCAGGACAGACTCATCTCGAGCGTAACATTGAACTATCAGATCATCAAGGATCTCAAATTCAGAGGACGCGTCGGTAATGATTTTACCAGCGTACGCAATGAGATCAAGCGACACAATGAGTATCCGACATCATTCAATGGATCTCAATCGACGGGAGGATACCAATTGAATACCGGAAGGTATTCACTCTTGTACACCGACGCCTTGCTAACCTATAGCAAGAGTATTACGCAAGACTTCAAACTCGCGTTGATGGCGGGTGTTCAAGGAAGGACACAAGACTACCTCGACCAACGCTCGAGCACGAATGGCGGCCTGGTCCAGGAGAACTGGTTCAGCCTGGAAAACTCCTACGGTTTGAAGTCAACCTCTTCCAACCGCATCAAGTCGACGATGTATGCTTACCTGGGAACCTTGAACCTGAGTTTCAAGGAATACCTGTACCTGGAAGCAACGGCGCGCCAGGAGTACACGTCGACATTGCCGCCGGATAACAACAGCTACTTCTATCCGAGTGTAAATGCCGGTTTTATTTTCTCAGATGCTTTTCAACTGCCGAAGGTTATCAGCTACGGAAAGCTTCGCGTATCGCAGGCGCGCATTGCCAACGGTACACAGCCTTATGCTGCCAACATCGTCTACACCCAGAAGACCCTACAGACAACCAATGGTCCGGTGACACAACTGAGTGCATCGACGGCGTATGGAAACTCCAGTATTCTGCCGGAAATGAAAACGGAAACAGAAATTGGTCTTGAAACAAGTTTCCTGGAAAACAGGCTTGGCCTTGACCTCACGCTGTACAGCAACAAGATCAACGATCAGATCATTGACCAAAGCCTGGCGCCCAGCGTCGGCGCGTCGTCGGTGCTCGCCAACCTGGGCGAATTGAAATCGAAAGGTATCGAGATCGGAATCACGGCAACGCCTTACAACAACGGACAACTGAGATGGGATACCCGTTTCAACTTTGCCAAGAGCCAAACACGCGTTGAAAAGCTCGCGCCCGGTTCCGATGAAATGACTTTCTACAATCTGGATGCTGGCGCCGTGTTGATCAAAGCGAAAGAAGGTGACCTTCTCGGTAACGTCTACACGCATACGCCGCTCAAGGATGCCAACGGAAATTTCCTGGTGAATGATGATGGCTACTATGTGCTGAGCACCGGAAGCGAATACGAAAAAGTAGGGAACATCCAACCCAGAGCAGTTGGGGGATGGTCCAATACTATTTCCTACAAAGGTTTGTCTTTATTCTTCCTGATTGACTACAAATATGGCGGAAGCCTGGTGTCGGCGCCGCACCTGTACGCATATGGCGCTGGCATGTATGAAAGCACCATGCAGTATCGCGACGAAGCAAATGGTGGTCTCCCTTATAACATCGACGTTAACGGCGACAAGGTTTTGGCCAACAGTCATGCCGAAGCTGAGTATCACGATGGTCTCATTCTTCCAGGAGTGAATTCGGCTGGTGAAGCAAACACCGTGATTCTCGATGCCGCGAATTACTACATCAACTCTTACTACTGGGCATCAGGTTGGTATCAGAAGGAAGGCGTGCTGAAAAACGACTACATCAAAATGCGTGAAGTTGCGCTTACCTATGTGATTCCCAGTAAGATCTCTGAGAAGTTGAAACTGCAAGGCCTGCGCGTTTCATTGATCGGAAGAAACCTTTTCTACCTGTACAGGACATTGGACAACCTTGATCCGGAAGTAGCGATTGGCTCCAACTGGTTAAGACAAGGTGTTGATGAAGGATCGCTGGCGGCAACACGCAGCATTGGATTCTCGATCAGTGGTAATTTCTAATCCGATAACCTTTGAAAACTATGAACTTTAAAAAAATATTCGCAGGATTTTCAGTGTGGGCCATTGCAGCGATTCTGATCTCCTGTCAGGACAGGCTTGAAGAAGAGTATCTCAATCCTGAAAAAACGCCGACAGCTTCCATCGACAGATTCTTTACCAAGATGCTGGACAACCGCAGGGTGCGCGCCGACTATTGGAACATTCGCACGTTCCTTGTGATGCACCCGGCCGTATACACCAATGTGATCAGCTACACCAACTCTCCGCGCCGCTATCAGCAGCAGTTGAGTTATCTCAACGACTTCTGGAAAGACTACTATACGCCGAATGGAGATGGCGTCGCGGGTATCGTGGCACACATGCGCGAAATTGAGAAGCAGTACAATGGACTTACGGCGGAGGCCAAAGTAAATGCAGACGTCTTTCTGCAGGCCGCGAGAATTGTATACTTCGATCAAACCTCGCAGGTAGTTGACCTTTGGGGCGATGCGCCGTTTTCGGAAGCTGGCATGCTGAACGTTTCTGGCAACACCACGCCAGCAAAGTTTGATGACGCGGAAGAAATCTACACAGCGCTTATTGATGGGTTGGAAGAATGCGCCACCTATTTCCGTACCGCCAGCCTTGATCCCCTCGTTGCATCGTCTTTTAGCAAACAAGATATCCTGCTAAAAGGCAACCTCGACAAGTGGGAGCGCTATTCGAATTCCATCCGGTTGCGCTTGCTGATGAGAATTTCATTTCAGAATGAAACGAAAGCACAGACCGAGATCATGGCCATGCTCAACGATCCGGCGACCTATCCGCTTGTTGAAGCTGCCAATCAGAACGTTCTCCTTGATCCGCTAACAGACTATACTGACTTCATGCGCAACGCGGTGACGGAGTTAACCTCTCATCTTGCGCCGGAATTTTTACTGGACGATGTATTGAAGCCTGCCGTCGATCCCCGCATCAGGGTGTTGTACGACAAAGGTGTTTCTGTAGATGGTCCCAATGCAGACTACTTCGCCATGCCGGCAGATGCTACCGCCACCGAGCAGGAAGAAAATATTGCCGATGGCCGGTACGCGATACTGGATTCTTCGACCTTCATGTTCAACACTAAATTCCCGGGTATTGTCATTACCTCAGCAGAGGTTCATTTCCTGAAGGCGGAAGCATTCGAACGGTGGGGGAGTTCAGCAACGGCGCAGACTTCTTATGAAAAAGGTGTGACCGATGCGATCAACTTTGCATTCTATCTCAACCAGGTAGGCTCTTCCTTCCGGGGTGTTGATGCTGAAGATGCCGTGCTTCCCGCTGAGATCGCGGCGACCCTTGCGACGCCAGGTGTGATCTACACGGGAACATCGAACGAAAAACTTCAGAAGATCTGGTTACAGAAATGGATACACTTTGGGTTCATGCAATCCATTCAGGGTTGGTCGGAATACAGGCGCACAAATTATCCGGCACTTACTTTCGTGCCAGACAATGGAACGGTTGGTTCTGAACTTCCACCGACACGGCTGTTGTATCCGGACAGCGAGAAGGTATACAACGCCACGAACTACGCGGAAGTGCAGGGATCTGACAAACCGACAACGAAAATATTCTGGGATATTAACTAGGAGGATTTGGGTTCTAGTTTGGTAGGTAGAGGCCGTAGCAATACGGCTTCTTCTTTTGAAAACTTCATGTCTAATATTATGCCTTCAAGATGAAGTTCTTGTTGAATATGCTGTTGTGTTATGGTGTGTTCGGTTTTTTGCCGATCGACGTTGCACGCGCCCAGGAAAATGTTCATCCGCAGTCGGCGCACTATGAGTATCCGGGCGATCCAGCCGTCGCGGAGAAACTTGAACAATGGCAAGATTTGAAATTTGGCATCATCATTCACTGGGGATTGTATGCCGTGCCGGGAATCATAGAATCGTGGGCGCTCTGTTCGGAAGACTGGATTGAACGCGATAGCGCGATGTCGTACGATAAGTTTAAGGAATGGTACTGGGGACTGAATCAGAAATTCAACCCGGTTGGATTTGATCCGGATCAATGGGCAAAAGCCGCCGCCGATGCCGGCATGCGCTATGTCGTATTTACCACCAAGCATCACGACGGGTTCAACATGTTTGATACCCATCAAACCGATTTCAAGATTACAAATGGTCCTTTCAGCAGTCATTCGAAGGCAAACGTGGCGAAGCACGTCTTCGAGGCCTTCCGGAAAGAGAACTTCATGATCGGCGCCTACTTCTCGAAACCCGATTGGCATTGCGAGTATTATTGGTGGCCGAAGTATGCCACGCCGGACCGGAATAATAATTATGACATTCGTCGATACCCCTGGCGTTGGAATCAGTACAAGCAGTTCACATACAACCAGATCAGCGAGCTCACTTCCGACTATGGACGTCTTGACATTCTATGGCTTGATGGTGGATGGGTTCGGCCACTCGAAACGGTCAACGAGGAAGTTCTTTCATGGGGCGCGAAGATTCCACCGTGGAGTCAGGATGTGAATATTCCAGCCATCGCGGCGATGGCACGTAGTAAGCAACCGGGTTTGCTGGTAGTCGATCGCACGGTGCACGGGCAATATGAAAATTACCAAACGCCGGAGCAGCGCATTCCAACGGACAAACTCGACTATCCATGGGAAAGTTGTATTACGCTGGGCCATGCGTGGAGTCATGTTCCCCACGATGAGTTCAAGTCGGCCGCAAAAGTTATTCATACTTTAATAGAGATCACGGCGAAAGGAGGAAGCTTGCTGCTGGGCGTGGGCCCCGATCCGAATGGAAAGTTCAGCGAACTGCAGATCGCACGACTGAAAGAGATCGGTGATTGGCTTAAGGTCAATGGACAAGCGATCTATGGCACCCGAACCAACGACGTATACCAAGAGGGTTCGACTTTCTTTACCAGGAGCAAGGATGGAAAGTTTATCTATGCCCTGGTCATGGTGGACGAGCGTGTGCGTGTGCCTTCCGTTGTAGAGTGGGCGGAAGCGGCGTCACCAAATGTTAAAAAGATCAAACTCCTGGCGACAGGCAAAGTTGTAAAGTGGAAAAAAGAAAACGGGAAGATTAAGGTAACGGTGCCGGCAGAGTTTACTTCGATTGTAAAAAACTATCCGGCGTTGGCTTTTTCAACGGAGGAATGAAGGTCGACGGTCCACAGTCCACGGTAGTTTTGTGGAAGCTAGTAGGTTACTCCATCTCCTGCCGTCGCAGTGAACCTGCTCACACTCACTCCCACACTGCTGTGAACCGTGAACTGTGATCTGTGAACCGTCCACGGCCGTGGACAACCAACAATTAATGGAAAAAAACTATCGAGTTCAAAAATAAATATCAAATTGTGGGATGGCAAAGCAGATAAGGATAAGAGATATCGCGAAGATGGCCAAGGTGTCCGTTGGTACGGTCGATCGGGTAATCCATAAGAGAGGAGAAGTCGCGGAGGAAAGTTACAAACGCGTAAAGGCGATCCTGGAGAAGACGGGATATAAGCCGAATCTCATCGCGCGAACTTTAGTGTCAGGCAAACGCTTAAACATTGCCGTGCTGTTGCCGGATCCGAAGCAGGATGAATATTGGGAACAATCCATCGAAGGCATAGAACAAGCGGAGCATGAATGGGCTCAGTACCCGGTAGAGCTTAAACGATACCACTTCGATTTATATAAGAAGGCTTCTTTTTCCGCCGCATTGAAAAAAGTTTTGAAGTCGGAACCCAATGGAATACTGAGCGCGCCGATTTTCACGAAGGAAGCCACCGAGTTTTTTAAGGCTTGTCAGGAGCGCGAAATTCCTTTTGTGCTGGTGAACAACAATCTGCCCCAGTCATCGCCCTTGAGTTTTATCGGACAGGATCTTTATCAGAGTGGAATGCTTGGCGCGGAGTTGCTGCACCAGGGAGAAAAGGCGGAAGGTATCTACGCCATCCTTCACATCTACGATGACATTGAAGCCTCCAAGTTCCTGAATGAAAAGGAGCGAGGCTTCAAAGATTACTTCAAGGAGCAAGGTGGTAATGGATACAAAGTTGTGAGTCTTGATTTGAACTACACGCACATTCCCACGTTGGAGAGTGAACTGAAAGATTTGTTGGTGAAGAAAGGCCTGAAGGGAATACTGGTGACGACATCCACCGGTGCGAAGGTAGTGTCCAAGCTGCTGCAGAAAAGTGGGAAGAAAAATGTGAGACTGGTCGCATATGACTTGATCAAAGACAATGTATCCTACCTTCAAGCTGGTATCATTGATTTTCTTATCAACCAAAATTCAAAGCGCCAGGCTTTTGTGGGAATCAAGCAACTGACCAATCATTTATTATTCCGGAGAGCGGTTGTACCGAATTACCTTTTCCCGTTGGAAATCATTACAGCGAAGAATCTTCAGTCTTATTTGGATTCGGAGGATCACTAGCAGAGAAGTTGTTGGGAGCAAGGGAATAGGGAAATTTAGGACATGCTTATATTTGTGCGTTACAGGCGATGCAATCTTAATGAAGAGACTACTAACCATTGGTTTGATCGGTGTCGTTGGACTTATTGTGATACTCGGGACAATTTGGTTCAATACCCAGCCTGCGTGGCCAGTGCACCGAGAAATTGAAGTCAGCAAATTGAACGATTTACCTGTGACCAACAGGGAAGTGATAGAATTCACTGCGGCAAAGGGGCATGATTTAGCTCCGACATATGAAAGCGCAGTCTGTACTGAATTTGTGATTAAAGTAATTGACGGAGTAGAACCTCTGACGAAGGCCGAGAGGAACGACATTAGAATAATTACAAATTCTAAATTGGACAGTTTGATTGATGCAGACTCCCCAATAATAAAAGGAGTACAGACAGCACTTCTAAGAAACGGTAAGGGGACAGAGATAACAGAGAGCAAAAACGTACTACCAGGTGACTTCGTGCAATTCTGGAACGTGTTTCAGGGTAAAGCATACGGGCATTGTGGAATAGTGCTTGACATCAAACCTAACAACACCTTGACGCTTTACTCATCTCATCCAGTCACGGGTGGTTATGGGATACAAGAGTATTTATGGCCAGAGAAAATTTATTTTGTGAGACTAAAGTGATCGTGAAAATTGCACGGCCGGTAACAAGCTATAAGTCAGTGCCGAGGTTAATGTCGCCTTTTCGCCCTTGTTGGTCTTCCAGCTATGATTTCATGCTAACCGCTCCGAAAACTACTTGGTTAATTTGCTTTCTTTTGCTAATCGCATTGAACTCCTGTTCTGTAGTGAGAACAAGAAGGAACAAACAGTTTGAGAAACTGATGGAGGAGCAACTTGGAATAGCAAAGATTTTGAATGGAAAGGATACTACCTATAGCCATGTCAATTTGACTAACGGTCATAAAATCCGATTAAACCACGGACATAATGTTATAGATAATCCATTCTCAGGAGAAAAACTGAAGGTCATTATAAGGATCAAAGACGGCAGAGTTCATAAGATAGAAAAAATCGACACGTTGGTGAATGACAACAAAATCGTAAGAGAGGAATGGACGTTGGAAAAAAATGGCGGAGAACTGAATATTACAACCACAGACCTCCAGGGACGGCTTTTCCATTTTTATGGACAAGTTTTTAGCCCGGGACAGTCTTATGGAAATTATACCG